>Ga0351957_1001_pt1 | contig 77395 bp, 79 predicted proteins | sample TotcelT113001L14_FD_205811 | JGI IMG/M metagenome (GOLD analysis project Ga0351957, IMG submission 205811) | Enriched cells from coal bed in the Powder River Basin, Montana, United States - Total cells T11 rep3 HSBNCT.T11.300.1.L14 ...
CAAAGCGCAGGCCATCTTGCAGCCGTTTTTGGACCGTGATCCAGAGGCGTTCTTGTTCAGCCCCAGAGAATCCGAGGCTTGGCGTTTGGAACATCGTCCGGTCTACTTCAAACACGAACGCAAGACCAGGGTTTACCCGTGCGAACTGCGGGTCAGAGCGGCGAAAAAGGAAGCTCGCAAACGCCGCAAGCCCAAGCGGCAAAAAGGCGACAGGTACAACACGGCCTCGTACCGCCAGTCGATCGACTACGGATTTGCCAAGGCAAAAGCGGCTGGCGTCGAAATCCCCCATTGGCATCCGAATCAATTGCGGCATACTAGGGGCACGGAGGTCCGTCGCGATCATGGCATCGAGGCGGCTCAAGTCGTGTTGGGTCACGCACGGGCCGATGTGACGCAGGTTTATGCGGAGAAGAATTTGCAAAAGGCGGTGGAGATTGCGAGGCTGAGCGGGTAAAGCGTCAAACACGCTGTACGTTGGCGTGTCCGCAATCAGCGGGATCTGGTGGGCAAGAAGTTCGGCATGAGCGGCCGGAATCTCGAATTTCTGGCGGAGATCCTGAACACGCCGGAGGAAATCCAGCAGTCGGTGGCCAGAGGATTGATAACGCAGGACGCAGCGCGCAGGATCGCCCGGTTGCCGCTGGAGCAGCAGCAGGAACTGGCACATGACGTCGGGGAGTGGCTGGAGGGTGCCAAAACCAGTGACGGGTTGGCGTACCGGGTTGACCGGCTCGTCAAGTCGTTTTTACCGAAGGCGGACAGGGCGGGCAAGGGTCCCAAACGGCCGGCCAAGAAGCGGGCCACAGTGAAGCAGTATCTGGCTGCGATGGAAAGGAACGCCGCCACGCTGCAACACATATTTGTGGAGAAACCGGCCCTGTGGTCGAGGCATGGGCCAAGGCTCAAGCGGGTCCATGAAAGACAGGCTCAGTTGATCGAGAAGATGGAATCGACGAATGGCGAATGACGCTTGCAGGCTGCTGGCAGACGATCTTGGAAAAAATTTCCAGCTCGTGGTCTCAGGGGCTCGCATCCAAGATGTTGCATCCCGGATGCAACATCTTTTGCCTTTCTCTTGCCCTCCTTTTGCCGACCGAAGCTTGCAACACCAAACAGAACCAGCCCATCGGCGCTAATTATGGCTCCATATAGAGCAGGCACCGCACTCGCTAAGCCCCGCCACATGCGGCCGATGTATGCTTCGTTTCCGTCGCCACAAGTCATTTCGCTGGACATGCAACATGCTCATCACTACCTGGCGGCCTGTCAACCTGTCAGCCAAAAAGGTCAGTCCACCATCCCAGCGTTTTGGGCCAAAAGGCCATTTCGCTGAATACGCAACATGCTCATCGCTACCTGTCAGCCTGTCAGCCAAGGCCATTTCGCTGGACATGCAACATGCTCATCGCTACCTGGCGGCCTGTCAGCCAAAAGGCCATTCCCGCTGAATACGCAGCACAGACCGAAGACAAGCCCGGCTACAAGCCCCTGGAATCAACAGCCACTGTCCCGCTGAATACGCCGCACGCAGTCGCTGGCCACAAGAACGGCCGACGTATCGCTGTTGGTAGACGGCTGTTTTCGTTGACGACCTTGATGACTGCCGGAAACGAGCACCTCCCCCGGTCAGTAATCAGCCTGCCTCGTCTGATGCAAGATCATCTGCGGACAGAGGCCCTGGGTCCTGTAACGGAGTCCCTGAATATGGGACCCGCCTTGTCACAGTGTATTGCTGGTCAAGATGTTCTCAGTCAAGATGCTCTTGATCAAGCTGGTTCAAGTTGTCGGATGGAATCTTTTCTTTCGGCCGTCAAGTGGATCAGCAAAGAAACAGCAGACGACCGGGTTTTCTTCTTCTTCTTCTTCTTCTTTGTCTTTGCCCATCGACGGCAGTTATGGCTTGGCATAGGATGTTTTGACGTTGGGTAGCAGTAACAGCCACAAACAGGTCAACAATCATCCTGCCTACCTGCCTGCCTGCTTGCTTGTTGTTGGCAGGAACAGATGATATTGAGACAGAAAGTAAAGAAATTTCAAACATGCCAAGGAATCTTATGTCAGCTGATAACACTGCACACGAATTGCCAGCCGCTGAGGTGACCGCCGCCTTTAAGGACGTGACTGGCGATTTCATCAATTGTGCTGCAAACCGCAGTGAACTTGATTTGTTCTTGTCGATGGCGATGATGGCCTGGAACGTATCGGTGCAAGGTCCAAGTGAAACAGAAGAACTGATCGCCGAGTTCATCAGACGTTTCGAGTCCCCGACCTACCGGATACGCAAGGGGAACCTCGATACGCGGGAGAAGATACTTGAACTGGCAGCTCGCAAGATACGTTTCTACCCGGAACTGAAATGCGTGATTCGCGAAGCAAAAGGTCAGGATCGCAGCGACGGGTTGTACTTGGAAGTGACTTGGGTGGAAGCTGTGTAGTTGATGTGTGTGTTTGTCGAACTGATTTTGGAAAAAATTTCCAACTCAGCAATTTGAGATATTACATCCCGGATGCAACATCTACTCCGTTGTCAGCCAGAGATACAGCAGAAACGGGGCATGGCCATTGCTGCGCCCAGGATCGCTTCTGACGCATTCTGACTACTGGTAGCCCAGACAGAGGGGTAGACTGCCTGATGCGCCCTATCGCAGAACTATGGCCCTTAGATGGGCAATGGTAGAATGACCCGCCATGATCGCTGCTTGAGTAGCTCGCCAGGCGTGTACTTGATGGACTTGATTCGCCCCGGCGATGGCCAGATGGCCAAGCAGTGGAATGGTGCCGGAGCAAGATTTCTGTTGCCAAGGACGTTGCAACGATCTCACCCGATCTCACCTGATCTCTTCTATTTCCCTCTAGCTGACCTACCTCGGAAGATTGCCCGGTTTCCTGATTTCACCCGCCAAGGCAACCACACCGCCGAGATCGGCTTGCTAGTCTGCCTAGTCTGCTTAGCCTGCTTCGCCTGCTTAGTCTGCTTAGCCTATTCAGTTTCAAGAAAAGACCTTCATCAGCTGCATTTGGGGCTCTTGCGCCGCATCGGCTCCATTTGGGGACGACAGAAATCTCGTCCTGAGATGACCCGAGACGACCTGGGACGACCCGGTCGATCCAGAATCGGCAGAGCCAGGTTTCTTAGGTTCCGCTGTTTGCCGAGTTTGCTATTGCGGGTCACAGAGACGCCATTACTACCCTGTTCCCCATTTGCTGCTGGCGACAGAATCGCTGGCCGCTTGCTTCGATTTCAGGAATTCCTAGCTGCTGGCTGTCAATTCGAGCTAAGCAGAATGGTTCAACGTACCCTGTTTCTGCCAAGCTGTGAGCAGAATCATTCGGCAAACACGTGTCGCCCATTCGCCCATTTGCGAAGCCGACAACTGATTTCCGTGACGCTGGGAAGACAGGATTGCCGGTTGCTGGGAATAGCAACGAAAGAAAAAAAACAACAGCAGCAGCAACAGCAGCGATTGTTTAGCCGTACGCACGCAGATCGCAACAGCAATTCAAACTTCGCGGCGAGGTGCTTGATGGGTTTGGCTTGCTTGGCTTGCTCGGCTTGGCTTGCCCTGTTGCTGTTCACTCATCAAAAAAAAGCCAATCAACAGGCAGTTACAACAGTGTGTGTGTGTGTGTGTGTGTGTGTAGCGTTTTCTCTTCTGTCTTGCTGACACATCATCATCATCTTCATCAAGCTCGCTGTCGCTAACTATCTTCTGCTCCGAAGCGTTTTGATGCTCAGCTTGACTGCCTGGGAGTGTGTTTCAGTATGCCGTATCAGCAGATATTGCATCCTGGATGCAATATCTTTTCTTGCCTCTGGCTACCTCCCTGTTGACCGAGCTTTCTCTCTAGCGAACAGCTTAGCAGCCTCTATCTATTCACTCTGCCAAGCTACCCCCAAACGCTATGCTATTGACAGCACTCCTTGCCACCGTAATAACCAAGTCAGTTATTCTACTTCGATTCCTATTATAACAGAGGTTGACAATGACAATGGGTTTCAAAGAATTCCTGGACACGCTGGCAAGCGAAGGTATCCACTTGGAAGAGCACAACATCCGCTACGCTATCAAACGCCGCAGGATATCGCGGCCGGTACTTGATCCGAGCTTGCGGTTCCTATTCGAGAAGAAACACCTTGAAGAGGCCCGGAAGCTACATGGCAAGTTGAGAGCGAATGTTTCCGCTACGGCAACAGCCACAGCCACAAAGGCAGAGACAGGGCGGGCGAAATGAACCGCCGCCAACGTCGGAGCTTGAACAACGCCGGGCGAAGAAATGCCCGGCTGTATCGGAATGGAAGTCTTTTCTCGAAGAAAACAAATGTACCAAATACAAACGCCCCGAAGCTTGAACAACGGGGCGTCCGCCTTGTAGATCCCTCGGCCAAAAGGGAGATGGAGATTTTGATGAGTGCAACTATACAAAAAAGACTTCCAACGCGCAAGAGCAAGCCGGCAGATTCACGCCACAAGGACGCCGCTCTTGTAAACGGCAACGGCCACACCGCAAACAAGCAACAGCTTACCAAACCTAACGGCAATAAGTTTACGCCTTCATTTAACGAACAGACGGTTAAGAAAACTTCGGTGAGCCAGACGCCAGACCAACGACGTCGCGGCTTTCGCTTCGTTGACTTTGCTGACGACGAACGCGAATCACCGCTAGAGCGGATTCGTCAACTGCTAAAAAACGTTAGCTCGTGTGGCGACGGCTTCAGTGCCCGCTGTCCCGCACACGCTGACGAGAACAATAGCCTGACCTTCAAAACAGATGAGACTGGCAAGGTTTTGATCCACTGCCACGCCGGTTGTTCTGTTGCGAATGTTATGAATGGTTTAGGGCTCGACATGTCGGCTCTGTTTCCGGCAGACAACAGAACGCATAACCCCGAACACGACATCCCTGCCACCACGCCCACCCGATCGCCCACGACGGTAAAGCTGAGCACGCCGACGACGGGCACAAAGTCAACCTGCTCTGTCGGCGTAGAACCGAAACCGTTCATGGCCCTGCCCAAGAAGTTTGCCGGGGCAGAAATAGCAGAGAGATTGACACACGAAGCGGACGACCCGGTAGTAGAAATGCTGGCTGGCGAACTTGGCGTTACGGCAGAGTCGTTGCGAAAACTACAGGTTGGCTGGAATGAACGGGGAAAAAGCTATACGTTTCCCGAACGAAACGCCAAAGGCGAGATCACAGGAATTACCTCTCGGCTTGCTGACGGCGGAGCAAAGAGGACCTTCAAAGGCAGCAAACGCGGCCTGACATTTGCCACTGACTGGGCCGAAGCGGAAGGTCCGCTGCTGATCGTGGAAGGTGCCAGCGATACGGCCGCCGGTTTGACGATGGGTATGGCGGTTATTGGCCGACCGTCTGCAACCGGCGGTTTTAGGCACCTGGCAGAACTGCTGAGCGATTTCCCGGAAGATCGCGAGATTCTGGTCGTCGGCGAAATGGACGCCAAGGATGACGGAAGTTGGCCGGGACGTGATGCGGCCAAAGATATGGCCACCTCGCTGGCGACAGCGTTGGGCCGCAGTGTGAAGTGGTGCCTGCCGCCCAAAAAGGCTAAGGACTTGCGGGCGTGGCTCGCACAACAAGAAAACCAGGACGTGCCAGCCGATCTCCGCGAAAAGTTCTTGGCAGGCGTGAAGATTAACGAGGCTAAAGCCAGTTGTGAGCCGTTGAAACTGATCGACAGTCGAACGTTCGCCACGGCAAAGTTCGAGCAAACGTGGTTGATCAAGGGGATCATGGTGGCTGGTCAACCGGCTGTCGTGGGCGGTCCCAAAAAATCGCTGAAAACGTCGTTGCTCGTTGACTTGGCCGTGAGCTTGGGGACCGGCTGTAAATTCCTCGGCGAATTCTCCGTAGAACGAAAACGGGTCGGCGTCATTTCCGGCGAAAGCGGCGAACGAACGTTGCAGGAAACATATCTCCGCATACGCAACTCGCGATCAAAGAATTGCGGTGATGATCCAGCAAAGGACAACATCTTATGGGGCTTCAACCTTCCGCGTCTTGGCGAAGCAGCCGGTCTTGCGGCTCTGGACACAACCATTCGAGCCCACGGCCTGGAAGTGATTATCCTGGACCCGCTGTATCTATCGCTGCTCAGCGGGCGGCCGGACGTACAAGCATCGAATTTGTTCCAAATGGGACCCTTGTTAGCAGAGGCGGCCCGCGTTTGTTTGGAAGCCGGAGCGACACCGATTTTCGTTCATCACAACGTGAAGCAAAAGAATCCTACTTTCCAGCTGCCGGAGTTGGAAGACTTGGCATTTGCCGGAATCCAGGAGTTTGCCCGTCAGTGGATACTTCTCGGTCGCCGCGAACAATACAAGCCCGGAAGCGGCAACCATAGCCTGTGGCTTACTGCGGGCGGCTCAGCAGGGTTTTCCGGATGTTGGGCACTGGACATTTACGAGGGCACAGTAAATCACGAATTTAGCGGACGAACATGGTTGGTTGAGGTTCGGCCTTACGCGGAAGAGTTGCAGCTCAATGATGAGAAGAAAGCAAAGGACAAACAACAGGCAGCCAAGGCCCAGCTTACGGACGACATGGAAGAGATTAAGAAAGTGCTACAAAATCGACCGGCTGGCGAGACGAAAAACCTACTTGAACAGGCTGCCACTCTCCCTCGCAAACGGCTGTCGGGTGCGATTGAGAACTTGCTGGTCCAAGGAGTCATCGAGGAAACTCAGGTCCAAAAACTCGCTGGACAGTCCGGGTGTCGGTCATACCCTGGCTACCGACTCGTGAGCCAAGTTCACGCTCCCGACGAAGACCAAAAAGAAACCGAAGATAATGACACGGAGTGACAAAACAAGCCAGTTTGGTTTCGATCATAATGGCTTTTCTTGCATCCAATTAAGGCATGATTTTCAGCGAAAACACGAATGGCTCGTTGGCTCGTTGGTTTGGTTCGTTGGTTCCGTAACGAGCCATAATGGTTTGGTTCGTTGGCTTTTCTATTTATGGAAAAGCCAACGAACCAACCAAACCATTGTCTTTTACGCACAAGTACAACTCCTTTCCACGTAACGAGCCATTCATTCATTTCAGCATAGTGCTGTGCCCCGTGGCGGAAGATCGGTCAACGAACATAGAAACTTCAAGTATGCCAATAACAAACTTTCCTTGCCAAGATTCACAACCGGCAACAGGCACCGCCGTGTCAGACAGAAACCATGCTGCCAACGTTGCCAGTTGTCCGAGCCTACCATCCGGGCCTAGCATCCGAGCCACGATTGCCGAGCCACGATTGCCGAGCCGGATCCCTGGGTTCAATCCGTGGCAAGACGCAGCCGTCGCATTTGCCGTTTACGGTTGCCAAGCCTTCAGGTGCCGCGAAGCCGGAAACCAAAACAGCCACGGTCGGCAAAAAGAAGAAGAATCATCGAAACCACCAGGCGACAATCAACGATCAGCGATTTCGGCCTCATGGCCGTTTACGCTGGGTGCGTCCTTCAGTTCATTCACTCTGTGTTGCCCCTTGTTTCCAAGACAGTCACCAAATCACCCCAAAACCCCCACTTGGCGTTTGCACGCGCCAGCGCTTCGTCTGCTGCGTTTTCCGTCCAACAGGCTCTGTCGGTCAAGTTTCGTCAGAAAGTGCGTCAGCGGGCCTGCTGGGGGGCTTAACGGGGCGATCCTGCCCCCAGTTGCAACCGGAACTACCAAACACCTATCTATCCTTCCTTGAGTCACTTTTTTAGGCAGGCCAGTATCAAACCTGCCATGAGACCAAATACGATGAAGACAAGAACCAAAACAAACACTAACACTAAGATCAACACCAACATCAACGCCAAAAATATCACTGAGACAAAACACATCACTAAAACTTTCAATACGAAACGTAAGAGTACCAAGCAAAGTCAACGGCCTGTTGTCTTTATTGACTACCACACCTCCGACAACGCCAGCTTCTGCAAAAGCGACAACAGTCCTTACGCCCCTCCGTGGCTGTTAAAAATGACGACACAGAGGCCCAAACAAAAACCAGAATACTTCTGCGACAGTGCCACTAGCCCCAACATCGCCAACATTCTTCACAAACTCAAAGGCTACCGCCGCCTTTACTACGACGCTACCTTTGCTAGGTCTGTAGAAAAGCGACACAACTTGCCGCTGGCTGACGTGTTTGACGACGTTTTGATCATGGAAACACTGGTCGGTACCGGCCGGCCCTACGACAACTACGGCTATGCAGACGACATGAACGGCACGAACTACACTGACGACCTTGACGACACTGACGACCTTGATGACACTGACGACGAGCCGGACAGCACCAAGACACGCTACGTAGCTGATACGGAATGGGCTTTGAGACCCGCACCCCAACTCCGCCGCCGGATCCGTGCTGAAGGCTTGACAGAAGTGTACAAGCTGGAACTGGCTGTCATTGATCCCACAATCGCCATGATGGAAAACGGCATCCGCGTAGATACCGATCGCTTGAACAAGCTGGCAGACTTCTTTGATCAGAAAGCCGCAAAGAGCCTTTGTCGCAGACGTGCCAACCAGTGTTCTAGCCGTTGCAGCACGGCTAAGGGCCTATTAAAACACGTGCATCCCGACACCAGCCGGATCTATTGCACCTTTGATCCGCTCGGCACCGAGACCGGCAGATTCACGTGCAAAAACCCGTCGCTACACAGCGTCCCGGCCGAACTCAAACAGGCATTCATTGCCGATCCGGGCCATTTGCTGATCGAAGCGGATTTCTCGCAGATCGAACTTCGGGTCTTGGCCCACTTCAGTCACGAGCCATCCCTTATCGCAGCTTTTACGGGCGACGAGCACGAAGTAGACCTCCACTGTCGCACGGCAGCGAGGGTGTTGCAGATCGAAGAATCCAAGGTGACAAAAGAGCAGAGAAACGGTTACGGCAAGATGTTGAACTTTGCCATTCTTTACGGCCAAGGGGCGGCTGGTCTGTCCCGAACGCTTGGAATCAGTGAATCCGAGGCCAAAAGACGGATCGCAGCCTATTTCAGCAGCTATCCGCAAGTCCAACAGTGGAAACAAATCGTCGAACAGCAGGCGATGGAGAGCCACGAAGTCAGAACTTTATATGGCCGTCGAAGGACCCTGCCTGACGTCGGTTCATGCGACACCAGCAGAAGAAGACCCGCTTTGCGGCAAGCCGTAAACACGGTGATTCAAGGCACCGCTGCCGACATCAACAAGTTTGCTCTCGTTTGCCTCTATAATTCGCTGCCGGAGACTTGCCGCTTGCTGGTGACGGTCCATGACAGCGTGTTGATCGAAGTGCCTGAAGATGACGTCGAAACCATCGCCAAGCTTGTCAAGAACGTGATGCAGACTCCGCCGCCGAAGTTTTCTGTGCCGTTGGTTGTCGATGTGCAATACGGCCGAACGTGGGCAGACTGCAAGAAAGGAACGGGAAACACGGGAGTAAAGTAGGCTTGCCCAGCAATGGCCTCTATTTGGCCGTCTAACGCGATTATCGGCAGACCGGCTGCTTTGTCCGGTCTGCCGGTAGACGTGGGTCAGCGTTGCGCCTAGCCTCTGTACTGGCCTCTTTTTGTGCTGCCCATCAAGTGAAGCCGTATTCGGCGTCTCGTCTTCAACCCTCCGGAACGTCTTCAGCTACTGCTGTGATCTGAGTTTTAAGTTTCCCCATTCTCAGTGCTGAGAATGACTCAAACACCACACACGTTATATCTCCCTCTCTTCGCGTTTGCCCTTGCGCACTGGCCCGCCGCTTGCGACAATACAACCATTGTTGTTGTTCTTGTTGTATTTATTGTTGTTCTTATTGTTGTTCACCATGCCACTTAACAGCGGAGGTCCACCATGTGCTTTGCCGAGGTTTTGCAAACTCTTCGATCAGAGGGATTCGACGTCAACGAAGCGAAGATTCGCGTTGCTTTGCGAAGCGGTCGCTTGTCGCGTCCCGAACTGGACGGCTCTCACCGCTTTGTTTTCAACGCCCGTCACCTCCAGCAACTGCGAAAGTTATTTGCCACAGCTGCCGGGGACGGCACCCGCAGGTCATAGGAGCCAAGAAACCGTGTCAACGACCGTAGCTTTCGCCGCTCGCAGAAACCAAACACAAAGCAGACCGGGTTGTATTATTAACACTGCGAATGCTTATAGAGCGTCGAAGGAAGCTGCCTTGCTTGTGTTTAGTCGATTGACACTTGCTTAAACGTAACCACTCTAGGGGGTGGCATTAACTGCTTTAAGACCCTTTCTGCTGAGTTGGAAATTATTTCCAGAATTGAGCCGATCACAAAGATCTTACATCCCGGATGCAACATCTTTTGTTTGAATCGTCCTTTTAGCCTGTTGCCTCTCTCTCTCTCTTTCCTGTTTGAAAGTAAAACGCTCGGCAGTAACAGTATCATTTATATTTATCGCTGGAATCGTAACAAAAAACTCGCAGCTACTGGTAAACCACAGCAGCACAGCACAAAATAATTCCTGTCAGCTGCTCTGTCTTTTGAAAGAAAGAAACTTGCTATGAAGTATTACACTAAAGTCACTGAAACCACTGAAACTACAGAGACCGCTGACACCAACTACGACAGCAATACAGACACAGACACAGACACAGACACAGACAATAATGCTGATCTGTCTCTTTATCTCCCACAGCCGTCTACCACTGTTGAACATCCGGCACTTGCTGGTCTTAGTTCTGAGCAGCACCTTCTTTATTCCGGAGTTCGCGGATTGTATGAAGATCATCGCCTGCAAGAGGCTCAAAGACGCTATGAAATCGGCCGCTTGGTTGGCCGTCACTGGAAAAAGAACCAAACCTACGGCGAAGGGGTCATGCCGAAAATTTGCTCTGCTTTGTGTATTCCCTTGCATACGCTCTACCGCTGGCACCAGGTTGCAGCCAGATATTCGCCGGAAGAATTCTCCAAACTCATTCAAACTTGCACCTGTCATGGAAACCGGCTTACTTGGACGCATCTGTCGCATCTGGCTTACGTGACCGCCCGTGACACCTACAAGCGGTTGCTGCGAGAGGTCATCGACAACGATCTGACTACGGAGCAGCTAAGGAAACGCATCCGGGAAATTGGCCGTTCGTGGGTCGATCCGCCCGAAGAACCGGATATGAATTACACTCACCGCCGGTTGCGAAGAGCCCGTCGCCACGTGCAACAAAATGTGACGCAGATTCGGATTTTGGATGACATCCTCGGGGAAGTAATGTGTCTCGACGGTAAGGCAGTGCCGCTGAAAGTTGTCAGGGAGCTGCGGGCGGCCACAGAGGCATTGAGTGAGTTGGAGGGGGTACTGTTTGATGACCCTTGCGGTATTGCCGACACGTACAACATCTTTGCTAAACAGGCTGAAGATGCACGCTGGCCACCACCCAAGCCCAAGATGTCGCCGGAGGAGAAAAGGAATTGGAAGTTTTATGAGCAGTCAATAGCCAGGAGCGAGGCGAAGCGAGCACAGGAAATGCAGGAGATGCAGGAAGCGTAACGTGTTTTGCTGCTGCTGGATGTTTTGTCGTTTGGACAAGATCAAGAGAACGGTTGACTGCCGTTCTTTTTTTTTGTTGGTTGGCAGGCTTGTTGTTGTTGTTGTTGGTGCTACTGCTGCTACGGACGGCAAACAACGGGCTGCTGGCTGGTTTGTGGCCGTTGCTGGCCATTACAGGCCCGCTGACGGCCGTTTGTGCTGGTTTTGGCCGGGAAGCCGTTGCCATGCAAATCAGCTGCGATTCGAGGCGACCAGGACCCGCATCGGCCGTAACGTCCCTTCTTCCTGTCACAGTGTATTTTGGCGGGTTGGGGCAGGGCGGCCGGAATGAGTTTGGTTCATGGTTGGGCTTGGCGGTTCAACGGCGTCGCAGGCTTGTCTGAGGCTCCGGATGCAGACGGATCGTGTTGCCGACCTGCCACGCCTACGTTGTCGCAAACCGTTGGGTTTCAATTATTTACGGCTTCTAACGGCTGATTGCCTGCTTTCCGGCTGTTGCTGCGGCAAAGAACGGTTGTGTCCCAAGGCAAGCGTCCTGTATGCCTCTGGAGAGGTATGCTGCCGTTTTGTGGTTGCCGGTGCTCATTGAATTCCGGATAAAATGCCAAGAAAGTGCTTGCAAAGTTCAGGCGATTCGCTAGTTTGAGGGGCAGGTGGAGTCGGAGGTCCGGACGAACTGGAGGCTGCATGGCACCGCGGCAGTCGCGAGTCGGGCATTTTACCTTTTATCACCAGCGTATAGCCAAGCCATCGGCATGGCTCTCAGCCGGTGATAAAATTTATCGACAAGGTGATAATCCCGCTGATAAGCGTTTTATCACTGAGTCACTTCGGGTTAATTATTGAAGTTCGGCCATACAGGTGTCGTCTGAGGTTTTGATTCTTTCACATCAAGGAGCAACGTCATGTATCCATTCCGGCTGTTCACTCTCGCGTTGATCGTCACAACCGTGATCGGGACGCAAGCGGTCGCCGACGACTCAAAGGCTGACCCCAGGGCAGAGAACAAGTTGGTGGGGACCTGGAAACTGGTCTCAGCCAGTTATGGGGGAAAGCAAAGTACTCTCCCGGAGGATGCCACCACGCTAAAGCATATCACTCCGACCCATTACACATGGCTCACGTATGACATGGAAGGCACGGTCACTCGGGGCGCGGGTGGAACCTACACATTCGAAGCGGATGAGTTCACGCAAATGGGCATTTACGGGTTGGCTGCGACGGTCGCCCTCGTCAAAGGCAAGAACACGTACAAGTGCAAGGTTGAAGGGAACAAGTGGTATCACACCGGGAAACTCGCCAACGGGCTGACCATCGAGGAAGTGTGGAAGCGGATCGAAGAGTAGTTGAAGGCGAGGGCCAAAGCACGCTGGCAACGCCCTGCCGAACAAAACGATGCACCGGAGGCCGCGACGACGTCCTCACAAGTGGAAAGGTCACTGGCGCGGCCCCGGTGATCGTAGTCGTTCGGTGGCTCAAGCTTAACGCTCTTTTGAGGAGGTCACTTATGTCCGTTCGATCCCTAATGTACGCGAGCACGCTCGGCTACCTAACGGTGGCTGGCGGCTTGTTAGCTGGGCAGGAAACAGACAAGCCGTTCTACGTCATGAACCACACCTTGGTCGTGGCCAAAGTGACGGAGACGACCCGATTCCTTGCTTACAGCAGGACGGTCGGCGAATGGAATGAATTCACCTTTCCTGAAGGCGTCAGCACCGTACCTGTCGTGGAAGGCAACATATGTGCATTTCTGCTTGAAGGGGAAGCGATTACCGAGCTCGTCGCCATTGATGTCAAAGGCAACTGGTGCAGATCCAAACTTCCCGCCACTGCTCGGAAGTGCGTGCCAATAGTCCAGGATAATGTGGCGGTCTATATGGTCGATGGACGGGCACATGCGTTTAGTGGCCAAGTCGGAACGTGGGATTCTATCGCGGCATCGCGCACGCCATACCTTGGGAGCGACACAGCGATGATCGTGACACCCGATTCGATTGCCATATTCAGTGCGGCAACGGGCAAGTGGGCCGTTGCGAAAACAACAAAGTAGTACGATTAACAACGTTGCGCCACCGAACAATCCGATGCACGCGAGGCGGCGGCGACGTCCTCGCAAGTGGTCGAATCACGCGCGCCGCCCGCGTGATCGGTATCGTTCGTCTGGCAGAAACCCGGGCACTGCGGAGAACGCTGGTCGGTCGTTTGCGCTGCCGATTCCTCCGTCGGTCGAAAAACGTTGTTGCCGAGACAGGGGGACCTAGCAGCTGCCAACAGACACCGCTACGGTCGACCACGAGTTGGCAGCGACAGTTACACCATCTGGAGTCGTCCGATGACATCAGTCGTTTCGAAACGCCGATGGTACTGCCTTTCGCCCGATCGTCTGGTGGTTGGGCTGTTCACCGTGCAGGTCTTCCTGTTCCTGTCCGAGAGGTTCCAGTGGTTTTCCTTCAACGGAAAGAAGGGCTGGACGGTGGTAATTGCCACGGCAGTCCTGTGCCTTGCTATGGCGGTGATGTTGCTCTGGCTCCTCGCCAGCCTGCGTTTTCGGTGGCAGTTTCAATTCAGTGTGCGGTCGTTTCTGCTGCTGGTCGTTGCAGTCGCTGTGCCAACCGGTTTGATTGCGAGCCAGATGCATCAAGCGGAAAAGCAGCGAATGGTCGTAGCGGCGATGAAGGCAGCCGGCGGGGGTGGGGTTCGCTATGATTACGAATGGAATTCCTTGGAAGAATTTTGGGAAACTGGATACTGGTCTGATCCGGAAATGCCTGCTCCGGAATGGCTCGTGGAGTTACTTGGTATAGATTTTTTTGGGCATATTGTTTTTGTGGGTTTCGACCGGCCGCTCGAAGGGCGGCATAACCTGGATTGGGCGCACTTCAAGAGTCTGATATACCTCAGATATCTGGGCCCTGACGGAGGACAAATCACAGATGCTGAGCTGGTGAATATCGAAAGGCTGACCAACCTCGAGATTCTGCACATCGGCGCAACGCACGTCACAGATGCCGGGCTGATGCATTTGCAGGCGCTGACTAGGCTCAGGTGGCTGACGCTTAGCGACACGCAGGTCACGGATGCCGGACTTAAGCACTTGAGCAGACTGACTTGCCTCAGAGACCTGTCGCTTTCAGGGACGCAGGTCACGGATGCTGGGTTGGAGAACCTCAGGGGACTCACACAACTCGAAACGTTGGCGCTCGATAGAACGCAGATCACCGGCACGGGGCTGGTACACCTCGAGGGACTGCCTAACTTGGAAGGGCTCCACCTCGCCAACACGCAGGTCACGGATTCCGGGTTGGAGAATGTCAAGCGGCTGACTAACCTCGAATGGGTGAGTCTTGAGAACACGCAAATCACGGACGCCGGGCTCGTGCATTTCACGGGTATGGCAAGACTCGAAGATGTGAATGCCCGCGGAACACAAGTCAGAGACGAAACCTATCGAGAATTCCGGCACGCCCTCCGAAATAAGGAGTCAACGGTAGATCGCTCCCGGTCAGAGGGACCGCCGCCGTAGACATCGGAGCGACGGGTACCCGGTTTCCTCTCTCGCGACCACGCCCTGCCCCGCTGTCCGTGTAGTGACGATTTCCACGAAACGGCGTCCAAACGATTCGCGGGGCCCGGACACGCGAGGATGATAATTGCCTCCACTTTCACCCTCCGGTATAATTGCTGCCTAACCGATGGACGACTGTCGCCCATCGAGCAGCAGCCCCTGGACGAACCACGCGATGCACACGAGCGGGAATGGCGTTTGCGCGGCAACAGAAGATCAGCGTCACTCGGCGCCATTCCCGCCGTGTGATCGCAGTCGTTGAACTAAGCCGCCTCGCGGGAATACCTCCGGCGCGATGCCTGTCCGCAGTGGCGGCCGTTTTCTCGCCAGCCACGTTTGCGGGTTTGCCTGCCCGTTCGCCGTCGAGTCCGGGCGACGTCTTCGCCTTTTCCCAGTTGAAGAGTTTTCACTCGATTCCCCGCCGCCCCATCGGCCATCCCGTGCCCGCTAGATGTTCGATTGCCCAGAAAGGCCGCTATTTGCCGCTGTAACGCACGCAATACCCCTACGCGTGTTTTGCCTCTGTCAGCAAGCAGTTCGCACAGGGCGGACGTGTTGAATGCCTCTGGAGAGGTATACTGGGCGGTTTTTCGTGGCGGCCAACATGCCTGTATTGAAGTCTGAAAAATGCCAAGAATGTGCTTGCAAATTGAGCGGGATTCGCTAGGTTGAATGGCGGTTGGCGGTGTTGGCATTGGGAGACGGAGGTCCGGACAAGCTGGAGATGGCATGGCACCGTGGCAATCGCGAGTCCGGCATTTTGCTTTTATCACCAGCGTGTAACGAAGCCATCCGCATGGCTTTCAGCCGGTGATAAAATTTATCGACAAGGTGATAATCCCGCTGATAAACGTTTTATCACAGAGTCACTTCGGGTTAATTATTGAAGTTCGTCGTCTGCTTCTATAGCTCGCAGTTAGGCAGTGCGTCAGTCGGAATGGACCGAGATGCCGTGAATCTCTCAATCATGCGGCCCATCGAGCGTTACCGCAGGATGCCACGCGATGAGTTGGACGATGTTGCCGATTCGGGAACGATAGGGACTACGGTGATGGCCAAAGGCACTCTGTCATTCCTTTTTCGAGTGGCGTTGGCGGTTTGCCTCGGCACCCTGCTGATACTCGTCCTTGGTCTAACGGCGCTGTTCCTCTTGCTCTGGGTAGTCCACCACCGCCACGCCGACTGGCTCATCAATCTCGTCGCCCTGACGTTGGTCTCCGGTGCAGCTTTCGTCTTCTGGAGGACGATGCGGACTCTGGCTCGGTGCCGCTTTCGCTTCAACTTGCGATCCTTGCTGGTGGGCATGGCGGTGCTGGGCCTGGCCATCGCAATACTGGGGAATCAGTTGCGCGTCGCGGTTCGCCAATCACACGCACTCTGGGCCTTGTGGCGGCAGGGCGGCGCCTTCAACGTCGCGTTCGCTTACCCCGTGGATTCTGGTTGGTTCGTTTGGCTGATTGAGCATGTCGGTTTCGACCCTTTTGGCAAGGTTGTGGACGTGGACGTAGGGACCGACGACGCGGTCGATGCCTTTGTCGCGCACAAGGCGGAATTCGCCGATGTCAAGACACTAATGTTCGGCTCAGGGGTAACGGATCGGGGACTATCGCACGCCGCCGAGTTGAACCAGTTCCCAAGCCTCACAAACGCCAATTTCCACGGGTCGACGATCACGGACGAAGGTTTGGAATATCTGGCGGGCTGGAAGAACCTGCGATGGCTCCAGTTGGACGGTTGCTGGCGGATCACCGACACGGGATTAGCTCATCTCGTGGATTTGCCCGATATCGAGGGCCTTGCAGTTTGGTCGCAAAGCGGCAAAATCGGCCTAACCGATGCCGGCTTGGCCTATGTGGGAAGAATGTCCCGCCTCCGGTATCTGCACGTAGACAGCATCGCGATATCCGACGCTGGACTGGCGCACCTTCGCGGTCTGAGCTGCCTGGAGCAGCTCACAATCGGTGGCGCCAACATCACCGATGCCGGGTTGCAGCACATCTCGCGTCTGAGCATCACGTCCCTGACACTCGCCGGGACAAGCATCACTGACGTGGGAGCGGAGCAACTGGCGCAGATGACTCAGTTGGAGACACTTGATCTCCGCGGGCCTGGGATCGGAGACAACGTTCTGCTTCGCTTGCAGAAGCTAACGAAGCTGAAGTCACTGGTGCTGCACAACACGAAGGTGACGGACGATGGCCTCCAACATCTCCAGGCAATGGGGGCCCTGGAAAAGCTGTCCCTATGGGGGCCCGCCATCACCGATGGCGGGCTGCAGCATCTTCATTCCGTTCGCAGCCTGCGCCGCGTGCGCGTCTACAGCGGCCAAATCAGTCCCGGCGCCGTGGAAGCCCTGCGCGCGACATTGCCCCAGTGCCACATCGACGTAAGGTGAAGGGACTCGCCGTTATCTGAGGCCGAGCTTCATGTTGCCGCGCGAAGAGCGTCTGAGCTATAATGAGACCGTTGCCGGCCACCCGGATCGGACAAGAAACGTGCGGCTCTGCCTGCGAAACCACGGCCTGCCAGGGATTCCGAACTGCTCGACTCCGACGCCGAACATCCAGGAAATGGCCCGTCGTGATTGCTCGGCATCTCCCGCTGCGGTATGATGTCGGACGACGTCCGTGGGGACTGTCGCCCAGTGGCAGGCGAACCTCGGACGAACTATTGGATGGACCGAAGCGGCGTTTACGTTCAGCGGTGTGGTTGGGTCGTCCTGTCGCCGCTCGGTCATCCGTGTCGTTCGGCCAGTCGGGCCTGCCCCGCGTTAATCGATCCAAGCCAACAATGCATCAGGAGACAGCACATGGCAGAGGTGGTCCCCGGCCGTTCCGGAGTTCCATACCAAGCAAAAATCCGTGGTTGCGGAGAATCGGAAGGCATAGATGGGCACGGCACGCCCTGCGGGCACAGTGAACGCATTCTGGTTGTTGTCGAGGCGGCCGACGACAAGAAACGCGAACACACGATCACCATTCGACTTGATCGTGACGAGGCCATCGAGCTAATCGCGAACTTGGCGAGCGCGTTGGCCTTGCGAGATCTGCAACCAAGAGCGTTTGACATCGGGGAACCTATCTAAGTTGACGTCAAGAACGATTCGTACGGAGGAGCACATCGTGCAGGCACCATCTAAATTTCTTCTGGCGGCATTCTGTCTCGTGACGGTCGGTGTCGGCTGTCGACCGGGATCGGACTCCGAAGCGACGCGCCCGCCCCAGGGTGGCGTGGCGACACCAAATCGCACACCCGAAGACACTGGACAGGTCCCAGTGCCAAGCTCCCAGCAGCCCGACCAGCAGAACACCACCCCGGTTCCGTCCAACGCTCCGGATGCGGCCAAACCCGTGGACCCACGGATTGCCGAGTTTCGAGACGGCATGAAGAAGTTCATTGAAGAGGCTCGGAGTTTGGCTCGGACTATGGACCTTGTTCCCGAACAAAGTTCCTACAACAGACGCATTGAATCCGTCCAAGATGTCTATTCTCGCATTCCGGACCCACCTGCGGGTAGTGAGCCGTTCGCAATGTGCCACAAGGCAGCCCGACAGATTACTACGAACTTCGAACTTGGAACCATGTACCTAGAGATCGTCTCCCGCTACCTGCGCATCAACAGCCAGGAGGGAGCCGACGAAAACGTGAAGAACTTCCGTGACCTGGGGAAGAGGCAGAAAACGGCTTTGGACGAACTCGAAGCTGCCGTGAATGAGGGAAGAGTGCCGAAGGTCGAATTGAGCGACGCCGTGAAAGGTGAAGAGTAGCCGACTGACCGCTTACCGACGTAACGCCAAACCTAATTCGGGGAATGACAATGAAACGTGAACCCTTCAGCTTTCCCGTCTGGGTGTATGTCAACAGCATTCGTCATCCGGCGGAAGGCTACCCGTTCTATCTGATGATTCGCGGCGGACACGACAGTCCGCTCCCTGCGTCCTTGCCCGTCTTTTCATCCCACGAAAACGCCAGGAACATTGGGACCGGCCCGCCATTCGCGATTGTCGAGATGGACAGGCAGACATTCTACGACGCGCTGACGGCGTGCCGCTACGTCGAGGACGTTGTTTTTGACATGGGGACCCCGAACGCTGTCGTTTACCGTGTGGAGGAGCTTGTCAACAGATTCGGCCCTGACTTAGGACCACAATAACGGCATCGCACGCGTAAACGGTTTTTTGAGAGTTCGCCGCATGCTCGTAGCACTGGAAAACGCACATGACACAACCGGCATTCTGGAAACTGTCGATGGGCAAGAATGACTTCACGGACATCCTTGAGGTCTTGGACTGGTTGCGACAGGGGCTGGTTCTCGCTCATAGTCAGACCAAAAAGAAGGCATCTTCACACGAATCTCAAGGTGAGCAGTTCGTCGACCCTGAGCGAGACGGAGACTATTTCTACTTGTGTCACGGCAACCGAAAAGCAACTCATCCACGAAGGGGCATAATTCTTTTTGGGCGATTCGATGGTCCTTCGATCCCGGTGCGACACCACCGGTGGACAGATGACGGCTGGGCAGGCCGAAGATTCGATTGGATAAAAACCGCTGTCACGCCCAAGAAGTTCACTGGCGAACACAAGCAGTGGACTCCTCGAAACAACAGCACATTTGTTCCTGTGCCGGATACAGACTTGGAACAATTTGAAGCGGAGATACTGAAGCCGTACTTTGAACTGACGTTGTCGAAGCTGGGCATAAAACGTGTTTCCCTGGGCTAATGCGGCCGAACCAACGGATGCAACCGAGGCGAGTACGCCCGGTTGATCCGGAACGTTCGGCAAAACCACACACATGACCACGCAATGGATACTCGCGGCAGCCATGATTGGCGTTATCTTCGCCGGCGTCGGCGCGGTCCGGTTGTTCGGATATCTCAAGCTTCGACGAATGCGGATGCTGACCTGTCCCTGTTGCCAGAGGCCATTTGCCGTCGCGAGTCTCGCCTCGGTGCGACGATGGATGGACCTTGACATCGAGCGCGGCTCTACCAAGGCGTCAGGATTCTACCTACACTGCACACATTGCGCCGTGGATTACCGGTTTACGGACGGATTTCAGGGGCTCGGAGTGGTCGAGCAGACCACGACGAGCGCGTGAGCGTATTACGGAGCAGCACTGCCGAACCAAAGGATGCAGGCGAGCGGGGGTAAGGTCGGTTGCCAGTGGTGGCGTCTCCTCGTCCCCGCCGCCTGATCCTGGTCGTTCTTCCGGCAGATTGAGGATGCCGACAGAAAACACCGCCCCATGTGCTCCAAACCGTGAGAGGTCTCCGCCGAATGCAACGGACGTTTACACTTCGACGCCTGTTCCTTAATGTCACGGTGCTATGCGTGATCATTGCCATCAGCGTAGCCTTTCCGAAGGCGCTGGTTCGTCTCAGCTTGGCCGTAGGATTGTTCCTGCCGACAATCACCGTCTGCACTGTGTTCGCGTACGTGTCCGGGCGTAAGAAGACTGTGTTTGGCATCTCGCTCACGGGCGGCCTTGTCGCTTGGCTCCTGACGCCTCGTATCTATGTCAGCTGGAATGGGCTGCCAAGCTGGTGGGATCTCTACGTCCTCGATTTCCAGACCCAGGCCATTCCGGCGGCGATAGGTGCTTTGTGTTTCGGTGGGATTGCGTGGATGTGCGGCGGTCGCTCGCCCCGGCTAAGTGATGGCCCCGCCAAAACGCTTTCGCGGCGTGCAAACGGCGAAAGCGATGGTAGAATGGCCGTTTGTTCCACACCGCCGCGATCGACATTGTGCGTGACGACCGCGGCGACGACCAATGTACAAGACGCGGAAGAACCAAAGGATGCAGGCGAGCGGGGGTAAGGTCGGTTGCCAGTGGTGGCGTCTACTCGTCCCCGCCGCCTGATTCCTGTCGTTATTGGCGGTGTGCTGGAAGAGGGACGACCGGTGACGCAGTGTTCCGACAAGGAGCCGACAGATGTATGAACGGTTCACTGATCGCGCGAGAAAGATAATGCAGCTGGCCAACCAGGAGGCGCAGCGATTGCGCCACGAGTATATCGGCACGGAGCACATCCTCCTGGGCCTCGCGCGGGAAGGCAGCGGAGTTGCGGCAAATGTGTTAAAGAATCTGGACGTCTCTTTGCAGCAGGTTCGCGAAGAAGTCGAGAACCTGATTATTGCTGGTCCTGCTGACACTGCTGACACGAAGAGCAAGTTGCCGCAGACTCCCAGGGCCAAGAAGGTCGTCAAGTACGCGATGGCAGCGGCTCGGGAACTGAACCACAACCACATTGGATCGGAGCACCTTCTGCTTGGTTTGCTGCGCGAACAGAACGGAGTCGCGGCACGGGTCTTGGCGAATCTCGGAGTCACCTTGGACAAGACGACCACAGAACTCCTTAACCTCTTGGGTCCGGGATCGAGCCCTGTATCTCAGGAGACCACTATCCAAAATTCTCTTCGCCATCGCGTTCCTCGGTGGATGGTACCGGCCATCGTCGCCTGTTTCCTAGTCGCCTTGGCAGCAGGTGTGATCTTGCTGATCCGTTTTTTCTTTGGACACTGAACGAGTCGCATGGCGAGATTCCGATGTCACAGGCACTACGGCGGGTGCCTGATGGCTACCGCTTTCGCCCAATGATCCGCAACGCATGAATGAACACGAAGAACAATTTATCGCCGCTTTCATCTCTAAAGAGAAGCAAGGCAGGTATGCAAACGCCTTTAATGCGAGGCAACCAGGCCCCAGAAACCCCGAATATGGGACCCTTTCCTGTCACAGTGTATTCCTGTTTGTCTCGTTTTCAGGGCAGCAAAACCGCAGGCTTGTAGCCCGTTTGCCCCTGACAATGCTCGCCTATTTTGCCCCCGAAAGCCGACCTGTTTGGTATCTTCCGGAGGCTCGACAACCAAAACAAAGTCTCAAACAGCCAGCTACTACTACCGCAGTAGTAATCAACGTTGCTCAAGCCTATAGCCGGGCGTCTTTGGAGAGGCGACCAGCAGAACGCTTTCGGCATACGAGCGGAGCCACTCAGACACGGTTGACGTTGCGGCCGGGATGCAATGCCCGTTGGTTGGTTCCGGACACAATGACCGGTGGACAGCCGCGAGCTTACGGCCGTTTGAAGCAGAATGGATGGCCAGCCGAAGTTGGCCAATGCACTCCAGGGACTTGGCTGCTTGCGGTTCTGAGATATTGCATCCGGGATGCAACATCTTCTTGAAGTGCTGAGCTGGAAAAAATTTCCAGGATTGGCGGTCTATCAGGGGACATTGGAGCGACATCGACAGGATGCCGGGTGATCATCGCGGCCGTCTGCTGGCAGTCTTCTTTCACCCCCGCCATCGGCCAACCATGCTTCAAGCCCTGTCGGCCAGTGGCGGCTACGTACCTCTGCCATCCTCTGCCTTCCCTGTCGCATCAACAGCCTCAAACAGCTGCGATCGGCCTCTGGTGTTCATTTTGCTGCCATCAAGCCATCGGCAGCCAGATCAGCCATCTAGAGCCTGTGGTGCCCGCCAGCGACGACGGTTGCATCTGCGGCTTAAAATTGAAGCATGTTTTGTGGGCGGTGGAAATTGCAGCTTGGCAGAAACGGCCAAGAGCTAAAAAAACGGCTGGAATCTTTGGACGTGCCTTGTTTCCGTTGGCTTTTGTTTTGTTTTGTTCGTGACCCCGCCAACGGCCAGATACGCTTTAAGCCGATTCTGGCCAGTGGCGGTAGAATAACCAGTCTCCACAGCGCCTTGTCTTTCCGTTGCCATCGACCAGTTCAGTTCAACAAGCTCCGCCATTGTGCGAGCTCCATTTTGGTTGCCGCGATCCTCTGATAGCTAACACGGGTGCGAACCTGACATTGCCGTTTCCCCGCCCCCGAACCGCGTCACCAAACCAGCCAGCAGGCATCTGCTGAACCGTTTGAATGACGCGATTCGGGGGAAATTTTGACGGCCGGGCTTCGGCCAGTTACTTGAGCTCGTTGCCAGAACCGTTCCGAACGTACCACGCGGCCATGCAAACGGCAGCTGCCGCACCAATTACCGGCAGCCACGATCCCGTGACCACAGCCATCACGGCTCCCGTTGCCAGCATTGCGTACACGCTGGATTCCATCGCCCCTTCATCGACATTGGGTTTTGCGATCTGGCGACGCTTGGGTTGCCTCTTTCGCGTCATCAGCGGCCGTTCTGCCGGATTTTGCGACGGGCAGTAGCTTCCTCATAACCGGCCTGCCTGCCGAATTGGTAGCCGATCCAACCGGCCAATCCAATCAAAGCGACTCCTGCGATCAAATCAAACATGCGTTGGTTTTCCTTTCTGTCGTCTTGAAGTGTTCATCCAACGAACGATCATTCCCATCAGCCATCCCAGTCCCGGCAGCTGCCATCGCGGTAATCGCACATAACACAGCCAAAGCCGGGACGAAAGACAAACCGATTGGCGTCCAGGTCATCGAGATACGCACGAATCACGGCAAACAACCGCCGGAAATGAGCTTCGCTGCGGGTCCGGTACCGATGAAATTCGATCTTCGGTACCTTGGTCTTGATCAGCGAGCGGATTTCCAAGCCGCCTTCTTCATCGCCGGTCGCTTCCCGAAACAAGTAGGCGTAACTCGACAACTGGATTTCATGCGTGACTTCAAACGGAGCTGCCGACTTGGCGGCCGTCTTGAAATCGCAAATCAACGGGCCGTCGCGGTCGTCAGCGATCAAGTCCACAATGCCGGTCAACGGAATGCCCAAGTTTTCGCCGGTATCCAGGTCGATCAGCGGCGCTTCCATGCTGGTTTCGACGGCCAACGGGATTTCGCAAGCAGTGTTGGCAGCAGTGACCTGTTGCAGATACGCCGTCACCAAGTCGATGGCTTGCTGTTTGAGCTTGCCGCATTCGTCCAGCGACTTGAATTGCATCGCTTCCAGTTCGGCAGCCTGGTCCCAGCTGTCGGTGATACGCCTGGCAGCGGCTTCGACGCTGAAATCCACGGCCAGATGCCGATGCCGATAAAACACCTCCAAAGCATCATGTACCCGTTTGCCCAAGAACAAGCTTGGCGTTGGCGGCGGAACGATGCCGTCGATGTACTTCAGCTTGAAGGCCAAAGGGCACCGCAGCCAGAGGTTCAACCGACTTGGCGAGACGTAATCCCACACACCGCTGCTGCGTTGTTCTTCGGCAGCGACGGTGGCGGGATCCTCCAGCAGCAGCGTATTCATGCCGCCGTTCCTTCGCTCAGGGTGGCGTCAAGCGACACGCGGCCTTCTTTGATTGCTTTGAGCGTGTCGATCAAGCTGCTGGCGTCCAGGCTGGTCAAGTCGGCCAGTGGCTTGCCGAACATGCGGCCGGTCAGCGATTCGAGACGCCGAGTGCCGAGACCCCGGATGCCTTTGGCCAGCTGCGAAGCGAAGTTGATCTGCTTGTCGCTGGCACGGTGGCCATTGCTGCCGTTGCTGTGGCCGTTATAGCCATTGCCGCCGTTGGCCTGATTGGCGTTGCTGAAACCGCCGTTGCTGTTGCCGTTGCCGTTGCCGTTGCCATTGGCATACGTGCCGTTGCCGCCGTTGTTGCCGTTGTTGCCATTGTTGCCATTGCCACCCACCGGCAACGATTGCTGTTGCACTTGGCTGCCACCGTTCAGCTGAGCATCGACAGACGCCTTGGCCAAGTCGAACAAATAGTTGATCTTGGCTTGCAGTTTGTCCGGTTCGCGGACGACGCCGGACTCGACTTCGATTTCCAGGTTCACGCTGGCACCGCGGGAACCAAAGTTGGCTTCGCCGACCTTGCGGCTGAAACCGACGTTCATTCTGAGCATGGTGAATCACTCCTGATTTGTCAAAGACACACACACACAAGCGGCCAGATCAGCCGCTCGTTGGGATAACACAAAACGCAATCAACGTGCCCGCAGATGTCCCCGTAGCGAGCCGACAAAGGGGGCATGGCAGAAACGGGCACACAAGCAGACCGATCGATGCAAACACGTGTTTACATTGCCGCTCTACATGGCGACGCGATCGAGTTGCCGCAGCGTAGCCAACGCCGATTGCACGCTACGAGCGGTTCTCTTCTGCTGCTTCAACGCTGCGATCAGTTCGCTGGCCTGACTGGCTGCCGTCCGCAACGTGCTCCGCAGCATTTCCGCCTGGTCGATCAAATCAGCCGGTTCACTGACAACGGAAGCATGGCCGTTGTTGCCGTTGTTGCCGTTGGCACTGCCGTTGCTGCCATTGGCACTGCCGTTGCTGCCGTTGGCACTGCCATTGCCATTTTCGTCGATGGCACTGGGGGTTTGAAATCGGTTCGACTTCGTCATCGTGTGGACACTCCTGTTTGCTGTCGGTGTTGATGATGCTGGTAAAGTTGACGCTGTCATCACTGGCGGCGAAACCGTTGTCGCTGTCGCCGTTTCATCCGCCGTTTGGGACGATCCGTTGCACGAATCAATTCGCACGGCCTTGTTGCTGGGCTTGATGGCCGTATCGCCGCTTAACATGGCCCAGATGTAATCGCGATTCTCGCCCACGGCCTGAGCCGGTACTTCCTTGCCGTACATGCACAGCTCGCGAAGTCCCAGCTTCAAGGCACGAGCCAGGTATTTGCGATTGATTGCAAATCGCAAGTCTTCGCCACTGGTCTCGGAGCGGCTCAACACCAGTTCGGTCGGCACCTTGCTGTCGCTGGACCTGGCTCGCACAAGCACTTTGCCGTTCAAATCGAGAGTCACGGATTGGTTGCAATCGTCAGCTTCGCACGGCAGACGCTGAATTGCATCGGCTAAGAAATCCGCATCACCAGGTGCCAACGTCAATCGCGTGCTGGCCGTTTCCGGACGCCGAACAAAGTCTTCCGTCTTGGGGAATCGCCGATCTTTGTCGATTGCCAAGTGAAAACTCCAAGGGCCGGTTTGCAGCACCAGCCATTCGTCCGACTTGCCGATCCGCAGCGGACCATCGGCAGGCAATTCCTTGGAAGCAAACAACGTGCTCCTGAAAATCAGCACATCGCCTTCCCACGGAAAATCAAAGCCGCGTTGCACAAGCAGCTGAAGGCCGTCCGTGGCCACGATTCGGCCGCCTTCGCTGCGAAGCTGTATGCAAGTCAGGGCGTAGCGTGCCGAATCGGTAACGGCGATTTCCATCGCATCGGCCAAGGCCCGCCACAAGCCAGCGTCGTTTTCGGCCATCGCACTTGGGACCACTGGCAAGATTGGCGATTCTTTAAGTCTGCTGTCGTATTGCACGACTTGCGGAATCTTGTTGTCGGTCCAGCGAGCGACGATCTTGCCGTCGGGCTCTTGCTCCAAGTTGACCGGTTCGGCCTTGGTGCCTTCGCAATCGGTCAGCAAGGCAAAGGGAACGCAGATACGTTCGGCCGGAAAATCGCCAGTCGTATGATGCTCAACGGCCGCGTGCGTGTTTCTGGTTTGAATCCGCAGGCCGTCTGCTCCGGTGATGAACAGCAAATTGGGTCCGGCATCGCGACCGGTAATTCGCAAGGCACGCCGCAAGACCGCTCGCAGGTGGCGAAGGAAAGAACGGGTGATGGTGATCAACGTAGTATCTCCTGGAAACAAAGGGGAGCAAAATGGTTGAAGAACGTTGCCAGAGGCCAGAGGCAAGAGGCAAGAGGCTAGAGGCTAGAGGCTTGAGGCTTGAGGCTAGAGGCAAGAGGCTAGAGGCTTGAACGCAAAGACGTTTGCTGATGTTGAAAACGAAGAGCTAAACCCCATCATCGCCTGATCGGCTTAAAGCACGTCAGGCGGTGATGGGATGGGGGGCAGGAAACGGGGGGAAAGATGTTTGTGTGTGTGAAATCTGAAATCGTGACAAGCAGCTAACCGCGTTTCCGCTTGAACGGTTCCCGTCCTGCCGCATAGTGATCATCCCAGTCGATAACCAGCGGCTTGCGTTCGCGTTCGACCGGGCCGCGGGTCAAGACAACAAAACCGAGTCTGGCGATGGTGGCCGGATCTTCGCCGGTAGCACGGGAGACGGCACGATTTAATTGAGCTTGGGTCATGGTCCAAGGGTCCTTTTCTTGTGTGGGGTCCAAGAGAAACAGGAAACAAGAAACAAGAAAATGCAGCCCCTGCCAAACCGCAGAAGGCTGCATCCGAGACAAACAACCAGTGACTGGTTTACAAGGCTCCGCAAACAGGTCCAGGACGCACGCTAAGCCACGTTTCCAGCCATACACGCTCAGCAGCCAAGGCATCGCTGCGAAGAGCAAATGGACCTAATCTCGGGCCAGCAACGGGCGACAGATCGGCGAACCATTGTCCGCCTTCATCCGGTTCGACATGCGAGCCGCGGCGAATGGCCAGTTGACCAATCGCAGCCAGGTCGATCGTTTCGTCGTACACGCATTGCAGCGAGCCGTCCGGATGAACAACGAGATTTACAGCAGCAGCAGTATTCATGGCACTGTTCATATCGCTCCTACCTTGATCGCCGCATGATGTTGCGACGCGGCCGTTCGACAAGCAGGTTATCGAGTACGGTTCCGACTTGCGACAGTTCGCTGGCGACTTCCTGCCGGAGCGATTGATCGTCCCGCAAGCTCTGCGGTTTCACGCCACGCACGATGCCTTGGCACTGCTGGACCAGCTGATCGAGTTCTTCGTTGCTGCGGACATTGAGCCGCTTGAACCGCTCGAAGAATTCGCTCAAGTTGTTGACGGCCGAATCGCGGAACGTTTTGGGCTTGCCGTCGTTTTTTCCGGTGAGCCGTTCGGTCAGGTGCGAGACCAAGTCCTGCAATTCTTCGATGAACGCTTGTTCGGCCAGTCGCACCGCATCATCGAATCGAGCCGTGACCCGTTCGCACTCTTGGCGGTACAGGTCCGGATTGAGCTGCTGCAAATAGTCAGGCGGTTCGACGGATGGAAAATCCCAGCTGACTTGAAACAGGCCGGACAAGCTGGCCGGATAGTCGGCGGAATTGTACAGCGAACCGAGTTGTTCACGGGCTGCGGACTGCAACTCGTAGTAATGCCGATCCAGGGCTTGCACCGCGATGGCAAGCTCTTGCTGAAGCGATTCCATCTTGGTGTTGAAGTCGTCGATGTCATCCTGCCGAACCAAGCGAATGCCCGGTTCGGGGTAGGGCAGGCTGATGCTCTTCCACAAGCTGATGATGCGGCCTTTGACGTTGGTCACAGCTTTGAATGCCGGATGCGTCGTGTCCAGCAGTTTCTTGCCAGCCGACAGGAAGTTGCTTTCGGCACCGAACGTATCGGCGGCTTGGGATTTCTGCTCCGCCGTCAGCGTCTTGCGGGTGCCGAACCAGCTGAGCGACACGCGAACGGCCGCCATCGTGACCCGCAATCGCTGCGATGGCGATGTGGACGGCCGAACGATGGGTTGTTCGAGAAGCGTAGTAGTCATGTGCGGTATTCTCCAGGGACTGTGGATCGTTGGTTTGCAAAAAGGGAATGCCCAAGGACGTCAAGACAGACGTTGGGCAGACAGACAAGCGGGCAGACAAGCAGGCAGAAAAGGCAGACGTTTAGGCCAGCCAGATCGGCGGCGGCGTCTCTTCCGGCAGCGGCTGCATCACACTGTCCAGCCGTTCTCGCAATTCCTTCAACGCTTCCGGCGTGCCGACAACACGATCGGTCTTGACCGCCAAGTCGAGCCACGAAGCCAATTGATGATCGCCGAGAATGATCGCACTCGACAGCACTTGCTGAGCCTTGCCGATGCGAATCGGTAGCTTCGGTCGCCGCTTTCTCGCCGCGGGTCTTGTCGCTGCCGGTTTCAACCGCTGTTTCCGCCGAAGCGACGAACGCGGCCAGAATTCGATGGTCATTTTGAATGTCCTTGTCAGAGGGGGAAAGGGGAATGGTTTACAAGAGCGGCAAATCATGGTTCGCAATGGGCTAACAGCTGCTGCTGCAACTGCAACTGCAAACCATGCTGGCCTCGACGTCAAAGGCCGGAAGCGGACTGACAGACGGCGGAAGTGCTTGCCGCAACTTGCTGCGAGCCCTTTGCAGCGTTGTTTCCAATCGCTTACACGACCGCGGTCCACTCGAAGTCAGAGCACGAGTCAACAGCCTTTCGACTTCGCGGACCTTCGCCCCCGAAATCACCGGTTCGCCTTCCCCATTGGTGACGTATCCGACGCGACCTGAGTCCGGCCGAAATTCGACTCGTTCGCAATCGTATTCGTAGTTGCCTGCCGTCAGCCGCGTAAACGGAATCTCGTAGCGTTGCAGGAACGGCTCCAGCGTCTCGAACTCGCCCCAGCGGGCTTGTTCGTAGCACAGGCACAGCACTTCAACGCCCTCGCGATTAAGTCGCACCGCAGAGAGCAAATCATCGCCGGAATCGGGATGAAAGAACTCATCACCCCACTCCAAGCAAACGCCTTGCTGGACAATCGCAGCACACAAATCGGAAACGGCGATTTCCGGAATCTTGCCGCCGATCCAGATTTCGGCAGCCATGCGTTCAGCCATAGAATTCGTCCTTTTTGAGAGTGAAGGTTGAACAGACAGAAACACAGCTACACGCACGCCAAGCCCAAAGCCTCCGCTACGACCTGCCGGTTTTGCCAATACCCGGCTTCGTCATTGACCTCGTGCAAGATGCCCAGCGATTGGGCGTGTTGCAGCAGATCGAGAACCGCCGAGTGACAGCGGTTGAAGTTGCGAATGCCACCGTACCCGCGTCGGTTGGCATATTCGGTTTTGCAGAAGCTGGCCCAATGCCACTGATCGAGATTCGTGGCAAGCGTGCGTTGCACCCAGGGTCCGACGTCGATCGTTGCCGGATACCGGCACAACCCAAAATTGGCCGGTTCGCAGCCGGGACCAGGCACACAGCAAAACGCGATGACGTGTTCGGGAATCACGGCGTAGCGGCGGGCCGGTTCGTGCGGGTCGGGAACAAGCTGCCGAGTTTGAATCAGCAACCAGCGAAACGGATACCCGTCGTCGTGCTGCTGGAAATCGCAATCGTTGCCCGTCAGTTCGATGATCTCTTCCACTTGCTCGAAGGGCAGGTTACAGGCACGATCATGCAGCCGGGCAATCAGGTCTCTGGCTTGCTTGGAACCGCGGGCCGTTGATCGCAAACGGTAATGAATCGTTATTCCCATGAGGCTGGTTTCCTTGTGCGGTTTGCAGGTTGTTGAAAGTGACAGGTCTGGAAGACAAGAACAAAAGAAAAGCCCAACAGGCCGAAAGTGACCTGTTGGGCTTGGTATGGAACAAGGTTGACGATGTTGGATCCGGACGAACGTTTCAGCACTTGCCGCCGATACGTCAGTTGTTCGACGGATTGCGACTCACCTTCCGCCGCGTCGAAGTCGGTTTCTCCGTTTGCCGCGAGTACAAGCCACCGCGGTCAGCATCCAAACATCGGCCAGTGGCCCACGTCCGCAGACGCTCTACCGCTTCGGCTGCCGTCGCCGCCACGGGTACGACATTCTGAGCCGCTTGAATCAGCGGCACGTCCAGCAACGCGGCCAAGCGGCAACAAGCCCGGATTTCGGCTCCGCTCCAGTTGTCGTCGTTCGGCAGCTTCTGATTGCGGTCGATCTCGAACAAATCGAGGTACAGCTGCCAAATGACTTGCTTCTGTTCACGGCCTGGGAAGTCCAGAAAGAACGTGGCATCGAAGCGTTCGGCACGGCTGAACTCCGGCGGCAACTTGGCGACATCGTTGGCCGTGCAAACCACGAAGACATCGGACTCGTGATCGTTCAGCCAGCTCAGAAACGAGCCGAACATCCGCGACGATACGCCGCTGTCGGATTGGCCGGAACTGCCGACACCCGCAAACGCTTTTTCCACCTCGTCGATCATCGCCACGCAGGGAGCCATCGCGTCGATGATCTGCAACGCTTGCCTCGTCCGCTCTTCGGTCTGGCCAACCAGACTGCCCATCAACGTGCCGACATCTAAGATCAGCACCGGGCGGCCGGTTTCCTTCCCCAAGCACTTGCAGAACTGCGACTTGCCACAACCAGGCGGCGACAACAGCAGCACGCCACGCGGCCGTTTCAGCGGATTGCTGCGGCTGGGTTGCAACAAGGCCCGCTTGGTAAAAGCCTTCAGCGACGCCAAGCCGCCCAAGCTGCTGAAATCTTCGGTGCCGCGGTACAGTTGCAGCAAGCCGGTTTTCTTCAGCGTCTGGCACTTCAAGTCCCAAACGGCATCCGGTTCGATGCGACCGTGGCGAACCAGCGACAGCGAAAATGCCGATTCGGCTTCGTAGCGTGTCAAACCGACCGCCGCGTCCAGCAACATATCCAGTTGCGAGCCGTTGGGCAGTTCGCCGTCTTCGGTGGCAATGGCTGCGGCGATTTCGTGCAACTGATCACGGCCCGGCAAATCGTGCTCCAGCACCACGAACAGCTTTTCGATTTCAACCGGGATTTGCACGATCGGCGAGAGGATCAACACGAAGGTGCGGTTCTGCTTGCCCTTGTTGATCTGAGCGGCCAGAGCCTGAACGATCTCGGGGCTTTGCAGGAAGCGGTGGAAATTGACCAAGATCAGCAGCGACGCACCTTCGGTTGAGCCCAACGCATCCAGCGAACGGACGGCGGCCAGTGGATCGTTGGTGCCGGTATCGACGCTGGTTTCGTTCTGGCGGTGAATCGACAGGCCGCGATTGATGTCCCAGACAACCAGCCGCCAACTTTCGTCGCGGCACATCTGGGCGATTTCCGTCAGAGCGTCTTCATGCTCGTGGGATTGGATCCACAAGCCGGTAAAGCAGGCGGAGATGTACTCCGACAAACGACGGCAGAGCGACATGCAGAAGTTCCTTTCAAGAGGTTTTCGGGTTGTTGGTTGACAGAGGCAGACAGCGGGTTTCCGGAGCTTGGCGGACAGAGGCGATGATGTTGCTTTCAAGCCCCTTGCCGCAAGCTCTGCTGTTGCGTAGCCTGCTGATAGAATTCGCCGGTCGTTTGTTCGCCGGTGCGTGTGCCCAACGCTTCTTCGACGAACTTGCTGGCTTCGCGGCAGGACGAGCCGGTAAAGCCTTTGGTCTGGACCTTGGTTTCGCCTTTGGGCGACACGATGATCTCGATGATCTTGCTCACGCGGCACCTCCTGCTCCGACGTTGATGGTCAGCTTGATGGAACCGTCGCTGAGCGTCTGTTCGGTGGAAGTGTGGCCCTTGCGGCGGGCTTCGACTTTTGCCTTTTCGACAGCGTAGGCTTGCAGGAACGAATCGAGGTGCTTTTGCTCGCCCCAGTGACCTTTGAAGTTGTCGTACTGGACTTGGCCGGTGGCCAGATCGCAGACGGCCAGATAACGCCACTTGGGCAGCTGAATGCCAAGGCCGGTGGCGTGGCTGGAATACAGCTTGTGCATACCTTCGGTAGGGGGCGGCAAATGCAAACGCTGGCAGGCGGCACGCACGGCACCAGCGTCGCGGACTTCGGTCTTGATCGAAACAATGTGGCTCAAGGGTAGCTCCTTTGGGAAAGGGGGAAGTTGTGTGAGGGTCAAGAAACGAAAAAAGCCCGGCAGCAGAAGATGGGAATGCCTTCTGCGGCCGGGCCTGGTGGCACACGGCTGAAGCTCAGTCGAGCCAACGCCAGATCAGTAGTCTTCTGGCAACAAAACAGTCGTTGCGGAACGGTTGTCATTCTCGTCCGCCGCTTCGGTGATGATCCAAATCTTGCAGCCGGTGCGAAGATGGTAGGCAGACAGGATACGGGAGCCGTCAATCAGGGCATCCTCGTTGGTCTCCCTCCGCTGTGATTGTACTTTGCAACGGGACGCTGCCAACGCGGGCTGCCAAGACGTTGAACTGAGGTCCAGCAGAAGGGCAGAATTGCACGAGAAATGCCCCCAAAAACTCGCCAAAAAGGCTGTTCTTGGGGCAAAAAAACGCTTCAGCAGTGGGTTGGAAAAGCTACGTCCCTTGAGTCATGTCATTATGACACAAAACGGGGATATGTTTAGCTGAGCGGGGAAGCAAGAACACTACGGGTTGAGCCAATCGACGACTTGAAGGCCGGGAATGTTGGCAAAATCTCGGACGTTGTGGGTCACGAGCGATAGATCGTGTACCAGTGCCGTGGCGGCGTTTTGAAGGTCGATCTCGGAGACGGCCAACCCATGATCCAGCAGGTACGCATCCAGTTCGCCGAATCTACGGGCTACGTGGGCGTCCACGACCAACAGCGACACAAGTGGAAGCATGTCCAAAAGACGTTGCATTCGAGTCGACGACGCGCGAGCCCGAAAGGTCCAGGTGTACAGTTCGCCGAGGCTGGCGGCCGACAGGTGCAACCGTCCGCCGTACTGAATGAAGCGATTGGCCAAAGCGTTGCTCCCTTTCAGGTAAGCGGAACAAGTATCGGTATCCAGCAGGAAACTCACAACTCGACCTCCCTGCGACTGAGTCTTCGTCGCTGCCGATTCCACTCCAGGAATTCCTCCAACGCGTCGGCTTCCTCCGCCCAGCCGCCGAACGATCGTCGGATGCCGATAGGAACCTGGGCGTAGGCGCGCAATGCGGCCACATCCTCACGCATCAACTCGGGATGGTCTTCCAGCATCTGCTCATCGCGGCGGCCATTTTCCAGTTCTGCGACCAGCATTTCAGCGGATAGCTGAGTGCCCTTGACGATCCGTTCCGTAGGCGAAACCGTCGAGTCGAAAACCAAACGAACAGCCCATTGTTCCACGCTCGGGATGGTCCCAGTATTCGAAGCCACCGCCTGTTGAATGGTAACCGCAACTCGCTCGCCTTCGGGCCAGTCAGGTTCCTGCTCTAACTCGACCGTCTTCCCATGAATCACGCCGAACATCGTCGTCATGGCTCACCTCGCTTTCTCGTATGTTCTGTCCTCCGCCCACGGAGCTTCATCTGTTTGGCGACCGGCGTAGTCTGAACATTCTTGACCTTCTCAGTTCCCCCGACATCCCCCCCCATCAATCCAACAACTGCCCCAACGCCGCCAACGCCTGTTTCGCTTCCTTGACGCCGCCCAGCTCTTGAATCAGCTTTTTCGCCTTTTGCAACGCGGCCACGGAAATCAGGTCAGCGGGAGCATCGGCAACCGAAGCAGCGACAGGAGCGGCAGCAGCAGCCTTGGCGGGCTTGGAAACGGCTTTCTTGCCGGGTTTCTTCTTGGTCCTGCCCATCAAAAACTTCGCTTGACTCACGTTCTTGGACGTCACATTCCAGCCTTCCGCCGTCAGCTTGTCGGCAAGCTCCTTCGGCATGGCATTGGGATCGACTGCCAAGGCGTCTCGGATCGCTTGAGCCTTGGTTTTCGTTTCAGTTACCGCTGTCGCCACCGCTTCCCCGTCCGGGGCTTGTTTCGCTTTGGCCATGATGCGTGTTCTCCGATCTGTTTGTGCTTGACATTACTGCCCTGTGGGTCAATTTAAGCAAGACGACCAAGGCTGTCCATTACCCTGTGTTCAAATGCAAGCGGCGGATTTCGAGCGTGTTTGGCCGTTATTCTGCCCGTTACGTGTTCAACCGAGGTAGCAAAATGCCGCAGCGTCAAGAGCTTCTTCGGGCGTGCTGAAGTGCCTGATCACCAACAAAAAGATGTTGCATCCAGGATGCAACATCTTTTGCAACGAGCTGCCGACAGGCTGAGTTGGAAAGAATTTCCAGGATTGGAGGTCCAGCCGAATGGCCGACGCCAGAACCTGGTTCGGTGACATCTTGCATCCCGGATGCAACATCTTTTGCAACGAGCTGCCGACAGGCTGAGTTGGAAAAAATTTCCAGGATCGCAGGTCCACCGCAAGTGCCGCAACTTGGCTCAACAGGATATTGCATCCCGGATGCAACATCTTTTGGCCACAGCTGCCGACAAGCTGAGCCGGAAAAAATTTCCAGGATTGCGTGTTGACGGCCGCTTCGCACGCGACACCCCTGATGAGGGGATATGAGGCTCCAACCGGAGTCCCAAGACCGTTTTTCCTGTCACAGTGTATTCTGCCGGTTCGAGCTGAACAGAAACGGCCGGGAGGGTAAGCAGCAAGCTGCCTTCCAGACTGGTCAGTCCGGCACCTCCCGGCCGAAGATGATTGTACGCAAAGCATTGGACTTAACCATCCGGCCCCTGCTGATTGACTGGCTTCGTCCGGCTTTGTCCCGGCTTCGTTCACCTCGCCACCGCGTGATTTGGTGCTCTACCACTTCTACCACTTATCCGCCCGTTTACCACCAAAACCGCGTCGAAATGCGTTGATTTGCACCGGTTTGCAATTGCCAACTAAGACGCTAGAATAGACCGAAACTGTTGAAAAACCAAGGATTTCTTGGCTTTTGGCGTGATTTGGGAGCCTGCCTACGGAACCGAAGGTTACTGGTTCGAGTCCAGTGGGGTGCGCTGAACGTAAATCCCGCCGAACGCTTGACTTAGCGTACCTGCCTGTGTTGGGCAGTGCGGCCATTAACCCAGTTGTAAAGTAGTACCGGTACTACTTTGCGAAAGGAATGGATCCGCACATGTCCCAGTCTCGACAATCCAACCCCAAGTACCGCCACTGCAAGCCAAAAAATCTCGGCGTCGTGGGAATCGACGGCAAAGTCGGGGCTTGTTCGCCGCCGCGGATGAATGATCCCGCTGGAACGTCGCTCGGTTCGCTTGGGCACACCTCTTCGTTCAACACGAACGGGTTGTCGCATTTTCGGAATCGAAAAAGAAGCTTGCCCGGCCCGCAGCCAGTGCGGTGGAATGACCGCCGCCAGGAACGGCGACGGTCGCCGTTCGGCAACCGTACCAGCATATGCACGCGAGGTGGCCATCGCGTCGTGGATGATGGTTGGATCAACGGGGCCGCCCGCGTGATCCCGGACGTTTTGCCAGGGAGTATCCCGTCATAAAACGGCTTCTCTCAATTCTGATCCTCCTCGCGGGAAATGCTTCCTCCGCGTGTGCGTTGGCCGACGACGTCACTCTGACCCTCGATGTAATTAGACTGCCAGATAATCGCGTCCGACTCCGCGGTACAACCAGCTTGCCCCCAGGTACGAAGTTGATGCTAAGCGTGCAGGAGAAGACTGAAGACGGCTTTCTTGGACAATCTAGCTGTTTCGTTTCTGCCAAAGGCGAGTTCGATTCTGAAGCCTTCGGGCCAAGTGGTGGGCTGAAGGACGGTCGATACCTTGCTGAGGCGATCCGATTCCGGCCGTACAACCCGCTGCAGTCAAACAGATCAGCTGCCTGAACTAAAACAGACGATCGACTATGAAACCTATCTCGACAAGAAGAAACGGCCGACTGCCACAACGCCCGAGTTTCGCAGATGGCGCGATACGACGGGGAGGTTCAGCGTAGATGCAGCACTTGTTGCCGTGAACCAGGACTGGGTTGTTCTACGGAAAAAAGATGGCCAAACTATCAATGTGCCGCTTGCGAAGCTAAGTGATTCCGATATTGAGTTCGTCAAGAAACAGAGACAAAACCACGGGGATTTACGCGAGCCGTGATAAGCTGTCTCCGCATGGCCAATCGTTTGACGTGGCACCGTGATCGCATCCTTCTGGCGATATTTCGGAGCATGTGAAACGCAGTGCCTCATTCGCTAACCCGAGCCTGGAACGCTTTTCCATCCCGCCTTGCAAGAACCTGACCACCGGCCAAAAACCGCTGCGGACAGGTCTTGTTTTCTGGTTCGCGGCCGGTCATGCTACAGCAACGGATGCCTGCCCTGCTGTCCGCGACACACGAGGAACCCGCCCCATGAAGCGACGATTCATTCTGCTTGTTTGTCTGTTTGCGTGCGATGTCCAAGCCGCCGACTCGAACGCGATGTACCAGCGGCACGCGACGTGGGCCGAAAGCATGACGGCCACGCGTCAGAAGGTGGCTCAGGCCCAGGCCCAACAGCTCAAGCTGCCCGCGGAGCAAACGGATTGGAATGTTGTCTGGGAAGGTCTCTATCGCCGCTTCTGGACCGAGTGGCCTGAAACCGACTGGCTGCTGCAGGATCGCCCGTCGCGCGCGGCCGTGGATGATTTCCAGCCGCAGCGCGAATTCGGCTGGTATTTCGAGGCTCGCCGCTCTGCGACGCTGGAACAGGAACTGATCCGCCGCGTGCTGGCTGAATTGAACGCGGCGCAAGAACCCCTCGCCGCCCGCCTGGAAGCGTTGATCCAGGCCTCCACATCCCCCGACGATCCCGCTTGGCTGAACCTGTACGCCGACGCTTGTCGCGTGCGGCGGGCACAACGGCTGCGGACGCTGCGCGAGCGTGTGCCGCAGTTCGTGTTCACCAAGCACTATACGATGGGCGGCTCGCATTACGCCTATACCGAAGGCCAATCGGACGCTCAAGCGGAACGTCATTTCGTCCCCGGCACGGCACTGTGCCTGGCCCAGTGGGACGGCGACCAGGTCCGCGTCGAAACGCTGATCGACGATCCGGGCGGCGTAATCCGGGACCCGGACGTTTCTTACGACGGCTGCCGCGTGCTGTTTTCCTGGAAAAAGTCCGATCGCGAGGACGACTATCACCTGTACGAAATGGACCTGGCATCCCGCGCCATCCGCCCATTGACCAGCGGCTTGGGCGTCGCCGATTACGAAGGGGTCTACTTGCCGGACGGCGATATTATTTTCAACTCGACCCGCTGCGTGCAGATCGTGGACTGTTGGTGGACCGAGGTCAGCAACCTGTACCGCTGCGATGGCGACGGCCGCTTTCTGCGACGGCTTACTTTTGACCAGGTGCATGACAATTACCCGACGGTGACCGACGACGGCCGCATTCTTTACACCCGCTGGGAGTACAACGATCGCGGCCAGGTGTATCCGCAGCCGCTGCTGCAGATGAATCCGGACGGTACGAACCAATCGGACTTTTACGGCGGCAACTCGTGGTTCCCGACCACGATCCTGCATGCCCGCGGCGTGCCGGGCAGCCAGAAAGTGGCGGCCATCGCCACGGGGCACCATTCCCGGCAGACGGGCAAGCTGATCCTGATCGACCCGGCCCAAGGCCGCCAAGAGAACGAAGGCGTGCAGTTGGTCGCCCCGGTCCGCAACACGCCGGCGGTCAAGATCGACGCCTATGGCCAGAACGGCGAATTGTTCCAGTACCCGTATCCGTTGAGCGAGACCGAGTACCTGGTGACCTATCATCCGGTCGGTTGGCGCTGGACCGAAGGCCGGTTCGGGCCCCGCTTCGGTATCTACTGGATGACCGACAGCGGGGTCCGCGAACGGCTGGTAGACGATCCCCAACTGCCCAGCAGCCAGCCGGTACCCGTGCGGCCGCGGACCACGCGGCGGATGCGGCCCAGCCTGGTGGACTATCGTCAGACGAGCGGGACGGTGTACGTCCAAGACGTGTATACCGGGCCGGGATTGGCGGGCGTCGATCGCGGAACGATCAAGACGATGCGCGTCGTGGCGCTCGAGTTCCGCGCGGCGGGCATCGGTTCCAACAGCAACGGCGGGCCGGGCGGCGGAGCGCTGGTCAGCACACCGATCGCCATCGGCAACGGCACGTGGGATCCCAAATGGATTCTCGGCGACGCGACCGTCCACGAAGACGGATCGATGTTTGCCGAAATCCCCGCGCGGACGCCGGTCTATTTCCAGCTGCTCGATGAACGCGGCCAGATGGTGCAGACGATGCGCAGCTGGACGACGCTCCAGCCGGGTGAGAATGCTTCGTGCGTGGGTTGCCACGAGCACAAGAACAGTGTCCCCGTAGCCGGCTTGCCCTTGACGCAGGCCCTGCGCCAGCGAGCCGAAACGCTGCAGCCCTTTTATGGCCCCGCTCGCGGCTTCAGCTTTGCGCAAGAAATCCAGCCGATCCTCGACCGCCACTGTGTCAGCTGTCACGATGGCCGGGCGGACGTGCCTTATACGTTGACTGCCGCCGGCGTGGACGATGCGCGGGCCAAACGCCGCTGGAGCCAGTCGTATCTGGCCCTGACGCACGCGCGCCCCGACGATCCGGCCCACGGCGCGTGGCGCGGAAATCCCGACCATCCGCTGGTCCGCTGGGTCAGCGCTCAATCCGCTCCGCCCATGCAGCCGGCCTACGCCGCCGGCGCAGCGCGCAGCCGTTTGATCGAACTGCTGGCCGCCGGCCACGAAGATGTCCGACTGTCGCGCGAGGAACTGGACAAGCTGGTCGCGTGGATCGATATCGGCGTCCCCTACGGTGGCGACTATTTCGAGGCCAACATCTGGACGGCCGACGAGCTGGCCAAGCACGAACGGTTCACCGCCAAACGCGCGCGATACGACGCGGAGGACCGCCAGAACATCGCTGACTGGTTGCGGCATACGCAAGGGCGGTGATCGCCCCAGCAGCGAAGATCTGGTAGGATGCAGCCATCGTCCCGTTGTTTCGGCATGGATCGTTCGTCAAAGGGATCTGTATGAATCGCCGGTTTGCCGTTCTGGTATCGGTTGTGTTGCTGTTCCTCAGCCCCCTGCTCGCCGTCGCGGAAACGCGGGACGAGCTATGGAAGCAGGTCGATGACGCCATGAGCAAAGGCCTTCCCAAGACTGCCGTCGAGAAACTGGAACCGATCATCCGGGCGGCGATCGACGAGCGGGCTTACGCCGAGGCGATCAAAGCCATCGGCCGCAAGATCGTCCTGGAGGCCAATATCCAGGGCAACCGGCCCGAAGAGCGAATCACGCGATTGCAGGCGGAGATCGCTGCCGTGCCCGCCGAGATGCAACCTGTGATGCAGGCCATCCTGGCCAATTGGTACTGGCACTATTTCCAGCAAAATCAATGGCGGTTCATGCAGCGGACGGCCACCGCCGAGCCTCCTGGCGAGGATTTCACGACCTGGGACCTGACGCGGATCTTTGCCGAGATCGATGCCCGTTTTACGGCCGCGCTGGCCGCGAAGCCAACCCTCCAGCAGACGCCCATCGCCCAGTACAGCGCTCTGTTGGAACGAGGCACCGCACCGGACGCCTATCGCCCGACGTTGTACGATTTCCTGGCCCACGAGGCGCTGGAGTTCTATACGTCCGGCGAACAAGCGGCCGCCAAACCGTCGGATGCGTTCGAGTTGCCGGCGGACGGGCCGATCTTCGCGCCGGCCGAGCAGTTCATCGCGTGGCAAGTTCAAACGTCCGACGAGGATTCGCCGGTCTACAAGGCGGTGCTGCTGTACCAAGATCTGCTCCGCTTTCACCAGCACGACGACGATCCCACGGCGCTGGCGGACGCCGACTTGCTGCGGCTGCAATTCGGCGACAACACGGCCTTTGGCGAAGAGAAGAACGCTCGCTATCAGGCGGCGCTCAAACGCTTTGCCGATCGGTGGGGCGACCACGAGATCTCGACTCGCGCCCTGTTCTCCTGGGCGAGCGTGCTGCAAGAGCAAGGCCAGCTGGCCGAAGCGCACAGCCTGGCCGCTCGTGGCCTGCGTGCATTCCCCGACAGCGTGGGCGGCAAGCTGTGCTATAACGTCTTGCACCAGATCGAAGCCAAATCGGTCTCGCTGGCCACCGAACGCGTGTGGAACGAACCTTGGCCGACGATCCAAGTGCGTTATCGCAACTTGACGAAAGCCCATTTTCGCGTGGTTGCGTGGGACTATGACCAGCGGATCAAGTCCGGCAATTGGCAAGCGGAGTACCTGGACGAGGCGGAGCAACGGGATTTGCTGGCCCGTAAACCGGTGCAACAGTGGTCCGTCGAGCTGCCGCCGACCGACGATTTCCAAGAACGATTGCAGGAAATCGACGCGCCCCAAGATCTGAAACCCGGCTTCTATTACCTCGTCGCGAGCCACGCTCCGAAGTTCGGCGAGCAGAACAACCAGGTCAGCTACACGCCGTTCTGGGTCAGTCGCTTGGCGCTGGTGATGCGCAGCCGCTGGGGCGATAACACGCTGGAAGGGTTCGTGCTGGAGGCAACATCCGGCCAGCCGATCGCAGGGGCCGAAGTCCGCGTCTGGATCCTGGGAGACCGGAACCAGCGGATTGCATCGAAGAGCGTCAAGTCGGACCGCAACGGACTGTTTCGCGTCGTGACGGGCGAGGATCGGAATTACTTGATTCTGGCTCGGCACGAGGACCAGCAACTGGCGACCGCGGAAAACTACTCGACCTACGTTCGCGACACGCGCGAGACGCCGTATCAGCGGACGTTCTTCTTCACCGACCGCTCGCTGTATCGGCCCGGCCAGACGATTCAATACAAGGGCATCGCCGTTCGCGTGGAAACCGAGGCCAACCGATACGAGGTGCTGGCCAAGCACGATGTGACAGCCGTGTTCCAGGACGTCAACGGCGAGGAGATCGCCCGGCAACCGCACCGTACCAACGACTTTGGGTCCTTCAGCGGCAGCTTTACCGCGCCTCGCGATCGGCTGCTGGGCCGGATGGTGATCCGCACCGAGGGCTACGCGCCCGGCGAGACGGCCGTGAGCGTCGAGGAGTACAAGCGGCCCAAGTTTCAGGTCGCGCTGGATGCTCCGCAAGCGGCCGCCAGGTTGAACGCCGCGGTTTCGTTGCAAGGAAAGGCGACGGCCTATACCGGCGCGGCCATCGACGGGGCGAACGTCCGCTGGCGGGTCGTCCGCGAGGTCCGTTATCCGGTCTGGTGGTTCTGGCGGATGTGGTGGCTGCCTCCGCAGCCGGAATCCAGCCAAGAGATCGCTCGCGGCACCGGGATCACGGCCGCCGATGGCGGATTCACCGTGGATTTCACTGCCAAGCCCGATCCGTCGGTGCCGGAGAAAGACGAGCCGACGTTTCAGTACACCATCTACGCCGACGTCACGGATACGGCCGGAGAAACGCGATCGGACGAGCGCACCGTCAACGTGGGCTACACGGCGCTGCAGGCCACGCTGTCCGCCTCCGATTGGCAGACCGTCGGCAAACCGGTCGACGTTACCGTCCGCACCACGACGCTGGACGGCGAAGGTCAACAGGCCGAAGGTTCGCTGAAGCTATATCGGCTGAAACAACCGGAGCATGCACAGCGCGCGCCGCTGTCCGGCGGTTACGCTCCGTACGTGGGCAACCAGGCAGTGGAACCGCCGTCGGACATGTCCAATCCCAACTCGTGGCCGCTGGGCGAAGTCGTCGCCCAGCGCGGGTTCACGACCGACGCAGGCGGCAATGTCAGCCATTCGTTCGACCTGTCGGCAGGGGCGTATCGGGCGGTATTGGAAACGCAGGATCGGTTCGGCAAGCGGGTGACGGCCGAACTGCCGCTGCAGGTGCTGGCCCCGGACGCCAAAGCGTTGGCGATCAAGGTGCCGCAGGTCTTTGCCGCGCCTCGCTGGTCGCTGCAGCCGGGGGAGGAGTTCACGGCCCTCTGGGGCACGGGCTACGAACGCGGTCGAGCGTTCATCGAGATCGAGCATCGCCGCAAGCTGATCCAAAGCTACTGGACCGACCCGGCGGACACCCAGGCCACGATCACGCAACGCGTCTCCGAAGCGATGCGGGGCGGGCTTACCGTGCGCGTGACCATGGTCCGCGAGAACCGAGCGTATATGGAATCCCGCCACGTCGCCGTGCCTTGGACGAACAAGGAATTCAAACTCCGCTGGGAGCGTTTCACGTCGAAGCTGCTGCCCGGCCAGAGGGAGACCTGGACACTGGTCGTCGAACCGGCGGACAAACAGGCGGCCGAACCAGCAGCCCCGTCGCTGGGCGATGGGAAAATCGAGTCACGGAGTGACGCGTCTACGTGGAAAGCGGTGGCCGAAACGGTTGCCGCCTTGTACGACCAATCGCTGGATGCTTACCTGCCGCACGACTGGGTATCCGGATTCGGCGTGTTTCGCCAGGAATCGTCGAACTTGAGTTCCGCGTTTGAGAATTCGCTCCGCAGCCTGCAGCACATTCGCGGCCACTGGCCCGTTCCCAGCAAGGAGGTTCAGTGGACGTATCGCGCGCTGCCCGCCGATTTGACGATCAATCTCTGGGGCTACGGATTTGCCCGCTCCGGCGGCATGAAGCTGTACGCGATGGGTGACGCCCCGGAAGCGGACGCAATGATGATGGACATGGCCGCACCGATGCCCGCGGCGCCGATGGACATGATGGTGGCCGAGGCCGAAGCTCCGCCCTCGGGCGATCCGCAAGGAGGTGAAGCGCCAAACGGCGGCCTCGGCGCAGCGGCCAAGCGGCCGGGCCCCGATTTGAGCCAGGTTGCCGCGCGCACGAACCTGAACGAGACGGCCTTTTTCTTCCCCCACCTGATCGCCGCCGACAAGGGCGAAATCCGGCTCGAGTTCAGCATGCCCGAGGCGCTCACTCAATGGAAGTTCCTGGGGTTTGCCCACGACCGGCAACTGCGTGGCGGCTTGCTGCAAGACAGTGCCGTGACCGCCAAGGACTTGATGGTCCAGCCGAATCCGCCGCGGTTCCTCCGCGAAGGCGACACGCTCGAATTTACGGTCAAGGTCAGCAACCAGTCGCCCGCTCGCCAGACCGGCAGCGTGCGGTTGACGCTGGCCGACGCCCGCACGGGCGACAGCGCCGATGCCCTGTTGGGCAATCGCCAGACCGATCAGGACTTTGACATCCCGTCGCAACAATCCCGTAGCATATCGTGGCGGCTGACCGTGCCCGACGGGGCGGGATACCTGACGTACAAGGCCGTCGGCTCCACCGGCAAACTGTCGGATGGCGAGGAAGGCTACCTGCCTGTGCTGTCGCGGCGCGTGCTGGTCACCGAGTCGCTGCCGTTGCCGATTCGCGGGCCGCAGACGAGAGAATTCGAGTTTTCGCGACTGCTGGCGTCCGGCGATTCCGACACGCTACGGCACCAGTCGCTGACCGTCCAGATGGTCTCCAATCCCGCTTGGTACGCGGTGATGGCGCTGCCGTACTTGATGGACTTTCCTTACGAATGCACCGAGCAGACGTTCAATCGCCTGTACGCCAACGCGCTGGCTCGGCACATCGCAAATTCGGATCCCAAGATCCGTCGCGTGTTCGATCAATGGAAAGGCACGCCGGCCCTGGACAGCCCGCTGGAGAAGAACCAGGACTTGAAAGCCGTGATGCTGGAAGAAACGCCATGGGTGCGCGAGGCCAATGCGGAAAGTCAAGCTCGCCGCAACGTGGGCATCCTGTTCGACGACAACCGACTGAACGACGAAACGACGCGGTTGTTGCGGAATCTGACCGAGCAGCAGCGTGACGACGGGGCCTGGCCCTGGTTCCCCGGCGGACCGGCCAACGAGTACATGACGCTGTACATCACGACCGGTTTCGGCCGACTGCGACATTTGGGTGTGGATTTGGACGTGTCGTGTGCGATCCGCTCGCTAAATCGCCTGGACGCTTGGATCGACGAAACGTATCGGCAGATCCTGAAGCGGGGCGACAAGGATAAAGACCAGCTTTCGGCCACGATCGCGCTGTACCTGTACGGCCGCAGCTTCTTCCTGGAAGACCAGCCGATCGACGCAGCGCAGCGCGAAGCGGTCGATTACTTCCTGGCCCAGGCACGCCGTTACTGGCTGGACCTGGCCAACCGCCAGTCGCAAGCGCACCTGGCCATCGCCTTGAAACGCTTTGGCGACCGCGACACCCCGCAGGCCATTATGCGGTCGATCCGCGAGCGTTCGGTCAGCGATGACGAGTTGGGCATGTTCTGGCGCGAGTTGGAACTGTCCTGGTGGTGGTATCGCGCGCCGATCGAAACACAGGCCATGATGATCGAAGCCTTTGACGAAGTGTCGGACGACGCGGCGGCGGTCGAGGACTGCAAAGTGTGGTTGCTGAAACAGAAGCAGACCCAGGATTGGAAGACCACCAAGGCCACGGCCGACGCCGTGTATGGCTTGTTGTTGCGCGGCACCGACCTGCTCACTTCGACCGACTTGGTTCAAGTGACGCTGGGCGGCGCGGCGATCGAACCGGAGAATGTCGAAGCCGGCACGGGCTTCTATGAAAAGCGTTTTGCCGCCGCCGAGATCAAGCCGCCGATGGGCGAGATCACCGTCAAGAAGGTGGACGCCGGGGTGGCGTGGGGCAGCGTCCATTGGCAATACCTGGAGGACATCAGCAAGGTGACGCCGTATGACGGCACCCCGTTGAAGCTGCAGAAGCAGTTGTTTACCAAGGTGCACACCGACAAGGGCCCGGCCCTGGAGCCGGTTGCCGGCCCTGTCCACGTGGGCGACGAATTGGTGACGCGGGTTGTCGTCCGCGTGGATCGCGACATGGAATACGTCCACCTCAAAGACCATCGCGGCAGCGGCACCGAGCCCGTGAACGTCTTGTCGCGTTACAAGTACCAGGATGGCTTAGCCTACTACGAAACGACTCGCGACACGGCCAGTCACTTTTTCATCGACTATCTGCCCAAAGGCGTGTACGTCTTCGAGTATTCCGTCCGCGTCCAGCATCGCGGCCAGTACCAAACCGGCACGGCCCAGATCCAGTGCATGTACGCCCCTGAGTTCAACAGCCACTCGGCGAGCCTGCCGCTGGGCGTCGAATAACCCCCGTTGATGATCGGGCTGCACGTGATTCTGGAGGATGGCCAAATGGTCTGATGTCGAAGAGGAACGATGACGCCGCAACCCCGTCAGTCGTCAGCTTGCCCCGCCAAAGACCTGCTTTGCATCCCGTAGCGGGCCGACCGCCACGGTGGTCTGCGCGGACAGCGGGTACTTGGCCAGCACGGCGGCGATGTCGCCACAGGTCACCTGCAGGTAGCTGTCGATGACCTCGCGCAACGTGCGGTAACGCCGCCGCGCGATCCAGTTGCCGCCAACGGCGAACAGCCGGTTGATGGGCCGCTCGCTCTGCAACACCAAATGCGACCGGATCTTGCTCCTGGCTTGGGCCAGTTCCTCCTCGGTCACGCCGTCCGCCTCGGCCTCGGCCAACAGATCTGCAATCCGCGCACCATTGTCGGCCGTGTCCTCCGGAGCACAGCACAGTTGCGTCATCAGCAGCCCGGTACCTTGGTATTCGCAAGCGTTTATCGCCGCGGTTTCCGCGTATCCCGGATCGACCAGTTCCCAAAACATGCGGCTGCCGCTGTCGTCGCCTAACACGGTTGCCAACAGCCTGCTGGCATAGCGGTCGTCGTCCTCCAGGGCTGGACCGTTGCAGATTTGCACGACGTATTGCTGGACGGCGGTCGGTTTATGAAAGACTTCGAGGCTCTGATGCGCGCCCGCGCGGCGAATCTCTCGGCATGTCTCAAACGGCGTCCAGGACCCGCAGCAGCGATCGGCCAGCGCAACCAGGGCGTCGAAATCGACGTTCCCCGTGGCTACCAGGACCATGTTCCGCGGGCTGTAACGCTGTTGGAAATAGTCCATCATCTGGTCGCATGTCAGCCGCGTCACACTCTCGGCCGTGCCCAGGATGCTGCGGCCCAGCGGATGCGAACCGAAATGGGCAGCCATGCACTTTTCGTGTGCCCCGAACGGAGGCTGGTCCTCGTACTTGGCGATCTCTTCCAAGATCACCAGTTTCTCGGTCTCGAAATCCGCCGGCCGCAGCGCCGGCCGCAGGATGTCGCTGAGCAACTCGACGGCCTGCGCCTGGTACTCGGGCAGAAAGGCCGCAAAATAGACGGTCTGCTCTTCGCTGGTATAGGCGTTGGAGTGCGAGCCGATTTCGTCCAGTTCGCGGTTCACATCCGCAGCGCTGCGGGTTCCCGTCCCCTTGAAGACCATGTGCTCCAGGAAATGGCTGACGCCGTGGTTCTCGTCCGATTCGTCCCGCGCACCGCACTTGACGAAGAAGCCCACCGCCGCGGAATAAGCATGCGGGGCGCACTCGGCGACGATCTCCAGTCCGTTGTCCAGGGTTTGCTTACGAAATTCCAACGGGAATCTCCAAAGGCTGTTCCCCGCCTGTCACGATCCGGAAATCGCGCGGCGGATGGGAGGCCAGGTAAAGGTTGATTCGGTCGCAGCACAGGCCGTCGATGATGGCCCGCACTTCGTCCACGGTCTGCACGCGGCCCAGGTGGTACCAGTCCGCCGCGATCGCATTGCTTCGCGCCGGACTCGATTCCTGGGACATGATCAGACTGCTCTTGAGTTTCGCTTTCAGCCGGTCCAGTTCGTCCCGGGCAACGCCGTCGCCCAGCCGCAGCAACTCGGCCAGCACCACCTCGAGCGTCTCTTGGGCTCGCTCCGCCGTCGTGCCGGCATAGCACAAGACGCTGCCGCGGTCGCGAAGCGAATGACAGCTGGCTTGAACCGCATAACACAAACCGCGGTTCTCGCGGACTTCGGTGAACAGCCGCGAACTCATGCCATCGCTCAACACGCCGATCGCCGCACGAGCTTCGTAATAGTCGGGATGCGAGTAGGGGACGCTGGGATAACCGATTGCGATGTGCGTCTGACTGGACGCCTGCGGCAAATGCCGAAATCGCTCGACCGCCGGCACATCGCCCAGTTCCGGCAGCGGGCGAATCCCCCAGTCCGCCAACAACGCGGCAGCATGGTCGCGCAGTTGCGGCCAAGCAAATTTGCCCGCCACACTCAAGATCGCCCCGCTGGGGCGGTACATCGCTTCGAAGTACCCCCGCACGTCATCCTCGGTGGCCGCCTCGACGCCGGCGAGCGTGCCTGCCGCCGAACGGCCCTGCGGATCCCCGTATTGCAGCCGCCGCAACTCCTGAAACGCTTTCTGCGCCAAATCGTCTTCGATCGAGCGGATCTCCTGGATACAGCTCTGGCGCGCATCGTCCAACTGGTCGCCCGGCAAATGCGGTCGCCGCACAACGTCGGCGTAGATCGCCAGCGTCTCGTACAAGCTCTCGGCCGGCATCGCGCCGCCAAAGCTGGAGTGCGCAACCAAGACCGAAGCCGATGTGTCGGCACCAAGCATATCGAGGTCCGAGACAAACTGGCGGCTGTCACGCGAACCGGCGCCGCGCTGGGCCATCTCGCACGTCAGGTTGGCCAGCCCTAGACGATCGCCCGGATCGCGGCAACAGCCGGCCGGCACCAGCAGCGAAAACGCAGCGGATTCCAGCCAATCCATCGGCTCGGCAATCAGCACCAAACCGTTGTCAAATTGATGGGTGTAGATCGGTTGACTCAAAGTAATATCCTATGTTAGACCCTAAGAGCGTACTCGGTCCGTCAGGCATACGCAACCTCTGCCGTCTTGTAAACCGTCCGCAGCCGCCGAAATCCCAGCCGCTGGTACAGCCGTTGAGCGTCCTGATTCTTGGCCGTAACCTCCAAAGTCACGCGGAAAACACCCGCGGTACGAAAACCTTCCAGACTTTTTTGCAACAGCAACGTGCCCAACCCGCGCCCGCGATGCTCCCGCACCACCCCAAAATTCTGCACGGAACCCTTCTCCCCATTGCAGCAGATCCCCTGAATGGTGCCGCAGTAGTCGATTTGGTTCCGAACCGGGCTGGTGTAAGCCAACAGCCATGTTGCGCCAGACAGGAATCCGTCGCCTTGGGCAATGTCTCGCATCAGCCGTAAACAGCCGTCGGGATGCCCCAGTGAAGGAAAAACGTGCGCATCGATTTCCTCGTGGAAACATCGGTATTTCACCCGGGCGTGCGCTTCCAGCAACGAAGCGTCCCACGCCACCAAACGATAACCTGGCGGCAACGGGCCTGCCTCGGAAAGCGGCTTGGAAAGCTCGATCTCCATCAGGAATCGCTTGAAATAGGTCAATCCCATACACACGTCGTAAACTAGGGGGGAGAACTGTGGTAAAATGGGCGTCTGATGGGCACGCAGAGCCAGCAGCCGCTCCTCAGCGGGCTGCGCCGACGGCGAACAGTCCGACGTTGACCAGTACCCACAGGATCGCAAATCCCACGGAGACCATGCCGAGGATCATGCCGACGCGCGTGGTGCTCTCGCCGCTGGGATCCATGCGGCCGGCGCGGATCTCGGACAGATCGGACGCCCCCATGACCCAGGCCGCAATTCCAAACGGCATGCAACACAAGATACCGACAATGCCAAAGGTCAGAACCAAGCCGCCGCGATGCGGCCGTCCGAAGCCGCTAGGGCCGATCGTCGGAGCGGACGGCGGAGCATAGGGATTGGCTGCCACCTCCGGACGGTCCGCGAACGGATTGACCTCCGCAGCGGACGAGTATCCATCGGAAAACGGACTGCTTGGCTCTCCCAGCGGTTGCAACACGCTGCCGGAGAACGGCACCTCGGCGATCGTCCCGCAACCAGGACAACGGGCTTTCTTTCCCGCGTGCTCGTCGGCCACGCGCAGCATCTGGCCACAACCCGTACAACGCATTTCGATCGGCATGGTCAAAATCCTCGTTCCACGATTCCGTCCGCATCAAGATACCACGGCGTCCACAACAAGGCCACCGCCCCCACGGCGATATCCGTTTTCCGCGGCGGAACCAGGACCTCGTCCAACGCAAGCTGGTCCACGACAACCCGTTGTTCGATGCGGGCGATTTCTTCTTGGAACTCGCTCTCCAACTTGGCGATTTTTTCCTCAACTTGTTCGACGCTGTCCTCGGCTCGCCCGATGTCGGCTCGCTCTTCGGCGGTCTTGCCCACACCTCGCATCGTCGACGCGGCCCGCGTGACGTTGGTCGAACTGGCCAATTTGCGGCCGAACAGAGCGCCCAGGATCGACGTGCCAAACGAGACGGCTGTCTTCAGCTGCTGCTGGCGATACTGGGACTTTTCCCGCGCGACGCGCTCTTCCGCTCGCCGCTTCTGGTCCGCCAACGTCGCCAGTTTCGGCTCGTAACGTTTCTTGAGCTTCTCCAACTCCAGATCCCGCTGTTCGTGAGCCTCCGTTCCCAGCCGAATCCGGAAATCGGTGTCGCTTTCGTCCCCGCGGGAAAAGATCTTCAACGACGGGCAGAAGTTCAACGTGACGGGACACTCCCGATACAGGTAATCCTTCAGCGTTTTGGTCCACGCGGCATAAGCCTTGACTTGAGCCAGTTCTGTCGGCAGCGAAGCGTAGCGGGCATCTGCCGCCGGCTCGGCCTGGAATTTCGGCTCGCCGTCGCCGATGCGTTCGGCGGTCGTCCACACGTCACCGGCCGGGCCACTGCAGGCCGCGGTCCATAAGGCCACGCGCTGCCACATATCCGTGCCGCTCTTGGCGTGGACATATCGCAGGCGGGCTGTTCCCACCAGCCCCGGGCGATAGATCAATTGCCTTCCCGGCGGGGGCAGTTCGGCGGCCCAGAAGTACTCTGCAATACCAGGCGGCAACACAGGCCGTCCCGACACAGGCGGGCCGCCGGCAACCGCCAGCGCCCCGACCGCAGCCGTCACGGCGGGGGCTCCCGGAGCGACAAGCGGCGTTCCCGAGGCCGCTGCGGCGTCGAGCGGCGTCGCTTCGAGCCCCGCGGCCGCCGCTCGTGCCGCCGTCAAATGCGCGATCTGCCGGCGCGTCAGCGGCCCACGCAAATACGAGAGCGTCCAACGCGTTTGGAAGACCACCGGCTCGTTCTCGTGGACGTTGTTCATCACGAACACGCGCTGGCCAAGACCGGCGAGCGTCGCCTCCATGGCGCCGCGGTCAAAGCTCCGCCCCGAGGCCGCCGAGGCGCCCTCCAGACCGTCCAGGACGCGCGCCTTGTCGCGTTCCGTCTGCAGCCGACCCAGGAACCACGTGCCGGCATTCGACAAGCCCTTGTAATCGAGGTCCACCGGGTTCTGAGTCGCCAAGACCACGCCCAAACCAAAGGCCCGCGCTTGTTTCAACAGCGTCAACATGGGCAGTTTCGAAGGCGGGTTGGCCGTGGGCGGAAAGTAACCGAACACCTCATCCATGTACAGGATCGCCCGCAGGCTGGAAGTGCCCGACTGGGTTCGCGTCCAAGCCACGATTTCGTTCAACAGGATGGTCACAAAGAACATCCGCTCGGCGTCCGACAAGTGGGCGATGGAAAGGATCGACAACCGCGGCTTGCCTTGGTCGGTATACAATAGCCGCCCAACATTCAACGGCTCGCCTTCGAGCCAGCCAGCGAAACCGGGCGAAGCCAGCAGATTGTTGACGCGCATGGCCAAACGAAAGCGGTCTGGCGCGGGAAAGAACGTTTCCAGATCCAGGAAGCCGACCTTGTCAAATGGCGGCGATTGGATGCCTCGGATCAAGTCGGCGATCTGCAGATTGCGGCCGTCCCGCCAGGATTTGTCCAACAGGTTCGCCAGCAAAATGTGCTCGCGGCTCTGCACCGGATCCGCGTCGATGCCCAGCAAGGCTAACAGGCCCGAGGCGGCGGAACTGACTCGCTCACGAAAAGCTTCGCTATCTTCCAGCACCGCCGCCGCCGGGGCAGCGAACGAGCGGAGCACTGTCAGCGGCAGCCCGGCGTTGCTGCCCGGCGTGTAGATCGCGATATCGACCGCCGCGCGATAACGTGCGATCCGCGCCGCATCCTGGCCCCACTCTGTCAAGCCACTGCGCCACTTGGCCGCCTCGTGAGCGGCGAACTCGTCCACCGACTTGCCTCGCCGCGCTGCCTCCGCCTCCTCGACCCAAGGCCGAAAATCCTCCGGCTTCAAATCGGGAAAAGCCAGCAGCAGGTTGCCCAGATCGCCCTTGGGATCGATCGCGATGGCCGGGATGCCGTCGATCGCGGCCTCTTCCAGCAGCGACAGGCACAGCCCGGTCTTGCCGCTGCCGGTCATGCCCACGCAGACGGCGTGGGTGGTCAAGTCCTTGGATTCGTACAACAGCCAGCTGTCCAATGGACGCCCCTGTTGCAGATCGTAAGGTTTGCCGAGGTAGAAGACCCCGAGTTTCTCGAAATCTTGGATCATCGGAACAACTCCTGTCCCCCCCTCGAAGCCAACATCTGCTCACGCCGCCCCCGCCCGGTTGGGGCCATCCAAGAATCTACGCGACACCTTGGACGGCGCCAAGAAGGCGAGCAGCGTCGCGAAGGCTACCAGCTGGCTGGGACTTGGGGTACAATGGCCTGCGGTCGATCCGCCGCAGACTTCGATGCGGATAGACCCGGTAACGGTTCGCAATCGTACCGAGCCCGATGGCGGCGACGGCGGTTCGAGCGACGGCGTGGGAGACGAGGAACATGAACGATTCAGAGCGAGGCAGGTTCGATCCCGACTTCTGCGAGCATCGTTGCCCCATCTGCACGCGGGCCAGGAAAGGAAACCGGCTGGCCCGTTTTCTGCAAACGATCGAGCTGGTCATGACGCTGGGCGGTTGCCCGTGGGGACGGGCTCGGCAACGGAAATACGGAGTGAAGCCGAACGAGCCGATACCCCTAGCGGCGCAGCAACCGGGAGCCGCTCCCGGCGAGTGATCGGAGAATTCGCCAGGATTCTCGTCCGGCGATGGCGAAGGATTGCGCGGCGCGTGTAACGGTGATGCGGGTCCGCTGGATTGCAGCGGTTCACCCTGATCGTCGGCGAACTCCAAGCGTCCCTTCTGGATCGGTCTTAGCGCGGTCCGCGACTTTCTTGGATGCAGTCGTCTCCGGTCTCCGATGGAATGCAACAGCGCATTTCCTTGCAATCGCAGTCGCCTCGCGGAAGTTCCGGGAGAAAACGACCGGCTTCTGACAGAAGTGATCGGTGCCGGGGCGATCGGTACCGGGCCTGGCGCCCGTTCGCATCGCGAGCCAGATTATTGCGGGCATGAGAGTGCGTCTACCAGATGGATCTGGCTGATTTCTGTACGGAGATAACCCATGAACGTCGCGATAAAACGCTGTGTAGCACTCTTCGCCTTGACCGCGTTTCTCTGGCTTCCCCACGGGGCTGCAGCCGAGGGCATTCAGACGGCGTCTCGTCTGCAAACGGCTTATTTCGACAACGACCTGACGATGCGCATGGCGTCGTTAGAGTCGGAACTCGAAGCCTTGCGCCGCGACAAGGCCAAGCCTGCCGAGGGAAAATCCTGGAGCGATTGCTCGTGCTATCGTCCAGGCTTGATTCTCGCCGCCGACGTGCTGCTGATCCGTCCAAAGCGAGCCGGTTTGGACTTTGGCATTTCCGACCCGGACACCGACAACAATGTGCAAGGGCCCATCGAGTCGCTCGCGCTGGGATCCAACGCCGGTGTGCGAGGGGCTATCGGATATCGCACCTTCAGCGGTTGGGATGCGGTGTTTACCTATACGCATTTTGACACGGACGCCGACCGGTCGGTGCTGGCACCCGAAGGCGGTCGAATCTGGATGACCCGGACCGCGCCGGCCAGTTTCAACAACAACGCTGCCGCCGCCTTTGCCACGGCAGATCTGGACTACAACGTGTTCGATCTCGAAGCGGGGTACGTGATTTTGCCTGCGGAGTCTCTTCCGATTCGGTTGTTCGGCGGGTTCCGCGCGGCGGCCATCGAACAGAATTTTGGAGTTCAGTACGAGGGAGGGACCGTCGTCGGAGAACGCATCCAGCAGCAGAGCACGCAAGTGGACGCTTACGGACTGCGCGCCGGTGCCGAAACCCACTGGCGGCTAGGAAGAGGATGGAGCGTCTTTGGACGCGCGGCTGGTTCGGTGCTGGTCGGCGATTTCTCGATCCTTTACACGGAAAATGAAACCGGCTTTGGGGGCCAGGGCAACGTGGACGTGAATTACCACTACAGCGACATCCTGCCCATGCTGGATGCCGCCGCCGGGGTGAGTTGGCAGACCGGCCGGCTGACGTGGCAAGCGGGCTACGAACTGACAGCCGTCTTGAACCTGGACAAGGCCGTGAACTTCACGGGCGCCGAGACGATCAATCGAGGGCAAATGACCAACGTCGGTAGGGATCTGGCGCTGGAAGGGCTGTTCGCCCGCTTGGTTTGCGATTTCTAGGCGGAAATGAAACGGCAGAAAACGAAGGGAACCGAGAGGAACCAAGACGGTTAATCACCTTTGGGCTTCAAGTCCGGACCGCTCCCCACCGTTTTCTCGTACCCGTGGTCGGTCTTGACATACTTGGTAAATCCCAGCCGCTCGATCTGTTTGTCATCGGCCAAGGCGCGCTCCGCCCGCATCGGCGCGGTCTTGCCGGCAATCCAGGGCGGCAGAAAAACCCTCCGCACTCGCTGGCCGGTCTCCGGATGGACGGTCAGCGGCGGATCGGCCATCGGTTGGACCATTTCAAATCGCTCGACGGCTTGTCCATCTTCGTCGATCACTTCGTACACGTACCTGGGCATCGGCCGCATCTCCTCTGTCACACCATGAATCGCTGATTTTTTTAGGGTACCATTCCGCCGCCGCCGGACAAGTCCCATTGTCAGGATCTACGAGGTTCCGACCAAAAGAATCCAGGCGGACATTATCCAGGCGACATCGGGGCGGACATTCCGGGCGGACACACCGGCTTTCTGACACGTCCGTCAGCAGCTACAATTGGCTTGGAGGTGTTTTTCGCGTTCCTTTGATTGGCCCCCTTGGAAGGAGTTTCCGATGAGACGACTGAGTATCGCCCCGTTGATGACGCTGGTGATGGCAAGCTGCCTGCTGGTCCGACTGGCGGCCGCCGAGGATGAAAACACGGCTTGGAAACCGCTCATGGACGGCAAGACGCTGGCCGGCTGGCATCCCGTGGGAGACGGCCAATGGACGGTCGAAGACGGCGCGTTCGTCGGGCGGGCGAACAACGAGAAGCTGTACGGACTGCTGGTCAGCGACAAAATGTTCCGCGATTTTACCGTGCGGTTCAAATTCAAGTGCCTGTCGGGCGATAGCGGCTTCTATATCCGTACCATGATCAAAGAACCGGAAAAAGCGCACGGGCTGCAAGTCCAGGTAGGACGTACCAAGAGCGGCGTCGGCGGGATCTACGAAAGCTACGGCCGGGCTTGGGTCAGCAAGGCGTCCGACGAGTTGGAAGCCTCGTTCACCAAGGATGACCAATGGAACGAAATGGTCATCGACGCCCAAGGCGGTCATGTCGTGGTAACGGTAAACGGCATCCAAAGCGCTCAACTCAAGGACGACCCCAGCCGACCCGAAGGCCATTTCGCGCTGCAGATGCACTCCGGCTGTGTCATGCATGTGCTGTTCAAGGACATTGAAATCCGCGAAGGTGCGGCGAAGTAGCCGACGCGCCGCACGCTACGCCGGTTGCTGCTGCGTCAGACAATGCAGGGTGCCGAATCCCAGTACCAGGTCGACGGCGTGGATGCCGACCACCGGCCGATCGGGAAACAATTCCGCCAGGATCCCCAACGCTTGGCGGTCGGCGGGATCGTTAAACGTCGGCACCAGCACGGCGGCGTTGGCGATATAGAAATTCGCATAGCTGGCCGGCAAACGGATGTCCCGCCAGTACAGCGGGGCGGGCATCGGCAACGAGACAACCTCGATCTTCGCTCCGTCTTCCAGCCGCAGATCCTGCAGCCGTTCTCGATTCTCCGCCAGCGGCCGATAGTTCACGTCCTGCGGATCGTCGCTCTGGATCAGCACGACCGTCGTCGGATTGACGAATCGGCACAAGTCATCGACATGGCCATGTGTGTCATCGCCCACGATGCCATGACCTAGCCACAGGACCTGCTTGACACCCAGAAACCGCCGCCACGCCGTTTCGTAGTCCCCGCGGTCCAGTCCCGGATTGCGGACTTGGATGCTCGGGTCCAGATAGCACTCTTCGGTCGTGAGCAACGTCCCGCGTCCGTTGACTTCGATCCCCCCGCCCTCGAGCACCAGCGGACGACCTTGGCTCTGCGCGTCGAACAGCGGCAGGTTGAGTTGGCGGCTAGCCCGCTCGGGCACTTGGCGATCGTGCTGCCAGTTGTCGTAACGAGCCCAAGCGTTGAAGTGGAAATGCACGATGGCCTGCTGGCGGCGATTCCGCGAGCGGCGCGATACGAAAATCGGTCCCGAATCCCGCATCCAACCTCGATCGGTTGGCCAGTGGAAGAACTCGACTTGGGCCAAATCGGCCCGCGCCGTCTCCAGCACGCGGCGGGCCCGCACTTCGACCGCCGGCGAATCGACCAGAATCCGCACCTGCTCGCCCGCCGCGAGCTTACGGACCATCTCGCCGTAGACCCATTGAATGGCGTTCATCTTGCCGGGCCAATCGGTCGCGTTTTGCGGCCAACCGAGCCAAGTGGCCTCGTGCGGCTCCCATTCCGCCGGCATGGCGAAGCCGAGTTGCGCCGGTGTTTTTGTATTCTTCATGGACATCTCCTGACTTTCAAACCGCACCTCGTAGCCCCCAGGCTGCCAGCTTGTGGAAGGCGGCGATCGGACAGCTCCCCATACCAGATCCTCCCCCCACGGCATCCATCACAACGCTGGCACGACGAGCGTGGTGAGTGGCTGCCGTCCGCGTCAGCCCAGCACCGGCAGTTGGGGTTGCGGCGGGGCGGCGGCAGCGGCGTCGGCGAGGTTCTTGACCAGGCGGTAGCAGATGCCTTCGAGCCGCGCGGCGGTGGCTGGATCGTCAAAGTTGGCGTCGGTCCGGCCCTCGTCTCCCAACTCGCGAATCTGCAGCTGGATCGGCACATCGCCCAAGAACGGCACGTCCAACTCCTCGGCTCGCCGCCGGGCTCCGCCCCTGCCGAAAATGTCGTGCTGCTGGCCGCAGCCGGCACAGACGAAACCGCTCATGTTCTCGATCAAGCCCAGCACGGAAATCCGCACTTTGCGAAACATGGCAATCGCCTTGACGGCATCCAACAGAGCCACGTCCTGAGGCGTACAGACGATCACCGCGCCGGTCAAAGGCAGCAATTGGGACAGCGTCAGCGCGATATCGCCGGTACCGGGCGGCATGTCGATGATCAGATAGTCCAGGTCACCCCAGCGGGTGTCGCGGAGGAATTGCGTGACGGCGCCGTGCAGCATCGGTCCGCGCCAAATCACGGCCTCGTCCTTCGGCACCAGGAACCCCATGGACATGACCGGCATGCCGTCCTTGTCAATCGGCCGGATCCGCTCGCCCTCGATGGTCGGTCGGCCCGTCAAGCCCAGCAGGTGCGGGATGCTGGGGCCGTAGACGTCGGCATCCATCAGGCCGACTTTACAGCCGGCTCGCTTCAGCCCCAGCGCGAGACTGGCCGCTACGGTGCTCTTGCCGACCCCCCCCTTGCCCGAACCGACCGCAATGACGCTCTTGGCCGTCAGCCCGATTTCGCCCAGCTTGGCCGCGGGCCGGTCCAGAATCGAGCGACGTACGGTCACGCTGCTTAACTGCGGAAAACTCGACCGCAACTCCTCCTCGACCGACGCTTGTACGTCCTGCCACAACGGCGCCGCCCAGGTCGTCAGGGCCAGTTCCAGGGACAGTTGGCCGTTCTCTATCTGGATGTCCTTGACCTGGTTTAATTTGACCAGGCTGCGGCCGGTCTCCGGATCTTTCAGAGTGGAAAGGACATTGGTCACGGAAGCGGAGTCAATTTGGCCGTTGGCCATTTACGGAACCTTTCGTAATAACACTTTTCTCGGAAACATCTGTCGCGTGTCGCGGCCAAGGCAGACTGGACCAGACATGCTCGCGAAACGTCGTTTGCGAGGCGGGCAGCTGGTCGAAGAATCTGCGAAACAGAGGCCGAAGCCGAACCCACTGGTCGGGCGAAAACAGCACATGCACGGCACCCGCCTCGCGCAGCACCCATTCGGCTTGTCGAACCCCTCGATCCGCCATCACAATCACGCGTACGTGGGGAGATTGCCGCGTCAAATCGGCCAGCCGTTGACAGGCCGCTTCGGCGTTTTCCGGCAGCACCTCCAAAGCGACCATGGCCGCAGGCCGACCCTGCAACTCGCGCAGACAGGCTGCCCAGCTGCGTGTTTCGCACAGGCCAGACGGCAAACCGAGCGCACGCCGCAACGAGACCGCCCAACGGCCAGTCTTTTCACAGACGATAATTCCGCAATCGTTCACGTTCCCCACGCTGAAATATTAGAGGCTGCCGGCCGTTTTAGCAACCGGCCCGACGGCTCGACCTCCCTCGCAGGCGGCCCATCCGGTGTGCCGAGGTCGATCTTGTGCTCACGGCACAGCCGGTCAACCCAGGGGCTGCTACTACGCTGGCCGAGCAAGAAGACTTGGGAACCGGCACCAGCGGGCAATCAGACTTCGGGACGTCAGACGAACTCCGACGACAAAGCCACGGGGACCGTCGCGGGGACGGCCGTCCGTCGTCTCGCGAACGTGGCCCGGATTGCTTGGCTGAGCAACTGCCCCTCGAACTCAAACTGGCGAGCGAGGACCCACAGGTCGTAGAAGTCCTGCATGCGACTGTTGGCGATGCCCAGCATGACCATCGCCTGGAACTTCTCGGCCACTACCGACTCGCGCGAGTAGGCCGGCAGCACAGGGGCCGGGAAGCCGAGCAACACCGGAGATGTCAAAGGTGACCAACGCAATCCAACGCAATCCATGACCAACGCAATCCACGTTACGGCTCGCCGCGGCCATCCTCGCAGCCGAGCCAATTCCTGGCCACGCTTTCCGCGGCGGTGCGGACCTTCTTGCCATTCGGGATCCGGATGCCCGTTGCGGTCGAGTCGCCCAGAACGGCACCGCTCAGCTCGTCGTACACGGCCCACCACCAGACACCGCGTTGCATCTGCTGCAGGGGTTCGTGAAAAAAAGCTGTGTCCCAATACTGTTCGGCACGCTTCTTGCGGGAGTGAGCATCCTCGCCGCTTGTCGGCGAGAGGTTCAGGTTACGTGGCCACGAACAAGCGTTCACCTCGAACAACAGTGATCCCCGACGCTTGCCGTCGGGAGATTCAGGATGGATGGCTGACATCGTGGTACCGCCAATTAGCCTGAAGTACTAGCCGACAAGCGGCGAGGATCAAGCGGTGCTTCTGTGACTTGCCCCCCGTAGCCAGTTTTCCTCAATGACTCGACGGCAAGCGTCGAGGATGCGTGCCAGCAGCAACCGCTGTGCCGAACAGTATTGGCTGTGTCCCTATTCTCGCGCCTCCGCGCTCATCGCAGGCCGCTGATCGGGGACAAGTCGATACACCACGAGGGCGTGCTGCTGAAACGCTTCCTGGGGTGGTGTCGGCAGCGTAAGCTGGTCGCTGAGAATCCGCTGGCAGAGACCAAGTTCCGGCGCCCCAGGCCGCCACGGCGCGGAGGCCCGACGCTGGAGCAAATCAACGTGATCTTGAACGCCGCGGACGACCGCCGCCGCCGGATCCTCGCCGTTCTGGCCTTCACGGGCATGCGGTCCGGTGAGTGTCAGCACCTGCATCCTGAGGACGTTGACATCCGTGGCAATTGGATTCACATCGTCAGTCGCGAGGGATACGAAACCAAGACCGGCGAGAACCGGGACGTGCCCATCCACCCGCGGTTGCGGCCATTTCTGGAGCGTCAGCCCAATCGCTCGCGACCGTGGTTCTTCACCGGGCCGGCCACTCCCAAGTACCCCAATGGCGACCACTACCTCAACACGAAACGGCTGAACGAGTACTTCTTGACTATCCTGAAGAAGTTGGGCATCCCGACAGGGCGCGAGGATGGGTTCACCATCCACTCGTTGCGTCATTCGTTCAAGACCTTCTGCATCCACTCCGGGATTCCGCGGGAGGTCGTGGATGCCTGGCAGGGCCATAGTCCCGATCGATCCGCGGGCGGCGCGTACTACCGGCTGTCGTCCGAAGAGTCTCAGCGTTTTATGACCCAGGTCCCGTTTGGGACCGGCGAGCCGGCCGCCCCTGCGGGTGAAACGGAGGTTTAACCATGTTCATTTCAACACGGAAGTTTTTGGTTCTAGTTCTGGTCGCCGCGGCGACCAGCTTGGCGGCTTCAGCCGGCTACCTTGTAACTCAGTCGAATGGGTGGTTTATATTGAGGGACAAAAAAGGGACAAGTGGGTGGCAAGAAAAAAACCACGGCTCGCAAGTCACTGACGTTTCAACACTTACGAGCCGTGGCTCTTTTCAGGCGGAGGGCACGGGAGTCGAACCCGCAACCCCTTACGGGGCACCTGTACTCCAAACAGGCCGCTAGCCAATTCGCTTACCCTCCGAAACGAGCCAGCACGGGTCTGGCTCATCGATTCGTAGTTTATGCGATCGGGGGCGGCGGGTCAATTGGCGGATTTGTCAGTTGTCAGGTGTCAGTTGTCAGGTGGCAGGTGTCAGGTGGCAGGTGTCAGGTGGCAGGTGGCAGGTGTGGGGCGAAATCAGCGCGCGGGTTCATTTGCCAGTTCATCGAGTTCGGCCAGGCGTAGGCGGACGCTGGCGATGTAGGGGGACTCGCCGGGTGTCCAGTGACCGTAGGTCGTCGTCACGATCGTACCGTCCGGCAGGAGTTCAACGGCCGGATAGGCACAGTCGGCGCCGCGGTGGTTGTCCATCAATCGGACCCGATACTGGCCTTCGCGGCCCGCTGCGACGTCTTCGTAACGGCCGACCCAGGCTACCCAGTCGCCTTTGGTGGGACTGTCCAGCGTCGTGTCGCGAAACGAGATAAACAGGCGGCCGTCCGGAGCGTACCTGCCGGTGTGGCGGTCGCCCGTCAGGGCCGCCGGCAACTCGCGCGGCGCCGTCCACGTACGGCCTTCGTCCTCGCTGAAGATTACATACGAGTTGCGGCGACGGCTGTTCTCGCGAAGCAACGCCGCCAACTGGGCGCCGTTCGGCGAGCGGATGACGCCCGGCTCGCACAGATGCACGTCCGTGGTGCGGCAAATGGCTTCGGGAAAGGACCACGTCAAACCGCCATCGGTTGTAAAGGTCTTGAACAAGGTGAACTCGACGGGGTTCTGGCGTTGGTTTTGCGCCGTGAAGAATCGGCCGTCGTCGTGGAACATGGCTAGATAGTGCCCCGGCGTTTTCAGGGCCTCGACGGATCCCATCACGACGATACCGCCCCAGTCGCCGGCCGACTTCAATTCCGACCAGGTCTGGCCATCGTCTTCGCTGACCGCCATCCGCGCGGGATACAGGCCGGACCAGAGGATCAGGCGTTTGGTTCCCGCCGCGTCCACCACGCGATGCAACGTCGGCACTTCGAGGCTGGTCGCCCACGAGGCGGGCGTGGGCAGACGCTCGGACCAGGTCCGGCCGCCGTCGAGGCTGCGTTTGTACACGATCGCGCCCCGCCCATGCCCTTTGGGATAGACGCACAGCAACGTCCGGCCGTCCTCCAGCAGCACCGTCGTGGGATGCCCAAGGTACTGCCCCGCTTCGCGGTCGACGATCACCTGCCGGTGCGTGTCGTTGGACAAGTCCAGTGTCGGAATCGTGTACGCTCGCGGCAGCGGGATGGGCGCGGAACCTTCGTCGGCAGTGGCCCTGATCGCGAACATGACCAACAGGCACACGATCGCCGCCCCGCGCGGCGATTGAGCCGGAAAGCGAACCGTGGCCGACGAAGAGGAAAACCGGATTCGATTGGGAACCGCACTCATGGGATGTCTCCAGGCTCGACAATTGCGCGATCCAGACCAAGCATCAAGGACGAAATGGCGGCGGGATTCGCATCGACGATCTCGACGGTCAGCTTGTGTTGGCCAGCGGCCCGTTCATGCGTCCCCAGTTCGATCGGTCCGCTGGGGATGACCGTCGGGTTGAACAAGTCGATGGCGATTAAGGATAGCACATCGGAGACGGATGCGAAACGTGTTCGCAGACTGCGGAACGGTCAATATCCCTGCTACCAACCCGTGGAAACGGGTGGCGAACAGGAAGCCGACAGAATTCGGCTTCGACAAGCCGGTCAACTTGTCCAGCACGAGGCCGCGGAATCGGAGAGTACGAGCATCCACGCTGCCAGCGATCGGGCCGAAATGTTTGACAAACCAAGATTCCCCCCTTAGAATGAGGGCGATCCCCAGCGGGAGGGTCTCGATCGGCCCCACGGCGTCATGGCCCGCTCGGGACAATGTCAAGCCGGGCTAAAATGTCAAGCCGGGCTAAGCAGCCTGCATTTCGCTCATCGAGGCCAACATGAATCAAGAGCGGCAAGACGAACAGCAGCAGAATCCGCCAGATGACGCACAACAGGTCGGCAGTCGAAGGGATGCCGCGGTTGATCCACCGCAGCCGGTCAAGGCAATGCCCGGAGTGGTCTCGCGAATTCTTGGCACCCCCGTGTCGATCGGAAATGCGTTGGTCCTTCTCGTGATTCTCGGTGCGAGCGTGGTAGGTATCGTGCTGGCCATCGGTCCCACGCGTGATCCTTCGCAAATTGGCATCAACAGCGCTGAGTATGCCCGCGGGCTCATCACGCTGATCTTCTCCGGTGGCACAATGTTGATCGCGGTCCTACTGGTCTTATACGTAATCACGTCAGACTCTGCGGTCGCGAAGGAGCGATTTGGGCATGGCAAGGAAGTGCTTACGCTGCTTATTGGCGTCTTTGGGACGATCTTGGGGTTCTACTTTGGGAAATCCGATGTGGTCCCTCCCGCCCCTGCTCCCACGGAACAGAGAATCCCTGCCGACGACACGGCCAACCGCCCTGCCGATCAACCACCGGACAGCGAGGAACCGGGACCCGGTTAGCGTTTCGTCCGTGCGGCGAGCATCAAGGCGATGGACCCCGCACGTCGCATCGCCCGCAGGTCGCATCGCCTGCACGTCATGGCGAGCCTCGCTGACGCGTCGGGGCACGATTGCGGCAAGGGCGCGCCCCTGTCCTGATCAGTTGGCGACTTCGACCTGGATGCTCTCGCCCGCGCGGACCACGACGGCGTTGCCCAGCGCAATCTGCAGGCGTCCATCCGGCTGGCTCATTTCGGCGGGAATTTCCTTGCCGGCAAGCGTGACTCGAATCGTCCTGGGCTTGGCGCCCGCCGCCGTCTGCAGAGCGAGTGTTTTCACGTTCAACTGGCCCCAGCGGACGGCGATCTCAAATCGAGCGGCTTCCGGCTGCAGCTGCTGGGAAAACGTCCCCCAGCCTTCGGCCGCCGTGAACGCAGCTCGAAAGTTCTCCGGCGTCATGCGGGGCGTGAACCCCAAGTGGCCTTGCGGCCCGTCGTACTCGAATCCGCACAACGCCAGGAACACGCCGTGGCTGGCCATGCCGCGGGCATAGTGGTCGCCGCATTCGATTTCGTTCCAGGGATTGTGCTTCGCGGGATGATACCGTTCGTGGACGGCGCGGCAGATGGCCAAGGCTTCGGTCAGCATCCCGTCCCAGATCATGTTGCCGGCCACCTGGTACTCGATCCCCGTCCAGACTTCGTCACGATACAAGACGCTCTCCGGCCCCAGGTGCTTGGACTTTGGCCAGGTACACGTGAACAAGCCGGCTTCGCCGGGCCGCGCAAACCAGCGCTGCGGAGGATGCACTTCGTTCTGCGGACCGACGTCCGGCGCCCAGCAGTATTTCCAGATCGCTTCCAGCGACGCGCGGACCTTGTCTTCCGGATAGACGTAACCCAAGGCCACCTGATGCGCCCAGCCTTGACCGAACAACTGGTCGGCCAGACAGCCGTCGGCGTACTGGTGCTTGGGGTGCTTGGCCAGGTCGACCTTCTGGACAAAATACTCGCCGTCGAACAGTTTTTCGACGGTCAAGCGGCTGCCGCTCTCGAAGATCTTGTGGCAGGCGGCGGCGAATTCACGTTCGCCGACCGTGCGCGCCATCTGTTCGCCGGCCCGCAGTGCCGCCAGGTACAGCGACCCGACCATCGTGTTGGGGCCGAAGAAGTCGATGTCGTAGGTGTTGTGCTGCGAGCCCTCGATCAGCCCGTCGCTGTCGCCATCCTGGTTGATCAGAAACTCGAGCGACTTGCGGACTCGCGGCCACAGCCGCTGCAGGAATCGATCGTCCGGCGACACCAGGTGTTCGCGATATGCCTTGAGCACCGTTCCCGCCTGGCCGTCGGCGGCCCAAGCATTCCAGCCTTCGCCGCGAAAGCGGACCATGCCGGTTTCCTCGACGAAGCCCGCTTCCGAATGGTAATCCTGCATCTCGCGGACGGACCGTTCCAGCTGGGGAAACAGCCGCGCCATGCCGTGCTCGTAGTTCCACACATGCGTACAGGTGCCGTGGCAACAGCCCACGCCTTCCCAAGCCCAGAAGCGTCCGTTGGCCCACCACTGGCACGTTCCGGTCGCCAGTGTCGAGACGGTGGAAAACAACCGGTCCAGCAGCCAGTACGGCAGCGTCGAATCGTACCAGGTTTCGTGCCACCGCCGAGTCTGCTCGGCCAAGCGATCGAAATTCGCCGCCACGTACTGGGCGACCGTCAACGCGTCAGGAAACCGCGTCGCGTAGAATTGGCCGCGATCGGGCCGGAGGGGAAAGTGCCAGGCGACCACAAAGGTGACGACGGCTTCCTGGTCAGGCGCCAGCGAGACGGTTCGCGAGACGGAGCCGAGCAGTTTCTCGCGGAACGGTTTGCTGGCTTCCGGGGAAGCCGCCGGATCGGCGGCGGCAAACAGACCGTCCGGCAGGCCCTCTGCGGCGACGCACGCCTGGGCACGATCGATCGCCGTGTCCGATTTGGCGGCCAGCAGCGCCAGTCCCATCGTGCCAAAGTCGTTTTGGTTCTCCAACGGGCCGGAACGCGCGGACCGCGGCGCATCGCACAATTCGATCTGGTCCACGTTGATATGACCCCAGGGCCCCGATTCGGCGTCGACGATTTCGATCGTGGCTTGTTTGCCTTGATAGGGCCGCACATCCCAGTTGTGCCACGTCAGTTTCTCGTTGTCCTTGCCGACCGCGGCCAGCACGACCTTGCCATCGACCATCAAGTTGATGCACGTGCGGCCCGCGTGATTGCCGCCGCCGATCAAGAAACAGATCCACGCCCGATCGATGGTAAAGGACGGCGATGTCAGCTTGCCCTGCTTTCGATCGTTGCCGCCCAGGTAGGTATTCACGAGCCCTTTGCCGACAAAACCGCTAACGGCCTGCTGGCCGTCCAGCGTCCCTCGCGCCGGGCGCGTGCCGAACGCCTCGCCCTCGACTTGCCAATCGCCGTAATCTTCGCCTTCAAAGTCGGCCAGCACCAGCGGCGGACGCGAAGTGGCCGGGGACGACGCGGGCTGCGCACGCCCCAGAACCATCGACAGTCCCTCGCGACGCTCGATGCGGTTCACGCGTGTGCCGTGCATCTCCCGTCCGCTGGCAAGGCAAACGCCGTTTTCCAGCCAGCCCGCCAGACTGACGGTGGCAGGTTGTGCGGACGTGTTTCTTAGCGTGAACTGCAGCACGGTGGCGGGCAGGGCCGAGTCGGCTGCGTCGAGCGGTATGAACGGCGAGAACGCTTCCAGCTTGACCTGGACGGGCGCGTCCGCGTCGGCATATTCGACGAACCCCAGGGGGTACTCGCCGCAGAACCGCACGCCGGGAAAGTCGTCGCAGTCCAGTCGCCGCACGACGGCCTTTCCGCCGGATTCCACGCGGATCGCGAACCCCTGTTCCAGCACCCGCGTCGGCTGCTTGCCGACTTCGTAATTCGTCGCGCCGTAGCCGGTAAAGTTGGGTTCGTTGAACAGGTCCCAGTGGACCAACCGTCCGTCGCCCGCCAAGTACAGTTGACCGGCGCACACGCCGCCGATCGGCATCCCGATCGTCTCCAGATCCTTGCCGCCATACCATGTGCGTTCGCCGCGGTCCGTCAGCTGGGCGAGCCACGCTGGGTTCAGCTTCTTGTCGGCCGGCACAAAATGATCGCCAAAGTCCTCGGCCGCGAACGGTCCGGCGATGGGCGTTACGCGGGTGACCGAAGCCGCGGCGGCCGCCGCGCCGCTCCACTTCAAAAAGGTGCGGCGGTCGATCGGCCCACAGCAACCGCGGATGGCGCTGCAGCAGGTGGTATCCTGAGAGGACGTCAACTCGGACTTGGGAAGCGGCGAGGATGGGGTCATGGGGGCATCTCAACGGGGTTGGAGAAAACGGAGCAGCAGGCAACGTACGGTTACGATTCTATACAAAATCATGCGGCAACGGGAACTCCTGGCGATTGTCGAGTTTCTTGGCCGACGCGGCAGACTCCCCGCCACTGGCCGATTCTGGACGCCACTCGCTTTCCGAGCTGCCCCTGCCCAAGCGGATCGGACAATTCTGTCCGAAAAAACGGTGGACAGGATCGTCCGTCCTGCAATAATTTGTCTTCGCCGCGCATCTTACGACGTAGGACTTGAAAACTCTGTTCGTGGAGCATTTATGGGAACGTCTCTGGTCTTCGTCGTTCTTCTGGCGGCAATCACGGCCGGTGCCGGTGCGGAGGAAGCGGCCTCGCGGATTTTCGTCAACCCGGTCGATGTGCCGCTGCAAGGCAAGCTGGACGAACTGGTTTTCGCCCGTTTGGAGCAAGCGGGGATCGAGCCGGCTGCCGTGTGCTCGGACGCGGTGTTCGTGCGGCGCGCCTATCTCGATGTCATCGGCACGTTGCCGACCGCCCAAGAGGCACGCCAGTTCCTGCGCGACCCGGACCCCGACAAACGCCCCGCCTTGATCGAGCATCTGTTGGAACGGGAGGAGTTTGCCGACTATTGGGCCATGAAGTGGAGCGATGTGCTGCGGGTCAAGGCCGAGTTTCCCATCAATCTGTGGCCCAATGCCGCCCAGGCCTATCACCGCTGGATTCAGACCAGTATTCGAGACGGTGTTCCCTATGACCGGTTCGTCCGCGAGCTGCTGACCACCAACGGCAGCAACTTTCGCGTCGGCCAGGTAAACTTTTACCGAGCCGTCCAGAGCAAGACTCCGGAGGGTATCGCCCAAGCGGTGGCCTTGACGTTCATGGGAGCACGAGCCGACAAGTGGCCGAAAGAACGTCTGTCGGGCATGGCGGCGTTTTTTTCGCAAATCAACTTCAAGTCCACGACCGAATGGAAAGAGGAGATCGTTTCGTTCGATCCGGAAATGGCCGCGGACCCGGCAGCCGGTGAACGGTCGCCCGCCATGTTCCCAGACGGAACGGCGGCCAAGCTGTCCCCAGACCGCGATCCGCGGCAAGTCTTTGCCGATTGGCTGATTGCCTCGGACAACCCTTGGTTCGCCCGGAATATCGTCAACCGCGTCTGGGCTTGGCTGTTGGGGCGAGGCATCATTCACGAGCCGGATGACATTCGGCTGGACAATCCGGCCAGCAACCCCGAATTGCTCGCCTTTTTGGAAGGCCAGTTGGTCGCCGCCGATTACGATCTGAAGCACATCTACCGCTTGATTCTCAACTCGAAAACCTACCAGTTGTCCTCGATTCCGCACAGCGACAAGCCCGAGGCGGCGGCCCTGTTCGCCAGTTATCCGTTGCGGCGGTTAGAAGCCGAGGTGCTGATCGACGCCTTGAACCAGATCACCGGCACGACCGAGCAGTATTCGAGTCCGATCCCGGAACCCTTTACCTTTATTCCCGAGGGGCTGCGCTCGATCGCCCTGCCGGACGGCAGCATCACGAGTCCTTTCCTGGAACAATTCGGACGCCCGTCGCGCGATACCGGCTTGGAATCGGAACGGAGCAATCGGCCCACGGCCGATCAGCGGCTGCACTTGCTGAATTCGAGTCACATCCAGCGGAAGATCGAAAACAGCCCGAAATTGCAGGCACTGTTCCAATCCGCGGCGGCCCCGTCGTCCGGCAAGGCCAACAAGAATCGCAAGGCCACCAAGCCGGTCAGCGGCGGTGGCGCAAGACCGCCGGGCGAAATCGCGTCCATCCTGTACCTGACCATCCTGTCCCGTTTTCCGACCGAAGCGGAATTGAAGACGATGGCAGAGTATGTCGAATCCACCACGTCCCGGCGCGAGGCCGGGGTGGACCTCACTTGGGCCCTGATCAACAGCGCAGAGTTCCTGTATCGGCATTGACGACAGACGACAGAAGACAAACGCGGAGACGGTGACGATGAAGACAGAGTACGGTATCCAGATTGGCGCAGGGGTCGGCGAGCCGATTTCTCGGCGCGAGGCGGTTCAACGCGGCTTGTTGGCAGGCACCGGTCTGCTGGTAGGCAGCCATTTGCGGGCCAATGACGCCAGCGCGACGCCGTCGGCCAAGGCCGGCGCGAGAATCGAAGCCAAGGCCAAGTCGGTGATTCAGGTCTGGCTCTGGGGCGGCGCCAGCCACATCGACACCTTTGATCCGAAGCCGGACGCCGGTTCCGACTACACGGGGCCGCTGAAGAACACCATCCCGACCAACGTGGATGGCATCCGCATCGGCGAGTTGTTGCCGGAACTGGCCCAGCAGGCGGACAAGTACTCCCTGATCCGCAGCATGACCCACGGCATCAACGGCCACGAGACGGCGGCCTACATGGTCCAGACAGCGCGGGAACCGGGCGGCCGCGAGGTATATCCGTGCGCCGGTGCCGTGGTCTCGTTGTTCCGCGGCTATGACGCCGGGTACCAGGGCCTGATTCCTCCCTACATCGTGGTGACTCAACCGCAGGGCCGGTTCTCCGAGGCCGGCTTTTTGGGCGGCCGCTACAAACCGTTTGCCACGGGCGGCGACCCCGGTCGGACTCCGTTCGTCGTCGAAGGCGTGGTGGCTCAAGGCATCACCGAGCAACGGCAACGGGACCGGCGCGATTTCCTAAAGAAACTGAACTCGCTGGAACACGCGATGCCCAACGATCCCCAGTTGGCCGCCTTGAACCAGTGCGACCAACAGGCGTATGACTTGATCCTGGGCGACGCCGGCAAGGTGTTCGATTTGGCCCAGGAGAACGACGATCTGCGCGGCCGCTACGGGCGGACCACGTTTGGACAAGCTTGTTTGCTGGCGCGGCGGCTGGTCGAAAAGGGAGTGCCCTACATCACGATCAACTACAGCGGCTGGGACACGCACAAGAGTCATTTCCAGGCCATGCAGCGAAAGCTGCCGGAACTGGACAAGGGCCTGGCAACCCTGCTGCAGGATCTGTCGCAGCACGGCCTGCTCGACAGCACCATCGTGTGGTGTTGTGGCGAATTCGGCAGGTCGCCGCGGGTCCAGTGGGAGGCGCCTTGGAACGGCGGGCGCAACCACTATGGCAAGGTGTTTTCCGTGCTGGTGGCCGGCGGCGGATTCCAGGGCGGGCGCGTCGTCGGCTCGTCCACCGACAAGGGCGAAGAGGTCCAGGACCGGCCCGTGTATCCGGTGGACCTGATCGGCAGCATGTACGAGTTGCTGGGCATCGACACCTCGGGCACCCTGCCCCATCCCCAAGGTCAGCTGGCCACCGTTCTCCCCACCGCCGCCGAGGGCGCAAAATCGGGCGGACGCTTGACGGAAATCATGTGAGTTCAAAACGACAGGAGCGAGGTATGGTTCCTTCCCGATGGTATGCGGTCCTGGGGCTGGCGGTTTGGGCGGCGGTCGCCTTCCCGGCTGTCGCGCAACAGCGCAGTCTGAGTATCGGTTACGTCTATCCCGCGGGCGGCCAGCAGGGCGCCGCGTTCGAAGCGGTCGTGGGCGGCCAGTTCCTGACCGGCGCCAACGCGGTGGATGTGTCGGGGGGCGGTGTCCAGGCCGCGATCGTCGAACTCGTCCAGCCGATCTCCGGCAAGGAGCTCAACGAACTGCGGATCAAAGTGGACGAATTGCTCGCCCGCCGCGCGGTGGTCCGCAAGGACTTTCGAGCCTTGGAGCAATTCCGCAGCTTTCAAAGCGCCAAGTCGGTCAAGACCGACGATGCGGCGCAGGACAAGGAGCTGGAAGAACTGAAGAAGAAATACGCCGGCGCGACCTGGACAGACGCCGACGAGACGCTCTTGCTCGAGACCCGAAAGAGGATCAGTTCCGCCGTGCGCCGACCCGCCAATCCGGCTATCGGCGAACTGGCCATCCTCCGCGTGACGGTGGCCCCCGATGCGAAACCGGGCCGTCGCGAACTGCGGATCGCCACGCCGACCGCGCTGTCCAACCCGCTGGTGTTCTACGTCGGTCAGTTGCCCGAATTCTCGGCCCCCGCCGCCAAGAACATCTCGGAGCAGAAGAGCGCCGTCGCCAAGACGGCCGTGGCGCCCAAGAGCCGCACCTCGGAGCCCGCGATGACCGTCCAGTTGCCGGCCGTCATCAACGGCCAGATCATGCCCGGCAAGGTCGATCGGTATCGGTTTTCCGCGCGTCAGGGCCAGCCCTTGGTGGTCGTAGCCAGCGCACGCGAGCTGATGCCGTACATCGCCGACGCCGTGCCGGGATGGTTTCAGGCCACGCTGGCGGTGTACGATGACCAGGGCAAGGAACTGGCATACGAAGACGATTTTCACTTCCACCCCGATCCCGTGCTGTATTATCGGATCCCCGCCGACGGCCAGTACATCGTCGAAATCAAAGACGCCATCTACCGCGGCCGCGAAGATTTCGTCTATCGCATCGCCATCGGCGAACTGCCGTTTGTGACCAGCGTGTTCCCGCTGGGCGGTCCAGCCGATGCTCGAATCGCCGTCGAACTGACGGGCTGGAATCTGCCGACGACTCGCTTGACCGTGGACAACCAAGATCAGGTGCCGGGGGTCTGCCCGCTGGCCGTGCGCGGCCAGGAATGGTTGTCCGGCCGTGTGCCTTTTGCCGTGGACACGTTGCCGGAATGCTTGGAGCAAGAGCCGAACGACCAGCCCGCTCAGGCCCAGCGGGTCACCTTGCCCGTCATCGTCAACGGGCGGATTGGTCAGCCGGGTGACAGCGACGGGTTCTGCTTTGACGGCCGCGCCGGCGACGAGATCGTCGCGGAGGTGCATGCTCGCCGGTTGAACTCGCCGCTCGACTCGGTGCTCAAGCTGACCGACGCGGCGGGCCAACAGTTGGCGATGAACGACGATTACGAAGACAAGGGCGCGGGGCTGACCACGCATCACGCCGACTCCTGGCTGCGCGTCGCCTTGCCCGCCGACGGCAAATACTATCTGCACCTGACCGATATGCAGCATCAGGGCGGCCCGGAGTACGGCTACCGTTTGCGGATCACTCCGCCGCGGCCCGATTTCGAATTGCGCGTGGTGCCGGCCAGTGTCTATGCCCGCACCGGATCGTCCGTTCCGTTGACCGTCTATGCCTTGCGCAAAGACGGGTTCGCGGGCGAGATCCGCTTGACGCTGCGAGATCCGCCGGCCGGATTTTCCCTCGGCGGGAATGTTCTCCCGGCGGGTCAAGATGAAGTCCAGCTCACGCTCTCGGCGCCGATGTCGCCTTCCCCGGAACCGTTCGGCTTGACTTTGGAAGGCCGCGCGACGATTGACGGCCGCGATGTCACTCGCCCGGTCGTGCCGTCGCAAGACATGATGCAGGCGTTCGCCTACCGGCATCTGGTACCTGCGCAAGAGTTGCGAGTGGCCGTGACCGGACGCGACGTTGTCCGAGGCCGGGTGCAGATCTTGGACGCGGGGCCCACACGCATTGCCGCCGGGGGAACGGGCCGCGTGCGTCTGGGCATCCCTCCCAATACGCCGTTGCAGCGGCTTGCGCTGGTGCTGAACGATCCGCCGGAGGGAATCCGTATCAAGAACGTGGCGCGTTCCGCGGGCGACATCGAGGTCGTATTCCAGAGTGACGCCGCCAAGGTTCAGCCGGGCCAGAAGGGGAACCTGGTCCTCGTGGCCGAGGGCCGGAAACCGGCAGCGCCAACCAGCCAGGCGAAGCCCAAGACGAAGCCCGGGGCGAACACCAAAAGCGGGACTTCGTTCACACTGCCGCCGATTCCTTACGAGATCGTCCAGCCGTAGCGGCCATCGGCAACGAGCAGACCAGTCGCGTAGCGACCCCGTGACCGTAGCCGTGGGTTTCAACCCACGGTCTGCTTCCGGTAGTGCGTTTCGACGAGCACGTCGTAGACCAGGCGGTTCGGGAATTCCAACTCGAACCACGGCCCATCGTCACCATAGTAGATGCGGGACAAGGCCGCCGCGACGCTCGGCGATCGCGACAGGCCGACGTCGCAGTGGATCAGGAACGCTTCGGCCTGGTCCCAGACGCTCGCCACAAAGTCCAGGATTTCGGCTGCCAGTGCGGGCGTGAACGAGCGGGGCGTGTCCGGTTGCGTGATGTCGTCGAACACGAGCCGCAACAGGCCCACCCGGTTGGCCTCGCTCAAGACCGGGTGCTCGTGACCGGAGCTGATCGAGATCGCCGCCCACGGGCGATCCGACCGGAAGAACTCGGCGTTCCGGGCCGATCTGACCTCGAAGTGTTTCCGAACTGCCTCTGTCATACGCTACACATTCAGCCGCCAAATGGGGAAGTTCAGGATGCTGGCAAACGTAACCCAGGCCAGGTATGGCACGAACAGGGCTTCGGCGATGACCGACCGATGCCAGAACGTAACCGCCTGCCTGAAATCAGAAACACCGGGAAGTCCCGTTCGCCGCCACTTGCGACCGGCTTGCGAATCGTGTGGACGGTACTGTCGCCAAGGTCGCAGAAGCCAACTTGGAGCATCAGCCCCTTGAATTCCTGCCGGTCGAAGCCGTGATGATGTACGGTCGTGGCAGCTTCGGCATCGTGGAACACACCTGGCTCAGTGTCGAGATCCGAAATGCACAGCACCCCGTCAGGACGGAGCAGGGCGTGGAACTTCTGCAACATCCCCAGCGTGTCAGAGACGTGGTGCATAACCATGTTCGTCACAATCAAATCGTAACGGTCCTCGGGCAAAGGATCGCATTCCAGATCCAGGCGAACGGGCCGAATCGTCTTCACACCGTTCTGCTCGATCTTCTGCCGCAAGACCGTCAGCATCCCCTCGGAGCTGTCGGCGGCCATCGCGGTGCCGACGTGCGGAGCCAGGAAGAAGCTGATCAGGCCAGTGCCGCATCCGTAATCAAGCATCGCCATTCTGGACGTAGGCTGGGCTTGGCGGATAATGGCTCCCGCCACGGCTTTCATTAGGGCTACCCTGATCGGATTGTCGTCCCAGGTCGTAGCAGCTTGGTCGAAGTAGGTGGATTTCGTTTCCGACATCTCGTTCATCTTCCTTCCGCAGGCGTTTCCAGCACCCCTTGCCTGTTCTGCCCTTCTGCCCCAAACGGCCTGCCGCTCGAATGGATTGTCGCGGTACGGCCCGCGATGCATCAGCTAGGGTACCAGGCAGCAGCCCAAGTTGCCAGGCCCTATGAAGGGGCCCCACCGTCAGCGAACTCAGGAGGCAGATCTGACCGGATCACCCAGTGACTTCTGATCGCCATCGGGATCGGCACGCCCCATGCCTGTCCCGTGTTCTGTGGACGGAGCCGGCCAGTGAACACGATTGCCGTCTTTCGCGACCGTGGCCAATCCGACACGCCAGCCGTGTTCTTTGGCCAACGACGGCGGCTTTTGGCCACGGTGCAGGATCGTCTCGATAGACGCTGTCGGGTATTATCAAACAATCCGGCCAGAGAACACCGCCGGAGCGAGGACAACCCGGCGGGATAATTACAAGTCTGGCGATGCCCCCTCGTGCTCGTGCTCGTGCTCGTGCTCGTGCTCGTGCTCGTAATCGTGCTCGTAATCGTGCTCGTAATTGTAATCGGAACTAAGACTGATGACCGTGCAAACTTTCGACCACGAACGACTTGACGTTTACCGTCTCTCCAACGATTATGTTGCTCGCTCCTTCGAAGCGTCTCACGCGCCCTTGAGGGGCTACATCGTCACGCGCGCGATCAATGGCTTCGTGCTGCACAATCGATCCCATCAAACATCGCCGAGGGCAACGAAAAACGCCGCCTCAAAGATCGTGCTCGATTTCTCGACATCGCACGCGGTTCTGCCCTGGAGTGTGCCGCGATCCAGGACGTATTGGTGACGACAAAAGGCATTAAGGTCCAGGATGATGCTGCGATGAAAGCGATGTTGCATCGGATTGTCGCAATGCTGACTCGGATGGCGATGAAATTCGATGGCGTCGCTGAGGCCAGCGCAGCGTATGATGACATCGATTACGATTACGAGCACCGCTTCGCTGAGCACGAGCACGATACCCAGGACACGCCAAGGGATGCAACCGAGCCGCGTTCTACTCGCGCGATGTGGTCGCGTCAACCCGTCGCGGCCGGTTGATTCCAATCGTGCGGACAGAAGACCAGCCAGCCGGCCGGCTGTGCGGGGCGATTGCGTTGGCCGGCGGGCTGAGGGAACGAAACGGTGTCAGGGAAAGCGCCGGTCAAAACCGGCTGAGAGGTGTGGATGAAAGAGCCATACGAGAAAGGTCTAGCCAACCGTCTCGGCCCCGCGTCCTGCGCTGGCGATGGTAACATCGCGGGTGTTGCTGGGATAGGGGTACACGCAGGCCAGGTATTGACCTCCGAAATCACCACTCCCGCGTGCCGACCTTGTCCTGACATGGGGAAGGCCACACGCCCGTTGACGCTTTTTGGCGAGTCAGCGGGCGACGCGGCGGAGTCTGAGACCCTGCGCATGCGTGGAACCTTTCAGCACGGGAACCGGGAGAAGAGCGAAGATCTCCTCGGCCGAAGCACGACTCTCCCCCCTAGGAGTCGGCCCGCACGGTTGTACCGTGGGGCGGCAAGGAGCGGTCGGACAAGGCCTGTGCCGAACAGCCGACGCGAACGTCTTCGGGGAGTCGGACGATCTCGTAGTACCTGAGAAGCAGGCGAACAAGGCTAGGAGCGACGGTGGCCACGGAGTCTGTGGAGGAAAGGGGATCGACCAAGGGGAACGGCGCCCAGCAGGCCATGGACCGGACGCAGTGCCGGAACTCCGTGTCGTTCGGTCTGGGCGGCGTACGGGAAGCAGTAAGACGTTTCGCCGTCACACACCCGAAGTAGGAGCCGTATGGGGTAGTTCCCGACGTACGGATCTGTGCGGGGCGCCGCCGGGTAACCGGCGGTCCCTACCGCGACTCTTGACTTAGAGCTTACAGTCGCTTCGGATCCGAAGTAACCGACAGTTGTTTCTTCTGATGCTGGCACCTCGCGTTCAAAGCAGCGGATTGACGACCACGACTCCGTTGAAGTCTTGGCCGGCCGTCAAGTCCTCGGTCCACAGTTCACGAGCACCGGCTTGCTGAGCAGCGGCAACCACCGCCGCATCCCAGTAGGAAAGCTGCCATCGCTGCTGCAGCGCCAACGCGTGCCGCAGTAGCGCCCGGGTGTTCTCCATGACACGCCAAGCCAGATAACTCCGGACGATGTCCGCGGAATCCGCCACGGGAACTCCCTTGCGAAGCAAGTTGACGTGCATTTCCTGGAGGATTTGAATGCTGACCGCTGGGACCTCGCGGCGGTCCCAAAACCCCCGGACCAGTCGTGCGGCTTTGGTGTGTCGATCGCCTGCATCCACATCGTGCGCATAGATCAGGAGGTTCGTATCCAGGAGGATGTCAACTACGGTCATGAACTTCCTCGCGGCTTAGCGGGCGACCGCCAAGGTGAAAACCTGCGTCCAAGTGCTGCAGAGCCCGACGCCGGTCCTGTTCGTAATCCTCCGCTTCGTCCAACGCTCGCCGAAGAAGATCCGCAACCCACGCCGGAACAGACTTGTTCTCGTTCACCGCGCGACGATGCGCCCGATCAAGTAGTTGCTCGTCGATTTCGAGTGTCAGGGTCGTGTTCATAATCCGGATTTTATCGTCTTGCGGACGGGTTGTACACAGCACGGAATGGGGTCAGGTCTTGACTTAGAACTTAAGAGGGGATACGACCGGGTCATGGCTCGACCTTTGCGAATCGACATCGAGAACGGACTTTATCACTTGACCAGCCGCGGCTGGGAGCGGCGTGTAATGGTGCGCAATGATGCCGATTGTCAGCATCGTTGTTTTTGACGTAGTTGCCAACGGGGGAAGACCGAACGTCCGCTGCCAACTCGGGTCGCGATTCGCCAGCCAATGGATGCTGGGCGAGGAACTTCAGCTTGGCGTCGATCTTGTCCAAGAAACCGCTGCTTGACATCGCGGAGTGCCCTCATGCCGGCAACGACGACTTCATCCTCGGACGCATGGTCGCCTGTTTCCAGTGAACGCTGGACGAACTGCAGTACGTCGGGTGGGTAGGCGTATTTCATGCGTGTATTCTAGCAAGCTGGCTGGCGGCGGGAAAACCCCAACGGGCGAGAAGTCGCTCCAAGAGAGCGTTGACAAGACCCCGCACTCCAAACCTGGTTCCACCGGTACGGGGCCGGATGGGGACGATGAAAATGCGCAACTGCGAAGACCGTGATCGAGGATGGCGCCTCAATCCTCCGTCGCCGGTATCGTGGCCGCTTCGTCGGGCGGTACTAGCGGCGCGTCGGCTGGCGGGGTGGCGATTTCCTCGGCGGCATCCTGCCCCTCGCCGTCGGGCCGATAGATCATGGCCTGGCCCGGCGGCACGTCCAGCATCCGCTTGATCTGGTGCGAAGGCCAGGTGCCGCGCGGCAGTTGCCCGTACACCGGCAGCGCGTATTCCGGCAGGTAGAGATTCGACGTCGGCTGGTGGTCGTCGTCGTACAGCTGTTGCCAGAAGCCGGCCTCGTCGACCTCCAGCAATTCCAGATCCAGGAACAGGCCGATGCGGTCCAGGATGTACTGGATGTGCGAGCCGGCCAGGCGGTTCAACGATCGCGTGTACGCTTGTTGTGCGTCCAGCACGTCTTCTACGCGAATGTTCTGGACGCCCAGCCGCAATTGCAGCCGGGTGCTGATCCGCCGCTCGTACGCCAGCGCGGCACTGGCCACGTCGATGCGGTACTGTTCCCGGTCCAGCAACAGTCTTCGCAGGCTGTCGCGGACGTTAAACTTGACCTCGTCCTCTTGCTCCATCAGGGTGCGGAGTCCGGCGTTGTAATCGATCAGCGACTTGCGAAAGCGGTTCCGCTGGGCGCGGCGGTTGAGAGGAGCATCGAAGGTGACCGTCAGCCGGGTGTCGCTGTCGTCGAAGGTAAAGTCGAACGGCCGATTGGTATCGCTGCGGGTTCGCATCCGCTGGCTGGCGCGCAGATTGAGGACCGATTTCAAATCGTCGCCCGCAAACTTGATATCCCGCCACGCGTCGGCCAACGTCTCGCGCTGGTTCATCAAATCGTATCGCAGCGTCAAGGCCGTCAGCAGGGCTTCCTCGACGCCGATTTCGACCGGGACCAGGCCGCCGGCCTCACGCGCCAGCAGCTCCTGGCTCTCGCCGATCAACCGGTCGGCATCGGCCAGCGCCTCCTGCATCGCGGCGTCGGCATCGGCGGGCACAGTCGGCAGCAAGGCTTGCATCTGTTGCGAGACGGCCGACGTGTCCGCCAGCAGTCCGGCGGCGGCCTGGACGAATTCCGGAATCCGAGCCAATTGCCGATCGACGATCACCTTGTCCAAATCCTCCTGCAACGTGACGTTGCGCTGCAACAGCTCGTCCACGCGGACTTGAATCGCATTCCGATGCTCGGCATCCAAGTTCCGCAGTTCCGCCACGCGCAGTTGGCGGGCGGTGAGCACCAGCAGCGAATTGACCAGATCCATCGTCCGCTGGTAGATCCGCAAGGGCGGTGCCGCGGGGACAAGTCCCTGTTCCTGCGTCAACACATCCCGGCTGAACTGAACCTCCAATTGGGCTTCGGCGGCAGCCAGCCGGGCCAGTTCCACTTGCAGCGAGGCCAACGCCGGTGCTTCCTCGCCCAACCGCTGCTGCAATTGCTCGACCAGCAGCATCTTGCGGACCAGATCCACCGACCCGTTGAGCAGGGCAGCGCGAGTCACCGCGGGCTGCTCGCGCTCGGTGATCAAGTTTCGCCGCGATCGCCGAAC
>Ga0351957_1010_pt1 | contig 50326 bp, 26 predicted proteins | sample TotcelT113001L14_FD_205811 | JGI IMG/M metagenome (GOLD analysis project Ga0351957, IMG submission 205811) | Enriched cells from coal bed in the Powder River Basin, Montana, United States - Total cells T11 rep3 HSBNCT.T11.300.1.L14 ...
GTCGGTCGCGTTCAGGCCGTCGTAGCCCGCGTCGCCGCTGGTTGCGGCCGCGGTGACGATCGAGTACGCCACGTCGCCATCGTCCAGGTTGTCATCCACGCCGGTGACGGTCACGATTTGCGGCGTGTTCCAGTTCGCCGGCGTGAACGTGACGCTCGTCGGCGAGACCGTGCCTTCGCTCGTGTCGTCGGACGACAGGCCGATCGTCACGTCGGCCGTGGGCTGGGTGTTCAGCACGATCGTAAACGTCGCCCAGTCGCCCGCTTCGGTCGTCACCAAGCCGGCGGTTGGATTTACCGTGATTCCGACCGTGTCGTTGTCCGTGTTGATAACCGACACGTCGGTCGCGTTCAGGCCGTCGTAGCCCGCGTCGCCGCTGGCTGCCGCCGCGGTGACGATCGAGTACGCCACGTCGCCGTCGTCCAGGTCATCGTCCACGCCGGTGACGGTCACGGTCTGCGGCGTGTTCCAGTTCGCCGGCGTGAACGTGACGCTCGTCGGCGAGACCGTGCCTTCGCTCGTGTCGTCGGACGACAGGCCGATCGTCACGTCGGCCGTGGGCTGGGTCTTCAGGACGATCGTAAACGTCGCCCAGTCGCCCGCTTCGGTCGTCACCAAGCCGGCGGTTGGATTTACCGTGATTCCGGCCGTGTCGTTGTCCGTGTTGATAACCGACACGTCGGTCGCGTTCAGGCCGTCGTAGCCCGCGTCGCCGCTGGTCGCCGCCGCGGTGACGATCGAGTACGCCACGTCGCCATCGTCCAGGTCGTCGTCTACGCCGGTGACGGTCACGATTTGCGGCGTGTTCCAGTTCGCCGGCGTGAACGTGACGCTCGTCGGCGAGACCGTGCCTTCGCTCGTGTCGTCGGACGACAGGCCGATCGTCACGTCGGCCGTGGGCTGGGTGTTCAGCACGATCGTAAACGTCGCCCAGCCGCCGGCCTCGGTCGTCACCAAGCCGGCGGTTGGATTTACCGTGATTCCGGCCGTGTCGTTGTCCGTGTTGATGACCGACACGTCGGTCGCGTTCAGGCCGTCGTAGCCCGCATCGGCGCTGGTTGCGGCCGCGGTGACGATCGAGTACGCCACGTCGCCATCGTCCAGGTCGTCATCCACGCCGGTGACGGTGACGGTTTGGGGCGTGTTCCAATTGGCGGGCGTGAATGTGACGCTCGTCGGCGAGACCGTGCCCTCGCTCGTGTCGCTGGATGTCAAGCCGATTGTCACTTCGGCCGTAGGTTCGCTGTCCAGCACGATCGTACACGTGGCCGTGCCGCCCGCTTCGGTCGTGTCGCCGCTGATCGCCGAGACCGTGATGCCGGCGACGTCGTTATCCGCAATTTGGACCGTGACGGCCGCGATCACGATCCCCTGATAGTTCGGATCGCTGCTGAGCGCCGCGTGCGTGATCTCGCTGGCATGATTTCCTTCCGCCACCGCGTCATCCACCGCCGTCACGGTCACGGTCTGCGGCGCGTTCCAGGTATCGGGGGTGAACGTCAAGCTGGGCGGATCCACGTCCGCCTGGCCGTCCGCCGCAAGCGTGATCAGCACGTTGGCCGTCGGTTGCGTGTTCAGCACCACGGTATACGTGTCCGTGGAGCCGCCTTCGACCACCTGCGTCGAACCGCCGCTCTGCGTGACCGTCACACCGACGACATCGTTGTCCGTGACATCCAGCGTGGCGGTGCCGTCCGCATAGCCGAGGGCGGACGCTGTGAGCGTGACGGTTTGCGTACCGTCCTGGATGAAATCGTCGATGGCGGCGATGTCGAAGGTGACGGTGGCTTGTCCGGCCGGTATGACGACAGTTGCTGGGACGACGGCTGCCGTCGCGTCGCTGCTGGTCACCGCGACCGTCAAGGGATCCGTCGTGGGACCGCCACGCGTTACCGTCGCCGTCGTGGCCGACGGTCCGGCGGTCTCAGGGACTGCCGTTGCAGCGATGGCGAGCGTCAATATCGGGCGGGCGCCGAAATCGACGGCGGTCACGTCGAGCGGGCGCCGATCGATGATCACGACGTCGTCGAACTGGTGCCAATCCCAAACTTGATTGACTCCCCATTCCAAGTTGAGGATGCCGGAGAACCCAGACACGTCGAAGGACTGAATCCCGAAGTTTGAGAAGGCGACGTCCTGCGACGTCGCCGATTGCCACTCGTGAAGGCCGGAAAAACGCACGGTTCGGCTGCCCGCCTGGTTCTGGTCCTTGGACAAACCGATGGCAGCGACGTCGAAGGGGCGTCCGTCCTCCCGTCGCAGGATCACCCGCGAAACATACTTTGGCGTCAGGGTCGCCGTGCCCGTGTATTTGTTGGGTTGCCCCGGCCCGAAGACTTCAAACGAAGTCGGCACCGATACGGTACACGTAAATACAAAGCCATCTTTGCGGTACAGCGGAACGTGGATCGTGTCGCCGCCGTGCGCTAGATCCTCGAAGTCGAAGATCCGGATCAGGGGCGTCCCGACTTGGACAACACGATCGGCAGGCCCTCCAGGCGCCGTCTGTACCCAGCCCGGCGGAAGCACTTCGGCGACTCGATACGTTCCGGGCACGACACTGGCGAAACGATAGTGACCCTGGACATCGGTAACCGTCGATGGTTCTCCGGCGTCCAGTTCTCCGTTCTCGTTGGCGTCCAGGAAGATCGTCCAGCCGGACAGGGCCGGTTCCTCGGCATCACGGATTCCGTTCCCATCAAGATCCAGCCACTTGACGCCTTGAATCGAGCCCAGCGTCTGTTGGCTGCCGAAGTTCATGCCAGGGTAATCGGCAGTTTGAGTCAGATCGACCGTGTGCGCGCCTGCTTGGTGGATATCGCTTCCACGGGTGACGAAGACGTCCATCAGACCGTTCGTATCACCGGCCACCAGATTCGAAGACGACGATCCGAAGGCGACCCAACGGCCGTCGCCACTGATCGCAGGCCGGCTCGACCATCCGTTGCCGGGACCACCGTCGGCAGCGGCGCTGAGGAGGCGAACTTGGCGCGTTTGGCGATCGAACAAGAACGCATCCTCCTGCGCGTTCACATCGCCTGGGACAAGGTTGGACGCAATGGATCGGTAGGCCACGAAGCGGCCGTCTCCGCTGATGGCGGGAAACCAACTGGAAGCGTTCGCTTCCGTTGCGTCTCCGCCCACACTGATTCGCTCGATCTGGCTGGCGTCCCGGTCGTAGACAAAGATATCATCCTGCCGATTGCTGTCCCCGGCCACGAGGTTCCAAGCAAGGGAGAAAAAGGCCACGTATCGCCCGTCGCTGCTGAGGGACGGATACCAACTGCCGCTGTTTCCCTGAACGCCAGCCGCCGAGACGCTCACTCGTTGGGTTGTCCCCGACTGCCGGTCCCGGACGAACACGTCGGACTGAAAATTGCTGTCGCCAGCAACCAGGTTCGATGCGGTCGAATCGAAGGCGACGTAGCGGCCATCGGCGCTCAAAGATGGATTCTCGCTGTCGTTATTACCGAGGTCGCCGCCCGACGAACGGCTGACGAGTTCGAGCGTATCGGTCTGCCGATCGTAGACAAAGATGTCCTTCTTGTTGTTCGTGTCCCCGGCGACAAGGTTCGTCGCGGCCGACATGAACGCCACGAAGCGGCCATCGGCGCTGATTGCCGGCGTCATCACGCAGTCGGCGTTGGCCTGATCGCCCGCGGAGGAAACGCTGACCCGTTGAATGGTGGCCGTCTGTCGATCGTACACGAAAATGTCGGCCCGATTATTCGTATCGCCGGGAACCAGATTCGTCGCGCTGGAAACGAACGCGACGAAGCGACCGTCGGCGCTGATCGCCGGCGAGGAACTGGACTTGTCGGCCTGCTGTCCCAAGCTGCTCACGCTCACTCGTTCGACCGCGCCCGACTGCCGGTCGTACACGAAGATGTCCTCCATGCCGGTGTCGCCCGGCACCAGGTTCGAGGCCGATGATTGGAACGCCACAAAACGGCCGTCGGCGCTCATCGCCGGGGCGACGGAACTGCCTGCCGCTTGGATTCCGCTCGAGGTGACGCTCACCCGCTGGTGCGTGACTGGATGCCGGCCGGGATAGCTCTGCTGCCAGCCGTCGGCAGGCAGTTCCGCGACCACGTAGGTTCCCGTCGGCAAGTCCGTAAAGGCGTAATCGCCGGCGTCGTCGGTCTGGGTCGACAACTCGCCCGCGTCCAACCGGCCGTTCTGGTTCTGGTCCAGAAAGATCGTCCAGCCCGCCAACGCGGGCTCGCCGGGCTCGCGCGTGCCGTTTCCGTTCAGATCGTTCCATTTCGTGCCTTGGATTGTGCCCGTCGACGGCCAGATCGCGACGGCCACGTCTTCGACTTCGCCGTCGGGCGCCCAGCCAACGGGTGACAGGCCGCCGTGCGTGCTCAGGCGAAATCGGGCATAGGTCCGATCCGTGACGACCGCACCGGCGGGGACGGTGAACGTGAGAAGATTCGCGCCCGGCTGCACCACGCGATCCGCGAAGATCTGCTCCCCTTCGTCCGCCCAGTCGCCGTCGGCGTTGCCGTCCAGCCAGGCACTGAGCAGCCCCGCGGCGCTGGCCGTAACGGTGACGGTGGCAGGCCGTCCGATTCGCAACAGCGAAGTGAACGTCACGCCGTCTTCGTCATCCTGTCCGGACGCATCGTCGCTCGTCCCGTCCAGCGGCGCGGCGGCATCCGGCTCGGTGTCCCGCAAGGCTCCCAGGATCGGGCCAAACGCCTCGTGCCGGGCCCCGTTGGCGGCCAACGAGGTGCCGTACACATCGGGGGCGTCCCCGAAATCCCATGCGCCGGGGTCGTTGTCCAGATTGACCACCGATGCGTCGGGCGGGTTCAGCCCGTGGTAGCCCGGATCGCCACTGACCGCCGCCGCGGTGACGACTGTGTACGTCACGTCGCCGTCGACCACGCCGTCGTTCACGCCGGTGACGGACACGGTCTGCGGCGTGTTCCAATTCGCCGTGGTGAACGTGACGCTGGCCGGCGAGACGGTGCCTTCGCTCGTGTCGCTGGACGTCAAGCCGATCGTCACGTCGGCCGTGGGCTGGCTGGTGAGGACGATCGTGAACGTGTCCGTGCCGCCGCCTTCGGTCGTCGTCAGGCCGCTGGTCGGATCGACCGTAATCCCGGCCGTGTCGTTGTCCGAGATCTGGACCGTCACGGCCAAGATGGAGATACCCTGGTACTGCGGGTCGCTGCTGGCGGCGCTGTGGCTGATCGTGCCCGCATGCGTGCCTTCGGCCACTGCGTCATCCACCGCAGTGACCGTAACCGTCTGGGCCACGTTCCAGTCGGCCGGCGTGAACGTCAGGTTGGTCGGGCTGACACTCAGTTGACTGTCGGGCGTGATCGTGATAACCACGTTGGCGGTGGGCGGCGTGTCGAGCGCCACCGTGTAGGTGTCAGTGGCGCCGCCTTCCGTCACTTGCATCGCGCCGCCGCTTTCCACAACAGTCACTTCCGCCACGTTGTCAACGGAAATCGCAAAGACCTTTTCGAACCACAGCCCACCCTGGTCCGTGCTCCGTACGCGGATGCTGTAAGATGACTTGGTCTCGAAGTCAAAAACGGCCGTGGTGCGGACTTCATCACCGACGATCGTAAACGACGGATTGTCTGTGGCCCCCCCTCCCGAGACCAGAGTGTAACTGAACGTGTTTCCCGAATCGGGATCCGTGGTCGACAGGAAACCGACGAGGTTGCCGATGGGGCGGTTTTCCGGCGTTGCGGCATTGCTCAGGGCCACATCCGTGGGCGGCAGATTCGGGAAGCCCTCACGGTGACGGAACAGGAACAAGTCGTTGGCCCCCGCGCTGGCGAGCGCAAACGTCCCGGCGCCGGGTTCGAAATCGGCAGTGCCGTTGAAATAGCCCGTCGCGAACACGCTTTCGCCGCCAACGACCGCGATCCCGTGCCCCTGGTCAGATCCAGCACCACCCAGGCGTTTGGCCCACAGGAAGCCGCCGGCCGCGTCCAGCTTCGAGACGTACGCGTCGTTACTGCCGGCGCTGATGAGCGCGAATGTGCTCGTACCTGGATCGAAATCGGCGATGCCGGTGAAGTACCCGGTGCCGAACACGCTCCCGTCGGCAGCCACAGCGATCCCCCGCGCGTAGTCGTTGCCCGCCCCTCCCAGCCGCCTGGCCCACACGTAATTGCCGGCCGCGTCCAGCTTCGACACGAACGCGTCGTAGCCGCCGGCACTCGTCAGCGGCGCGGTGCCCGCGCCGGGGTCGAAATCTGCCGTCAGGAAGAAATAGCCCGTCGTATGCACCGTCCCGTCGGCGGCAATGGCGATGCCGCGGCCTTCATCCGTGCCGGCGCCTCCCATGCTCTTGGCCCACACAAAGTTGCCGGACGCATCCAGTTTGGAGACGAATACGTCCGAGCCGCCGGCGCTGGTGCGGGAGGCCGTCCCCGGGCCGGGATCGAAATCGGCGGTGCCAACGTAGTAGCCGGTCGTAAACGCGCTTCCGTCCGTGGCGACGACGATGGCGTTGCCGTAATCGCTGCCGGTGCCGCCCATGCTCTTGGCCCAGACGAAATCGCCGGCCGCGTCCAGCTTCCAGACGAAAACGTCCGAGCCGCCGGCGCTGGTGAGCGTGGACGTGCCCGCGCCCGGATCGAAATCGGCCGTGCTGGAGAAGTGTCCCGTTGTGTACACACTCCCGTCCGCGGCAACGGCGATGCCGCGGCCTTCATCGCTGCCGGTGCCTCCCATGCTCTTGGCCCAAACGAAGTTGCCCGCCGCATCCAGCTTGGAGACGAACACGTCGTAATTGCCGACGCTGCTCAGCCGAAACTCATCCGCGCCGGGGTCGAAGTCCGCCGTGCCGCTGTAGTATCCGGTCGTGACGACACTGCCATCCGCCGCGACGGCGATGCTGGTCCCATACTCGCTGCTCCTTCCGCCCATGCTCCGCGCCCACACCAGCGCTCCACCGACCGAATACTTGGCAACGAACACGTCGCGGGCAGCGGCTCGCGACAGGATCCACTCGCCCGGCCCGGGATCAAAGTCGATGTCCCCTTCGAAATCCCCCGTCACATAGACGCTGCCGGCCGCATCCGTCGCCACCGCCCTTCCCTGATCATCGCTCGGCGACCCACCGCCCAAGGCGAACCCGAAATCCGGCGCGGCACCCACCATCCCGACGTCGTGCGTCGAATCGGCCTGCCCCGCATTCAACGTGAATTGTCCCGTCACGCCCCTCGCGTTCGCATCGCTGTCCAAGGCGTCGTCTTCGCCCGCGTCGGCGGCGGTAAAGGCGTATCCCACGGGCGGCCGGACGGCGAGGTAGTGGCTCAACCCCGGCAGCAGGTTTCCGAGCGAGTAGTGCCCCTGAACGTTCGTGATCGCCAGACCGCGGGACACGTTGTCGTGTGCCGAGAGAATTTCAACCACCGCCCCGTAGACCCCCGGCTCGCCCGCGTCCTGCAATCCGTCGCCGTTCAAATCCTGCCACACGCGATCACCCACGGCGGCCGCTTGACCGAGATCTAACACTTGGACCGTAAGGGCTGACTCGACCCACAGGCCGGCGCTGTCCGTGCTGCGCACGCGGACCGAATAGCTGGTCCGGACGTTGACGTCGAAGACCGCGTTGGTCCGCAGCACGCCGTTGCGGATCACGAACGAGACGTTGTCCGTGTCACCGGGGCCGACGACCAGGCGATAGGAAAACGTCTCCCCAGAATCCGCATCGGTGGACACAAAGCCGCCGATGGCGGTGCCCGACGGCTGCTGCTCCAACACACGATTCTCCGGCAGCGCCACGCCGCTGGGCGCGTGCGGAGGCAACCACTTCGCGAGAAACATGTCCGCGGCGCCGGCGCCGACCAGCCGAGCAACACCGCCCGCCGGATCGAAATCGGCGGGTCCCCAGAACGAACCCGTAGTGTAAACCGTCCCGTCGGCGGACGCGGCAATACCGCGGCCGCTCTCGCCCCCCAAGCCGCCGGCCTGTCGAACCCAAACGAAGTTGCCCGCCCCGTCCAGCTTCCACACGAACACATCGGTCGTGTCTCCGATGCTGGTCAACGCGAACGTACCTGGACCGGGATCGAAATCGGCCGTTCCGAGGTAGGTCCCGACGGTGTACACGCTGCCATCCGTGCCGAGCGCCAGCTTGCTGCCGCTGTCGTTGTTCCAACTTCCCACGCTCCTGGCCCAAACGAGGTTCCCCGCCGTGTCCAGCCGCGAAACAAAGGCATCGGTCAAGCCGGCACTGGCGAGATTCAACGTGCCCGCGCCGGGATCGAAGTCGGCCGTGCCACTGAAGCTGCCCGTAACCATAACCGAATCGTCGCCGCCGAGCGCCACGTCATTGGCCCGGTCGCTCGACGCGCCTCCCCAAGCGACGGCCCAGACAAAGTCGCCCGCCCCGTCCAGCTTGCAGACGAACGCATCGTTGGCCCCGGCGCTGGTTAAATTGAACGCCCCGCCGCCGGGATCGAAATCCGCTGTGTCGGAGAAGTGGCCGGCCGCGTACACGCTGCCGTCCGCGGCCACGGCCAGCGCGGTGCCGGCATCGGTGCTCGTACCCCCCAGGCTCTTGGCCCACACAAAATCGCCGGCCGCATCCAATTTCCACACGAACGCATCCGAGCCGCCGGCACCGGTGAGCGGAGAACTGCCCGCGCCCGGGTCGAAATCGACCGTCCCGGAGTACTGACCGGTGACGTACACGCTTCCGTCGGCTGCCACGGCGACACCGTTCCCCTCCTCAATGCCTGTACCTCCCAACCCCTTGGCCCACACGAAACGGCCGTCCGCGTCCAGCTTCAATAGAAATGCGTCAGTACTCCCGCCGTTCGTCAGCCAGAACTCGCCCGCGCCAGGGTCGAAGTCCAGCGTCCCGCTGAAGGAGCCCACGGCGTAGACGCTCCCGTCCGCGGCCAACGCCAGATCGTTGCTCGCGTTCCCCGGCCCGGCGTAACTCCTGGCCCACACCAGGGCCCCGCCTGACGTGTACTTGGCCACGTAGGGCGTCAGGCTTCCGGCGCTGGCCAGCAGGTACGTGCCGGGACCCGCGTCGAAATCGGCGGTGTCCTCATACTCGCCGGCCACGTAGACGTTTCCGTTGGCGTCGATCGCGACCCGGTCGCCGCGGTCATCTCGGTTGCCGCCGGCAGCCAGCGCCCAACCAAATGCCGGGGGCCCGCCGACCGCACCAGCGTCCCAGGACAAGTCGTCTTGGCCCGCGGCCAGGTTAAACGCGGAAGTGACGCCCGTCGCCCCCGCGTCGCTGTCCCGCGTGTCGTCCGTGCCCTCGTCGGCCGTCGTGAACCCATACCCGACCGGCAAACGAAACTGCACGACATGGCTCACGTCGGGCAGAAGATTGCCCAACGCATAGTGTCCCTGATCATCCGTCACAGCCACGCCGCGCGAAATCTGGTCCGCCACGGAGAAGACTTCCGCCACCGCGCCGGCCAGGCCCGGCTCACCGCCGTCCTGCAGACCGTCGCCGTCCAGGTCCAGCCATGCCCGGCCGCCGATCGCTGCCGTGTCGGCCTGGTCGATTACCATGATCGTGAACGCCTGCTCGATCCACAGGCCCGCACTGTCCGTGGCTCGCACCCGAATGTCGAACGTGCTTTGCACGTCGACATCGAAGACCGCGGCCGTCAGTAACTGGCCACCCGCAATCGTAAAGCGGTTGTTGTCCGCGTCGCCCGCGCCGGATACGAGGGTGTGGGAGAACAGATCTCCCGGATCGGCATCGCTCGTCCCTAAAGCTCCGACGGTGGTGCCGACGGGCTGTTGCTCCACGACGCGGTCGGTGCTCAAGGAAATCCCCGTCGGCGTGTGCGGCGCCCCGAGCCGCGTCAGGAACATATCGGAATCGTTCTCAGGACTGGTCACCGTGAACGTACCGGGGCCCGGATCGAAATCCGCCGAAAGGGAAAAGTATCCCGTGACGGCGATGCTCCCGTCCGGACCGAGGGCCAAATCGTTGCTCCGGGACACGCCCAACCGCCAGGCCCAGGCAAAGCCGCCCGCCGCGTCTAGCTTCGAGACGAAGGTTCCGGTCGGGCCCAGGTTGAATGTCTCGGCGCCGGGGTCGAAATCCACCGTGCCCACGAAATTGCCCGTCGTGTAGACGTTGCCGTCCGAGTCCACCGCCACGTCGTAGCCGTAGTCCCAGCCGGTCCCGCCGAACCGGCGCGCCCACAGGAAACCACCCGCGGCATCCAGTCTCGCGACAAAGGCGTCGGTGTTCCCGGCGCTGGTCAGATTGAACTCACCCGGGCCGGGATCGAAATCGGCGGTCCGCTGGAAAACGCCGGTCGTGACGACGTTGCCGGCCGCGTCCACGGCCAGTCCGTGGACGTAGTCGCCGTCGCCGTCGGCAGCGCCCATCCGATCAGCCCACAGCAAGTTACCCGCCGCGTCCAGCTTGACCACAAATACGTCGGTGCTGCCCGCGCTCGTCAGGTTCGCCACGCCGGCGCCCGGATCGAAATCTGCCGTGCCCCGGAAGTCGCCTGCCAGGTAGACGGTCCCGTCGGCGGCTGGGGCGACCGCTTTGCCCTCATCGGCCTGCGTTCCGCCCATGCGGCCGGCCCAAACGAGATCGCCGGCAGGCCCCAACCGCACCAAGAACGCATCCGTGGATCCGGCACTCGTCAGGTTCAAGGTGCCCGTCCCCGGATCGAAATCCGCCGTGCCTTGGAAAGTGCCCGTGACGTACACCGAACCGTCGGGGCCGAAGGCCACGCCGTTGCCAACATCGGCCGATGATCCGCCCAGGTTCCGGGCCCAGATGAAATTGCCGTCGGTATCCAACAGCCAGACGAACGCGTCGCCACCGGTGCCCGTCAGGTTGTACGCCCCCGGGCCGGGATCGAAGTCCACCGTGCCACTGAACGAACCGGTGACGACAATGTTCCCGTTGGCTCCCACCGCAACGTCGTTCACGGCCTCCGTGTTCGTGTTCCCCAGCCGGCGCGCCCAGGCGAGTGCGCCCCCCGCCGAATACTTGGCGACATACACGTCGCTGCCCGGCGTCCCCGCGCTGGTCAGGGTGTAAGCCAACGGCCCCGGATCGAAGTCCGCGGTCGCGGTGAACGTGCCCACGACGATGATGTTTCCCGCCGCATCCGTCGCGAGGGCGTTGCCGTTGGCCGAGCTGGGCGCGTTCGACGCGAGGCCTCCCGCCCGGAGCGCCATCCCGAAGGCCGGCTCGCTCCCCAGCAAGCCCACATCGAAACGCGAATCGGTCTGTCCGGCCGCCAGCGTAAACAATCCGCTCCGCCCGCTGGCGTCCGCGTCGCTGTCAAGGGTGTCGTCCGTTCCCACGTTGGCCACCGTGAACGAGTAGCCGACGGGGGCCCGAAAAACCAGGTAATGCTTGACGCCGTCCGCCAGACCGTCGAGCGCATAGTTGCCGGCGGCGTCCGTGATCACGGCGGGGCCGACAGAGACATCGTCCGAATTGCCCACCGTATTATCCGGGGAACGATAGGCCTGGACCACGGCCCCCGCGATTCCGGCTTCCCCGGCATCCTGCAGGCCGTTGCCGTTGGCGTCGTGCCACACGCGGCCGCTCAACGCAGCGGTGCCGAATTGCACCAGGAACATGCTGTTGGCGACGGAGGTGGTCAGCAGGTAACTGCCTGGGCCGGGGTCGAAATCCGCGGTGTTCCCGAAGGCTCCCGTCAGGTACTGCCGACCGTCGGGCATGACCGCCAAGCCATAGCCGATGTCGTCGCTGGATCCGCCCACGCGTTTTGCGCTCAGCAGGACACCCGCCGCATCGAACTGGGACACAAACACGTCGTTCATGCCGGCACTGGTAAGATGGAACGTCCCGACTCCGGGATCGAAGTCCGCCGTGCCCTGGAACGCGCCGCTGAGGTACACGCTGCTGTTCGGTCCCCACGCCACCGCATTCGCGACGTCGTCGCTGGGGCCCCCCACCGCGTCGGCCCAGACAAAGCTGCGGCTGGCATCGAGCTTCACCAGAAAGGCGTCCGTACCGCCGGCGCTGGTGAGCGTGAGGGTCCCCGCGCCGGGGTTGAAATCGCCACTGTCGGAGAAGTATCCCGTCGTGTAGATCGACTGGTCGTCGGCCACCGCGACGGCGAGGCCCACGTCCGCGCCGGTGCCTCCGTATCTGCTCGCCGCCACAAATCCGCCGTTCGCGTGCAGTGTCCACAGGAATACATCCGTGCTGCCCGCGCTGGTCAGTTGGTGGACCCCGGTGCCGGGGTCGAAGTCGGGGGAACTCTGAAACGATCCCGTCGTGTAGACGGTCCCGTCCTGGGCCACGGAAATGCCGTAGCCGACGTCGTCCTGAGCGGCGCCAAAACTCTTGATCCACATGAAATTGCCGGCGGCATCCAGTTTCGAAACGAACACATCCGCACCGCCGGCGCTTGTCAACGTGGACCCGCCGAAATAGGCCATGCCGGAGAACTGGCCCGTGGTGCAGACGCTGCCATCGGGGCTCAGCGCCAAGCCGTAAGGCACGTCGTTGTTCGTCCCTCCCCAACTCCGTGCCCAGATCGAATTGCCGGCGGCGTCCAACTTCCATACGAACACGTCAAGGCCGCCAACGCTGGTCAACTCGTAGGTCGCCGGTCCCGGCGCGAAGTCCGCCTTTTCGGAGAAGTAGCCCAGGACGTACACGCTGCCATCCTGGCCGACCGCCACGCTTTTCCCGGCGGCGATGTTCCAGGATTCCGCCGAGCGGACCCAGAGCAGCGCCCCCGCCGCCGTGTACTTGGCTACGAAGACGTCCAACGAATCCTTGGCTGACACGAGGGTCTCGCCGGGCCCCGGGTCGAAGTCCCGCCCGAACGAAAAGTTGCCCGTCACGTACACGTTTCCGCCCGCATCCGTGGCGGTGCCGAATGCCTGGGCCTCTGCACTGAGGGCAAAACCGAAAGCGGGCGGGCTGCCCCGCACCCCCGCATCAAAGGTCGGATTGTCGTGGCCCACGCCCAGGAAGAACATGCTCGTGGTGCCGCCCGCGTATACATCGCTGTCGCGAGTATCGTCGCCGCCCGCGTTGCGCGTCGTAAACGTGTAGTCCCTCGGCACGCGGAATTGCAGAAAGTGCTGATTCCCCGAGTACACGACATCGAAATCCAACGTGTAATGGCCCGTCGCGTCGGTGACGGCAATCGCCCGCGAGACGTCGTCGTCGTCGCCTTGAAAGCCGTTTTCAGAACTGAAGGCTTCGACGACCACCCCGGCGACGCCCGGTTCGCCCGCGTCCTGAATACCGTTCCCGTTCAGATCGTTCCAGACGAAGTCGCCCAGACGCGCCGCCGCCAGCAGCCGCCGGTCTTCCAACGCCTCGGCGATCAACCGCCGTCGCCGCGGACCCCCGCGACGGGATCTGGCCCGTTGCCTGCCTTCAGGTGCGTAAAGGCTCCACTGCCATTGAGCCCATCCGAACAAAGATTCCCATTTGCCCATCACGTCTGGCTCCCGGAAAACAACAGCGACCGGCCAACGAGATTACACGTCCCCGTCCACGAAAGAGATCCTTCGATCCAGAACGCCATAAAGTACCGCGCTCGGGCCGCGGGTACAAGCAACTTTCTGAGCAAGACCCGATCGGCGGATGCCGCCGAACTTGCGAATGACCGTGAAAGCGTACACCTTTGTGTTGCTTGCCGCCGCGACGATTCAAGCGGCGCAGCCGCTGGCGGCAATTCGTCCGGAGGCGACGGCTGCATCGCGGCCCGTACCGGCCCCGTCAGCTGCCGGTACGTTTTCCCTTCCCGCGATGTGGGAATACAGCGCGCCGTTGATCGCGCCCGAGCCGCGCGACACGGACCGCAGCGCCGCGCAGAAGGACCCGACCGTCGTCTTCTATCGCGGCCGCTGGCATGTCCTCATGACCGCTAAACTGCCCGGTCGGTCATCGAATACGGCTCGTTCCCCTCGTGGGACCAGGCCGACCGTTCACCGCGCACGATGCTGCGGGTCAGTGACAGCAGCTATTACTGCGCGCCGCAGGTGTTCTATTTCGAGCCGCATCGAAAATGGTACCTTATCTACCAGGTCGGCATTCCCGGCCAGCGGAAGATATGGGTCGCCTACTCGACGACCTCCGATATCGCCGATCCCCATTCCTGGACCGCTGCCCGGCCGATCCTCGACGGCGGGGAAAGCGATCCACGCCGCGAAGGCGGCTTGGATTACTGGATCATCTGCGACGACCAACGGGCGTATTTGTTCTTGACCAGTCTGAACGGCAAGATGTGGCGGTTGTGGACCAGGCTGGAAGATTTTCCGCGGGGCTTCGATCATTGCGAACTCGCCTTGGAAGCCAAGATCTTCGAGGCCAGTCACACGTATCGGCTGAAAGACCAAGACCAGTACCTGACGATCATCGAGGAGAACGGGAGGCGGTACTACAAAGCCTAGTCGGGAAAGGCCTACGGCCAGTTTTCCTGGCGGATCGGAATGCTGACACCTGCGTCTGCGCCACCGCCCAGATAGTATTCGTGGGCTCCAGGTGGATTTCCTTGTCGACGAACCCGAACCGGTTGATTTCGCAACTGACGGTCGAGGCTTCACGTGGCGTCATCCCGCACCGGCGCGAGGCCCCGGTCGTCACGGCGGAACGTGGCGATTACAATGCTGGCAATGCGTGTTTCTTTCTCGCTGCCCGACCGATGGGGCCACCGCCAAACCGACTTGCTTGAAGCAGAAGAACGATATGGACGACATGCCCGAGACGCTTGCGTCTGACACTTGTTCGCCGCGTGCTCCCCTGTGGGGCACCGCAGCGCTGGCCAATTACGCCGGACTGCTATTGGTTCTGGTGGCCTTGGTAGCGTTGTTCAGCTTCCGTAGCGAACATTTCTTCACGCTGCGGACCTTGGCGACGGTGGCCAATCAGATTCCCGATTTGACGGTGATTGCGGTCGGCATGACGCTGGTCTTGATCATCGGCGGGATCGATCTGTCCGTGGGCTCGGTACTGGCCTTGGGGGCTGCCGTGCTGGGGGTGGCGATGGTCGATTGGCAGTGGCCCGTGTGGGCGGCGGCGGCGCTGTGCCTGGGCGCGGGTTTGTTATGCGGACTTGCCAACGGCGTGATCAGCGTCGGCTGGTCGATACCGGCGTTCATCGTCACGCTGGGCATGCTCGAAATCGCGCGGGGCTGCGCGTATTTCGTGACGGATTCGCAGACCATGTATATCGGGACGCAGATCGAAGGCATCGCCGCCCCGCTGGAGGGTCTGGGGATTTCGGCGGCCTTCCTGGTGGCCGTGGCCGTTGTCATCGCGGGCCAATTCGTCCTGTCGGGAACGGTGTTTGGCCGTTACATGATGGCCATCGGTCATAACGAACAGGTGGTTCGGTATTCGGGCATCAATCCGCGGCCGACCAAGATCGCCGTGTTTGCCATCGCCGGCGTCTTGAGCGCTCTGGGCGGCGTGTTTCAAGCATCGCGACTGGGCTCGGCGGACCCGAACGGGGGCATCGGGATGGAGTTGGCGGCCATCGCGGCGGTGGTCATCGGCGGCACCAGCCTGATGGGCGGCCGCGGCTCGGTGATCAACAGCTTTCTGGGCGTGTTGATCATCCGCGTCCTGGAATCCGGCCTGGCGCAGATCGGCGCCAGCGACCCTACCAAACGCATCGTCACCGGCGGCGTGATCGTCGCCGCCGTGATTGGCGACGCCTATCGCTATCGCTTCGGCGCCCGCAGCTTCCGCCTGATGGGGCGCTGGTTTTCGCGGACGCCACCAGGGGAAGCCAACCGCCACGAGCAAACGCCAAACGCTGGACGGTGAGCCTGCGCGGCGGGTCACACCGGCAGCGCGATTTCGCGGCCGTCTTTGTCTCGGCAGTCGAGTTCCAGGTGTTCGGGGTACAGGCCCTCGCCGCCGAGGATTTGCACGACCAGTTTGCCGTCGTCTTCCAGCCGGGTCAGTTCTTTGCGTTTCTTGTTATTCAGATAGGACGCGACTTCGTCGTTGACGCGCACGGTCACGCGCGCGGCGCCGGGCTGTTGGCTGGCAAGCATCAGCATCCGGACGACCTCGATCGCCATGCTTTCCGCCTTTTTGACGACGGCTCGGCCGCTGCAGCACGGACAGTCCATGTAGACGCTGCGTTTCAGGCTGGGGCGGACGCGCTGCCGCGTCATTTCGATCAGGCCGAAGGGACTGGTCCGCAGAATCTTGACCCGAGCCCGGTCGCGGCGCATCGCATCCCGCAGCGCCCGCTCGACGCCGCGGCGGTGTTTTTCGCGGCGCATGTCGATAAAGTCATTGACGATCACGCCGCCCAGATCGCGCAGCCTGAGCTGCCGAGCGATCTCGCGGGCGGCGGTCAGGTTCAGCTGATACGCGGCTTCTTCCGCCGAATCGTCGATGCGAAAGCTGCCGCTGTTGACGTCGATCGCCACCAGGGCTTCGGTCTGATCGATGACGATCGTTCCGCCGTGCTTCAACGCCACTTCGCGTTTGTGGATTTGTGTGATTTCATGTTCCAGCTTGTACTTGTGGAACAGCGGCTCGCGGCCTTCGTACTGGTGCAGGCGATGAACGTAACGGGGCATGACCAGCTGCAGGAATGTCTTGGCCCGCTCATAGGCATTGGGTTCATCCACGTAGATCGCATCCACGTCGGAGGCGAACATATCGCGAATGGTGCGGATGATCATATCGCTTTCTTCGTAGATGTCGATCGGCGCAGGCTGTTTGCAGACGCGCCGCACGATGACCTTCCAGAGCCGCACGAGGTACGCAAGATCGCGGGACAGCTCCTTCTTGCTGCGTCCCTGGCCGGCGGTGCGGACGATGAAGCCCAGGCCCTTGGGGGGATTCAACTCGAGCATGGCGTCGCGAAGCTTCCGGCGTTCTTCGTCATCTTCAATTTTACGCGAGACACCGACGCGGCCCAGGGCGGGCATCAACACCAGGTAGCGGCCGGGAATGCTGATATACGTGGAGAGCGTCGGGCCTTTGGTGCCGATCCCCTCCTTGATGACCTGGACCAGCACTTCGTCGCCGCGGCGAAAGATTTCTTGAATGGGCGGCTTGAAGCGGGGGCGGCTGCCCGGTCGCGCAGGCCCCCTGCGGCGTCGCGGCGGTTCTTCCCCGTCCTCGTCCTCGTCCGACTCTCCGTCGTCGATGTCGTCCAGGCGGCCCCCGTTTTCGCCCGGCGAGGCGTCTTCCGGCGAGTAACCGCCTTGGCGGAAATACTGAGGTTCGACGTCGCTGATGTGCAAAAAGCCGTTCCGGCCGACCCCAAAGTCCACAAAGGCGGCTTGAATCGTGGGTTCGAGATTGACGATCCTCCCTTTGTAGATGTTTCCGACGTAATTGTCCTGGCTGGCGCGTTCGATGTACAGCTCTTCCAGCACCCCGTCCTCAACGATCGCGATCCGGCATTCCTCCGGTTGCGACACATTGATCAACATTTCCTTCCTCATGCGATTTGTTTCTTTCCTCGTTAGAGTTGTGCGATCGAGCGGCAAGTTCCACGCGCGTGCGCGTGAGGCAGCAGCCTTCGCTTTCCAGCTGGGCGACGCCCAAAGCTGCCAGCACCTCGCGCGGACGCGCGCATCGGGGCTGGCTGGCGGCCAGAGAAAAACGGAGCTTGCCGTCGCAGAATTCGAGCTGATCGAGGCCGGCCTTGAGATCGGCCGGTTCGTCGGCACCAGCTCGCTGGAACCAATACGCAGACGCGGCCTGCAGCTGCGCGATCTGTTCGACCAGTCGCGGGCCGTTGGCCGGGGGAATGGGTAACTCGTAGGTGACTCGCTGGAGTTGCGGTTTGGCGTCGGCCCGGCTGACCGTGAGAATCTCGGCGGCTTCCAGTCCGGGCAGTGCCGTGCGGTCCAAACGCTGCCGCAATTCGGCCAGGTCCAGGGGTTCGGTTAACTCGAACTCCAACACCTCGTCGAGGGCGGCGATGCCCAGGGCCAGCGCAGAAGGAAAGCTCAGTTTGGGCTTGGGGTGAAACCCCTCGCTCCGGCGCAACGGCAACCCGGCCCGGCGCAGCCAGCGTTCAAACGTCCGCACCAGGTCGTGATGGCTAATCCAGCGGATATCGTCCCGCTTGCGAAAACGCAAGCGGACGCGAAAATAAATCATCGAGAGCACCCGTGGTCCGGCCTGGACATGACCGTTCGGCCAGCCGCGTCCGGAACCGATGCTTCCTGTCGGGGATCAGAGGCCAAGCTTCTGGAATTCCTCGCGCAGGAAGGCTTCAATGTCTAGGGCGTTGTCCAGCAACATGACGTGGGACGCAACCGTCTCGCACTGGGTCATCGTAACACTGCGACACACCCGCTTGATTTCCGGGATGGTGCTTGGCGGAACACTCAGTTCGCGGAGCCCCATTCCCAACAATAACATGGTATATACCGCTTCGCTGCTCATCTGGCCGCACAGGCTAGCCTTGACGCCGGCCTGGCGAGCCGCTTCCAGCGACGCAACGATCATGCGCAACACGGCCGGATCGGCCGCTTGGTACAAATTGGCGACGCTGGCATTACTGCGGTCGACGGCCAGCGTGTACTGAATCAGGTCGTTCGTGCCGATGCTGATGAAATCCACTTCCTGGATGAAACAATCGATCATCATGGCGGCGGCAGGGGATTCGACCATCATGCCGACGAGCATATCTCGGCGAAACGCCACGCCCCGGCCGTCCAGTTCGTTCATCGCCTCGGCCAAGATCTCCTTTGCCTGTCGTAATTCCGTCAGCGTCGTGATCAGGGGGAACATCAGCCGCACGTCGCCCAGGACGCTGGCTCGCAACACGGCTCGCAGTTGCGGCATGAACAGCGACGGATTGCGGAGCGACAGGCGGATGCTGCGGAGCCCCAGGACGGGATTCCGTTCCGGCTCCATGTCCACGGCCACAAACCCCACTTTGTCGGCGCCAAGATCCAAGGTGCGAATCACGACCGGCCGCCCCTCGACCGCCCGCACGACTTCCGCGTAGGCCTGAAAATGATCCTCTTCCGATGGTTCCGCGTCGCTGCCCAAATACAGGAATTCGGTGCGGTACAGGCCGATGCCGTCCGCACCTCGCTCCAAGCAGGCGGGCGCCTCCAGCGGAAACTCGATGTTCGCCATCAATTGGATGCGGACACCGTCCTTGGTTTCGGCAGGCACGTCCCGCAGCAATTGCAGCTTTTCGGCTAACGATCGTTGCCGCTCGGCCTCCAGATGATAGCGGGCCACGGTCTCTTCATCGGGCTGAAGAATGACGCAGCCGCTGTGACCGTCGGCGATCACCAGATCGCCCGTGGAAACCTTGGCGAGAAACCGTCCTACGCCGACAATGGCCGGGATCTCCATCCCCTTGGCGACGATCGCCGTGTGCCCTCCCGCGCCGCCGATTTCGGTGACAAAGCCCCGTACGAATTCCGAATTGAGCCGCGCCGTCTCGCCGGGCGTCAGGTTGTGCGCAACCAGGACGATCTCGGAGGTCAGATTCGCCAACTCCTCTTGCGGCTGCCCGGTGAGATGTCGGAGCAGGCACCGTTCGAGATCGACCAGATCGTGAGCCCGCTCGGCCAGGACCGGATTCGGCGATTCCCGCAGCCGCTTGGCAAAGGCCCCCAAGGTCGAGTTCACGGCATATTCGGCCGAGTAATTCCGGTCCCGAATCAGGCTCTCGACTCCTTGCCGTAGCCCCGGATCCCGCAGCATCTGCAGGTGCGCGTCGAAGATTGTCCCGACCGCTTCGCCCAACTGAGTCGTTACGGAATCTCGATTCGCTTCGACTTCCTCGGAAGCGGCCGCAATCGCGACGTCAAAACGGCTTAATTCGGCCTCGATCGCCTCGCGCAATACAAAATGGCGAGGGAATACAAACCCCTCGTTGTCGATCACCAAGGCCTTGCCAATGGCAATTCCCGAAGAAACCGGTATTCCTTGCAGTGTTTGCATCACGCCCCATCTCGGCGCCGCATCCAAGCCCCCTGCTGGTGCTCGGCCGCCGCCTTCGGTTTTCGTTCGTTCTCGTCGCGCCGCCCCGGCAGTCCGACGCTCACACAGTCCTGCTTCCCTCGGCCAACGACAGATCCTCCTCGGGAGGCGTCTCTCGTTCGATCACGGGCGCCAGAGACTCGACGGCCTGCTCCGCGTCCCGTCCCCGCGCAACAATGGTCAGCACCGTGTCCCGCGTCGCGGCGAGCATCAGGATCTCCAAGACGCTCTTGCCGTTGACGCTCTGACCATCCTTGATGATCTCGATCGACGCTTCGTACCGTGCGGCCAACCGCGCAAACAAATAAGCCGGTCGGATATGCAATCCGCAGGGATTAGCGACCCGAACCTCTTTCCGCGAAATCATGTCCACCATGAGATTAGCCACGCCGGCAAGCCATCGACGATCTACCCTTGATTACTGTCTGCCTCGTCAAGCAACTGCTTGATGTCCTCCACTGACTTGGCCTCTTTCAGAAAGCGGCAAAAGGTGTCGTCTCGCAGTTGGCGAGAGATGTTCTCCAGTGCCCGCAGATGGTCGCCCGGACGATCCGGCGGCGAAACTAACAAGAAGAAGATCTGGACCTTCTCCCCGTCCAGACTATTGAAATCGACGCCGTCCCGGCTGATTCCCACGGTTCCGATCAAGCGATTAACGCTGGCGTGCTTCGTGTGCGGTACCGCGACGCCGCGTCCGATTCCCGTACTGCCCAATTCCTCCCGCTTCATCACGGCTTGGACGATGCCCTCCTGCTCCTCGGCCTTGACGCCCGCCGCCTTCACCAGCGCACCAACCATCTCCTCCACGACGCCTCGCTTGTCCTCCGCCTTTAAATCCGCCCGAATCGCCTCCACCAGAATGAAACTCGAAAACTTCATATCAGATGCCCTTTCCATCGGAACTTATCGGTCTCTCTTGAAATCGGCGAAAAACGCCGAAAAGGCAGCTAGACACCGCTCAGTCTTCCTCGGCTTCAGCCGACTCCTCCGAGTCGATGTCTTCGGCCGGCTCGCCAGCCACGATACTCTTCGCTCCGCGAGCACGATGCCCCCTACGTTTGTCCTTGTGCTTCCGTAACTGCTGCTCCAGTTTATGAATCGTCGCGTCCAACGCCGCAATCACGCTCGCCGCGGTGTCCGTCGCCAGTAAAACGTCCGTCCGTTCGACCGACACCCGTAACTCGACACTCGGCGACTCGCGGTGTTCGAGGTCCACCGTCACTTCAATCGCCGTCACACGATCAAACAGACGCCTCAGCTTCTCCACCTTGTCGGTGATCTTGGCTTGAGTTTCCGAACTGAGATGACCGTGCCGCGCCGAAATCTTGACTTGCACCGAAGTGACCTCCTATACGCCGTTTCCAGTTGCCCTGCTGGGCAACTCTGATGAACACGTACCGAAACCCGAATCCAACCCAACCGGCCTCGCCGACTTGTCTCGTCCCTGGTGTCGATACTGGAATCCACAAGAGCCTCAGTCTATTCGTTCCGTTCCGTCGTAAAAAGGGGCTCTAGCGGGGTCTGTGACCGAAAACTACCTAATAATAAAAACTAGCATGCGGCCCTGTATACCTGTTTAGCCGTTGTCTTGTTTTCATTATCGCAGATTTTGAAGAGGAGAGGGCAGTGTTTCGTACACAATCGCCCCATTTTGCAGCTGTTCCTTCCAGCGTTGGATGCTGGACTTGCGTCTGGCTGCCGAGACTTCCGGCATGTAGAGCAAGGTTTTTTTTGTAATTCGGTTCAGATTCTCGAAGGCAAACACGCGTAGTCGCAGTGAATCATGGTCCAGCAGGTCGACCAATTGCCGATCCCCCCCGTCGCGCAATTGCTCGACACTGTATCCCCAACTCAAGCGATACAACTCAGCGGCGTCCGTGCCGCAGAAGGCTTCGAGAACCTGCCGCACTCTGGCGGCCGTTTCGGGGCTGCGTAACAGCGTCTGGCGCAAGACGTCGTATTCGGCCGTCCAATAGGAGCGCTGACGATCATCGCCGAACTCCTTGACCAACGTTTCGAAGGAATCGAGATAGGCCAAACAGCGCGCCGCGAGGGAGCGGATTTCCGATTTTCGGTCTTCGGTGCGTTCTCGCAGCGCGAGGCTTACCGGCCGATCCGGAGTAATGAAGGGCTGCAAGTTATCCGAAGCAAGACGATCGACATCGCGCAGGTCGGTCCCCTGCATCCAAGCCGGGGGTTGGACAACCGCCATGGTCTCCGCCTGGTCGCCGACGATCACACGGACCTGCCCTTGCTCGATGGGCGTGGATGTTGCGGAACCCGCCGCCTGCCAGGTGATGCGGCCGATGGTGGTATAGATGTGGATGACCGGCCAAGCGGATTCGAGTTCCGGATTGACGCCGGGCGGCAGAAAATGGGAGACATCGACCGCCATCTCGGACGCGGCTTCCTGGAACGTGACGCTGCCCTTTCGGCCGGCGAGATCCAAGTGAATACGGGCTCCGGCCACGCCCGCGGTGGCGATCAGCGCCCGGCCGTACTCGATCGCCAATTCCGGCTCGCCCTGGGCGTTGTGCGGCCGGGTTTGGACAGACGAAGGACCGGCGAACACGACCTGCACTCCCGGCGTCAGCACGATTTCCGGCCGATACGTCGGAAACACCAACAGGCGGTCGTTCGACAGCAATCTCGTACGGGCCGGCAACCGGAACCAGTCCGCGGACTCGGCAACGTATCTGACGAGAAAGTTCGGTTCGGACAACTTGACGTACCCGACCTCGACGGGCCCCGTGACCGCCGGCGCCGTCGGTGGGCCGAGAGGATCATCCTCCGCGTCGAGCGACTCCACAGGCCCCGCCCGCCCGTTGGGCATCGTCTTGGTCTCTGCAGGCATGTCACCTTCCGCCACGGAGGGCGGGAAGGGGGTGCCGTCCGCTGGTTCGCCGCGAGGCTCTGTGGGCGGGGCCGTAGCGGGCGACGGGATCTCCGCGGTCGCGGGATCCTTCCGATCCGGCCGCTCACTCGGCTGCTTGCCTGGCTGCTCGGGGGGGGGCTGCGGCGACTTCGCGCCGTTGGCGCTCGCTGCTGTCTCCGACGCCTCAGCGAGGGGCGAGGCGGTGTCCGTTTCTTTCGACGCGGCGGCATCCCGGTCCATGGCGAGCGATTCGGAAGCCTCCTCGACGAACGCCTCCGGACCCGCCGCCGGCGTGCTCGAAGCCTCTCGGGCAACTTCGACGGCCGGGGGGGAAACGCTCAGCAACCGCATCAGCGGATGATGGCGGTCGAACGGGCCCATTGCCCGCAGGGCGACAGCCGACAGGACGAATGCCAGCAGCAGCGTCATGGCCAGCGGTTTCCATTTTCCGCGCTGCCCCACGCGCAAGTACTCGGGAACCTCGAACGGCTTTCGCGCACGCACCACCACACTGGGCGGCGGCGGCGACGGCGGGGGCATTACGGCCGGAGGCGGAACCGGTTCAGCGCCCGCCGCGGTTGGGCTGGCCGCCCGGCGGCTCGAGGCTCGCTCGGCCGCCGCCTGCTCCACTCCACCGGGCTCTCCGATCTGGCGGATCCGATCCTTGAGGCCCGCATCCGCCTCGACGGTCCCCTTGATGTAAAGTGCCAGAATCTGATAGCACGAGGCGACTTCGGCAAGATGAACATCCGACTCGACGCAAACCTTCTCCAAATCAGGAACCCGGTCGGGGGGCAGTTCGTTGTCCAGGTACTCGGCCACGGAATTGGGGTCCAGCCCGATCCCACGTCCCTCCAGGCTGGGTGCCCCCAATTTCTGCCGGTTGGTGGCACTCCGGATGCGGTGAACCAGTCCGGTGGCAAACTCGCTCTCCTCGATCTTCCTGCGAAGCTCCTCGATTTCCGCCGGATCTTCGATGATATTGTTCAAGTAAGCGAGCATGTTGCGTAACGTGAGTCTCATGGCAGCACCTGGACCGGGAGGCAAAAAACAATGTGCGTCTGACTTTGTACAACGCGGGCGTCCTGTACAACGCGGGCGTCTGCTATCATTTAGTGGCCGGTCGCAGAGCGTTCCGTACACGGCATACGGAAGTTTTTTCCGATTTCGTGACGTCGCAGCACAGCCAGGCGGCCGGAGAATCGGCAAGCTGGGGAACAATTCGCCTCAAGCTGGCCCGCCAGGCCAAAGCCTGGACTCCAACATCGGGTTGCAGCGATTCATTCGCCTTACGGCGACCGATCGCCTCGCACGAAGGGATTGGAACGTTTCTCCTTGCCGATGGTGGTGGGGTCTCCATGCCCCGGCATGACGATCGTCTCGTCCGGCAGCGTATACAGTTGTTGGCGAATGGAATCGACCAGACGGCGAGGATCGCTGTCGGGAAAGTCCGCTCGGCCCACACTGCCTTGGAACAGCATATCGCCGCCGAACAGCAGCCACGGGGTGTCGTCCGTGCACAGGTACACGACATGCCCGCTGGAATGGCCGGGCGTTTCGCGGACCTCGAACGTGATCCCCGCCGCTTCGACCGTGTCGCCGTGTCGCACCTGGCGATCGGCGGCTGGACTAATCAGCGCGATCCCGTACGTTCCGGACAGGTTCTCCATCGGATCGGTCAGCTTGATCGCGTCTCGTTGGCCGATGACCAAGGGACAGTCGGGATAGCGTTTTTTCAGTGTCGCGTTGCCGGCGATGTGGTCGGCGTGTCCGTGCGTGTTCAAGATCGCCGTCGGCGTGATCTGTTTCTGTTCCAGGTGTGCGATGATCGCATCCGCGTCGAAGCCCGGATCCAGCACGACGCAATCGGTGCGGCCGTCCCAATACACCACGAAGGCGTTCTCGGCGAACAGTTGAGAAACCACGACGTCGACGATCAGTTTTGGCTTGGGCACGAAATCCTCTCCCCTTGTTTGCAGTTGGACGGTAAAATGACGCGGTCGCACGGATTAGCCGCGTGCGTAAAATGACCGCTTAGGCAAGAGTTGGCACCGACTTGCCGATCGCTAATTATTTGCCATTCGCTGGAGCGATACAATCAGTCGAAGTGCTTGTTCGCTCGGCATTCAAGGAGGGATGGGACACAGCTCGGTTTTCCCGTTGCACTTCCGAGCTGTGCCTGCTCGTGTTAAGGAGATAAAATTCATGAAAAAGGCAAGAATGCGGGTCTTGGTCATCTGTCACGTTGCGACGGCGGTCGTCGTCATGCTAGCGACGGCCTCGTGGGCCCAAGATGCGCAGCGCGACCGCGCCAATCTGAGCGAACCGGTGCTGCGGGTGGCCAGCAAGACGCCAACGCCGAAGCATCCGCTGGATCCCGCCCTGGATTTGGCTCGGAGCGGCCTGCACAACATCCGCACCACGGTCAACGATTACACGTGTACGTTGGTCAAGCGAGAGCGGATTGACGGCAAATTGATGGACTACGAGTACATGTTCGTCAAGGTTCGCAATCGCAAGGTGGTAAACAACCAGCTCGTGGCTCCTTTCAGCGTGTACATGTACTTCCTCAAGCCGAACGACATGAAAGGCCGGGAAGTGATGTATGTGGAGGGCCGCAACGAGGACAAGATGGTCGCTCACGAAGGCGGCACGGCAGGCAAGTACTTGCCGACCGTCTGGATCAAGCCCACGGGCGTGATCGCGATGCGGAATCAGCGTTATCCGATCACCGATTTGGGCATCGAGAACCTGGTGTCGAAGCTCATCGAGCGCGGCGAATTGGATATCGCGGCCGGCCGCCGCGAGTGTGAAGTCACGTTCCACGAGAACGCCAAGATCAACGGGCGGAAATGCACGCTGCTGCAAGTCAAGAACGCGCAGCGGTCCGAGAATCTCGATTTCCACATGGCCCAAATCTTCATCGACGACGAGATGAACGTGCCGATTCGCTACGTGGCCTACGATTTCCCGGCGAAGGCGGGCGATCCGCTGCCGGTGATCGAGGAGTACACCTACCTGAATTTGAAGCTGAACGTCGGGTTGACCGACAAGGATTTCGACCACCTGAATCAAGAATACAACTTCTAGGATCGTTCCGGCCAACCGCGCGACGGCCTTTGGAACGAAAGGAATTCCCACGCTCTCGGGCGTGGGAATTTCGTTTCTTGACCGCCGTTTACCACCAGATTTCCATCTGACCGACGATTTCCCGAGCCAGTTTGTCGATCGCGTCCTGCTGGGCCAAGGCCAGCGACTGGCCTGCTTCCGGAAAGAACTGGGCGTCTTCCGACATCATCGTGGCCAGCGGCCCCAGCGGGATGCTCGAACGCTGCATCAGCATTTCCCCGCGGCGGCTGATCCAACGCACCTCGACGGTCAACTCGGTCTCGATCCCGCGGACGTCATCGTTGCGGTTCTCGGCCACCGCCCGTTTGGTTTCGGTCACGATTCGCCCGTTCAGAAGGCTGTCCGCTTCCGACGAACCAACGACTTTGTACGGCGTGCGGGATTCGATTTCCTTGACGACCGACTCAGTCAGCCGCTCGCCCAGATTTCGCCGAAAGCTGTCCGATTCGAATACCGGAACGTGAACCGTACGCAGATCAGGCCGAAACAGGGAGGCTTGGCCGATCTGGTAATTGGCACAGCCGCCGGCCAGCGTTACCGCGGCGCAAGCGGCAGCGAGAATCCGGCTCGGGATTCCGGGACGCGTACGGGAAGATCCTCGGCAAGTCATATCGAGTTCCCTATCAACGGCGCGTCTTGCCCGAATCCGAGGTGGCGATTAACGGCTTGGAATTCTGCTCTTTTGGAAAAGCTTCGACCAGCCATTGGAGCCGCTGGGGCGGGACGGCAGGCTTGTCGGCAACTTCGCCCAGCCGCGACCTGGCCTGCCCGGCAAACGGAGTTTCGGCAAAATCGCCGGCCAGGATGTCGTAATGAAAACGCGCGGCGCCGTACTCGCCGCGACGATCGTAGTACTGCGCCAATTTCCATTCGCGTTCAGCCTTTTTGAAGCGGACCTCGGCGTACGCGCGCGCCAAGTACTCCCGCTCCTGGGCCGATTCCTGAGGAAACTGTCGCTGAATCTGCTTGATCAGCTTCTCCGCCTCGTCCAGCGGAACCCCCGAGTAGTCCGTCCCCTGGTAGCTCAACAGCTTTGATTTGAGTCCCAGAAGATGCGCCCGATACTGGTGCTCGCTGCCGGGAAACGTCTTGCGCAAATCCGTGTAGAAGTTGTCAGCGTCCAAGTAACGCTGTTTGGCGAAATAGGCGTTTCCTGCGGCCAGCGTCGCGTCGTCCGCCAGCTTGCCGGTGGGGTCATCGAGCCGAATCCGGTCGAAGACCCGCACGGCGTTGCCAAACGTATCGCGGGTGGGCCGCGATTTGTCCGTCAAATTGAAGGTCCAAACAGACTCCGGCGCCTTGTAGTGCGTATCCAGCCAAAACTGGGCGATGGCGAATCGGCGGGATTCGATCGGATCCAGGTGCTTGGAATTCGGGTACTTTTTGAGCAGTCTTTCCCAAGAGTCATTCGCCTTGGGGTACATGTCCGCAAAGAAATACGCTTCGCCTGCCATGAACATGGCATCCTCTTCCAGTGCCGAATCGGGCCAGCGATCGGCCGCTTCCTGGAATTGCTTGGCGGCCTGGGCAAACAAGTTCGGCTGCTGGTCGCTCTCCGCCTGTAGCGCCTGCTGATACATCCCCTCGGCGTCGACATACAGTTCACGGGCCTTTTGAGGATTGACCCCTTTGCCGATCAGCGTCTTCCACGAGCTTTCCAGCTGTTCCGGCCACTGCTCCAGATCAAAGGGGTTCGCTTGCGCCGTCCCGCTTCCGCTTGCTCCTTCACGCTGCCCGCCCGTCAGGGAGGTGCAGCCCCAGGAGACCGCCAAAAGCGGCAGGACAAGCCAAAGGACCATCTTGCGCGATGTTTGCATCGTGGACGTCCTTGTCCGAACAAAAGGTTATCGTATCAACGTGCCGAGAATCCCAAGTACGCTTGCATGCGGGGCGGATGTCCCAAAACGTTTGCCACGTAGTGGCTCAACAATCCGCGCAACTCGCCTCGCACCCGAGGAACGATTTCCTCGAGGGGTTTTTCCCCACCCCAGTCTGCCAGTTGTCGAAGCACGGCGTGCCCCTCGCGACTGACGCTCACCACCTGTTTCTGTCCCTGCCGACAATGCGAACACAATACGCCTCCGGCCAGTTGCCCGAACAGCACTCGTCCCGGACGGGTGTCGATCGGCGTTCCGCAGGCGACGCAGGCTTCCAAGGCCGGCAAGTATCCAAGCAGCCGCAACGCGGTGACTTCGAAACTTAATACGGTCTCCGCCACCGGGCCGTCGCGGTCCAGTGCCAGCAGCGTGTCGTCCGCGCGTCGATACAATTCCGGATGAGGATCGCCCAGGTCGGTCAGCTCCTGCAATAGTTCCGCGACGTAAAAACCTGCATACAGACGAGACAAGTCGCGGGACGCGGAACGGAAGCGACGTTCCAGCCGAGCTTCCGTCAGCAAGTCGAGAACATCGCCCGATTTGTCAATGAACACTATTCGACAAACGGCCAACAGGTCAAGAGCAGAGTCGAAAGGACTTTTCGGACGTCTCGCCCCCTTGGCCAAAGCGCCTATTTTTCCAAAATTTTCCGTGAACAAGGTTACAACGCAGCTGGTTTCGCTAAAGTCCACAACTCGCAGTACGATCGCGAGGGTCTTTTCTGCTGTCATGGTCAGGACTGGAGCTGTCGAAGGTAGCGTCGCTGGCGGGCTAGCATCCGTTTGCGTGCCGCCGCCGTGGTGTCGTCGTACCCGACCAGGTGCAAGGTGCCATGAATGACGTACAGCAGCAGTTCGTCCGCCAGCGAGGAACCATACTCTGCCGCCTGCATGGCGGCCGTATCGGCGCTGATGATGACTTCGCCCTCCAAAGACTCGGGCCCGGAGTCGAGCAGAAAGCTCAGCACGTCCGTGGCATAGTCATGCTGCAGATAGCGGCGGTTCAGCGGGCGAATGGCCCGGTCGCTGACCACCGCGATGCTGAGCGTACCGCTGGTGATGCCTTCGGTCTCCAGCACCCGTCGCGCAGCGGCCCGCAAGCGGTCGGCGTCGAGCGGGTGACGCTTCTGTCGGTTGGCCAGTTCAATCTCGAGCATGGCTACCCGGGGAACCTGGTGTTATTGAGCCCGTACGTGGGGACACGGCGAAGTCCTGCAACCGCCGGAGCCCGCAGGGGCACAAGGTTGTCAAGCGGTTTGTTGATCGGGGTACTTGATCCGCCCGTGATACACGGCGGTCAGCGATTTCACGAGGCTTTCCTCAATCACGTTCAGTTCCATGAGGGTCACCCCACATTTTTCGAACTGGCCGTCCAACAAGCGTTTCATGGTAATCTCGTGGACCAGGCCTTCGATTCGCGCCGGGGTGGGTTCGACCAGCGTCCGGCAGGCGCTTTCGGCCGCGTCGGCCAGCATCAACACGGCCGATTCCTTGGTCAGCGGCTTGGGGCCGGGATAACGAAAACTAGCTTCTTCCACTTTGCCGCCTTGCTGGGCTTCGGCGACCTGCCGTTCGGCCTGACGGTAGAAGTACTCGACCAGCGTCGTACCATGGTGTTGTTCGATGAATGCAATGATCGACTGCGGCAGACGATATTGACGTCCCAGGTCGACGCCGTCTTTGACGTGCGCGATGATGACCAGAGTGCTCATGGCGGGCACCAGCGAATCATGCTGATTTCCGTCTCGGCCTTGATTCTCCACAAAATAAAGCGGCTTCAACATCTTGCCGATGTCGTGAAAATAGGCCCCGACCCGGACCAACAGCCCGTTGGCGCCGATCCGGTCGGCGGCCGTTTCGGCGAGGGCCGCGACGTTGATCGAGTGGTTATAGGTCCCCGGGGCCCGCTGAGCCAGTTCTTGTAACAGCGGATGAGCGGCATCGCCCAACTCCAACAGGCTGATATCGGTCTGCACGTCGAACAGTCGCTCGGTAAATGGCAGCAAGCCGGTCATGAGGAACCCGGCGAGAATCACGCAGGCCGCATACCAGGCGGCGCCGGACATCAGTTTCGTGGCGAAGCCGGCCTGGGCCGTCAATCCCTCGTCGACGGGCGACCAACCGGCGGCATACATCGCGCCGAACGTCTGATCCGCCAACAAGCCGATCCCGACCACCGCCACGAACATGATCGCCGCGCCGTACAAACCGACATAGATCAATTTGGTTCGGCTGCGAACGCGGTCGAGCATGATGACGGGGCCGGACACGGCCGCCGTCAGGACCATCAGTTCGTGCAGGCCCTGTCCCAGCGACAGGGTGATGACTAAGGCGACCGCCAGCGAAAGCACCAGCGCCACCTCGCGGCGGCTGACGATCGCCAGGGTCATGCCGAACAACACCAGCGGAACGCACTCGGCCCTCCAGGCGTCGCGCGATACCAGCACCGCGGCGGTGACCGTGACAACGACGATCACCAGCAGCCTGGTCAGCCGCCGCCAATCGCTCAACAGGACGCGGTCGTGGAAATAGACGTAGTACCCGCACAGGGCATACAAAGCCAGAACAATGCCGATCTTGGCCAGTGAATAAAACAGGCGGTCCGACCAATTCGCCTGCCCGGTGTGCGTCAGATGTTCGGCGTGCAGGACTTGCAGATCGCGTGGCGTCAGCGGCTTGCCACCCTCCACGATCGTGTCACCGGCCGCGAAGATTTTTTCGGCCGGGGTGCCATTCTTGAATCCGAACGCCTCGCGCGCCACGACGTCTCGTGGCGGGATATAGCCGCTGCGGTACGGGAACGGCCGAGACCAGCCCCCGCCGACCACCCAGATAACGAGCGCAGCAGCAAGACAGACACCGATCCGGTTCCATACATCCCGGCGACGCATGCGTTGCCAGCGTTCGTCCAAACGCTTTCGCGAAGCGGCCACGGCGGCCACGCGGGCAGCGCGAGATCTGACCGAAGTTCCGACGGACATACGAATTGGCAAGTCACCGAGCGGCTCTGGGGAAACCCGTTTCATCGGCCCTCCCACGATGCCCTGTTCCTTCTTACCTCGGCAACCGGCGATTAACTCCTTTTCTTCTTGGGTTCTCGGTCGTACGCCTGCACGATTTCCTGGACCAGGCGGTGACGGACAATGTCCGCCTTGGTCAAATGCACGATGCCGACGCCTTCCAGCGGCTTCAACCGCGCCAAGGCGTCGTTCAGACCGCTGGGCGCGTGAGGCGGTAAGTCGCTCTGGGTGACGTCCCCCGAAACCACGATTTTCGAATCCGTCCCCATCCGGGTGAGGAACATCTTCATCTGCGCAATCGTTGTGTTCTGCGCTTCATCCAAAATAATGAACGCTTCGTTCAGCGTGCGGCCTCGCATGTAAGCCAACGGCAGCACTTCGATCACGTCCATTTCCATGTATTGCTTGATCTGATCGTGGTCGATCATTTCATGCAAGGCGTCCGTCAGCGGACGCAAATAGGGATTGATCTTGGCCTGCAAATCGCCCGGCAAGAATCCCAGACTCTCGCCGGCTTCGACCGCCGGCCTGACCAACACAATTTTGCGGACCCGGCGATGCTTGAGCGATTCGACGGCCAAGGCGACCGCCAAGTAAGTCTTTCCGCTGCCTGCCGGACCGACGGAAAAGACCAAATCACGGTCTCGGATCATCTGCACATAACGCGCTTGGCCTTTGGTCCGCGGGCGAATCGTTCTGCCGGCCTGGATCACGTCGATTGCCGCCGTTTCCGAACTGCCATCGCCCAGGGCCAACGCCTGGGAGACTTCGGCCACCGTCAACAAGCCCGCCCGTTCGGCTCGACTTTTCAACTGTTCGAGAATCTCCGTCGCCCGGGTGACTGCGGCCTCGTCGCCCGAGACCCTCAGCTGGCCATCGCGATGCGTGACGCTGACTCCCAGCTTCTGTCGAATCGATTTGATGTGCTGGTCTTTCGTCCCCAACAAGGATAATGCCAAGCGAGGCTCGGCCAGCGCAATGGTTGCTTCGTACATTCACCAAGACGGCAGCTCTTTGGCCGCCGCGACCAACTTGGAATCCAAATAACGCAGTGATAGTATACCTAACCGTAAACAAATGGAAAACGGCTAACCACCTGCCGGACAGCTGGGAAACGCAACTTTGGATCACAAGTCGTTGCAGTTCTTCGAGTTGCAATCCATCAGAAGGATCGACTTTCGGCGATTCGAAATCCTGGGCATTCAAGACAAATGCCCGCCGCCGATGATTCGCCGCTGGAAAATCCCAATCGTTGATACCACCGGCCCAGGAAATCGTTGATCGCGTTTCGGTTCCCAACCCAGGGGCTCACGAGTCCTGGGCGGCCGCGGGTTCGTATTCGAAGTCCCGCCATTTCATCGCGCGGCGAAACGGCTCGACCCGCAGCACGACATGGCCGTTTTGAAACAGGCGCACCGAGCCCGTCGACTGGCTGACCACGACGGCAATCGCTTTGGTCATCCGGCTGATTGCCGCCCCCGCCCAATGCCGAGCCCCCAGTCCTTTCGACAAGGTTACGTCGGTGTGGAGTGCATCCACCAATTGGCACGATTTCTCGACAACTCCCTCGGCGTTCACGATAAAGGCGCCGTCCAGGGCCGCGATCTCTTTGATCGCTTCCCGCACACGGGGGTCCTGCAGATCGCGTTCCTTGCGACTGTAGCCTCGGACGGGGTCAAAACCGGCTGGCTGGCAGCGGGCCAGCACGCGGCGGGTGTCGCCCACCACGAGCATCGTCCCCACAGGCTTGCCTTCTCGTCCCTCGCGACCGATGTCCACCGCCAAGTCCAGGACCATCTTCAGCGTTTCCAACGGGACGCAGGTTTCCAGTTTCCGTAAATCCCTGGCGGTCAAACGGCCGAGGTGCTCCTCCATTTCCAGGAAGCTGACCGAGTCGATCTGGCCCGGCTCAAACCCGCTGTACACGGCAATCACACGGGCGCCGGGTTCGAGCAGTTCTTTCCCCACGCTTTCCAGCAGCGCCTGAGTCAGTTTCTCGATGACCGGCGCATCCTCCATGTCCAAGACGACGGTCGTCAACCCGGCTTCCTTGGCGCCTGCCAATTCCTCGAGCAGGTCGGCAACGACCAGCACCTTGTGGTTCCCAATCCGCTCCCTGATCTGACTCCACTCGCTGGGGCCGTCCATCACGAGCATGACGGCGTCCGCCAAGGTGGCGGTGCGCAGTTGCAGCGCCAAGTCAAGAATCGTGGCGAATTGGGGGGTGAATTTTTGAAACTTCATTCCGGCGCCAATAAACACGACCGCCCAGGAAGCGGTAGGCAAGGTGGGAGAACAAGGCAGAAACCAAGTTGCCGCATATCCTATGCGGTTGGCGGAGAAAGGACAAGGTGAAACTGGAAACGATCCTGACTCAGCGCGCAGCTTCCGCGTCGGAAGTCGGCGGCAATTGGGAAACATCCACGCCGGCCTGGGTCTCGCCGCCGTTGTACCGCGCCGGGTTGGATTCGCTTTGGTCCAGCAGGTAATCGGCCGGCTGATGCTGGTCTAGTGGCAGGCTGGCGGACGGAAGCGATTTCCACATCAACGTAAAACGGGGGCTTTCCTCCTGATACCAGCTCTCGCTGCGACTCGTGAATCCATAGGTGAGCGCGGTGCCGGGATCGCCATTGGGATTGAGGCGAAGCAGAATGCTGGAGCCCGGATAGAAGTTGTCGCGGCCGCGAACGTACAGATGCTTGTCCAACTCGGCTAAATCCCGGACGCCACGGCGTTCGATCAGAGCCGCCGAGGCGTCCGGAAGATAGAGGATGCTGTGCTTGCAGTCCGTAACCAGGTCCAACTGAAACGGCGTCAGCGTGTCGCTGCTCAGCCTGCACAGCCCTCGGCCCAGGACGGCGGTCACCTGCTTGAGAGCCAGTTCGATGCGGGCGTCCAGCTGTACGGGTTTGGACACGCGTCCGCCCGCCACCAACAAGCTGTCCGACAGGACCAACAGGCACTGCCGACCGCTGATCCGCAAAGGCACGGCTTTTTCGCAACGGACCAGGGTGGCTTGCCCGCGTACCACGCAATTGGACAGTCCGATGTAAGGAGGAATCGCCCGCTCGCCCGCCTCTTCAGCGCCCCACCGATCGAATGATGCCGGTTGCGGCGATTCCATCCATTCCAGCACCGATACCCGGTCCTGCAGGAGCACGCCTTGGGCGTTGACATTGCAGACGGTCAGCACCGCATCCTGCAAGTCGATCATATCGCAAGTGCGCAAGGAAAACAGGGCCCAGCCGTCTGCCGGGTCAGCGGGCAATTCCAGTCGAACGTGGACGCCGGACCACTCCAGCGAGCCGCCGCCCACGCGAATCATGCGGCGTTCCTCGGCAAGCTCCTCGAAACCGGGGCGAAACACAATCGTGGGACGAAAGCCGAGACCGTTGCGGATGCTCAGTTTCGGGCTGGAGATACTGAACGCGCTTTCTTCCCGATTACCGTTGAAGTGCAGTTCGATCGTGTCGACCCCCAGCGCCGCGGCCTGGCGGCAGGCAGCGGCCAGCGAAACCGCTTGCTTGGCATCCGCCGGCGTCGCATGGTCCGCCGCCGCGACGATGATCCGCGTCACGGGAATGGCTGCCGTTGCGACGGAGGCGGCTTGCTCGGCCGGCTTGGGCCCCGGCGATGCCAGCTTGCCGGCCGCAGACGCGGGCTCTGGGGACGCGGCCCGCGGCTTGGGCGCCACCGTCGCGTTTCCCGAGAGCGCGGACGCGCCCTCCGGCTTGCTTGCTTCGGCTGGCGATTTCCCGGACGCTTTGGTGATCGGCAGAGCCGGTACGGGGGCCGAGGGCTCCGACGACGGAGATTCGGGAAGTGGTTTGGACAATGGGGGACTAGCGGGCTTGGCGGGGTCGCCCGCGGACAGAGTACCGCTGGGGCCGGTATTCTTCGGCAAAGGCGCAACGACAGCCGCCTTGGAGGAATCCCCGGCCGAACGAGTCTCCTTCGTAGGCGGATCGACCGCTTCGTCGGCCTCGCCGGGTTCTGCTGCCGTCGCTTTCTCCGGCTCCTGCGAACCTGCTGCTCCCGTCTTCCGAACCGCTGGCCTGGTCACCGCGGTTACCTTCGGCGGTGGCTCCAGCGTTTGCTCGCCCCCCGAGCTGGACCACAACCGCTGCAACGCAAAGACCGACGGAAATAGCAAGACGATGGGCAGCAACCAGGGCAATGTCCGCTCGATCCGCGTCCACCGGGATTGCCGAGGGCCCACCCAGACGGCGCCCGATAGGTTGAGGCCGGGCAGCTGCAACCGATCTGCGACCAGCAACAATTCGCCAATCAGTTCATTGGGTTGTTGATAACGGTCTCGCGGCTGTTTGGCCAACAGCTTGTCGAGAATCTCCACGAGCTGCTCATCCAGGTCGGGGCGGACCAGACGCGGATCGCCGGGTCGATCGCTGCTGTGGCTCAGCAACTTCTGTAACAGCGTGCCTTCCGGAAACGGCGGCCGGCCGGTCAGCATGAAATATAGCGTGCAGCCCAGCGAATACAGATCGCTGCGGACATCCGCGATCCGCGGATCCCGCGCCTGTTCCGGCGAAATGTAGTCAAACGTCCCCAAGGTCACGCCGCTGGCAGTCAAGTCGTCCCGCTCGGACTCCATGCGCAGCCGCGCCAGGCCCATGTCCACCAGCTTCGCCCGCCCGTCCGCCGTGACCAGGATATTCGACGGCTTGATATCGCGATGGACGACGTGCCGCTGCGAAGCATGTTCAAGGGCCTCGGCCACCTGCAGCATGTAGCTGATCGCCTCGCCCAGCGGTAGCGGCCCCTTATCCTCCACCAAATCGCGGATGTTGACGCCTTCGATGAACTCGAAGACGATGAAATGCACCCCCCGGTCCTCGCCCACATAATAGACGCGGGCGATGTTCCCGTGGTCCAGTCGCGCCGCGCTCTGCGCCTCGTTCTGGAAACGCCGCAACGTCTCCGGTTCGGTCCGGTCTCGCGACAGGACCTTGACGGCAACCGTCCGCCCCAGCCGCATGTCGATGGCCCGGAACACGGACCCCATGCCGCCGCCGCCTACGAACTTCTCCAGTCGAAAATGCCCCAGACTGGTGCCTTCCAGGACATTTCCCAGGTCGGCTCGCGACGAGGTCACGATCGCCGGCGGCGCGGAAACAGACGATGGCTTGTCCGATTGCGATGCCTGCCGCGAGATCACGGTCTGCTCGTCGCCCGCCGCTCCATGGCCGCCCGCCGCTTCATGGCCGTTGCTCCCCGCGTCACGCGGTGCATCAAACTCGAGGTCGCTGCTGTCAACGGCCGACACGACGTCCTCGACGATCTCCACGCCGGACAGGCCATTCGTCTTTTGGAACAGCGCAGGATCCTTCTTGGCAGCGGATTCGTTCGGCGGTTGGTCGACCACGTGGCTGGACATGAAGAACTCGAAAGACGGATAAGTTTATCTGTGCGGATCGCTTTCAGCGCTGCTGCATCCATGATAGCATTTTCTTTTTGCGATTGTACTCGCGAACCGCGGTCGGATCAACCTTAAGTCCGCACCCAACGGTGGTTTGTGATGAATCGGAGGCCCGGTTGGGTTCGTTCCCGAGGGAAGCCCCATTTTGTCATCTGCCGGTTTTCTTTATTCTGTGACCAAAGCGACACCGTCCACCACCCCGTCAAACGGAAACCAATGCCATGATCGAAATGGAGAAACTAGTCTCGCTGTGCAAGCGGCGCGGCTTTCTGTTCCAGTCCAGCGAAATTTACGGCGGCCTGAATGGATTTTGGGACTACGGCCCCTTGGGCGTGGAACTGAAACGCAACATCAAGGACGCCTGGTGGCGCGACATGGTTACAGGACACGACGATTCCACGGTCCAGCCGGGGGCTCCCGAAACCTACGAAATGACCGGCTTGGACTGTACGATTATCATGCATCCCCAGGTCTGGAAATGCTCGGGGCACTACGACTTGTTCCACGACTACATGCAGACATGCCGGCAATGCAAGAAACTGGTTCGCGCCGATCACGTCGGGGGCATGCTGGCCGGAAGCGAATGGGTCCAATCGCTGGCCGCGGCGTGCCAGCCGGCCGTTGCCGACGACCTGATCCGTGTGGATCCGCCAGCGCTGCTCAAGTGGGCCAAAGGCAAAGGCAAGAAAGCGGCTCCGGGACTGGCTTTCGTCAGGAACCCCGAGGCGACGCTGGCATGGCTGACAGACGAAGTGGAAAAGGGCCCCGGTGCGGCGCTGAGCATCATGACGTTGTTACCGTATTTGGCCACCGAACAGCCGGCGAAAACCGGTCTGCAGATGCCCTGTCCGGAATGCGGCGGAGATCTGACCGAACCCCGCGAATTCAACCTGATGTTCGAGACCTATACGGGCGCCGTTCGCGACGAAACCAGCAAAGCGTTTCTGCGTCCCGAGACGGCTCAAGGGATCTTTGTCAACTTTAAGAACGTCCTCGACAGCTCGCGCGTGCGGATTCCGTTCGGCATCGCTCAGATCGGCAAGAGTTTCCGCAACGAAATCACGCCCCGCAACTTCACCTTCCGCTCGCGCGAATTCGAGCAGATGGAAATCGAGTTCTTCTGCCATCCGAATTCGTCGCCGGACTGGTACCGCTATTGGCGAGATCGGCGAATGCAGTGGTACACGGGACTGGGCTTGGCGGGCGAGCGGCTGCGGTTGCGAGAGCACGCGGCGGAAGAGTTGAGTCATTATTCGACCGGTACCGCCGACATCGAATACGCCTTTCCGTTCCTGCAGCCGGGCGAGTTTGGCGAATTGGAGGGCATCGCGCATCGCGGCGACTTCGACTTGCGAAGCCACATGGAGGGCAAGTTGGACGAGAAGACGCGGCCCTTGCAGTTGGAACTGGGACCGGACGGCAAGCCCAAATGGAAGGGTAGTGGCCGCGACTTGACCTACCGCGACGACATCAGCGGCGAGCGATACACGCCGCACGTCATCGAACCCTCGGCCGGGGCCGACCGGGCGGCGCTGGCGTTTCTGTGCGAAGCGTATACCGAGGACCAGGCCCCGGACGACAAGGGCGTCATGCAGACACGGCTGGTCATGAAACTCCATCCGCGGTTGGCGCCCATCAAAGCGGCCGTGTTTCCGCTGGTCAAGAAAGATGGCATGCCGGACATTGCCAAGGAGATTTACCGAGCATTGAAGCCGCATTTTCCCGTGTTTTACGACGAGAAGAGCGCCGTCGGGCGCCGCTATCGTCGCCAGGACGAAGCGGGCACACCGTATTGTATCACGGTCGACGGCCAGACCTTGCAGGACCGCACCGTCACGTTCCGCGACCGCGACACGCTGCAACAGTGGCGCGTCAAGGTCGACGACTGTGTGGATGAATTGCGCCAGCGGATGAATCGGTAGCAACGCGGATTCACTATAAACCACCAAGGAGGGATTGAATGTCTTATCAATCCGTTGACCAACTCCAAAGAGTACTAACCGAAGAAGTCTTTCATTATGCCAAAGACGCCAAGAAAGCGGCTGGCCGCGCATTAGGCACGTTAGTTGAGATCATCACCTTCTATGCACTCAAGTCTTGGGGCTTTGAGCACAATATCGCGATTGAGCGACCGCTTCCTGAATTTGCTAACGACGAGATCACCCACAATGTCGAGTACAGCCTGCACCCATCCGTTGACTCAGCTACAATTCCATTTACGCATGAACTGCTTCCCCTGACCTCACGAAAGATCTTGAAGCAGCCTGCCCTTGCTCAGTTGGTCATCCGCCCAGAGTCCGTCAAGACGAACGCCCTACTGACAAGAAATCTGATCCTACGCAATTCCTGCACAATTGGCGAGGTTGAGGGTGCGTTTTTCAACGCATATCTTGACAGGTTTACCAATTCTCAGGGCGAATGCTCCGTTGCGTCCCTATGGTCAAGGCCGTTTGCAATCATTGAATGCAAACGAGTTGGTGTCGAAGAAGGCATGAAGAAAGGCCCTCAGACAATCGAGAAGGCCAAGCAAGGGGCGTATGTTGCGAGAACGGTATCTGGACTTCAGAAACTGCGGTTTTCAGACGGGAAGATGGGGGGCTTGATTCAGAGACAGAACGGTGAAATTGAGATCGGTGATTACTATTGTTTGATGGCACAAATCATAGACTCCGACGATAAGGAACTCCTTTCCCGGTTCATTCTTACGGTTGGTGTTGTTAGTAACCACGGCAACTGGTTCACCTCCCACAACCATAACAAGGAACTGAAGGTCCTTGCTCAATCCTATGATTGGCTGCTCTTCTTAACCGATGCCGGATTGAGTCAGTTCATTGATCAATTGCTTTTCAACCCAACGCGTGACCTTCAGCCCGCAAAGGATGCTTTTCTTGTCAGCTACACCGGCCAGAAAGGCGTCAACCAATTCACCAAAGTCAAGATAGCCCTTGCAGCTGACGCAGCGTTGCAATCATTTTTTCGATCAAATCTACGGGTGATTGAAAGTTGGTTCAACGTGATCGCACCTGCTCGTAAGCGGCTTAGCGTGTTGAAATCGGAGTTGGAAACGTTGAAGCGGAAGAATTGGGGAGAAATCCACGGATGACAGCTGGACGTAAGCTCAACACACTCAGCCAGGAATGGGGAACTCCCGAGAAATATGTGAATGCCGTTCGGGATTTCTTTGGCGGTGAAATTGAACTTGACCCGTGTTCGAACGAATACTCAATCGTCCGCGCAAGGACCGAGTATCGTTTGCCTGATCGTGATGGACTCCGCGATACATGGAACTTTCCTACGATCTACGTCAATCCGCCTTATGGAATCGATAAAGAACGCCGCACTTCAATCAAGCATTGGCTCGCAAAATGTTCGATGGCTCACGCCGACTACGGATCCCAGGTTCTCGCCCTCGTGCCTGTGGCTACGAATACCGGCCACTGGAAGAGGTTTGTATTCGGTAATGCATGCGGAATCTGTTTCCTTTACGACACCCGGCTGAAATTCCTTGTCAATGGGCAGAATGGCGGTAAGGGTGCGCCAATGTCTTGTGCAATGATTTACTGGGGCACGAATTACGACGGATTTCTGTCCATATTCCGGAAGTTTGGTGCGGTTGTAGATTTGCGTCCCTTAAAGGGCCAAAAACTCGGACAGACGCGAGACAATAGGCAACGCGAGCTTGTATTCGATGAAAAGTTGAGCAGCGGATGGACCGGAGCGGCGGTTAGGGGCTTCGACGAGGATTGATCGGCAGCAGGCCCGACATCCTGCTCGTTGTCATGCTGGAAAGCCAAACGCACTTGTCTTGATGGGAGAAAGGCGATGAGATTCAGGCATCTTGGTTGCGCGACCGTGCTGGTTCTTGTGTCTTCGCTGGCTCGTTCCGACGATCCGGCGTGGGAGATCGTCGCCCCCCTGTTGCACGAAAAACCGGACCAACCGGTGGTCGTCCAGATCCGAGGGCCGCAGGAATTGGTGGGCAAGTCGGTCGCGCTGCGAAAGGGGGATGTTCCGGTTTGCGAAGGCCGCCTCGAACAGGACGCAGACCGGGCTGTGGTCAAGTTGTCGTTTGATCCGCTGCCATGGGGCATCCGGCCGGACGTGCTGAGCGTCGTCGTCGATGGCGTGCAGCAGACGCAATTCAAGGCCCCGGTAATGTTCATCGGCATGCGCGGCAATCCGCCGCGGGACGAAACGCTCGCGGCCCTGAATGCGCCCGGCGGCCTGTTTCCCCTGCTCGATCGCTTTGGCCAGTATCGCCATCGCCAATGGCCGGGAAAGACACACACGCTGGACGACCTGCGGCGGCACCGCGAGGCGGAACGGCAAGACCTGCAGGAGCATCCGGGGCCCAAGGGCTGGAGCGCCTACGGTGGCTGGCTGGACGGGCCGCACTTGCAGCCCACGGGGTTCTTTCGCGCGGCCAAGCACGAGGGCCGCTGGTGGTTGGTCGATCCCGAAGGTTCGCTGTTCTGGTCGCACGGCATCGACTGTGTCCGCTCGGCCAGCGGCACGACGCCCCTGACGGACCGAGTTCACTATTTCGACCCGTTGCCGCCGTCCGGGACGCCGGAATCCCAGTTCCTGGGCCAGCAGACGTGGGCGCCCAAGGGCTATTACCAGCGTTTTCAAGGCCAGCCGTTTGAGACGTTCAACTTTACCGGCGTCAATCTGTTGCGAAAATACGGTCCCGAGTGGGCGTCGGCGTTCGGGCAATTGACGCACGTGCGGCTGTTCAGCTGGGGAATGAACTCGATCGGCAATTGGTCCGATCCCGAGATCTACTTGATGCGCAAGACTCCCTACGTGGCGACGTGCTCGCCGTCCGGCCGTGACGTCCGGTCGCTGGAGGGCAGCAGCGGATACTGGGGCAAGTTTCCGGATCCTTTCCACGACGGATTCCGCACCGGGTTACGGCGTGCGTTGGAGCGGGAGCAGGGCCGCGCCGCCGGGGATCCTTGGTGCATCGGCTTCTTCGTGCATAACGAATTGGGCTGGGGCGACGAGATCTCGCTGGCCGTCGCTGCGCTAGCCTCGCCGGCCGATCAGCCCGCCAAGCTTGCATTTGTCGCGGACTTGAAAGCCAGGTACGACAGCATCGACCCGTTGAACACCGCCTGGGGCACGCAGCACGCCTCCTGGGACGCCCTGCTGGCCAATACTCAGCCGCCCGACAAGCAGCGGGCGGGGGACGATTTGAAAGCCTTCTACACGCGGCTGGCCGAACAGTACTTCCGCACCTGTCGCGACGAGGTCAAACGGGCTGCGCCGAATCAAATGTACCTGGGCTGCCGTTTCGCCTGGGTCAACGACCGCGCGGCGCGGGCGGCTGCCGAGTATTGCGACGTCATCGCGTATAACCTGTACCGCCGTGATATCGCGGATTTCCGGCTGCCGGCGAGCATCGACCGGCCGGTGATCATCGGCGAATTCCACTTCGGCGCATTGGACCGCGGCCTGTTTCATCCGGGCTTGCAGAAGACGGCCGACCAGCAGGAGCGGGCGGCGATGACCAAGAGCTACGTGCAAGGCGCCTTGCGAAATCCTTGGATTGTCGGCACGCACTGGTTCCAGTACGGCGACCAGGCGACCACCGGCCGCGGCGACGGCGAGAACTATCAGATCGGTTTCCTGGACATCTGCGACACCCCCTACGCGGAAACCATCGCGGCAAGCCGCGAGGTCGGCTATGCGATGTACGCCTATCGCGCCGAGCAGGGCGAAAGGGTGGCCGAGACGCAGGATTAAGGCTGCCACACGCTGCAGGCGGTCGATTCGCCGGGTAGAAACGGGTGACAGCCCGTTTCTGCGACGAAGCGCAAACGGCCTGCGAACTGGCGTCCTAGCCCGACCACGGGGATTCGCGTATACTTTCGTTGCGTCGAAAGCTGCCGCCTGGACTCCAACTTTGGTTTTGATTGCCTCTGTCAGACCTCGTTATGGGGAGCGTAGCGAACATGACCCTGTGTTTGGTGTTGAAAACCTGCTCGAGCGTCCCGGTCGAAGTCGAAGGGGTAACGCCGGAGGCCGTGCGGGACAAGCCGCTGGCAGAAATCGAGCAACGGACCATTTTTCACGGAAACACCAAGGTTCCGTTGGCAGAGTTCTTTGATGTCTCCGGCGACCCGTCGGATGGGCGGATGGAATGGCAGGGCGATCTGTCGGGCGTGCATTGGATCGGCGCGGGGATGGGCGACGGCCTGATTCGCATCGCCGGAAATGCCGGACGGCACGTGGGCAGCCAGATGACCGGCGGTCAGATCGATGTGGACGGCGACGCTGGGGACTGGGTGGGCGGCGAGATGCAGGGCGGGCTGATCCGAGTCCGGGGGCGAGCCGGCCATTTGATCGGCGCGGCGTACCGCGGCAGCGCTCGCGGCATGAGCGGCGGCACGATCCTGGTTCACGGCGAAGTGGGCAACGAGATCGGTCATTCCATGCGCCGCGGCTTGCTGGCCGTCGGGGCGGCGGGCGATCTGGTGGGTTTCAACATGTTGGCCGGGACAATCCTGGTGTTCGGTTCGGCCGGCATTCGGCACGGTGCGGGGATGCGGCGAGGGACCATCGCTTTTCTGGGGAGCGAATCGCCGCCCATCCTGCCCAGCTTTCGCTGGGCGTGCCGTTATCGTCCCGAGGTCATGACGCTGTTGCTGCGGCATGTTCGCAACGGCGGGTTTCCGATGGCCGACGACGTGGCGACCGCCGGATTTGACCTCTATAATGGCGACTTGATCGAAGGCGGACGAGGCGAGTTGTTGGTGCGGTGTTGAGCGGGCGGCAAATTGAACTTCTCAGGACGAGCGAATTCGGGCATATTGATGGAAAATGGCGCTGCCCCCGATTTCGCAAAGTCCCATTTCATGGCGTATTCTTCCGGGACGCAGCAGAGCGGGTGTAGCGCAAGGAGTGCCGATCGGTGGCCTTAACTCAATGTTGTTCCAAGTCGTTCGACAGCGCCACGCGCAGTCGCGGAGCGGCTTATTACTATGGTCGTTGCGTTGAGATCACGGCTCGGCGTCGATTCGGCGTCTCGGCGTTAGTCAGCGGCGGCAGCCCCAAACCTTACGAAGTGGACCTCGATTGGAGCCGGGCGGACGAAGGGGCTGTGGATGCTTATTGCAGCTGTCCGCGGTACGCCGACGGCAGTCTCTGCAAACACGTCTGGGCAACGATCCTGGCGGCGGACGCCCAGGGGTTGGCGCCGCGACCGAGCACGCGAGCCCAGCTGGTGGTCATGCATGAGGGAGAAATCGAGGACGATGCCGAGGATTGGCGGGGTACCTCGAGGCATGAGCCGTCGCCGAGCTACTTGGCCCCCTTTGGACGGCCCGACCCCGGCGCGGCGGCTCGCAGACCGGCGGCGCCGCCCGCACCCTGGAAACAGCTGCTGGGGCCGGCCCGCGGGAACGAAAAGGTGCCGGCCGGCTCGCTGGTGCCCGGACTTTCCCGCAGCCCGGAGTTCGACGCCGACGTCCGCCGCAGCGAAGCCTGGTATCTGTTGAACGTCGCCGCCAGCTTGGAGCGTGGGACGCTGATCGTCGATTTCTATTATCGCGAGACCAAGAAGAGCGGCGGGTTCGGCAAGATCAAGCGGCTGAGTGTGCGCCGTACCGATCGGATGACGGGCTATGACGCCGAAGATCGGCAGCTGCTGCAGCTGTTGATGGGCAACAACGTTCAGAACGACTCGTATTACGGTTCCTACTACGGCGGCAGCTACGCGGAATCGCAAGCCTACAACCGTTGTGCGGTCGCTCCCGCGCTGCACGACGTGCTGTTGCCGCGATTGTGTGCCACCGGCCGCTTTGTCTGGCTGCTGAATAGCGCCGTGCCGCTGGAAGAAGGCCATCCGGTGGCCTGGGACAGCGACGCACCGTGGGAGTTCCGCTTGTCGATCCAACCCGACGACGTCCGTCAGAGGTGGGCGGTCCAGGGCCAGTTGCATCGCGACCAGCAGACGGTGCCGTTGAGTGACGCCGTGCTGTTGTTGTCCAACGGCTTGGTGCTCTTTCCGCAGACATTGGCCCGCTTGGCGGCCAGCGAGGATTTCCCGTGGATTTCCACGCTCCGCAAGCATCCGGCGATCCACGTACCCTACGCCGACCGCAACGAGTTGCTTGAACACCTGTGTGCATCCGCCCGCCTGCCGGATGTCAACCTGCCGACCGATTTGCGCGTTGAACAAGTTTGGCCGGAACCGCAGGGCAAGTTGTCGATCCGTTCGCCTCAGCGGTACAACGGGAACCGCTATCTGTTTGCAACGGTATCGTTTCGGTACGGCGAGCGGACGGTGGCCCTGCGGCAGGCCCAGTCGGCATGGTTCGAAGCCGAGCAGAATCGGATGGTTCTCCGTTCTCCGGACAAAGAACGGGAACTGCTCGCCCAGCTGAACTCGCTTGGCGTCGAGTCGTTTGCCCAATACAACTATCGTGGCGACGAGCCGGATTTGCGTTTTCAACACAAACAGCTGCCTCAGATCGTCGATCACTTGACGGCCGGCGGCTGGCAGGTCGAATCCGAGGGACGGTTGATCCGTCGGCCCGGTCGCGTCCAGCTGAGCGTTGCCACCAGCATCGATTGGTTCGAACTGGACGGGAAAGTGGACTTTGACGGCGTTACCGCGTCGTTGCCCAGCTTGCTCAAGGCCCTGCGGAACAACGAAAAGTACATTCGGCTGGATGACGGCACCCACGGGATGCTGCCGGAAGCGTGGCTGAAAAAGTACGGCGGCTTGGCTGATTTGGGCCAGCAGCACGACGGCAAGCTGAAGTTCGGTTCGTCCCAAGCCCTGCTGCTGGACGCCCTGTTGGCCGCGCAAGACGACGTGCAGGTGGACGAGCGGTTCGACGAGTATCGCCGCAAGTTGCGGTCGTTCGAGGGGGTTCGCCTGGCCGACGCGCCGCCGGGCTTTACTGGCACGCTGCGGCGTTACCAGCAAGAAGGCCTGGGCTGGCTGAACTTCCTCCGCGACTTTCGCTTCGGCGGCTGTCTGGCCGACGACATGGGATTGGGCAAGACCGTCCAAGTGCTCGCGCTGCTCGAATCCCGCCGCACGGAACTGCTGCCGGAGGGGCAAGCACGCAAGCCATCGCTGGTGGTGGTGCCCAAGAGTCTGGTGTTCAACTGGCTGGAAGAAGCGGCCCGGTTCGCGCCGCAGGTCCGCGTGTTGGACTATTCGGGGTTGGACCGCGCGGCGCTCCGCGACCAGTTTGCCCATCACGATGTGATTGTGATCACGTATGGCATCCTGCGGCGGGACATCGTGGAATTGCGCAAGATCCCTTTCGATTACGCCATCTTGGACGAATCGCAAGCCATCAAGAACTCGAATGCCCAAGCGGCCAAAGCGGCCCGCTTGTTACAGGCCGATCACCGCTTGGCCATGACGGGGACACCCGTCGAGAATCATTTGGGCGAATTGTGGTCGCTGTTCGAGTTCCTGAACCCCGGGATGCTCGGCCGATCCGGCGCCTTTGCGGCGCTGACCAAGGGCGGACGCAATCGCGAAGACGGCGATTCCGCGCTGCCGATGCTGGCGAACGCCCTGCGGCCGTTCATGCTCCGCCGCTGCAAGAAACAAGTGCTGGCCGAATTGCCCGACAAGACCGAGCAGACACTGTTCTGTGAAATGCCGTCCAAGCAGCGGAAGCTGTACGACGAACTGCGGGATTTTTACCGCACCAGTCTGAACCAGCGAGTCGCCGAGCTGGGCTTGAACAAGGCCAAGATCCATGTCCTGGAAGCCCTGCTGCGACTGCGGCAAGCCGCCTGCCATCCGGGACTGGTCGATCCCAAACGCACCACCGAAGCCAGCGCCAAGCTGGAGATGCTGATGGAGCAGATCTCCGAAATCGTAGCCGAGGGCCACAAAGCCCTGGTGTTCTCTCAATTCACCAGCCTGCTGGCGATCGTCCGCTCGCACTTTGACAAGCAGGGGATCGTGTACGAGTACCTGGACGGCCAGACCCGCGACCGCGGCGCCAAGGTCAAGCGGTTTCAGCAGGACACGCAGTGCCCGGTGTTCCTGATCAGCCTCAAGGCCGGCGGACACGGCTTGAATCTGACCGCGGCGGATTACGTGTACATCCTCGATCCTTGGTGGAACCCGGCCGTCGAGGCGCAAGCGGTCGACCGCGCGCACCGCATCGGCCAAGACCGGCACGTGTTCGCCTATCGACTGATCTGCCGAGACACCGTCGAGGAGAAGATCATCGAATTGCAACGGGAAAAACGTGAACTGGCCGACGCCATCGTATCCGCCGATAATAATGTAATCAGCAGCCTGACAGCCGAGGACTTGCAATTGTTGCTCAGTTGAACCTTTGACAGGTGCGATATGCTCTGGCGACGCTTCACGATACGTCGGCGTGCTCCGCAACGAATCCGGCGACGACCGGTCTTGGAACCGCTGGAATCTCGCTGCCTGCTAGCAGTGATTGCGATGCTGGATACGGAACAGCTAGCGATCGAATTGATCAATCGGGCGCGGGCCAATCCGACGGCGGAAGCCGCGCGGTTGGGCATCGACCTGAACGACGACCTGTTGCCGGGAACGCTGTCCGCGACCTCCAAACAGCCCTTGGCGCCGCACCAAATCCTGATCGACGTCGCCGCGGCTCACAGCCAGGACATGCTCGATCGGGATTTCTTCGCGCACATCAACCCGGACGGCGATGGTCCGGGCCAGCGGATTGCCGCCGCCCAATACGACGCCCGGTCCTGGGCCGAGAACCTGGCCCTCGACGCCGACGTGGTGCGGGCTCACGACTTGCTGTTCCAGAGTGCGGGGCACCGCATCAACATGCTTCGCGACAGCTTTCGCGAGATCGGCGTCGGCATCCGCGATGATGGCGGCTGGGGCCTGACCGTGACCGAGGTGTTTGCCAGCCGCGCGGGCGACGCCTTTCTCACCGGTGTGGCCTTCAGCGACCACCTGGTCGCTGACAACTTTTTCTCCCCGGGCGAAGGATTGAGCGGGGTCACGATTGTCGCCGCGGGCAAAAACCGCGGGACGGTCTACACGACCACCACGGGGCCCACCGGCGGGTATGCGCTTCAAGTCCCGCCGGATACTTACAATTTGACGGCCGCAGGCGGCGAACTCGCGAACTTTATCGGGATCGCCAACATCGTCGTGGGGACGCAAAATGTGAAAGTCGACTTTGTGGTGCCCGACAACGAACCAGGCGGCCCTGCCCCGCCCGTCGCTCGCGACGACCGCGCGATGACGGAGAAAGACGCCGCCGCCGTCATTGAGGTGCTGGCAAACGACTCTGGCGGCTTCCCGTGGAATCTGGCGACGGTCACGATCGTCAGCCCACCGAGCGGCGGACAGGCCATCGCCGATCCAGCGACTGGTCGCGTCACCTACACGCCCGTCGCCGCCTGGACGGGCCCGGACGAATTCACCTACCAGGTCCAGGACGGCGCTGGCTTCTGGTCGTCCCCCGCCCGCGTCTTCGTGGCGGTGATCGACCTGAACGACCGTCCGTGGCAGAATCCTCGAAACGCCCTGGACGTTAACGCCGACGGCATCGTCGGTCCCCTTGATGTGCTGGTAATCGTGAACGATCTGAACGTTCATCGGGCTCGCTCGCTGCCCATGCCATCGCCCCAGGGGACGTTTCCATCTGCCTACCTGGACGTCAATGGCGACGGACAGGCCAGTCCGCAGGACGTGTTGATCGTGGTGAACTGGTTCAACGCGTTCGCCGCAGGAGAAGGCGAAGCGTCCGTCGAGGACGCTTACCGTGAAGCGATTGGCAGGAGCGCAACCGCATCGCAGTTCGTCGCAGCGCCGCAGGACGTGCCGCGCATCAGCCCACCGCAAGTTGACGAATCGACCGGCCGGGGGCGGGGAACTCTCTCGGTCGAACGTTCCGCCCGATGGATACCGTTTTGGCTGCCGGAAACTTCTCACGACGACCTGGCACGGGCTGAGAGCGTGTGGACCATGGGCAGGATGCCCAGGCCACGACAGGGCAGGTGATCCCGGGCTATTCGACCTGTTCGCCAGGACGTTGCCCAAGCCGTCTCGCGGGCGGACCCGTTCCGCAGCGACCGGTTCAAGCACGCGGGCGGATTCGGCGGCCGCCGACGCGGTTGCGAACACCGCCAGCAGCACCGGCCAGGCGAGCAAGCCTTTTCGGACGTCGACTGGAAAGGTCGCTTCAGAATTGGACTGGCAGTTCCGCCTGTTCGCCCTCCGGCAAGGAACGCACCGACTTGAACTCCTGCGGCTGTCGGTCCTGATCGCCGACGCGGACCGTGTACAACCCCGCTTGGAACACTTTCGGACGGAACTCCCGGCCTTTGATCCGCAGCGTGTACACGATCTCCCCGTTGCTTTCGTCCACAATTTGCACCACGGGATCGTCCAGGCCAGTGACTTTGAGCGTCGGCAAGTACGCAGCGGCGCGGCGGCCGTAGTTGTCCAGCTGCTGGATCGTGACGGGCCAGCCCGGATACGGCTTGGCGCCCTCCGCGGTGATATCGACATTTCGCGGCCAGCATTCCATCGTGATCCTCCGTTGCGGCTTGTTGAACCGCACGAGCCCAAAGCCGGCGGCGCGAGTGGTCAGCTTGTCGTGGTTGGCTTCCGGAGACGGATTGGCCACGGCCCACACGGTGATCTTGTTGTCAAAGCCGTCCACGTTCTGGCCCGTGTACTCGGGCAGGTCCGGCCGTCGATTCTTGCCGGGCGTTAGCGGTGCCCACCAGCGAAGGTACAAGTTGGCGATGGACGGGACGCAGAACGAATATCCAGCGTCGTCCCAGTCGTCGATGCCATGCTGCATGACGGTTCCCAAGTGCTGGTCGCCGGCGATGTGCAAGGCAAAGGCTTTTCGCATTTCCGCCAAGGCCTGGTTTCGTCCGGACTGGGGCCAGCCGTTCGAGTCCAGATCGGCCAGAATCCGATTGGCGTACGAGCCGTGCAGATGCGCGCCGCCGCAGAAGATGGTTTGGCTCAACACGGCTTTGATCTCGGCGTCGCGCCAGTCGGCGGCCCAGGTGCGGAGGAATTTCAACTGCCGCTCGCCCAACAGTTCCGCGCCGGGTACGTCCAGTTGCTTGGGATCGTAGTTCGGATCGGACACATGATCCGGCCGCGGTCCCATCTCCGGGACAAGTCCCAGCGGGCCGGACTTGAATTTGCGGTCCTCGATGATCGCAAAGCTGATCCCACCCCAATTCAAGGCGGTATAGTAAACGCCGATTCCGCGCTGGACGGGCGTCGGATCGAACGGATCCGGCAGATGGCTGGTCTGTGCGCGTTCCACCTCTTGGACGTATTCCACCGGCTTATAGTATCCGCCGTCGTCGCCTGTCGGCCGCTCGCCCTTCTTGCCGGCGGCGCCCCACAGGTTCGGATGCCCGACATCATGATCGTCGGGAATGGTCACCGTGGGCGTGATCCGAATGATCTCACCGAAATCGCGGCCGAATTTCAGCCAATAAGCATAGTGGCGATTGTGGTCGTACACCTGATCGCCGGAGAAAAACAGCAGGTCGGGCTGGATGCGTTTCAGATTTTCCACGATATCCGTGCGCGGAATATCTCCGCCGTGGCCGGGGTAGATCGAATTCCCGGTGAACGCCGCCACCACGATTTCCAGCTTTTCAGCCGGATTTCGCCGGATCAGGCCCTCGTAGACCGCGGCCTCGCCGTGCCGCACCCGATAAGGGACTTCCTGGGTCATGTCCCACGACTCGACGCGAAACGGCGCCGTCCACCCCGGGTTGACGATCTGGGTGGTGGCCACTTCGCGCCACTGGCCGTCGCGTTGCAGTTCCAAGCGAACCGTGTGCGAATCGCCGTCTTCCAGCGGATACAATTGGGCGGTCAGCTTCAGAATGTGGTTATGGACGGTGTACAACGCAAAGCAGATCACCTGGTCCTTGGCGACCTGGGGAATCGCCAGCAAATCGGGCTGGGCCTTGGCGGCCGGTTTGGCCTTCTTGGCTTTCGGCGCTTGCTCGGCGGCGGAGCCCGTCAGCGTGCACAGCACGGAAGCGAGCAAGAGGAGGAAGCTTCGGCGAACGAGATTCCCTGTCGTGCGACGCATGATGTCTCCTTGCG
>Ga0351957_1024_pt2 | contig 34104 bp, 22 predicted proteins | sample TotcelT113001L14_FD_205811 | JGI IMG/M metagenome (GOLD analysis project Ga0351957, IMG submission 205811) | Enriched cells from coal bed in the Powder River Basin, Montana, United States - Total cells T11 rep3 HSBNCT.T11.300.1.L14 ...
TGTTGCATTCCCCATAGGCCCGCTTGACCGCGGCCTTGCAAACGCTGTGGGCGTAGTGCTGGCGCTCTCCCGCCTGAACATCGGCCTCTGGTCTGCTGCGGGCATGGCCCGCGGCTCGCGGGAGGCAAACAAATACGCCTCCTTCCGCACGGCATTTGGCCTACCCATAAATGTTTTCCCCATGCTGCAAAATCAGCTATTACAGATGGAGCACGAGGCAAAACGGGCCACAGCCGGGGCTTTCAAGCTCAATATGGCTTTTTACAATATGCCCGGCGGCGTGAGCGGGGGCCTTGGGGCAGACGAGCCTCTGGAAACAAAGAAGAGGCGCTTTGAACTGCGGATTCTTATCATGCTCCAGAAAATAGCCACAGCCAAAGACTCGGTGGAAATGGGGCATCTGGCCATGAGCGTTTTCGGCGGGCACGGGGTCATGGAGGATTTTTCCCAGCTTCCGCGCTTTTTCCGGGACGGGGTTGTTAACGAGCTTTGGGAAGGCCCAAGAAATGTGCTCTTGACCCAGATGCACCGCGACTTTCAGCGGGCTGCGGCCTTTTATGCACCGGAAGATTTTGTAAAGAGCGTGCTCAAAGGGGCTGATGAGCGCAGGATAGGCTCTCTTGCAAATGAGCTTGAAGAGATAATCGCCTATCCAAGCCTTCTGGACAACAACATGGAAACAAGGCTTGCGTGCATAGCCTGGGATAACTACTGCGACAAGCTGTTTCATGCGTATCAGGATCAGGCCCTGGCAGAGGTTAACTAGGGCGGCCCCAGGCGGGCGTCTGCTGTGTTGCGCTTCACCGGACAAGGAGCTTCGATGTACTCAAAGCACACCTTCGTCCTTGTCCGGCTCGCACGCCTTGCATACGCACCACCTGGAACCGCCCTGTACGCTGGCGGGATGTGGAAAGACCCGCCCTGTGCGCTGGTGGGTGAAGGGGAAAGGACTGGTTCTTTGGAACCGCCCCCCAGGCCGTCATTCCCGCGCAGGCGGGAATCCAGAATAAAACATGATTGTTATGCCTATTATTGGCCCTTACCACCATTAAACAGGCCTTTCCTGCGATTTCGCCCTGCGTGGATTCAAAACAGAACAGCGGTAAGGCCTTCGACAGCGACATGATGCTGGAATGGCGGATTCCGGTTCTTTGGAACCGCCTCCTTTCCTTTTTGCCCCCTTTTTGTTTACCTATCCGTCATTACCAATTATAATAATTGCTTGGGAACACCCTTATTTGATGCAAGAATATACAGGTTTTCACTTTCAGGCCCCCAAAGGCGGAACTCGCTTTTTGAGCAATCTTGAATAAGCATTTTGAGCAAAGGTACTAGTCCTCCCCATGACAGCCCGGCAAAAAGAACTTCTTATGGCCCTTTTGCTGGCCATCTTGACCTTGGGCGCATATCTGCCTGCCCTGAACGCTGACTTTATATGGGATGATGACAGTTACCTCACTGAAAACAAGGTGTTAAAAAGCCCGGACGCCCTTTACAAAATATGGATGGTTCCTCGGGCAAACCCCCAATACTATCCCCTTGTATTCACCGGATTTTACATCGAAAAAAAACTCTGGGGCCTCAACCCGGCGGGATACCATGCTGTAAACATCGCCCTTCATTTTCTGGCAGCCCTTTTCCTGTGGCGGGTGCTTGTTTTTCTTAAAGTTCCCCTTCCCTGGCTCTGCGCTGCGGTGTTTGCCCTGCACCCCATAAATGTGGAGTCCGTGGCCTGGATAACCGAGCGCAAGAATGTGCTTTCCCTTGCTTTTTTCATGGCAAGCCTGCTGTGTTTCCTGCATTGGGATGCCTCCCTGGAAAAATCCGCCCGCTTAAAGTGGTATCTTGCCTCCCTTGCACTTTTTTTGTGCGCCATGCTCTCCAAGACCGTGGCCGCAGCCATGCCTGTGGCCGCCGGCCTATGCCTGTGGTATCTGCACGGCCGCCTTGGGTGGCGGAAAATCGCCCATTTTGTGCCGTTTCTGATTACCGGCTTTGCCCTTGGCATGGTCACTGTTTTTCTGGAGCGCCATCATGTGGGCGCATCAGGCCCCATCTGGCACATGCCCTTTGTCGAGCGCATCCTTGTGGCGGGCAGAGGCTTCTGGTTTTACACCGGAAAGGTGATCTATCCTTTTGACTTTTCCTTCAACTACATCCGCTGGGAGGTGTCTGCGGTCAGTATCGCCGACTGGGCCTATCCCCTGGCGGCCCTTGCCCTCTTTGCCGGCCTGCTGCTCATAAGCCGCCGGTGGCGGGCGCCTTTGGCGGCAATGACCTTTTACCTTGCAGGGGTCTTTCCCTCCCTGGGTTTTTTCAATGTGTACCCCCACCGCTATTCCTTTGTGGCGGATCACTTTTCCTACCATGCTGTTGCCGGGCTTGTTGCCCTGTTCCTTGGGGGCGGATACTACCTGACCCGGAGCTTCTGGCTTGCAAGACCCAAGGCAGCCTTTGCGGCAGCGGCGGCGCTGCTGCTCTTTTTGGGAGGCGCCACCTTTTCCCAATCCAAGGTTTATGAAAACCAGTACGCACTGTGGAGCGACACAATTGCCAAGAATCCCGATTCATGGTTTGCCTACAACAACCTTGCGGTTTTTTTGAAAGATGTCGGCCGCGACCCAGAGGCCATGCACCTTCTGCGAAAGGCCTTGGCAGTGAGGGAGGATCTGCCCGAAGTCCATATCAACCTTGCAGCGGCCTACGAGAGAATCGGCGATATCAAAAAGTCGGACGAGCACATGGAAAAGGGCCTGGGCATTTTATCCAACAAGCCGGAGGTTCACACCGCCATAGGAAGGTATCTGGAAAGCCGCAACAGACTCCAGGAGGCCGCAAAACATTTTTCAATGGCCCTTGTCATCAATCCGTTTTACGATTCAGCCCGCACAGGCCTTGCCAGGGTCCTTATCGGCCTGGGGCATTTTGATGATGCTGCAAAGCACATTGATATTTCGTTAAGTGAATGCGACTCCTGCGGAGAGGCCCATGAACTGGCCGGGGACATCCTTGCCAGGCAGGGAAGGCTTGAAGAGGCGGACGGCCACTACGAAAAGGCCTTTGATCCTGCTGTTTTTTCACCCGGAACCCTTAACTTCAAAAAAGCCTGGGCAAGGGTTGCGGCAGGCAGGCCCCAGGAAGCCATAAAAATTCTGCAAGACCTTGGAGAAAACGAGCCTGGTAACGGCCCTGCCCTTGCGCTTCTTGCCTTTCTTCTGGCAGAGCAGGGGCAGAAGGAGCAGGCGGTTGAAAGATACCGGCAGGCAGCGGAGCTCATGCCACGGGACCCGGAGGTTCTTCACAGTCTTGGCGTGCTTCTTTTCGAGGACAAAAATTACGAGGAAGCCCTTTCGCTTTTCCGGGATGCGGTGAGGCAGAATCCGGATTTCGGCGAGGCCTGGTACAGCCTGGGGGTCGCCCTCATGCAGCGCGGCTCGTTTCAGCAGGCAGTATCAGCCCTTGAAAAGGCTGTTCTGCTCATGCCCGACCACGCCTTTGCCCACAGGGCCCTGGCTGATGCCTATAAGTCCCTGGGGGATGATGAAAAGGCCCGGCAGCACGAAGCTGCGGCCAAAGAGCTTTCCCGCGAAGATGTACTGACTAAACCTGCCAAATAACAGGCGGCCGGAGAAAATTCCAAAGGAGGCCCCATGCAAAAAGCCGATGTCCTGGTGATAGGCGCAGGCCCCGCCGGAACCGCTGCCGCCAGCTTTGCGGCCAAGGCGGGCCTCTCGGTGATCCTGGCCGACAAGGCCGTATTCCCCCGTGACAAGGTGTGCGGTGACGGAGTTGGGGTGGGGACCCAGGAGCTGCTCTGGCGCATGGGGGCCTATTACAAGGTGATGGCGGCAAAGCCCTGGCCCATAGATACAATGGTGGTGAGCGCCCCCAACAACAGGGTCATGGAGGGCAGGGATCTTCCCGGAGCCACCCGCCCCATTGATCCGGGCTTTGTAATCCCCAGAAAGAAGCTTGACCATATTCTTTTTCTGCACGCAGCAGGGCTGAAAAATGTAACTGCAATCGAGGGTTTTTCCGCCCAGGGTCTTGTGGAGGAAAAAGGCCGGGTCAAAGGCGTTGTCGGCAGGCTTGACGGAAAGCCCCTCATCCTTGAAGGCCGGGTAATCATTGGCGCGGACGGTGCGCACTCCAAAATTGCAAAAAGCATCGGCCTTTACAACAATATCCCCAGGCACCGCATTTTCGCCTTGAGGGCCTATTACGAAAATGTGGCCGATGCCGATAACTCCATCCAGATTCACTACGAGGACAGCATTATCCCCGGCTACGGCTGGATTTTCCACACAGGGCCGTCAAGCGCCAATGTAGGGGCAGGAGTCATTCTGCGCTACACGCCAGCAAGTGAGCTTCCTCGCATTTTTAACGCCTTTTTGAAAAATAACCCCTTTGCCAGGCAAAAACTTGCAGGCGCAAAAATGGTTAAGGGCTCTTATCAGGGCTGGCCCATACCTTGTGGCTCCTTCAACTCGAAAAGAAGCGCCTCCAATGTGCTTCTGGCAGGTGATGCAGGCAGCTTTGTGGACAACCTCACAGGAGAAGGCATATATTATGCACTGGCAACTGGCGAGCTTGCGGCCAGGGCTGCGGCGACCGTTATAAAAAGGGGCATCAATCCGGACAGGGCTTGGCGAACATACGAATGGCTCTGGCGGCGGCGCTTTCTGTGGAAAGATTTTGTTCCGGCCTATATTCTGCAGGGGCTTTGGAGCAAAAGGCCCATTATTAACTGGATGATTGGGCGGGCGGCAAATAATGAGCGGATTGCCTTCACCCTTTGCTCATCAATCGCCCACCTTAAACCAAAGGCCCGGCTGCTTTTTCCATTCTGATCTGAACAAGGGACTGTAAAATGCCGGAAAATCAGCTCATAAATGAAAGCATGCTCATAAACGAAATTCAGCTTCTGCTGGCGGAAAAGCGCACATCCCTATCAACCATGCGAACGGGCATTGCGGTTTTCGCCCTGCCGCTCACGGTTTTGAGCTTTCTTATCGTCACCTCAAGCTTTTACAAACCAGCCGATGTGGCGACCCTGCTTGTTGTGGTTTTCCTGCTCTGTGCCGGGCTTCTGGGCCTTGGGGCCTACCTTATGATCCGCTCATTTTTCCGCATCCACCACTACGACCGCCAGATAGCCGCCATAAAAAGCAGAAGCGAGCTTATCGCGCAGATAGTTGACTAAAATCTGGGGCAGGCCCAGGAAAACGATGGCTGGTTGTGCTCGTTTGGCAAGCCTTGCCCTCGTTTCCCTGAACCCGCCCTCTATCCTCTCCCTGGCGCCGCCCCTTTACTTTTCTTGACGCTTTCTGCACACCGGATTATAGGTTTTTTGTCTATCCGGACTTGAAGCAAAAGAAGTGCGCTTTCTCAAAAAGAGGGATTTTATGGGCGGTCACGAGTTAAAGCAGGGCAGCGCAGAGCATTATCTCATAAAAAAAGAACCCTTCTACCTTTCCATAGCAGACGAAAAGGCCCTTTTTCTTGCAGCAGCAGATGCCCGGCTGCCTGTGGTGTTAAAAGGCCCTACAGGCTGCGGCAAGACCCGCTTTGTGGAGGCAATGGCCTTTGCTTTGGGCAGGCCGCTGATCACGGTTTCCTGCCACGAGGACCTTTTCGCCTCGGACCTCACGGGGCGCTACCTAATTGCCGGGGGCCAGACAATATGGGCTGACGGCCCCCTCACCCAGGCAGTGCGCATGGGCGCCCTGTGCTACCTTGACGAAGTGGTGGAGGCCCGCAAGGACACGACAGTTGTAATCCACCCCCTTGCCGACGAGCGCCGCACCCTTAACATAGAGAAAACCGGAGAGGTGATTGCCGCGCACCCGGATTTCCTGCTTGTTCTTTCCTACAACCCGGGCTACCAGTCCGTGATGAAGGATCTTAAGCAAAGCACCCGTCAGAGATTTGTTTCAATATGCTTTGACTACCCGGACCCGGAAAAGGAAACCGCCATTGTCATAAAGGAGTCGGGCGTGGACGAAAAAACCGCCCGCCTTCTTGTGGAGCTTGCATCCAAAATCCGCAACCTGCGCGAGCAGGGCCTTTCCGAAGGGGCAAGCACAAGGCTTCTGATCTACGCCGGAGCCCTCATCGTACGCGGTGTGCCGCCAAGAACCGCCTGCCAGGCCGCTGTGTGCGAGCCCCTGACAGATGACGCCGGGCTTCTGGAAACAATGGATGACCTCATCGGCGACCTTTTCTGATGCCTGCCCAGGAAAACACCCGCGCTCTTCTCGCCCCCCTGTTTGAAATGGACCGCCAGTCCGCACAGGAGGCCCTTGACGACCTCCTGGCAGGCGATGCGTCCGAAAAAACCGTGATTTTTCTTGCCGAGCAGGCGGCCATTGCCCTTAACCAGGAATTGAACTTCGGCAGGGCCTGCCTGTTGGCAATGGCAAGGCTTGCCGCACATGCGCCGGAAAAACGCCTTGAACTTTTTGCCCGGCTCATGGCATGGGCCGCCAGGCAGGGCTCAAGCCTGGGCAAAGCCCTTGCCAAACCCCTTGGCCTTGTGCTTGCCCAAGGTAACCCGGCCTTGCGGGGAGCGCTTCTGGGCGCGGCAATGGCCATGAACCGCCACGGGGCCCATACCCTCTCCCTGCCCATGGAAGCCCTTTCCAGCCTGCTTGATGAAAAGGATGTTACAAGCGCCCTTGCCCTGTGCCACATCCTGGAAGCCCTTTACTCAAGGCCCCTTTCCTATTTTCAGGCCCTTTCCTTCACCCAGGTGCTGCCGGTCATTGTAAAGCGTCTTGAAAAGGAGCAGAGATGCCACACTCTGCAAAGAATTGCAGAAGCCGCGGCGGTCCACCCGTCCCTGGTGGGCGATTTTGCGGACGGCCTGGAAAGGGGCCTTGATGTTCTAGACGAAAAAGGGCTTGCCGATTTTATTTGTGCATCACTTGAACTTTTTACAAAAAATCCTGATGCTGCAAGGCGTTATCTTGCACTTGAATCAGCGGCTGCCCGCAAGGCGCTGGATGCACTCCAGACCATTGTGCCCCTTTCCCGCGTAAGCAGCAGCATTGCCCGCTACCTTTGCGCAAGAACAGGCTCGCACATATCCGTGCGCCCGGCAGGCGACATCCCATTCAAGGATTTAGGCCCAACAGGCCCTGTTGCCTGCGTCTTTGACGGGAAAACCCTTCACTTGCCGGAAAGAATGGGTGTTTACCGGGAAAGGCAAAAGAACCTGGACCTTTACAAGGCCCTTGCCCGGCTTGAAGCGGGCCTTGCGGAGTTTTCCACCCCGGATTTTGACGCGGCAAAGGCCGCAGACCTGGCCCTGGCGCAAAGTCTTGTCCTTGAAATCGCCCCCCCAAAACCGGGCGGGCACGACCTGGACGCCTTTTTTTCCTCCTTTGCCTGCCGGAGCCTGGCCAGGGACCTTTTCACCGCCTTCGAGCACGGCCGCACAAGGGTTCTTGGCCAGAGACGCTATCCGGGCCTGAAGGAAAAAATCGAGCCTTTTTCCAGTCTTTGCCTTGCACCCGGCTTTTTCCCGATGGAGCATCCCCTTGCCCCGCTTTATCTGGCCCTTGCCCTGGACTGCCGGCCGGAGGGTCTGGACAGCCTTTCCCAAAACGGGTTTTGCCTTTTCAACAAGGCCATGGAGGCAAAAAAGCCCGGCCCTGAAATAAGCGCCGTGCTGACCACGAGGATTTATAAAGCCTGGGAGGAGCGGCTTGCAACGGACTCCAGCACTTACAAGCCCCTTGCCCTGCCCTTTGGCCGGGGCATTTTTCCAGAGCTTTTTTTCCGCAGCCAAAAGCCCTCCATTGAAAAAGCCAGGCTTTTGCAGGCAAGGCTTGCGGCCCTGGGAGTGAGGGTCTATGCCGCAGACATCAGGCAGGCAATGGAAAGACGGCAAGGGGCCATCACCGCAAGAGACATAGCAAAAATTGCAGCAACCACCCCCCAGGGCAAAGAAAAGGCGCTGCCCGGGGCGCAAAAAGCCCTCCGGCCTTCCGTGGAAAAAGCCCTTGCCCAATGTATGGACCCGCCCGCCCTGGACGAAGCCCCGCCCGTGGACGGCGAAGTCTTCCGCTACCCGGAATGGAGCGCCCCGCTTGGCGACTATCTTCCCAATGCCTGCCGGGTGGTGGCCCGCAATGCCCCGGAAGCCGGGCAGGAGTTCTACGAAGAAGTCCTTGTCCGCCACAGGGGCCTTGCCGGAAGACTCAAAAGAATTTTCGAGCTGCAAAAGCCCCAGGGCCTTGTCATCCTACGGCGATGGGTGGAGGGGGATGCCTTTGATTACCGGGCGCTTTTGGATTATGCAGTGGACAGACAGGCAGGCAGAACGCCGGACGGGCGGCTCTATATGAAGCGCCTGAAAAAGGTGAGGGACATCTCCACCCTGCTGCTGGTGGATCTTTCCCGCTCCACCGCCAACACGGTTGCAGGCTCGTCCCGCACGGTGCTGGCCGTGGAAAAGGAGGCCATTGTCCTTTTCTGCCAGGCCCTTGAGGCTGCTGGCGACCCCTTTGCAGTTGCAGCATACTCCGGGGCCGGGCCCTTGCGGGTGGATTATCTTAAAATCAAGGACTTTGACGAGGCAGTCAACCAAAAGGTCAGGCAGAGGATAAGCGGCCTTTCCCCTGCCCGTAATACCCGCATGGGTGCTGCCATCCGCCATGCAGCAGTCATTCTCGCCCAAAGGGAAAGCCGGGTGCGGCTGCTGATTTTACTGGGGGACGGCTTTCCAAACGACACTGACTATAAAGGCTCATTTGCCATTGAGGACACGCGCATGGCCATTCGGGAGGCCCGCTCAAAAAAAATTTTTGTCCACGCAATAACCGTGAACCTGCCCACAGCGGCCCAGCTTGACCGGCTGTTCGGCGAAGTCCGCCACACCCTTATTTCAGATGTGACCCAGCTTCCCGGAAAACTGGCGGGAATATACCGGAGCCTCACCACTTGAAAAAGACCCGTATGAATTTTACCGGCAACGCTCCGGAAAGGGATTTGCCCTTAAAAAAGGCGGCGGGAGCCGTGGCCCTTTTCACCGGCATATTTTATATAAATTTTGCTTCGCGCATTGTACTGGCCCCGGTTCTGCCCCAGTTGGAGCAGGACCTTGCAATTTCCCACAGCCAGTCCGGAACCCTTTTTCTGTTTATTTCCCTTGGTTACCTTGTTTCGATCTTTGGCTCCGGCTGGGTTTCCGGCGCATTGACCCACAGGCGCACCATAACCCTTTCTGCACTTCTTGTGGGCCTTGCCCTGTGGGGCCTTGCAGCGGCCCAGAACCTTTTTGCCATGAGGGCGGCAGCCCTGGTCATAGGGCTTGCCAGCGGTCTTTACCTGCCCTCTGGAATTGCATCCATAACCAGCATGGTGCAAAAGGAAAACTGGGGCAAGGCTTTAGGAATTCACGAGGTGGCCCCCAACCTGGCCTTCATAACCGTGCCCCTGTTCTTCGGCCTTATGGCCCATGTCATTTCCTGGCGCGAGGCTTTTTTTGCCTGGGGCGCGGCCTCCCTTGCCCTTGCCCTTGCCTTTCATTTTCTGGGCAAAGGCGGGCATTTCAAGGGAACGCCGCCAGGCAGGGAATCTTTGGCGTCGGCAATTAAAAATGCCGACCTGTGGCGCATGGCCGCGCTTTTTTCATGCGGCGTGGCTTCAACTGCCGGGCTTTACAGCATGATGGTGCTCTACCTGGTGGAAACCGGGGGCATGGAGCCTGGCAGGGCCGGGCTTGTTCTTTCTGCATCAAGGGCGTCCACGCTTGTCATGGCCTTTGTGGCAGGCTGGGCCACAGACCGTTTCGGCCCCCGCAGAACCATGACGGTCGCCCTGTTGTCATCTTGTGTTTTTACCATTCTGATTGCCCTTGCCAGAGGCCCCTGGCTTGTGGCCGCCGTTTTTCTCCAGCCTGTTCTTGCGGTCTGTTTTTTTCCGGCGGCCTTTGCCACCCTTTCGGGCATGGTCAGCCCCCAGATGAGAAATGTGGCCATTTCGCTGGTCATCCCCCTTGGCTTTGTGGTGGGGGCAGGCGCTGTTCCGGCCCTCATGGGCGCATTGGCGGAAATGGGCTGCTTCAGAACCGGCATGGCAACAGCAGGAGCCTTGATCGGCCTGGGCGGAATCGGCGCAATCTTCTTCAAGCCAGCCTTGTCATCATCATAATGCCTTGTTTTAAAAGGTTACTTGTTTCACAAATGTAAGCATGGCGTCCCTTCCTGTTTTTTTGCTCCCCGTATTCCCTGGGGCCTTGTCTGCTCATAAGCGAATCGAACCCGCGAATAATTCCGGCAAAAAAACCGGGCGGAAAAGGCAAGCCCCCTCCCCGCCCGGCAACAAAAAAACGGCTTAAAGGTTTTGCAGCCCAAAAGCCGGGTTAAAAATTGTAGCGATAAGAAAGACCCACAACGAAGTTCACCGCAGGCAGGTAGGTGTCAATGCCTGTCTTGTCGCGGGTGTTGAAGATGTTGAAGAACTCGCAGTCAAGGGTGAGGGTCTCCTTGAAAACAACCCCCAGGCCCGCGTTGTGAATCCAGTATTCGCCCACAGTATCGGTCACGGGCGGGTTGCCCCAGCTTGTGGAGCTCCAGGAGCTGCGGTAGCGGGCAGCCCATGAGCCATAAGCCCGCCAGTCTGTACCCATGTGCTGGTTGAAGCGCAGGCCCAATGCCGCATTGTTGTAGGGATAGCCGTCTAAAATGGTGTCTGTTTCTTCGTCCCTTGTCTCGTTGTAGTTGTAGTTGGCAAAGGTTGTGAAGCTTTTGTAGAAAGTCCAGGCAAGCTCCACATCCACGCCCCCTATCTCCACTTTGGAGATGTTTTCCGGCTGCATGACCTGGCCGCCCGGGTTGAAGGGATCCGGATGCCGCACGGAGGTGATGAGTCCTTTTGCCTTGGTGTAGTAGGGTGTCACGCGGAAAAACACGGCGTTGTCTGCAAGGCGCTGCTCCAAAGAAGCCTGATATGACCAGGATGTTTCCGGGCCTAAATTGGGGTTGCCCTGATAGACAATGAAGGGCGAAATGGACCAGGGCACCGAATAAAGCTCGTTAAGGTTGGGTGCGCGGAAACCCTTGCCCGCTGAAATTTTGAAATGCCCGCCGGGAAGATAGTTCCAGCTTATGGTCGCCTTGGGCGAGAACTCGCTGCCGTAAGACTCGTAATGGTCAAAGCGCCCGCCGAGCAAAAATTCCAGCTTTTGGACAAGAATGAAGTTGTACTGGGCATAGAAGGAATACTGGGTGTCGTTTTCGCTTCCGGATTTGCCCGGCCTGCCCTGCACAGCCAGAAGGTCGCCGGTGCTTTTATCGAGAATCTTCTTTTCCGTGGTGTTGTAAACAGCCTCGCTTCCAAAGGTGAGGATGTGGTCATCCAAAAAAGTGTAGCTTGCGCTCACATCCAGATCATAGGAATGGCTCTGGGTGTCATTCAAGGATTCCTTGTAAACAAAGCTTGGAATGCGGACCTGGTTTCCTGGGGGGCCAACAACCCGCCAGTTTACGCGCTCCAAAGTTTCGCCGTGATAGTTGTGCTGGGCACTGCGCCAGCCGGTACGCGCCCTTAGCGCCCAGGCCTGGCTAAGCTCGCTTTCAATGGCAAGGTTCACATAGTAATGGCTGATCAACTGATGGTTGTAGTGGTTGAGGTTATTACCCACTCCGCTGCCTGTCTTGCCTTCCACAAGGCCGCCGGAAAAGGCTGCATGGGTTCTGTCCCCCAAAGGGCCGGTAAGTTTGACATGAAGGCGGTTGTGGTCAAAGGCGCGGTTTCTGGTGTCTATGCCGTGGTCTGTCTGAAGAAGGTAGTTTTCCACCTCCTTGCGGTCGTAGAAAAGGCCAAGGGAAAAGTCGCCCAAAGCAACTCCCGAATCCACGCCCCACTCATAACGGCCGTAATCGCCAAGCCTGCCCCAGGGTTCGACGAAGCTGCGCCTGCCGCCATCCTTTGTGATGATGTTGACAATGCCGCCGCCTGCTGATGAGCCGTAAAGCGCGGAATATGGCCCCCTTAAAAACTCGATTCTCTCAACAGCCCTTACAGGCATGGTGGTCACATAGGCATAGCCTGTTGAAGGGTTGTTGATGCGCTGGCCGTCCAGCAGAACAATGTTGTTGCCCGGAAAACCGTTGCCGCTGATGGTCATTGATTGAGGGGTTACAAGCCCCTCGCCCTGGGGTTCTGTCACATAGACCCCTGGCAGGTTTGCCAGAAGATCGCCGACTGTCTTTGCAGGCAGGGCCTCAATCTCCTCCTGGCTGATGACCGTTGCAACAGCAGGAAGGTTTTCCAGCTTCTTGGGGGTCTTGGTGGCTGTAACCACCATTGGCTCAAGGGTTTGGGCTGCCTCATCAGCCCATGCCCAGGGCGCTGCAATGAGCCATGCTGCCACTGCAAGGCCCAAAAAAAGAACTGCTGTTTTCCTCTTCATGGTTTTCCTCCCACTCTCTTTTTGGCAGGGCGCAGGATCTCGTTCTGGTTTCCCGGCAGCCTTCGTGGCAGTATGGAGCGCCCAATTTTTATTGGTAATAAGTCAATTAAAACTATATGTTATCACGCTTCATGCGCAGTCTGTAAAGTGGAGTTTTTTAACTTTATCGTCCTGTGGGCCAGGGCTTTTGCCACGCGCTGGTCGTGTGTGGCAGCAAGAATCGCCCCTCCTTCCTGCACAAAGCGGGAGAGCCGTGCAAGAATAAGGGCAAGGCTTTTGTCATCCTGGCCCACGGAAAGCTCATCCAGAAGAAGAATATCGGGCTTTCTGGCGCAGGCCGCGGCTATTGTGACCCGCCTTTTCTGGCCTGTGGAAAGGCTTTTCGGATGGCGCCCGGCCAGATCCGCCAGATTCATTGCCGCAAGCTCCCGGCGAACCGAATCTTTGTCAGCAGCCATAAAGCCCACCTCATCTTCCACGGTGGCAAGGTAAAGCTGATGATCTGGCTGCTGGAAAATTAGCGCGGCCTTGTTTGCAATTTGCGCGGGCCTGCTTTTGGAAGGGTCCATGCCGCAGATGCTGATTTGGCCCTGCCAGCCCTTAACCAGCCCCATTGCCATGCCAAGAAGCGTTGTTTTGCCTGTGCCGTTATCTCCCAAAAGCACAAGACTTTGGCCTGCCTTAACGGAAAAGGATATGTCTTTTAAAAGCGTGTTGTCGCTCTTGGGCCAACCAAAGGAGATATTCTCGTAGGCCAAAACCGTTTCCCCTGCCCTGCCCTTTTCAATGGGGGCAAATTCCGGGGCAGCCTCCGGCGCTTCGCCAATGCAACCGCAGGAGATATAGATTTCTTTTTTTGCCACCTTGCGAACAATGTCGCGGCGGTGCTCAAAAACAACCACCGTGCGGCCTGTTTCTGCAATGTCGCTCAAAAGCTCAAGAAGCCTCATCTGGGCATGGGCATCCAGAAAGGCAAGAGGCTCATCCAGCACAAGAACCTGCTGGTTTAGGGCAAGCAAGGCCGCAAGCAGGGCCTTTTGCCTTTCTCCTGCGGAAAGGCTTGTCAGAAGCCTGTTTTTAAGGTGCCCGGCTTTTACCAGATTCAAGGTCTGGGGGATTATGGAGTCCATTTCTTGCGGGGAAACCCCGAAATTTTCCAGGCCAAAGGCAATTTCCTCATCCACCTTGTCCGTGAATGTCATAAACTCCACATTCTGGAGCAGAAAGCCTATGTCTTTTGCGGTTTCCCGCACAAGGCGCCTGGCCGGGTTTCGCCCGCATACAGAAAGGCTGCCCGAAAGCCTGCCGGGTATGAGATGGGGAATCGCCCCGCACAGGCTCATGCCCAAAGTGGATTTTCCGCAGCCCGTTGGCCCGGAAATGAGCACAACCCCGCCGGGGGATACCGTAAGGTTTAGCCCTGCAAGGGCCTTTTCGGACTGGCCCGGATAGGAAAAACAAAGGCCCGCTGCTTCAATCATCCACAAAGCCCTCCCCATTGAAAGGCAGCAGCGGTGATCGCCGCTCCAAGGGCCAGGGATGCGTAAACCGCATCGTGTATGCCAAATTGCGGAACAGCGTAGCAGGTGCGCTGTACATCCGGCGAAAAGCCTCTCATCTCCAGTGCAAGGGCAACCCTGTCGGAATACTCCACCACCGAAAAAGCCACCGGCACCATGAAACCCCGGTAAATGCGGGTGAACCGCCCACCGGCAGCCCTGCCCCGCAAACTTGCCGCCTGCTGCATTTCACGAATTTGGGCTGCCATTACAGGAAAAAAGCGCCAAACAAGAATAAGGGCCACTATTATGCCCGGAGGAAGGCGCAGGCGGGAAAGGGAGCGGGCCATATCCAAAGGCGCGGTTGTGGCCGCCATTATGGGCATTGCTGCCAGAAAAATGGACAGGCGCAGGCAGTAGGCTAAAGCGCGGTAAGGGTCATCGCTGACCCAAAAGTTTATGAAGGCAAAAACCGTAAAAAAAATCAGCATTCCCAAAAGCCTTTTGGGAGGAATGCGTATTTTTGCCGTTGTTGCCGCTGCCAGCAGAAAGGCAAGCAGAACAAAAAGCGCAAATGGGTTCACCAGAAAAAGGCAATAAACCGTGAACCCGCCGCCCACAGCCATTTTGGCAAAGGGGTGCAGTTTGTGTATAACGCTCTCCGGGGCTGAAGAAAAACCGCCTATCATTTAGTCCTCCAGCCGCAATTTTCCGGCCTTGGCAAGCTCTTTTGCCACTTTAAGGCCCAAAAGCCCGCCGATAAGGCTGGTGGTGAAAATGGCTATTTCCGCCACAATGAATACCCACCAGGCAATGTTTGAGTACCTTTCCGGCAAAAAGAAAAAGGAAAGGGCCATTGCAGCGGGAAACATCCCCATTTCATAAAGAACGGCCCCGGCAACAGGGGCCGCCTTGCCCCTGTATCCCTTAAAGACAAGCGTGCAGATGATTTCACCCACAAGGCCGCCAAAAAGAATGAACCCGAAAATTATGGGCGAGATCATAAGGCAGATGAGCGCGTAAACACCTGTTATGAGAATCAGCGAGCCGGGCTTTCGCAGACGGGCAAGGCCTATTACAATGAGAAAGGAGCCAAAAAGCCCGTTGACCGCATTTGTAAGGCCGGGAATCCTCAAAGGCAGGGTGAGGGGTATAATAACGCTTGCCACCACCAGAAGCCCGGCGGAAACCATTGCCGCAAAAACAAAGTCCCGCGTGTCCCAGTAAGGCTTTTTGGTAACCGGCTCATTCATTGGCTGGCTGTCGGGCACTGCGGCCTGCTCCTTTATGGAGCTTTCTGCCTGCACATTGTTTTCCATCACTCCATCCTTTCCTCAATTACGCCTTCAAGCTCCATGTATCTTTCCTTTAAAAGCTGCATTTCCTCATCCGTGGCCTGCCAGTAGCCCCTGCTTTGGGCCTCGAAAAGGCGCCTGATTATCTCCTCGGTTGCAAAGCGGTTGTTTTGGGACAAGCGGGCAAACATTTCCGGGTCTTCAACAAATCGCTCCGTGACCTTGGACCAAACCCAGTTCTCAACAGCATGGGTGGTGGCCGCAAATCCGATGAGATATTCCACGCGGTCGCCAATTTTCTGCGCTCCGTGATAGTCGTGCTCCAAAAGGGCATCTATCCACTTGGGGTTTAAAAGCCTTGTGCGTATGCCCCGGTTAAGGGACTGGCCCACGGTTTCCGTGCGTATCACTTCCTTTGTGGTATCGGTGATGAGCATGGCGGGCGGGCTTCCCTTCACGGATTCAACCGTGCGGGAAAGGCCGCCGAAATACTCGTAGTAATGATCCAGATCCATGATTTCGTATTCGTGGGTGTCCCGCACCTGGCTCACAAGATCCACCCCTGCAAGGCGATTGCGGTATGCTTTAAGCTGGCGCACCCCGTGGATGTTGTCTGCATAGAGGTGGCTCATGGTGGTGGTGAAAAGATTGGCGATTTCCTCCTCGTCTTTCCAGGCTCCGGTTTCGATTAAGCTTATGGTGCGGGTTCCGTACTCTCCGGCCTTTGGCCCGAAAATCCTGCCGCAGGCAATTCTGTCAAGCTGGCCCGGCTCCACGCTGTCCTTTAGCTCCTCTTTGAGGCGATTTGTGTTGGCCCTGACAAAATTGGCGGACTCAGGCTCGTCCAGCTCCGAAACAAGGGCAAAGGCCCGGTTTATCATTGCAAGAACATTGGGAAACATATCCCTAAAAAAGCCGCACGACTGAACAAGGCAGTCCACCCGCGGCCTTTTGAGTTCCGGGAGGGGTATTGCCTCAAGCTTCTTGTAGTAGGGGTTGGACCCGCCTGCTATGCGCACCCCCAGGTAGGCAAGAATCTGGCCCACGGTTTCGCCTCGGGTCTTGGTGGTTTCAAAGCCCCACAGGATTACCGCCGTGCTTTTGGGATATTGACCATGCAGGCTATGGTAATGCTCCAGGGTGTTGGCAGCTATCTGCCCGCCCCGGCGGCAGGCTTCCTCGCTTGGCACAAGGCGCGGGTCAAACTGAAAGGAGTTGCGGCCAGTTGGCAGAACCTCCGGGTTGCGCAAGGGGTCGCCGCCCAGGGCAGGCTCCACAAAGCCCCCGTCAAGCCCAATAAAAAAGTTTTCAATCTCCAAACTTCCGCCAAGCTTTTTTGCTGCATCAATGGCGTTTTTAACAGCCGTGCGCGAAGGCTCGGAAGAAGGAAGCTCCTGAAAACTCAAGGCCTTTTCAACAATTTCTCGCACCCTTTGCTCAATGTTTTCCAGAACCCGCCCGTCCACGGGTTTTTCGGCCTTGGCAGGGCATAAAATCTCTTCGTAGGACTGGCCCATTTCCTCTGCCAGAATTCTGTGCAGCGAGGGCGTCTGGCCCCTGTCGTAGCGCAGAAAGAAAACGGCAAATTCCAGCCTGCCCTTTTCGGGAATATCCTCGCCTAACAGGTGCAGGCCCTTTGGAATTATGGAGCGCTTCATCATGGAGATCTCCTCCTGAATCTCCATGACAGACCCCTGGGGCAGATTAAGCTCGCCGGCCTTTTCCAGAATCCTCCCTTCAAGGCGGGATGCCCTTGCCGGCTCCAGGGTCAGGGCTTCCAGGTATTCGGCAATGAGCAAATCCAAAGATTCGTATTCATCGTAAAGGCCCCCGGCAGTAAAGGAAGGCGAGTTGTAGTTGACAAGGGTTCCAAGGCTGCGGCGCTTGGCAATTGTGGCCTCCGAGGCATTCACAACATGGTAGAAGTAAAGATGCGGCACGCTCCCCAAAAGGCTGTTGGGAAAGCATCTGCTGCTCATGCCTGCTTCCTTGCCCTTCAAAAACTCCAATGTGCCGTGGGTTCCCACATGAACCACGCAGTCGGGCTTCCAGTGCTCTTCCAGCCAGCGGTAAAAGGCAACATACTGGTGGTGGGGCGGCAGGGTCTTGTCGTGGCTTATTTTATCCGGCTCTGCATGAAAGCCCCGCGTTGGCTGCAAGCCCAGAAGCACATTGCCAAATTCTGCGGCAGGCAAAATAAACTTGCCGTTAACCTGCATTATTTGGCCGGGCGGCTCTCCCCAGGCAGCGGCAAGCTCGTCAGCAGCAGGCAGCTTTGCCAAAAGCTTCTGGTAATCAGCCGCATCAATGCTTTTGCCCTCCTTCAAAGCTGTTTGCTCGCCGCCCCAGCGGGCAAGGTTTGCAAGCCGCCTGGTTAGAAAATACTCGTGCAGGCTTTCTTCGGGCAGGTTTGCAACCTTAAAGCCGCGCCGGGCCATTATCTGAAAAAGGTTTTTCAGGCTTGCAAATGTGTCAAGATATGCGGCATTGCCAAGGTTGTCCTCGCCCGGAGGATTGTCATACACAATAAAGGCAACCCTTTTTTGGGCAGCAGGCTTGGCTGCAAGGGCAGTCCAGTTTTCTATTCTTGTTGCAACGCTTTGAATCCGGTCATCAATGGGAACAACTCTTTTTAGCGCCCCCTCCACGGATGACGAGGAAATCTTCTCCAACCCGCAGGTGGGCACCGGCTCTATCATGCCGTCAAGTTCGGGCAGAATGACCGTGGTGAGAATCTCTATGGGTGAAAGCCCCTGGTCCGACTCGCGCCATTTTTCTATTTCCCGGCCGAACATGGGAACCCCGCAGAAAACCGGAACCCCCAGTTTTTTGAGCAGATCAACAGACTGGCCCTGCTCGCCGCCGCCAAAGCTTGCAAGGGAAAACCATTGCAGATAGACTGCTGCATTGATTTGGGGCCTGTTGTTTAAAAAAAAGTATTTTTCTATGGCAGCAAGGTTGTTGGCCACGGTGGCGAAAACCGGCAGAATGTTGGCAGATTTCTTTGCCCTGAAATGCTCTGCTATTGCCTTTGCAGGCACAAGGCTCTGGGCAAAGTGCATTCCCCCGTAAAAGAGAAGGCCCACAGTGGGTAGGTTTTCCTGCCAGCCTGCCGCCTTTTTGTAATCATCTGCCTTTTCATAAGCTGTGCCGGAAATAGGGTCGTAAATGCCATACTCCGGGTACTGGCGCGGGCCGGGCGGCTTTTTTATCTTGAACCCCGCGTATTCGATGCCTGCAAAGGCAAGCAGGTTTTTTATGTTTTCGCCCCCGCCGTGGCTCCAGTAGCGCATCATCCGCGCCCAGTTGCGTGCATGGCGCAGCTTGCCCACAGGCAGCAGGCTGCCGCCCTTTTCAACAAGGTCCATCATGCGCTGGGCAGAGCGGATATTGATTGAGCCGCCGGAGCCTTGGGAATCCTGTTTTTTGGCTGCCTTTTCCATTATGGATTTCATGGAAAAGGAGCCAAGGCGCACCAGAGACATTGTCTCCGGTGCGCCGCCCACAAGAAGGGCCACCGGGCAGTCCGTGCGGCCAATGGCCGAAGCTGCCGCGCCCAGGGCCTTGCCGCCCCCCCTTATATCCAGAAAAACCATGTCCGAGTCGGCAATCGCCTCTCTCACGGTTGCCGGGCTTGTTGCCTCCTCCTCAATGTCGTGGGTGGAGAAAACCCTGGCGTTAAAGAGCTTTCCATGCCCGGCAAAAAACAGGTCCACGCCTTCAAGCAGGGATTCCGTGAGCGAGGCGTTTATTATAAAAGTGAACAAAGGTTTTTTCATGGGTAATGCTTTCCTCAAAACAACTTCCGTTTACCGCAGCAGCGGGCCTTTGGCTTGCAAGGCCCTGCAAAATGCGGTTTTAAGGCCCTCAAAAAAGCTGGCAGGCTATGCCCTTTACCGGAAACCAGAACAAAAAAAAGGCCGCAAAGACTTGCCCCTTTTAGGGCATGCCTTCATGGCCTTGTTCACAAAAAAAACCACGAAAGGCAGCAGGGCAAATCGCCCCAAAAACCTTCGTGGTTGTTTTAATTATTATTTTCCGCTGCTGTTATTGTCTGATGAAGGGCCTTCCTGGCCCTCTCTGAAAACGGCTTTAGCAAAAGCCCTTTGGCGCGTCAACCTTTTTTGACGCAACGGGTCATGGAAACTTTTATTATTTTCAGTCTCCAGACCAATCTCCAGACAAGGTTCCATTTTAAAAAGCCCTTCCATGAGCATAAAACCTCCTCAACCCATTGTCTGCAAACTGGTCTTAAAAAGCATTTGCAGGCCGGTTGATTTTCCGGCATCTTTTTTTTGACAGAAGGCCCAATGCGTGATAGGGCCTTTGTCAACAGGCAGCAGGAAGCTGTCAGCTTTTTTCATATTGTCAATCGCTTCAGCCACGAAGGCTTTTTTACCCCAGGGCGGGGAAAAGGCTTTTGTGGCTTTTTTAATTTGGGATGTGCAACAGGGCGCAGGGTTTTAAAATGTGGATTTATCCCTTTTCTGCCATTCTGGGACAGGAGCGGTTAAAGACCGCCCTTATTCTGTGTGCGGCAAATCCGGACATAGGCGGAGTGCTTGTCCAGGGGCAGAAGGGCACAGCCAAATCCACGGCTGTAAGGGCGCTGGCAGGAATCCTGCCTGAAATTGAAACCATTTACGCCTGCCAATTCAACTGCGACCCGGCTGTTGAAAACGATTTCTGCCCTGTATGCAAAAATGCAGGGGCATTGAATGCGCCCGGCAAAAAGCGGATTGCGAAAAGAGCGCCCATTGTAACCCTGCCCCTCAATGCCACCGAAGACAGGGTTGCCGGAGGCCTGGACTTTGAAAAGGCCCTTCGCACGGGAGGCAGGGCTTTTGCGCCCGGACTTCTTGCCGCAGCCCACCGGGGAATCCTGTATGTGGATGAGGTCAACCTGCTTGATGATTTTCTGGCAGACCTCATACTGGATGCGGCAGCCACCGGCATGAATCGGGTGGAGCGCGAGGGGGTTTCCTTTGTGCATCCGGCCCGCTTTGTTCTTGTGGGCACAATGAATCCCGAAGAGGGCTCTTTACGGCCACAGTTTCTGGACCGGTTCGGCCTGTGCGTTGAGGTGGACGGGGAGGCGGACCCGGGCTTGAGGGTGGCCCTCATGGAAAGGCGGGAGGCCTTTGACGCAGATCCAAAGGCTTTCTGCGCCCTGTTTGACGAGCAGGAGAGGGCTCTGGCCGGGCGCATTTCGAGGGCCGGGGAAATGCTGGAAAAGGTTGTTGTGGGCCAGGATGCCAGAAAGCTTGTTGTGGAGCAGTGTCGCAAAGCAGGGGTGGCCGGGCACAGGGCCGATATTGTGATGGAGAAAACCGCAAAAACCATCGCTGCCTGGGAGGGCCGCACCTTTGTTGATAAGGCCGCCGTATTGCTTGCCGCCAGCTTTGTGCTGCCCCACAGGATTCGGGAGGCAGCGAACACACCGCAAAAGCCCCCGCCTCCGCCGCAAGATGACCGTGAGCGCGAAAACGAGCCGCCCGCCGATGAGCCTTCAAAAGAGCCGCCGCCCGGAGACACAGAGCAGGACGAGCATCCGGATTCCCCACAGGAGAGGCTGCCCCTGCCGCCACCTCCCCTTGGCCAGGATAAAGAGCAGGTTTTTGCCATAGGCCCCACCTTCGGGGTCAGGCGCATAAGAGTCGAAAAGGACCGCATTTCAAGGCGCGGGCCGGGCCGACGCTCCAGAACCAGGAGCGCGGAAAAAAAGGGCCGTTATGTGAAAAGCCGCATGGCCCAATCCTTTTCAGACCTTGCCCTGGACGCCACCTTGCGGGCTGCCGCGCCTTTCCAGAAGCAGAGGAAGGGCGCAAGCGCTCTTGCCGTGCAGATACGAAGGCAGGACATCCACACCAAGGTACGCGAAAAGCGCATGGGCCATTTTCTGGTTTTTCTGGTGGACGGCAGCGGATCAATGGGCGCACAAAAACGCATGGCCGCTGCCAAGGGCGCTGTCATGAGCCTGCTTCTGGACGCCTACAGAATGCGCGACCTTGTCTCTGTGGTGGTTTTCCGCAAAAAAGAGGCAAGCCTTGCTCTGCCCCCTACAAATTCCGTGGCTCTGGCAGCCCGGCTGCTGGAAACAATGCCCACCGGAGGCCGCACCCCCCTTTCCGCAGGCCTTGCCAAAGCCTACCAGGTTGCCGGAAACCGTCTTTATAAGGATGAGACAGCCCGGCCCATACTTTTCATAATAACAGACGGCAGGAGCAATGCATCCCTGGATGAAGCCAAAAAGCCGCTTGACGAGGCCCTGCACATGGCCCGGAAAATGGGGGCGGATGCCCGAATGCGTTTTGTTGTGGTGGACAGCGAGCCAAAAGGAATGATGGCCTTTGGCCTGGCACAAAAGCTTGCCGAGGCTCTTGGGGCCGCCTATTACAAAATCGAGGACCTGGCTGCCGATGACCTGGCTGCCGTGGCAAGGAAGACTCAATATGCATGATCATCGGATTTATCCATTCACCGCCATTGTCGGCCAGGATGACATGAAGCTCGCCCTGGTGCTCAATGTTGTCAACCCCACCATTTCGGGCGTTCTCATCCGGGGCGAAAAGGGCACGGCCAAGTCAACAGCGGTGCGGGCCCTGGCAGACATTCTTCCGCAAATTGAGGTTGTCAAAGACTGCCCCTTCAACCTGCCTGCCCAGGGGGAGCACGAGTGCTGCGAAAACTGCGCCAACAGGGCTTGCGCTACAATGCCGCCCCAGGAGCGCCCCCTTGTGAGCCGCAAGGTGAGCGTGGTGGAGCTTCCCGTGGGGGCCACCGAGGACAGGGTGGCAGGAACCCTGGACATGGAGCAGGCCTTGAAGGCCGGAGAAAAGCGAATTGAGCCAGGCATACTGGCTGCGGCCCACCGGGGCATACTGTATGTTGACGAGGTGAATCTGCTGGATGACCACATTGTGGACATTCTTCTGGACAGCGCGGCAATGGGCAAGAACACCGTGGAAAGGGAGGGCATTTCCTTTTCCCACCCGTCCCGCTTTGTGCTTGTTGGCACAATGAATCCTGAAGAGGGGGAGTTAAGGCCCCAGTTGCTGGATCGCTTCGGCCTGTGCGTTATGGTGAAAGGCATAATGGAGCCGGAACTGCGTCTGGCGGTAATGGAGCGCCGGGCCGCCTTTGACAGCGACAGGGAAGGTTTCTGGCATTCCTATGAGGAGCAGTCCAGGCAGCTTGCTCAAAGAATCTCGCTGGCAACCGCGCTTGCAGACAAGGTTTCCGCCAGCCGGCAGATAATGCTTGAAATCGCCAACCTTTGCATAAATGCAGGGGTGGATGGCCACAGGGCCGACATTGTTACCCTGAAGACCGCAAAAACCCTTTGCGCCTTTGAGGGCCGCAATGAAGTAAAAAAAGACGATGTGGAGCGGGCCGCCCGTATGGCCCTTCCCCACCGCCTGCGCCGCCAGCCCTTTGAAAATATCCAATAGGGCCGGACCATTTTCTGCTGGTTTGGGAGAGGCCATGATCAAGGTAAGAGAACTTTCCAAATCCTACTCCAATACCTTGGCCCTGGACAGGGTCAGTTTTTCGGTGGAGGCAAACGAGCTTTTCGCCTACCTGGGCCCCAATGGCTCTGGCAAGACCACCACCATCCGCATCCTCACGGGTCTTACCCGTCACAGCTCCGGTCAGGCAAGCATGGCAGGGCTTGATGTTTTCTCCCAAAGCCGCCTGGCCAAGCAGCAATGCGGCCTTGTGCCCCAGTCCGTGAATCTGGACAGGGATCTGACAGTAATGCAGAACCTTGACCTGCACGGGCGTTTCTATGGAGTGGGTGCAAAGCAGCGGGCAAAGCGGATTGACGAGCTTCTTGAATATGTTGGCCTTGCCGACAGAGCCAAAAGCCTTGTCAAAACCCTTTCCGGCGGAATGCAGCGCCGGGTTATGATAGTTCGCGCCCTTGTTCATGAGCCTAAAATCCTTTTTCTTGATGAGCCTTCCGCTGGCCTTGACCCTGCCGTGCGCCGCCAGATATGGGCGCTCATAAAGAAAATTCAGAAACAGGGAACAACCATCTTTCTTACCACCCATTACATTGAGGAGGCCGAATTTCTTGCAGACCGGGTGGCCTTTCTCTGTGACGGGAAAATCGTTGCCATTGACAGGCCCGAAGCCTTCATGTCCAGCCTGGGCAAGTGGGCTGTGGATCACTATTCGGACGGAAAAATGGAATCGCGGTTCTTTGCCGGGCACGAGGAGGCGATGATGGATGCAGGCTCCGGCGAAAAGGAGTTCCGCTTGCGCCGGATAAACCTTGAGGATGCCTTTTTGCAGATGACAGGAAAGAGGGTGGCCCCATGAGCGGACTTTGGGCGGTTTACCTGCGGGAAATGCTTATTCTTAAAAGCCGCATTCCAATGCTGGTGGGGGGAATGTCTGTTGCGCCCTTTTTGTACCTTGTGGCCTTTGGCTTTGCTTTGGGCAAAGACATGACGGTTGCCGGGCACGCCTACCAGAGCTATCTGCTGCCGGGCCTTGTGGCCCTTGCCTCCATGACCCAGGCTTTTTCCATTGCAGGGGAGATAAACATAGCCCGCTTTTACTGGAAGGTTTTTGAGGAAATCCAGGCCTCGCCGGTTTCGGATGCTGCTTATGTGGGCGGCGAAATCCTTGCAGGCATGACCCGCGGACTCATGGCAGCCGCTGTGGTGACGGTTTTCGGGCTTGCCTTCGGGGTGCCCATGAATGCGGGCTTTTTTTTCTGGGCCGGGGTTGTGTTGAACAGCCTTGTGTTTGCAGCCCTTGCCGTTGCTCTTGCCATGGTGGTAAGGGAGCATTCCACACAGATGATGTTAAACACCTTTCTCATAACCCCCATGGCCTTTCTGGGGGGCACATTCTTCCCTGTGGACAGGCTTCCAGCCTGGGTTCAAGGCATCCTCTCCCTTTTACCCATAACCCACGCGGCAACCGTAATCCGGGCAGCAGCCCTGGGTGAAAAGGTCCCAGCCCTTGCCTGCCTTGTGCTTTTGGGTATGGGGCTTGCTCTTTTTCTTGCCGCGGCAAGGCTTGTCAAAAGGGCCAGGGAATAGCGCCATGCAAAAATCCGCCTAAATTTTTTTTGGGGGGGCCTTTCAGAAGAGCCTCTTTCCAACCAGCTTATTTTTAAAATTATTTTTAAGTTTTACAATCACTCATGAAAGCATAAAATCCATTCCTGTTGTCCACTTTTTATTTTTTCATACGGTTTTTGCAAATTAATACCAGCTTCAAATCATAATTTTCTTGACCAGACATACCCAAACCAGCTAAAAATAAACGGAATGGGATGAATTTCGATATAGTTTTCCAGAAGTTGGTTATTGAGATTAACTAATCTGAATCATTATATTTTATTTTGATGTGCTTTGGTATGGGCATCAAATGGGGAAAAAGTATTATCCTTAAATTTCGATTTTAATGACAAAAACAGTTTTTTTGCGGTAAAATCAGGCTGTTTGAAGTTGGAACAATCAAGACTTATTATTGACTTGGCATATTTGCCTGAAAGTTATGGAAAAAGTCTCAAATAGGCGATTAGCTGCAAACAACCCAACAAGGAGGCAAAACACCATGGACCTCATGAAAACACACCTTAAGTTCCGGCCCAGGAGGCAGGCGCACGACCGGGGCGTGGTCCTGGTGGTGGGGCTCATGTTCATCATGATTCTGGCGGCGGTGGGTTCAGTGGCCTACATAACCACATCGGGAGATCTGCTGGTTTCCCGCAACTACCGCCAGCACAACGAGGCCATAAATTTTGCAGAGGCCGGCTTGGCCGAGGCCAAGGCAAGGGCCCAGCTTGCGCGGACAGAGGCATTGTATGCAGGGGACCCGGCCCAGCCCATAAACCCCAACTGGACGGCCTACATTGTTTCAGACAGCTCCTGGGGCGTCTCCGATGATCCGGACTACAACGCAAGCTATACAAATTATTTTCCTGTTTCAGGCAATTCTTCAAGCACTGCATTCACAACCAACAGCCTGGAAGGGACCATGAAATATGCCGTGCGCATCCGCCACAAGCGGGAGTTTGATGCGGAGCAGGCAGGTCACAACCCGTCCCGGCCCCATTACCTTGATATGGATGGCAACTCCGGAGCCCACACGGCTGCAAGCCCTGGCAACATAATCTACTTTGGCTACGGCAACCCGGCAAGCCCCGGCCAGTTGACCCAGTTCACCACCAGCGGCGCCACCAGCTTCAAGCCGGTGCAGAGGGCTGTTTCCTGGGGCCGCTCCGGGAATTCGGTGTATGAGCTGGAACTGGAGTTTGCGGCATTCCCCGGCCCGCCCATTCTTGGGGCCATTTACGCCAAGGCCGATGTCACGGGCAACGGCTCGTCTCTTATTGCAGACGGCCGCGACCAGTGCGGCATGGACAACGACAAGCCGCCCATATACACGCGGGACCCTGCCATAACCAACTTGAACGGCAACCCCTCCACACCGGGCAACCCGCCCTATCCCGTGACAGGGCCGGACAACATTGACATTGTAAGCTATGTAAACTCCATGATGGGAGAGGCTGACATAATTTTAACCGCGGACCAGAACAACGGCGTTTACGGCAGCCCCACCAACTATGTGGTGGTCTATTCCGACACCAGCAACCCCTACAATGTTGGAGGATTGAAGCTCAACAATGTCACCGGTTACGGCATTCTAATAGTCAAGGGCGATCTCACCCTGGGCGGCGGCTTCAGGTGGTACGGGCTTGTAATTGCGACCGGCACAATGGTCTTCAACGGCGGCGGCCAGGGAATAAACATAAGCGGCGCAACACTTGCAGAGCAGACCGTTGACATAAACGGCGGCGTGGAGGTTTATTACAACAGTTGCGAGGTGCAGAAAGCCGTGAACGGTACTGCAATGCGGGTGATTTTGTGGAGAGATGTGAACCTTTCCCTTGGTAACTGAAAACCTGCCAGGGCCGCCTGCAACAAGCAGAGAAGAAACAGAGCGCTTTTGCTTGATTGGCATCGGCCATGTAAAAAATTTGCGGGGCCGCCGGTTTTCCGGCGGCCCTTTTTTTGTGGCAACGCCACCAGTTTTTAGTTATTTTCAATAATTTATTTTTTTAAAACATAATTACTTACCGTTGCGTGTCCCCACTTGACCTGCTTTCTTTTTTTTCAAGCATTAATCTGCAACTAATACCCTGCCAGGAAAGAATATGCTTGACCTAATATGCTTTTAACAGATAATAGTAGATTAAAGATATATATTTTAAATATTTCCCCGGCAATTGGTCTATGGCATTAACTATTTGAAATAATTTAATTTTAATTGTGCCATTGTGCAGTATTATCCGGCGCATGGGGAAAAAGCATTATCTTGTTATTGAGGTCTGATAATTTAATGGTGTTTTATGATAAAACAAGATGGCTTGTGTCTGAAAAAATTAGTACCCATTATCAAATAAACATAGCACAGAGGATGATGCCGGGGAATCCTTACAGGGTTGCGTCAGCCGCTCTTTGAAGCCGACTCAATCCGGCGAAACAAAGTTACAAGGAGGGAAACGCCATGAAACGCATGAAGGCACACCTTGTGCCGCAGGATGCGCAGGGGTCACGCGACAGCGGCGTGGTGCTGGTGGTGGGGCTCATGTTCATCATGGTTCTGGCGGCAATCGGGTCTGTCGCCTATCTCACCACTTCGGGCGATCTGCTGATTTCCCGCAACTATCGCCAGCATGTGGAGGCAGGCTTTGTGGCGGAATCCGCGCTTCAGGAAGCCAAGGCCCGCCTTGCGCTGGATTCGGGCGATACCTTTTCCATCAGCACCAATGTGCCTGCAGGCAATGACCCCAGAGACTGGTCTGTTTACATTGCCAGCGGTTCTTTTACCACGAGCGATGATCCGGACTTCAACAACGCTTACACCAACGACCTGCTCACAAGCGCCCAAAGCAATGCCCAATACCTTGTGCGCATCCGCTACAAAAGGGAGCGCGATGCTGAACTGCTTGGCCACACGGCCGCAAACACCCATTATGCGGACAACGATGGCACGGCATCAACCGCCCCCGGCTCCGTAAAGCCTCTCAATGCTCCGGGAAATGTCATCCATTTCAACAACAGCGGTCAGTTTACCACAGGCCCCGGCGTCAACCCGAATGCAGCGGTTTACCTTATCACCGCCTTTGCAAGATCCGGAGCGGACGGACCGCTCGTATCCAGAGAGATTGAAGTGGCCCGGTTGCCCGGCGGGGACATTGATGTGCTGGGTGCTTTTTACAATGAAGCAGACATGACCTTTGGCAAGGGCAAGGTCTGGATAAACTCCGTTGACGGCTCCGGCCCCTCAACCGGTGCGCCTGCCACCAGGGGCCGCGGCCTGTGGTGTCCCAACCCTTCTCCAAACACAATTCCGGCCCTTTACACCCACGGAGCATACAGCCAGTCCGGAGCAGCGGCCACCATTGAGGCCCCTGCCGGACAGCAGCCGATAGTGGAATTCGGCACGGAAGATTTGCAGCTGCTCGCGTTGTTCAACTCATGGGTTCCCAAGGCAACTGTAGTAGATCCAAACAATATCCCCAATCAGCTTGGCGATGAAAACAATTACGGCGTCTGGCTTGTCAATGGCGATTTTGTCACCAACGGCGGAAGCGGCTATGGCGTGCTTCTTGTTACAGGAGATTTGATAACAGGCGGCAACTTTTATTTCAACGGCATTGTCATTGTGCTTGGCACGCTGCGAATGCAGGGAACATCCAGAATATACGGAGCCGTGATGTCTTTGAGCGAAGCGGATGACGCCAACATGGGAGGAACTCCGGGTATATTCTACAACAGTTGCGATGTACAGGCAGCTCTTGACGCCCTTGGGCCGGACAGTTACGCCATGCTTGCCTGGCGCGACTTGAGCCTGATGGAGGATTAGAGGCACACCTATGAGCACAAAAGAGTTTTCAAGAAACAGAATGGGAAGTGTCGCCCTGTTGACAGCGGCCCTGATTTTGGCATCGCTGCTGCTGGCCGCAGGGCCCGCGTCCGCCAACTACTCCATTGAGCTTTTAAGCGGTGCGCGGTTTATTGTGGAGGAATACTGGACCGAGAACAACAGCATTGTATTCGAGTATTCAGGCGGCATGGTGCGCATTCCCCGTGAAAGAATAGCCGCCATTGAAAGCACCACACAGACCGCGCCGAAGCCTTTTGGCGCGGAGACCGCCCTTATCCAGCCCGCTGCTCCGCCTTCTTCTCCTGCAATGGCAGCACCTCCTGCCCAGCAGGAAGCCGGGGCCGGAACCAGCCCGGCAAGTGCCCAGGCCCCTGACGCCAACCGCGAGGATGACGCCTTCCAAAAGCAGTTCCGGGTGCTTGAAGAGCGCTTTGCAGGCCTTGACTCCCTGGGAAAGGATGGTATTCAGGCCCTTATAAACGACCTGGACCTTTTTTTAAAGGAACTGCGAAAATCAGGAATGGCCCAAGTCTATCCTGAAATATCCAAATCCACAAACAATATGCTTGTGAAAAGCGCAAGCCGGTTCTACCAGCCACCTTCTCCATGATGTCTTTTCGCCCCGGCCCGGAAAGGATTTGGTTTTTCCATCGGGCCGGGGCTTCCCCTGTCTGGGGCCCCCATAATCCCGCGCTGCTTTCAGCGAAGCCGTCTTTGTCATTGCAGCCCCACCATCACCCGGATTGCCGCCTTTGCGGGGCATGACAGACCTTGTCGCTTGGGGGCATCCCATAGCTCCGTACCCGTCATTCCGGCCCCCTGCAACAGTCGAAGGCGCTGCCGCCGGCAGCCGGAATCCGTGCAGAGCGCTCTTGAAGGCATTGCCCCGTCTTTCCCCGGATTTTGCCTTAAATCCTTCATCATTGTCTTGCAGCAGATTCAGCCCACCCTGCCTGCCCAGCAGATTTATGCCCTGCCTTAAATTATCTTTTTTCAATTATATATCCTGTTTTTTACTTATAAAAGATATTTTTTCTTGACTTTAGCGCCATAATTACCATAAAAATATAATCAGATTAAGGCGTCCGGGGCAATCATCGAAGCAAGTTTTTGAGTTATATTATTAGTTTTATTGCTTATCTCCGATTTGCTCCGCTGTCAGATTAACTTTATGTTTTTTCAATAATTATCAGGGCTTAAAAGCAGTATTCCGGCAGATTTGCCAAAAAAGCAGCATAAGCGGCCCGGGAAGAGGCAATAAAGCTTCTGCCGCCTGCTGCCAGCAAGGAAACCGCAAAGTGAGGGGCGCCGGGCCTGTCGCGCACGGGGGCCGGAACCTGAAAACCAAGGGGAAATGCTATGTGGCTCGCGGATGCAACAAAAAGGCCTTTGGTCTTGAAGGGCGGGCGGGACCAAGGCGTGGTTCTGGTTGTCGGGCTCATGTTCATAATGATTCTGGCGGCCGTGGGCTCGGTGGCCTACCTCACAACTTCGGGCGATTTATTGGTGGCAGGCAATTACCGCCAGCACACCCAAGCCGGGTTTGCAGCGGAAGCTGGCTTGAACGAGGCAAAAGCCCGCCTGAACCTGGATTCAAACAATGCCTCCTTTATCAGCACTTCGGTGGGGGCAGGGGTGGATCCCACCAGTTGGTCGGCTTACATTGTGAGCGGGGCTTTTTCCTTAACCGATGATCCGACCTATAATGCTCTTTTTACCAACACCCTGCATGCAAGCGCCCAGAGCGATAGCGACTATCTTGTGCGCATCCGCTACAAGAGGGAGCGCGATGCAGAACTTTACGGTCACAGCACCGCCAACCCCCATTACAATGACGGCGATGGACAGCTTTCAGCCGCACCAAACACCATAAGGCCCGCAAACAGCCCTGGCAGCGTCATCCATTTCGGCGGCAGCGGCCAGCACACAACCGCAGGCGGCGGCGTAAATCCCACCACCGCAGTTTATCTCATAACCGCCTACAGCCGCTCCGGCCCCAACGGGGCGCTTGTCTCCCGGGAGATTGAGGTGGCCCAGATACCTGGCGGCGACATTGACATCCTTGGGGCATTTTACAACGAAGCGGACATGACCTTTGGCAAGGGCAAGGTTTACATAAGCTCTGTTGACGGCTCCGGCCCTTCCACAGGCGCGCCTGCCACCCGCGGCAGGGGAATATGGTGCCCAAATCCTTCTCCGGTAACAATTCCCGCCCTCTACACCCACGGGGACTATGCCCAGTCCGGTTCAGCAGCCACCATCCAGGCCCCTGCGGGCCAGCAGGCCATAATCGAACACGGAACAGAGGATTTGGGCGTGGTCGCCCTTTTCAACTCCTGGGCGCCCAAGGCAACGGTTCTCAATCCTGGGTCCATACCAAGCCAGCTCGGCTCGGAAACCAACTACGGCGTCTGGCTTGTGAACGGCGATTTTGTTACAACCGGGGGCAGTGGCTACGGCGTGCTGCTTGTTACAGGCGATTTGAGAACAGGCGGTAACTTTTATTTCAACGGCATTGTGATTGTTCTTGGCACCATAAGAATGCAGGGAACTTCCCGAATATATGGCGCAGTGATGTCGTTGAGCGAGGCAGACGACGCCAACATGGGCGGAACACCGGGCATATTCTACAACAGTTGCGATGTGCAGGCAGCCCTAGATGCCCTTGGATCCGGAGGAAACGCCGCCCTTGCCTGGCGTGATTTGGATATGATCAACGAAAATTATTAGGCTGGCTATAAAAGACAAGCCCTTGAATTTCGTGTTGCGGCCAGCGCCCAAAAAAAATGCACCGGGCGCTGGCCCTTTTCAATCTTCAACAAAGAAGGCAGGGCTGCCAAAACCCTGCCTTTTTGCCTTATGCCCCTTCCCTTATCTGCCCGCCTTTTTTGCCAGCCGATTTTACCGGAAAACAAAACTCTTATAACCAGGCAGGCAATAATGCCTGTTGCCCGAAGCGTTTTAACTGCATAGGCTTTTCTGCTAATGTGAAAAAAACAGCCTGATGGCGCAGGCAAGATATTTTTCCGTAACCTTATCCGGCTTTGCTGACAGGACTGTTTATGGAATCAAAAAAACGATTTCTTGAGACCTTTGTTTACTTTCTTTTTATTGTTTCCGGGGCCTGCTCCTTAATTTATCAGCTTGTGTGGGTTCGCATTTTTTCCCTGGAATTTGGCTCCACAACCCTGGGTGTGGCCACTGTGGTGGCTGTTTTTTTGGGGGGGCTGGCAGCAGGGGCATTGGCAGGCGGCAAAATTTGCACCAGGTTAAAAAGGCCCCTGTCAGCCTACGGGGCCATAGAGTTTACGCTTGCCTGCTTTGTTGCCCTTTCGCCCTGGACAATTCCCTGGGCGCTTTCCGCCCTGTTAAATGCCGCAGGCCCTTTTGTGCATGACAGCTTCGGGCTTTTGACGCTGCTGCGCTTTTTTGCGGCTGTTGTGCTGCTTTTGCCCCCTACCCTTCTCATGGGCGCAACTTTGCCCGTGCTTTCCACCTGGATGGAGCAAAGGGCGGGCAAGGGGTCCTATCGGGCCTCAAGCCTGTATTCCTGGAACACATTTGGGGCGACTGTTGGCGTGGCTTTCGGCGGTTTCTGGCTGCTTCCACAAATGGGAATGCAAAAAAGCCTTCTTGTTGCTGCTGCTGCCAACCTTTTCATCGCCGTATTCTGCCTTGTTGCAGGAAGCTCAATTGCATCAGCCAAAGAATTTATTGCACCCAAAAAACCCGTGGCCACCAAAGAGTCAGCAGATTCAGCAGACCCCAGGCTGATTTTGGGAGGGGCAGGAGTAGCCCTTGCCGGGGCTGCGGCCATGATATGCCAGGTGGTATGGACAAGGGTGGCAACCCTTGTGCTTGGGGCCTCGGTATATTCCTTCACGGTTGTGCTTGGGGTTTTTTTGGCCGGGCTTGCTCTGGGTGCACTTTTTGTAACGGGGGCCTGCCATAAAAAGCCCCAGTCAACAGGGGCCGTATTGCAGGCCCTGCTTATGGGCGGGGCTGTGGCAATAATTGCAACCGGCTATGTTTTTTCCTTTCTGCCTGCATGGGCTGTGGGCCTGCATTCAGCCATAAACACCGGGGCAGGGGCCTTTTCTCTTTTGCAGTTGCAGCTTGCCATTGCAGCAGCCCTTCTTTTTGTGCCTGTGCTTATTTTAGGGGGCATTTTTCCGGCAGCCCTGCTTGCTTTGGCCCGCGAGACAAAGGCCATAGGCAGCGAGGTTGGCCGCCTTTACGCCTGGAACATTGCAGGCAGCGTGGCCGGGGTTCTGCTTGCCGGGTTTGTTCTGCTGCCCATTTTCGGGGTGAGCATATCTTTAGGCTGGGCCGCAACCCTGCTGCTTGTGGCAGGCCTTTTTTATTCGCAGTTGAATATTGGCCTTTCCATAAAAAAAGGCTCGCCCGTGGCCCTGGTGATGGCTGTTGCCATCTGGCTTGTGCTGCCTCCCTGGGACCGCCAGCTTATGGCAAGCGGCGTGCATACCTATGCCCCTGCCTACAAGGGGCTGGTAGGCCCCCGACAGCTTGCAGACCATGTTCGTAAAAGCCAGGAAATCCTCTACTATGCAGACGGCATGACAGCCACCATAATGGTTACAAAGGATCGCACCATAAGGGACAGGGATGTGCTCTACATCTCCACAGACGGCAAGATGGACGGCTCATCGGACCTGGATATGCCCACCCAAAGGTTGGCGGCCCACCTTCCAATGCTGATGCACCCGACCCCAAAAAAGGTGGCCATTATCGGCATGGGCACAGGTTGCAGCGCGGGTTCCGCCTCCCTTCACCCCCAAAGCAAGGTAAAACTTATTGAAATTGAAGCAAAAATGGTGGAAGGGGCCAGGTTTTTCCTTGCCCACAACCACGATGTGCACAACCGCGAGAATGTTGACCTTACTGTTTCGGATGGCAGGCTGCATCTTCTCATGCAAAGGGGGGTTTACGATGTGGTTGTTTCCGTGCCTTCCAACCCCTGGCTGGCCGGGTCTGCCAACCTTTTCACAGCAGACTTTTTTGCCCGTGCCGCAGGGGCATTAAATGAGGGGGGAATATTTGCCCAGTGGGTGCAGACCTACTCCATGAGCAGCCAAAACTTTGCCATGGTGGTGCGCGGATTTGTGAAAGCCTTTCCCCATACCCTTATGGCAACAACCATTCCTGGGGATGTTCTGCTTTTAGGCTCACAGCAACCTTTTGACTTTGACCTGACGGCAATAGGCCAAAGGATGAATAATCCGGCGATTCGTGCAGATCTTGCAGACAGGCGGCTGCAAATCCGCTCGGTTTATGACCTTATGGCGCGAATCCGCGTTCTGCCCGAATTTATGCAGCAGCTTGCCGGGCAGGGCCAGCTCCATACCGATGATCACCCCATCCTGGCCTACAGGGCGCCTTTGGACCTGCACCAGGACACCTGGCCCCAAAACGAGCAGCTAATCGGCCGCTTTGCAACAGGTGTTGCCCCGGCCCTTATGGCAGCAAGAGGGCCGGATTATTTTCTGACCCACCAGCAGACCCTGGCAGAAGCCTACGAGCGCTATTTGGGAGCAGACAGCAAGGAGGCGATTTACACCCGGCGGGCTTTGCAGCAGTAGAAAGCAAATTGAAAATTATTTGGATGAAACAGGCGGGCCGGGATTTTTTTGCAGGGGATTTGCCAATAGCCTTTTTTTTTGCAAGACTGCCCCTTATAAACAGTGTATCTGCCTTTATTGAAGCTGAATTTAAAGGTTTTTTGCCAAAAACAAAGGGGAGATTTTTTTATGACAGACAAGCCCATGCCTTTAAAGGCCATGATAGAAAATGCAGCACCGCTTCACAGGCGCAGAATAACCGTTACCACCTATCCGGTTACGGATCACCGGGTTGTGGTGGAAGGCGAGCTGCTTGACGAGCGCCTTGTGGAGATTTACCGGCACTGGGACAGCAAGCCGCGCTCAAAAGGGCCTGTTCACGGGCTTATTGTGCG
>Ga0351957_1030_pt1 | contig 30370 bp, 24 predicted proteins | sample TotcelT113001L14_FD_205811 | JGI IMG/M metagenome (GOLD analysis project Ga0351957, IMG submission 205811) | Enriched cells from coal bed in the Powder River Basin, Montana, United States - Total cells T11 rep3 HSBNCT.T11.300.1.L14 ...
CAATGCCGGGGCACCTTTGTCTCTGCTGTCTCAACAAAGCCGATGGGTGAAAAGCCATACATGGAACTCTCCTTTTATTTTTATGCCGTTAAATCCATGCTTTTTCATAGTCGGACCCAGTGCTTTTGTGCAAGGCCCCTTTGGCAGCTCTGTGCCATTTAGCAAAAGCTGCAAAAAAACTTTATCCCCACGGTTAAAATGTGGTAACTTATTGTTTACATAACAAGGAGCATGAATGAAAAGTTTTCGCAGGGAACTTTTTTTCCAGATTCCCACCCGCCGGGCCTTTGTGAACATAACCGGCCAGGTGGCTGATTGCGTAAGGGAATCAGGCGTCAAAGAGGGGCTTGTGCTGGTCAATGCCATGCACATAACCGCAAGCGTATTTATAAATGACGATGAGCCGGGGCTTCACGCGGACTACGAAAAGTGGCTGGAAAAGCTCGCCCCCCATGAGCCTGTCTCCCAGTATTGCCACAATGTGGGCGAGGACAATGCAGATGCCCACATGAAGCTCCAGATAATGGGCCGGGAAGTGGTGGTGGCAATAACCCAGGGGCAACTGGATCTGGGCACCTGGGAGCGCATTTTCTACGGAGAGTTTGACGGCAGGCGCAGAAAAAGGGCGCTTGTAAAAATAATCGGGGAATGAAACCGTTATTGAAAGGGCAATGCCATGATTGAAGTGCTGCCTGTGGAAAAAATAAAGCAGATGCTTGGCCAGAACCTGGGGGTAACGGACTGGATAACAATAGACCAGGCCCGCATCAACGCCTTTGCAGACTGCACCGAGGATCACCAGTGGATTCATGTGAATGAAAAAATGGCGGCAGAAGGGCCTTTCGGCACCACCATAGCCCACGGCTTTCTTGTGCTTTCGCTCATCCCAAAGTTCAGCGAGAGCATAGGCGTTGTTCCCCAGGGCGCTTACATGGCCATGAACTACGGGCTGAACAAGGTGCGCTTCATCAATCCCGTGAAGGTGGGCAGCCGCCTGCGGGATACCTTGAGCCTCACGGGCATGGAGGAAAAATCCGGCAACCGGATTCTTCTTACCACCACCCACACCATAGAGATTGAGGGCGTTGAAAAGCCTGCTGCCATAGCGGAAATGCTGGCCATGTTTTTTGTGCAATAATGGCGGGGCCGGACAGGTCTTGTCTGCACCGCACCAGAAAGGCGGACAACTGTGTTTCACATAATCCGGGAAGAGAGTTATCAGGACGGGGAGATAATCTTCAAGGAGGGTGAAAGCGCCGATGAGGTTTACCGGGTGCTTTCAGGGGCCGTGGTGGTTACCAAGGAGGTGGGAGGCAGAAGCCTCACCATTGAGGTCCTGCGGGAGGGCGAGATCTTCGGGGAGATGGCCTTTATAACGGATATGCCCCGCTCGGCATCCGCCAGGGCCCTTGGGGCCACCCGCGTGGGCGTCCTTGACAGCCAGAAGCTCGAAGACGAGCTTTCAACCGTGTCCCAGGATCTTTACCAGCTTTTTGAGTGTCTTACCCTGCGGCTCAAAAAAACAACAGACGCGGTTGCAGGGGTAAGCCTTGTAAGAAAGGAGCCAAGGGTTTCCAAAACCTGGTTTCTGATGTACGAGCATGGGGATATGCACCTGGAGGCCTATTCCCATAACGCCTCATGCGGGGGGCTATACATAAAGACCCCCACGCCCCTTGCCAGGGGGGAGCGCTTCAGCCTCAACCTGCATCTGCCCGGCGACAGTCAGGATGACATGAAAATCACCTGCGAGGTGGCATGGACCCGCAAGCGCACCGATGACCACGAAAACTTTCCCCTGGGCATGGGAGTGAAATTTCTGGACCTTGCCCAGGATCAGTACGAACGCCTGAAGCGGGCCCTGGAGCAGGGCGAGTGATTGGGCAGAAAAAGATTCAAGGCACCTGAATCAATGAAGATAAGCCCCCTCATAAGCGATTCCCACCTGGAGCTGGATGCGCCGTGCCACGACAAGTCTGCGGTGATGCAGACCTGTGCAGGGCTTTTGGCGCAACTGGGCTTTGTTGCGGATGAAGCGGCCTTTTGCGGGCGGATGCTTGAGCGGGAGAGTGTGATGTCAACCGGGGTGGGCCTTGGCATAGGCATCCCCCATGCTGTTGAAAAAGGCCTGGCCCGGCCCGGCGTGGTCCTGCTGCGCCTTTTGCGGCCCGTGGATTTTGGGGCCATTGACGGCCGGCCCGTTGACATTGTCATTGGCCTGGCTGTGCCGGAAAATGAGCGCAACCTGCATCTTCAGGCTCTTGCGGCCATTTCGCGCCTGTGCCGGCATCCTGATTTTGCTCCTGCGGTCCGCAACGCCAAAAGCCGGGCGGAACTGCTTAAAAGCATCGAAATTATGGAGCAGGGCCTGGCTTTTCACTGATAAACCCGCTGGCCGGAGCATCAGCCTTTTTGTGACCCTGCCTGCCAGTCGCTTTTTTGTTTCAAGGATTTCAATGCACCTTCTTGTCTGTGTCATAAAGGATGAGAGCCTGCTTTTTGAGATTCTCACCGGCTGGATAGACGGCGGCATAACCGGGGGCACCATTGTGGAAAGCACGGGGGCCCTTGAGCTTTTGTCTGATCAAGTTCCCATTTTTGCAGGCTTCCGGAGCCTTGTTTCAGGCGGAAATGCCTACAGCAAAACCCTTTTCACCGCCGTGGAGGACCCTGTTGTGCTGGAAGCGGCCATTGGCTGGCTGAAGCAGGTCTGCCAAAAGGCAGGGCCGGATCAGGGCATTTACTTTGTTGCACCCCTTTCGGAAATGGGCCACCTGGGCCGCCAGGACTGAAAACCCGTCAGGGCCGATGAAAAAGCGCCATCCCTCCACTTTGTAAGAATCCTTTTGAATCCGGTTTAATAATCAGCCCCATCCATTGCCTGCATTGGCTCCAAAGCCTTTTTCCGTCATGGCTTTGCCTGGCAAATAGTCCTTGCTCCACATATTATTTTTACTGAAACCTTTACATCTGCAAAAATATGTGCCATGCTTTTTTCCTCAAGCGGCCATGCCAAACTTTTTCAGGGTCTGCCATGAAAGGCGCTGGCAGAGGCAGGCCAAAAGGCGACAGCAGGCAATCATGAGTGAAAACAGCAACAGGATAATCATAGGCCACTCAAAGGCGTCAGACGGGACTGCCATGCACAAAATGGCAGGCTTGAGCGGGCTGGATCAGAACTCCCTTTATTATTACCTGCTTTTTGGAAAATATTTTGCCAAAACCAGCGCAGTTGCCCGCATCAACGGCCAGATGGCCGGCTTTGTAACCGGTTTTGCGGCACCGGAAAGGCCGGACACCTTATTTATATGGCAGGTCGGCGTGGGAAGCGATTTTCGGGGCCAGGGGCTTGCCCGGCAGATGCTTCTTTATCTGATAAAATCGTCCGCTGCTTCCTGCAAATATCTTGAGGCAACGGTCAACCCTTCCAACAAGGCTTCCCAGGCGCTCTTCCGCTCGGTGGCAAAACAGCTTGAAGCAGACTGGGAGTTTTCCGAACAGGTTTTTTCGGAAAAGGACTTTTTGCCGACAGTCCATGAAGCAGAGCGCCTTTTTTGCATAGGCCCCTTTGGAAGCAAAGCGCAGGATCACAAGGCAGAAACATGAAAAGGCAAAACTCATTTCCGCCATAGCAGGTGGGCGGATTAAAAGAGCCTTCCATTTTTGCATATACAAATCAGCGAAAGGAAATTTCCATGCGGGTTTTTGATAATTATGAATCAAGGGTAAGGGGCTATATCCGCTCTTTTCCGGTGATGTTTGAAAAGGCAAAGGGCTGCATATTAACAGACACAATGGGCAAGGAATACATAGATTTCTTTGCAGGAGCCGGAACGCTAAATTACGGCCACAACAACGAACAAATAACCCGTGCTCTCATTGAATACCTTGAAAGCGGCGGCGTTGTGCATGGCCTGGACATGGCAACCATTGCCAAAAAGCGCTTTCTGGAAAAGCTTGTGGAAACCATTTTTGAGCCGCGCAATTTGAACTACAAGGTGCAGTTCACCGGCCCCACGGGCACCAACGCTGTTGAAAGCGCACTTAAGCTTGCCCGCATGATAAAGGGCCGCTCCAACATTGTGAGCTTCACCAACGGCTACCACGGCTTAAGCATGGGGGCGCTTGCCGTCACCGGCAACACCTTTTACCGGGACGAGGCCCATATCACCCGCACCAATGTGTCGTTCATGCCCTTTGACAGCTACATGGGGCCGGATGTGGACACCATAGCCTTTTTGCGGAAAATGCTTGATGACACTTCCAGCGGCCTGGACATTCCTGCGGCAGTAATCGTTGAAACCGTGCAGGCGGAAGGCGGTGTGAACATTGCTTCAGACCAATGGCTCCAGGGCCTTGCAGATGTGTGCCGGGAGTTTGACATCCTGCTCATAATTGATGACATACAGGTGGGAAACGGGCGCACCGGCGACTTTTTCAGCTTTGAAAAATCCGGCATAAAGCCCGACATGGTGACCCTTTCCAAGGCTGTGGGCGGAGGCCTGCCTTTGGCCCTGCTGCTCATGCGCCCGGATCTGGATCAATGGAAACCCGGCGAGCACACGGGCACCTTCCGGGGCAACAACCTTGCCTTTGTGGCCGGTACGGTCGGGCTTTCCTACTGGGAGAACAGGGATCTCTCCGAGGCGGTTGCCTACAAGTCAACGGTCATGCACGACCGGCTGGATAAAATCGCTGCCAAATATCCTGCGCTCAATGCCTCTGTCCGTGGCAGGGGAATGATATTCGGCCTTGAAATACCTGAAAGGGGCCTTGTGGAAAGCATTTCATCCGCCTGCTTTGAAAACGGGCTGGTGATTGAAACGGCTGGAGCCGACAACCAGGTTTTAAAATTTCTGCCGCCTCTGGTGATTGACGAGGAGATGCTTATTCAAGGCCTGGACATTGTGGATGAAACCATCGGCGGGATTCTTGAGCTGAAGGATAAACAGCTTGCGAGGGCCTTTGCATGATAGTTCGCAGTCTTATGGAAATACAGAATACAGACAGGGATGTAACCGGAAGGTCGGGAAACTGGACAAGCCGCCGCCTGCTGCTGAAGGAGGACGGCATGGGCTTTTCCCTGCACGACACAGTCATCCGCGCAGGCACCGAAACCCCCATCTGGTACAAAAACCACCTTGAGGCGGTTTACTGCATTGAGGGAAGCGGAGAAATAGAGCTTGTGGAAAAAAGCGGGATAATCCCCATAAGGCCCGGAACCATGTATGCCTTGAACAACCATGACCGCCACATATTAAGAGCCAAAACAGACCTTCGCCTTGTCTGCGTTTTCAACCCGGCTCTTACGGGCAGGGAGGATCATGACAAGGACGGGGCCTATCCGCTTATGGAGAATTAGTCACCGGCAGAAGACCGAACAAGGGCCGGTGTGCGGCACAGCAGGCCGGACAAAAACAGCTCAAATTGAAGGCGCCTTTTTCAGGCGCCTTGTTTTTGGAGAAGTGTTCTTCATGAAAATCAAGACAGCGGATTTAACATACAGGATTTCTTACAATCTTTCCCTTATAACCATAGGCAGCATAATTGCGGTTCTGCCCCTGAAAGGCATTGCCGTGCACGAGGAGTTTGTGACAGGGGGTATTTTCGGCCTTGCGCTTATGCTTCACTACGCGGGGGTGGGCATAAGTCCGGGCATCCTGTTTGCCGCCCTTAACATTCCCCTTGCGGTGCTGGGCTGGTTTTCCGTGGGACGGCGCTTTATCCTTTACACAATTTACGCAATGGCCGTGGCTACTTTGGCCTACGAGTTCATGGACATGGATTTCGGCATTGAAAACCCGGTTTACGCAAGCATGGCCTGCGGGGGCATGATGGGCTTCGGCCTGGGCCTGGTGCTGCGAACCCTGGGCAGCAACGGCGGTGTGGACATCCTGGCCGTGGTGCTGAACCAGAAATTCAACATCGGAATAGGCAAGACCTACTTTCTGTTCAACCTTGTGCTTTTTTCGGCAAGCGCCACCTTTCTTGCGCCGGATACCGTCATTGCCTCCATCTTCACGGTACTCATCGGCTCAATGGCCATCAACTATGTGCTGGCCCTTTTTTCCAACCGCAAGCTGGTCATGATAATTTCGACAAAGCACCATGCCATTGTGGAGGATATAATGGAAAGCCTTCAACAGGGGGCCACCATACTGCACGGCAAAGGCTCATATTCGGGCCAGGACAGCAGAATAATCAACCTGGCTGCGCTTGAGAAGCTGGGAAAGGGGCTGGGGCTGGGCAAGGGGGCCTGCTCCTGTCCGGGCGAGAATGTCATCCACCTCCGGGCCGGGCTTGATTACGGTTTTTTCCAGGCGGGCGATTTCTGCATCTGCCTGCTTTGCCCGCTCCAAAACATCTTTCAGCGTATCCCTGTCAACAAGCCCAAGTTCATGGCCTATGGCTGCAAGGCGCAGATCCGCGTTGTCCTCCCGCAGCAGAAGCCGGTATTCCGCCCGCGAGGTGAACATCCTGTAAGGCTCGCGGGTGCCGCGGGTTACAAGGTCATCCACCATAACCGCAATGTAGGCGCAGGAGCGGTCAAGCACAAAGGGTGCGCGGCCCAAAACCCTGCACGCGGCGTTTATGCCTGCCCAAAGGCCCTGGGCCGCAGCCTCCTCATAGCCGGAAGTTCCGTTTATCTGGCCTGCGCAGAAAAGGCCTTGCACAGCCTTTGTCTCAAGTGTGGGAAGAAGCTGGCAGGGGTCAACAAAATCGTACTCAATGGCATAAGCGGGCCGCATGATGACAGCCTCCTCCAGGCCTGCCACCGATTGTACCAGCTCAACCTGCACCTCAAAGGGCAGGCTGTTGCCCAGCCCGCTTGCGTAAATCTCCTCGGAATCAATTCCTTCGGGTTCCAGAATAACATGGTGGCCCTGCCTGTCTGCAAAGCGCACCACCTTGTCCTCCAGGCTGGGGCAGTAGCGGGCGGAAACTCCCTTCACAATGCCGCCGTAAAGGGCCGAGCGGGCCAGGTTTTGGCCGATAATTTTGTGGGTGCGCTCATTGGTGCGGGTCATGAAGCTTGGCAGGAAGGGCAGATTAACCTGTTGGGTGAAAAGGGAAAAGGGGCTGGGGACATCATCCTGCTCCACCTGCTCGCACCTTGAAAAATCAATGCTTTTCCTCAAAAGCCGGGCAGGGGTTCCGGTTTTCATGCGGCCCATGTCAAAACCCAGGCTTTTCAAGCTTGCGGCCAGATCATAGGAGGCAAACTCCCCGGCCCTGCCCGCCTGAAATGAGTTGTGGCCTATGTGAATTATTCCCGAAAGAAAAGTGCCTGTGGCAAGAACAACGCAAGGGGCCTGGTATCCGTAGCCAGTGGCGTCCTCCACGCCCGCAATGCGGCCATCTTCCACAACAAGCCTTTTAACCATTGCCTGGCGCAGGGTGATGTTGGGTGTAAGCGCCACAAGGCGGCTCATGGCGCGGGAATAGAGGTGCTTGTCGTTCTGGGTGCGGGTGGACTGCACCGCCGGGCCCTTGCGTGTGTTTAGGGTGCGAAAGCTTATGGCTGAATGGTCGGCGATTCTGCCCATTGCCCCGCCAAGGGCGTCTATCTCCCTTACAAGCTGGCCTTTGCCCGTGCCGCCTATGGAGGGGCTGCACGGCATGGCGGCAAGGGTGTCCAGGTTGATTGCCGTAATCAGCACCCTGCACCCCATGCGGGCCGCGGCCAGGGCTGCCTCGCAACCTGCATGGCCTGCGCCCACCACAATGATGTCGTATTTTTCGTTTGCGCCCATTCAAACCCTTTTGCAGACAGGCCTTTTTCCGGCAAATATCAGCCCGCCTTTTTCTGAAGGCATTTCACCCTGTTTTTTTGAGTTTTGCAATCTTCTCCTGCAAATAAAAACCCCTGCACATGGGACAGGGGCAGGGGGTTCAAGGGTTGTCCGCAGGCAAAGGCGGATTTTTTTGCACTGGCTTATTTGTCAGCCCTGTTGGCCAGAAGGGTGTCGGCAAGGGCAAGGCCGCTTCGGACAGCCATTTCCGTGCCTATGCCCCTGCTTTGGGCATCCGCCCCCACAAGAAAAAGGCCTTCCACCGGCATTTTGTGGGGCAGCCGGTTTGGACCGGACTGATCCGGGGTCTGGGCAAGGCCTATGGCCTCGCCGGCCGGGTGCCCTGTAAGCGCTGTCACATCCGTGCGCATTGAGCGCGACTCCCAGAGCAGGGCATCGGTTATTTTGGGGAAAAGCTCCTTGACCTTGCTGTCCACCACATCCAGAATTCTGTTGCAAAGCTCCTTGTCCGCGCCTTCAGGTGCAGCGGTTCCTGCAATTACAAGCTGCATTCCAGGCGGGGCAAGGGCCGGATCGTGGTTCGAGGGGACGGGCATGAATATGTAAGGATCTTTTGGCGGTGTCTTGTCCTTTATGTAGGCAAAAATCTCCTCTGCCGGAAGATTTGGCATGTGAAAGACCACCGGATATTCAATAACCGGATATTTGAGCGCATATTTTAAGGTGATGTAGGGATTTGACGGGCGCATTGCCTCCACCTGGCTTGCGAACTCCCTGGAAAAATTGTCCTTTCCTGCAAGCTGTGTGGTGAGCCCGGCCCCGGCCCCGGAAAGCACCAAATCCGCAGGGTAAAAGCCGTCTTGTGTTTCAACTCCCAAAACCCTGCCTTGCTCAACACGGATTTTTGTGACCTTCTTTTCCAGAAGAATCTTTCCCCCTGCCCTTTCCAGGGCTGCTGCAAAGCTTTCGGGAATGGCCTTGCAGCCCCCCATCGGGTAGCCAAAGGCCGCCTCGTTGAACATGGCGGAAAAGCTCAAGGCAAATTCCGCTGCGCTGGCGGAAAGATAATCAATGGCAAAGTAAAGCTGACAGACGCAGGTTATGAAAACATGAACAGAAGGGTCATCGCTGTACCTTGCGACAAAGTCGCGCAGGGTCATGCTTTCCATTTCAGGGGTGATATTTGCAGTCATGAGGGCGCGGAAAAGCCTCCACGCGCCAAAATAGCGGCTTGGCCTGACCTTGAGCTTTAAGGCAAGCCAGGCCATGCGGTGAAGGGGCTTTATGTCCAGAGGAAAGTCAAAATCCGCCCGACCCATGACCCGGCAGGCCGGATTGCGCGTCACAAAGCAAAGGTTTGTATCAAGACGCCTGGCCGCCTGGCCGTGGGGGCCTTTGTTACCAAGGGAGAACATGTGCACCCCGAAGTCGCACACAAAACCGTCCTGCTCAAAGGCGGTGCAGCGCCCGCCGATGTAAGGGTGGCTTTCCAGAACCGTTACTGAAAAGCCTTTCTGCGCAAGGGCGGCCCCACAGGCAAGCCCGCCCACACCCGAACCTATCACCACAACCTTTTTTGCCATGATTTGACTTTCCTTTGCTTATGCTGCCGGGGCATCAGGCACACATTGTGCTTCCGGCACCTGGGAAAAGAGGCAAAGAGGCAAGGCCCCATACGCCTTTACGGTGCGGCGAAGGGCTGCCAAAAGCTTTGGCCGGATAACTTGCTAGCAAAATTAATCTGTATGGGATTATGACTTGTCATTTCTACCATAACTTTGGCGATTTGCAAGTCCGGCGGCAAGCGATTATGTTTCTTGAAATTGCCGCTGCCTCCCGGCGTTGACAAAGCACCTGCCAGTTGGTCATCATGACTGTGCACTACAGGCAAAGGCATTGGGCAAAGGAGCCCTGCGGGCCAGTGGGAAAAATGAGAAAAGGCGGAAAAAAGTTTTTAATTTTTGCAACAGGCTTGGCCCTTGTTTTTCTGGGCCTGGCAGTCGGCCTCTTTTTTTGGATGAGCAGTCATCCGGGCGCGGCCTTCTCCGTGGCGGCAAAGGCTTTTGAGAGAAGCACCGGGCTTGCGGCTGCCGCAACGGATCTCACCCTTTCCCGGCAGGGGGGCCTGCGCTTTGCCCTTGCCGGAAAAAACCTCAACGCCATTGACATTGCCAGCGGCCGGAGCGTGGCAACGGCAACCTCGTTCTCCGTGGCTGTAAAGCTCTTTCCCTCCCTCTCCCGCACCGTGCTTGTGGAGGACCTGCAAATCGAGTCCCCAAAGGCATCCCTTTGCCTAAAAGGGGATGGCGCCCTGTATGCTGGGCCTTTTTCCCTTGGCAGCATCGGAGCTCTTGAGGCAAAAAAGCATTTTATATCAGTTTCATGGGATAATGTCCTTATCAGGGACGCAGCCTTGTCGCTGTCATTTCCCGGAACCTTTCTGCCCGAAGCCAGTCTTTCCGGCGCAAGCCTTTCCCGCAATGCCCAGGAGGGCAGCTTTGCCCTTGATGGAGCTCTGGCATGGGGGGATGTGCCGGGAAACCTTGAGGCACAAGCCTTCCTTGAAGACGGCAACTGGTTTTTCCAATACGCCCTTACGGGCTTTTCCCTTGCAGGCATTGCCGTTCCGGGCCAGGGCCGCAATCATGGGGACATGAGGCTTGAAGGTTTTGTAAGTTTTTCCGGCGGCCTTAATTTTTCCGGGCAGGGCCTTGCCTCCTGGCAGGGAAGCTTTTCCCTGGAGCAGGCTGCCCTCCAAAAAGAAAGGGTGCCCGACAATATAATCAGGGCAGGCGCTTTTTCGGGGCGTTTTTCCGGGCAAGCTGCCCCTGGTGAGTCTCTTGCCGCAAGCATCCACATTGATGAGCTGGAACTTCCGGCCACAGCCGTTTCCGGCGCTGCATCCTACACATGGACAAGCGCGGACGGGCCTGTTTTTGCAGCAAGAGGCAAGGCAAAGGCACTGTCTTATGATGAGCTGAAGCCCTACCTTTCAAGCTTTTTTTCAAAGAAGGCCGGAATATGGCTCAACGAGCGCCTGATTGGAGGCCACACCCAGGATGTTGATCTGTACTTTGGCTGGAGCCCGAAAAGGGGCGATTCCGGCGGATTTGAAATGGACCTTGCCACAAAGGCCAGCCAGGTCACCCTGGATCTGAACAACAGCCTCGGCCCAATTTCCGGCATAAACGCAACCCTGCGGTTTTATGAAGATCACATGACAGCAGAGGAGCTTTCCGCCAAGGCCCTTGCCGGGCCTGTGACCGAAGGGCATTTCTGGCTGGAGTACAGCCCCGGCTCCGGCACCCCGGCTCTTGTGGAGGTGAAAGCCAAGGCAGATTCGGGCAATGCCTGGCCTCAGACCCTGGGGCTCATGAAAAAACCGCCGGATTGGGTTTCCAGGCTCAAATTCTCCGGCCCTGCCGATGTTGCGGTCCGTTGGGAAAACCCTGGCCTCGACATTCAAGGCCCGGACCGGTTTGAGGTAATGGTGATTCCGGTTGGCATGGCTTTACGCTATGAACATCCGGATGCCCCCCTGGCGGCAAAAGGGCTGACAGGGACCGTGGTTGTGGATGACACGGGCATAACCTTTGACAGGCTGAACCTGGAATGGGAATCCATCCGGGCCCGATTGAAGGGCAGGGCCCACTTTGACCAGGAGCAGCGGGTGAGCCTCTCCGCCGACCTTTCCGGTCTTGAAACCCTTCTGCCCTACCATGCAGACCCCTTTCATCCCCTTCGCATTTGGTCGCCCAAAAAACTTTCAGGCACCATTGACGCCATGCGTGAGCCCGGAGCTGCCAAGCCCCTGAATCTGGCGCTTTCCCTGACTGATGCACGGGGGCAGAAGCTGACGGCAACTGCAGCCATTCACGAAAAAACCTGGCGATTCGGGGAGGTTTCCGGCGCTGCGGGGGATTTGCGGATCAAGGCTGTTGGCGGGCCGAAAACCCCTTCGGGAAGCTGGGACATTCTGCTCGGAGACGCCAAAAATCCATCCTACCGCCTTTCCCTGGTTTGGGAAAAGGAGCAGGCAAAGGCCGCTTTCTGGGCACACCAGGCCCTGCTGCATGACTGGGCGGACTGGCGGATTCCGCCCCTGTGGGACAAGCTTTTTGCCTTTGCCGGAACTCATGCAGGCGAATACGCACCCCAGGCCTGGCCTTTTTACGGCATGGATTTCTCCGTGGACATGAACAGGCTGGGCCATGCCCCGGCTCTTGCCGGAGCCGTGCACCTTACGGGCAGGGCCGACTGGAGGAAGGGATTTACCGCCGTTGTTTCCCAAGCCTCCTGGGGAGAGATCCGGGGCAGGGCCTCCTACCGTGGCGGCATGGAAAAGGGGCTGCTTGAAATTTGGACCGACAGGATGGAGCTTGAGTTTCTTGCAGCCCTGCTGCGTGCGGGCAGACAGAGGCCTGATGCATCTTTCTGCCCGCCGGAGCAGGCCCGGCCCCCCGGCCCATTTGAGCCAAATGCTTTTTCCGAGCTCACAGCCAGCATCAATGTGGGGCTTCTTGCTTCCGGCGGTTACGAGCGGCCCTTTACCGGCACCGTGCGCTACAAAAAGAATGAAGGCGGCCTGACCCTGGACTCCTCCCTGGAATGGGGGGATCAGGACCTGGCCCTTGCAGTCCGCCGGGAAGGGAGCAGGGCCTTTGTTGGAATAAACTCCAGCCTTTTGAGGGCAGAGCCCATACTCATGGCCCTGATTTCGGAAAATGGCGAATCTCCCGTCCCTTCATGCCCTGCCAGCCTTTCGCAGTTGAGCCTTGAGGCTGACATTGGAGAGCTTTATGTTGGCAGCGGCATAAGCAGCCCCTTTGAGGGCAGGGCTTTTGTGAGCCCGCCAAATCCGGAAAACCCCTTTTACACCCGCATGACTGTTACGCATTTCCGGTTTCTGGAGCAGGAGGGAAGCGGCGTTCTGGCCTGGGGAGGGGATGCCGGCCCCCTTGTGCAGCTCAAGTTCTCGTCCTTTACTTTTCAGGCGATGCTGGACGCTTTCCGAAAAAGCAAAAAACAGCATACCGCCGGGTTTTCGCGGCCGAACCTGGGGCAAAAGCCCCTGCTTTTTGTGCTGGATGCGCCTGGGGCAGGCATCCTTCCGGGGGAGACCCAAGCCCTGTACATTGAGGGATCGCTGCGCTCCGGGCCTTCACGGGGCTTTTTACTGGATGCGAAGCGCTTTCTCTGGGGCGAGCAGGCAGGCGTGTTTTCCCTTTCCGCAACCAGCAAGGCACTGCGCCTGAAGGGTGATTTTGCCTTTCTGGACATGGAAAAATGGAAGGCCCTCCATTCCTTTGTCCGCCACGGCAAGACCAATCCGCCTCCGGCAGAGGAAACCAAAGGCCGCCGGTTGCAGATTGCCCTGCCCTTCACCCGGATGGATGTGGACCTGGAAATAAAGGCCGACAGGCTCAAGTTTTTGAAAACCCAGTTTGAATCCCTTTACCTTTCCGGGCGCTCCTCTCCGGGAGATGCGGCAGTGGACGAGCTTTCCTGGAAAAAGGGCGGAGAGCAGGTTTTCCAGCTTTCAGGCAAACTGGAAAAAGCCTCCTCCGGGCGCTGGCAGGGCGGCGCCAGGGCCTGGTTTGAGGAGCTTGGCGATGTGACCGGGCTTCTGGCCTCCGGCAGTCAGGGTGAAGGGGGGCGCTTTCCCATTGAGGGGGGCCGCACATCCTTACGCATGGAAGGCGAATTTGTGCAAAACGCCGCAGGCCTTTACGAACCGAAAGGAGTTTTGAGCTTTTCCTCGCGGGAGGGGCGAATCGGACGCCAGAAGGGCCTGCTTCTGCTTCTGGGGGCCCTTTCGCCGGACAATTACCTGCGGCTTCTTGCAGGCCAGCGCACAGACCTTGCAGGCCAGGGTTTAGTGTTCGAGGAGATGGACAGCGACATTTTTATTGACGGCTCCCTGGCCACGGTCAACTCCTTTGTCCTCAAGGGGCCTTCCCTGCGCTATCTGGCAACGGGAACCGTTGATCTGAAAAGCCATTTTCAGGATCTGAAAATCTGCATGCAGCCTTTTCGCACCCTTGACAGCATTGTGGGCATGACACCCGGGCTGAACTGGATTTTGCAGGGTGACACAGGGGCTGTTTTTGAAACCTGCTTCCAGGCAAAAGGCGACCTTGATGAGCCCCGCATCCTCCCAATCCCCAAAAGCATGATACCCACAGGCCTTCGAGATTTATTCTGATTTCGGACAAGTACTTCATAAGGTTCGGATAAAACGGTCAAAAGGCTTTTTTTTGAGCCTTGCCCGTGCCTCCAAAGAGTAGTATTATGAGCCCAAAGGAACAAATCACCTCATGGAACTGCCGTGACACAATAACTTCAGCAAGGCCGGTTTGTTTTAATGGACATTGGATTGTTGCAGGAAAAAGTGGTTCAGTTCGCCCGGCAAAGGGCCTGGGAGCCTTTTCACAACCCCAAGGATCTGGCCCTGTGCTTGAGCGTGGAGGCTGCCGAGCTTCTTGAGCTTTTTCTGTGGAAGGACAAAGACGAGGTGGTCCGCCTGACCGGGGAGGAACCCTTTCTCCGTGAGGCGGCCAGGGAGCTTGGGGATGTTTTCATCTGCGCCCTTAATCTTGCGGCCGTACTGGGCCTGGATCCGGCAGGGATAATTGAAGACAAGCTAAAGGAAAACAACGCCAAGTATCCGGTGGACAAGGCCTTTGGCCGGGCGGACAAGTACAGCGCCTACTCCAGGGAAGCCAAAGACGAAAAGAAAAAGTGAAAAGACCTTTTTAAGGCCTGCCATGCCTTTTGCCTGCAAGGAAAATAAAGGGGGACTGCCATGAAAACGCCTGCTGTGAAAATTTTGCTGTGCCTTGCCGCACTTTTATTGCTTTTTGTCGGGGCGGCGCAGGCTGCAACCACCGGCGGGCCGCTGATTGTCCGCATTGCCGATGTGGAGGCAATAGCCCAACTGCTCGACCAGTTTGCCGGACCAAAAGACCCTGCCGGGGCACAAGAGGCGCCTGCCGCCGGAGCCATGCTCCGCATGATGCTTGGCGGCACGGACTGGCTGGACCCCAAAAGGGCGATAACCGCAACTGTCACCATGGAAAAGGAAAAGCCCCAGGTTTTCGTGTTCATTCCCTTTTTGCGGCCCAATCCGGACTTTGCCGCATCACACAAGGCCATGACCGGGCCGGACTACTATTTCATCGCCCAGCCGCCTGTTGCCGCCGCGCCCAGGGAGATTCTTGAGCCCCTTTACAGGGCATCCGCCTCGCCGGGCAAGGATCTTGTGTCTGTTGACATCCCTGTTGCAGGCCTCATGCAGGAGCTCTCCGCTGAAATTGAAAAAGGCCTGGCAGCCATCAGGCAAAAGACCGCATCCCCGGAAGGCGCTCCCCAGGCAGGGGCGGAGCAGTTGGACTGGATGGCAAAGGCCATGCTCAACCTGGGCCGCCAGGTGAAGAACCTTGCCATAGGCCTTGACATGAGCCAGGATGTGATTGGCCTTCGCCTTGCCGCCTCCCCGGTGGAGGGCAGCGATTTTTCCGCCCGCCTTTCCAGGCCGCGTCAGGCAACCGGTTTTCTTTCAGCCTACCAGCCCAAAGGCCCCATAACCTTTCGCACCAGGGCTTACGACATTGCCGCCTACCTGGAAATGTTTGACGGCTTTTACAAGAGCATGGGGCTGGATTTTACCTGCTTCAAGCAGATTGCCGCGCCATTCACCGGAGAATCCGCAGGCTCCATGAGCCTTGCCGGAGATTTTGTGAGCATTAGGGGCGTATGGGTGCTGGACGGGCCGGGCCATGACCCGGAACAGCTTGCAGCTAGCATGAATGACTGCATTTCCCGCTATATGCAATCCATGAAGGATTTTGCAGCCTCCCAGGGACAGGCTTCCCTTGAAATGCCCTTTCCCCGCCTGCTGGAAACGGTTACCATTGCCGGACGCAAGGTTTCAGGCATTTCCATACCAATGACAGACGCTTCAAAGCAGGGGGCAAGCCTTGAGCCGGTTGATTTGAGGATTGCCGTTGTTGACCGCTTTGCCCTGTTTGGCTCCGGCAGCGCGGATATTTCCTTTATGATGAACGAGGCAAAGGCTTTCAAGGAAGCTCCGGCCACAGGCCCGCTGATGCAGATGGAAATGGACATGGCCCAGGTGGCTGCAATGGGCGCAAAAAGCGCGGGCCAGCCTTTGCCCAAAAACCTGCCGGAAAAGGCAGTGCTTTTTGTGAGCATGGACATGGCTCCGGGGCGGGCCGAGATGCTCTACAGCGCCAACATAAAGGACATAAAGGCTGTGGCAACGCTTATGGCATCCATCAAGCCAGGCCCCCAGCCGGAGGCTGCCGCCAGCCCCGCGGGTGATTTTTCGCGCCCCAGGCAAGCAGCCCCAGGCAGGCCGGAGCCCGTTTTCGGGTCACCGGGCGATATTGAGCGGCAGGCAGTTGTGCAGCCCCAGGACAAAAAGTCCCTTGCCCTTAAAAATGCGGCGGTGGCGGCAGCTTACGGCAGCCCCAGGGGGGCTGTCCGCCATTACGGGGAGGTTCTTGCCATTGAGCCTGACAATGTCAAAGCCCTTTTCGGCACCGGGCTTGCCTATGCGGAAATGGAGCAATTTGACAGGGCCATAATGTTCATGGACAAGGCTCTTGCAATAGTGCCGGATGATGCAGCAATCCTTTACGGCAGGGCATGGGCCTATTTAAAGGCAGGGGACCAAACCGCGGCCCTGCTGGATTTTGCCCAGGCAGCCAAACTTGGCAACCCGGACGCCGGATATTACCTTGAAAGCATGACAAGGCGATAGGCTTGCAGGGATTTAAAACGCTGAAGGGAGGGCTTTTTCAGGAAGGCCCTCCCTTCAAATTTTTTGCTTTGCAGGCTCAATCATCAGCCAGTCGTGCGGCTTCCCGGCAGGCCGGGCCTTAACCTCATCCGGCCCCAAGAAACCTGCGGTACTCGTACATTTTGGCAAGGGAGCGCACGGCCCGCTCCGGGGTTTTGAAGAAAACGGCCTCGTACTGTTTGCCGTCAAAATGCATCAGGGTCTTGTCGCTGTCATCTGTCACAAGGGGCACGCCCAGAATGGGCTTGTTGTAAGTCTCCATCAGTTCCACAAGGAACATGGCGTACTTTTCCTCAATGTCGCACAGAATTTTGTGAATTTGCCTCAAGCCCGCCTCATCTGTGTTCGGGTCTGATGCCACGGCGTTCTCAATCATCCGGGCCATTGCATGGCGGCGGCCCATTATGCCCAGGTTCAGAACCGCATCGCAGCCTTCCCATTCCATGAGTATCCTGGCTGCCTCCCTTGGGATGTTGGGATCATTCTCCCCCACCAGGTCAATGGGGTTGCCCCGGCTCCAGAAGGGCGGCAGCAGCTTGTCTATTTTTGCAAAAACATCATCGGACAGCGGCACAACCTCCAGGCCGTTTTCGTTGCAGAGGTCTGCTGTAACAACCCCCCAGCCGCCGCCCAGGGTCATTATGGCCACCCGGTTGCCTTTGGGCAGGGGCAGGGCGCAGAAGGCTGCGGAGAGATCCAGCATGTCCATTGGCTGGTTCACCTGGACAATTCCCGCCTGCCGACAGGCTGCGTTGAAGACCTTTATGTCCGAAGCCATTGCTCCGGTGTGGCTCATGGCTGCCTTGCGGCCCGCCTCGGTGCGGCCGCCCTTCAGCACCACAACGGGCTTTTTTGCCCCAACCCTTTTTGCGCTTTCAAAAAAGCGGCGGCCGTCCTTAACAGACTCCAGGTACAGAACCACCGTGCGCGTGAGGTCGTCCACCTCAAAGCAGTCCATGTAATCTTCAATGCTTATCATGGCCTCGTTGCCCGAGCCGCAGAAGGCGCGGATGCCTATGCCCTGGCGCATGGCAAAGGCCATGAGCTGGGCGCCCATGTTGCCCGACTGGGCCACCAGGGCCGTGGAGCCGGGCTTTGTGCGGATGTGGCTGCCCATGCAGAAAAGGTCTATGTGCGGGTTTGTTATGCCCATTGTGTTGGGCCCCAAAATGAGAACCCCCTGCTTTTGGGCCTCCTGGGCCAACTGCCTTTCCAGGGCCTTGCCGGCGGCATCCACCTCCCCGAAGCCTGAAGTTATGAGCACCATGCTGCGGATATGTTTTTTGGCAAGCTCGCCGATAAGCTCCATTACCCCGGCAGCAGGAATTGTCACCACTGCCAGATCAACGCCGTCCGGCAGTTCGGAAACGGATTTATAAGCCTTGCGGCCCAAAATTGTTCCACCCTTGGGGTTTACAAGGTAAATGTCCCCTGCAAAGCCGCCGCCGATAGCAGCGGTGCTGACCATGTGGCCCCATTTGCCGAAGCGGGCTGTTGCGCCCACAAAGGCAATGGATCTTGGGTGAAAAATGGCTCCCACCCTGCGGGGTGAAACAGGCTTGCGAAACACCTCCGGCTCCGGCCTGTTGCCTAAAACAACAAGGGCGTCAACAGCAACAAGGCTTCCGTCCGGCCTTGCAATGAGCGGGTTTATGTCCACCTCGCTCACATCGGCAGCCTCATCTGCCAGGCGGCAAAGGCCTGAAAGGGTGTTGAATACGGCATCCCGGTCAACGGCTGCCTCGCCCCGGAATGGGCCAAGAAGCGCCTTTCCGGCAAGCTCGTCCATCATGGAGTCAACATCGGCCCTTGTTACCGGGGCAAGGCGGAAGGCCACGGCCTTCAAGGCCTCGGTCAGCACCCCCCCCAAGGCCGAACATCACAACCGGCCCGAACTGCCTGTCAAAAAAAAGGCCTGCCACAAACTCCCGGCGGCCCTTCACCTGGGGCTGCACCAGCAGGCCTTCCAGGGCATCCCCGGCAGCCTTTTGTATGGACAGGGCCGCGGCCAGCACGCTTTTGCCGTCCCCAAGGCCCGTGTGCACAAGCCCGGCCTCGCTTTTGTGGGATAGGTCCGAGCCAAGACCCTTCAACACCACAGGGAAACCGAATTTCTCCGCTGCCAGGGCCGCTTCTTCGGGGCTGTCAGCCACGGATTCCTTAACCACTGGCACGCCCAGATCAGCCAGAATGGCCTTGGACGAGGCCTCATCAAGGGTTGAAAGGCCTTTTTGTCTTGCTTTATCTAGAATGGCCTGAAAGTTCATTGTTTTTTCCCTGTGGCAAAAAGAGATAAAATCGTTTGCCAGACGAACGAAACCTTCTGAAAACAATGGCAAACGCTTTTTACTTCCAAATTTTCAGGCTATCTTAATGCCACAGTAACGGAAGGCGGACAAGTCAAAAAGCAGGTCCCCGGCAGACAGGGACAATGCAAGGGTGAGCCCGGCTGTTTTTAAATGGCCTCGTTTTTTGGATTGTCTGTGACAGGGGGGCCTTTCAGGGTTTCCAGCCTGAAAAATTCTTGAGGATTTTAAGCCCCGGCTGCCCGCTTTTTTCCGGGTGGAACTGGGTAACCACAAGGTTGTCTCTGTAAAGGGCGCAGGCAAAGTCCAGGCCGTAACGGGTGAGGGCAAGAATATCCCCGGAAACGGCTGGAGCAGGATAATAGGAGTGGACAAAGTAAAACTGGTGTTCGGGCCTTATGCCTTCCAGCACGGGATGGCTTTTTTGGATGGAAAGGCTGTTCCACCCCATGTGGGGGACTTTCAGCTTCCGGCCGTCCTGGGCCATGTTTTTTTCAAAGGCCTTTGTCCTGCCTTTTATGAGGCCAAGACAGGTTGCGTCATCCTCCTGGCTGGTTTCCAAAACTATCTGTGCGCCGAGGCAGATGCCCAAAATGGGCTTGCCGCCCTCAAAGGCCTTCCTTATGGCAACATCAAGCCCCAGGCCCCTCAAACTTTTCATGGCGCTGCCTGCCGCGCCCACGCCCGGAAAAATTATGCGGTCGGCATTGTCAATGTCGTGAAGGCTTCTTGTGACCTGGCAGTCAATTCCCAGATGCCTCACGGCCCGCTCAACGCTTGTGAGGTTGCCTGCATCGTAATCAATTATCGCTATCATTGTCACCCTTTTGCCCGCCTGAAGAAAAACCCTCTGCAAAGCGCTCCACAGCCTGTTTCAAGGCCGTGTCAGGATGCACCCCCAGGCGGTGGGAAAGGCAGCACACAGCAAAGAGCATGTTTCCGAGGCTTTTTTCCAGGTCTTCCTGGCCGCTGTTTTCCGCAGCCTGTAAAAAGGCCTCCACAGAAGGGCCGATAACCTCTCTTGGCCCCCGGCCCGGGCAGGCGTCAAACCCCACGCGGGAAACCCGCTCGCAGACCCGATAGGCCAGAAGCAGGGAGGGAAGGCTTCTTGGCACGGAGGCCAGAACAGAGTTTATGTTTTGGGATCCCTTTTTAAAGGTGTGCCAGCGGCTTCTCACATCCGCGGCATCCTTAACCGTAACATCCCCAAAAACATGGGGGTGACGGCTTATCATCTTTTCCGTGTTTTTATCCGCCACATCAAAAATGGAAAAAAGGCCCTTTTCCTCAAATAGTCTTGCCATGAAAAAGACCTGGAACAAAACATCGCCAAGCTCTTCCAAAACCCCTGCCTCATCCTCTTTGTCAAGGGCATCAACCAGCTCGTACATCTCCTCAATGAGGTAGATTCTCATGGAGGCGGGAGTCTGCTTGCGATCCCAGGGGCATCCCCCCTCTCCTCGCAGGCGGGCCACAAGCCGGTCGAGCTTTTCCAGAGCGCCGGTTCTGTCCGAAATGCTTTTGCCCTCTGCCGGGGCTGATTGCAAAACCTCTTTTTGAGCCACTTAACACCTTGTTATAATTGTCTAAAATTTTTGAAAAGGTGTGCGGGGAAGGTTGTTTTTGCATGAACCCATCTCAAAAACTTCCCCCCGCGAAAAAATTCCCTTAAGTTTTTTGATTATCTGATTGTTTTGACCATTCTTTTTTCATGGCTTCCAGTTTGAGTTTGAAGTCTTCCCGCCAGTCTGTCGGAATGGCTCCGATAAAGGTCTGCCCTATCCGGGTCACATGAGGGGCAAGGGTGGATTCCTTGACGACAGTTGCCTCCCCTGCCCGGTGCAGCACAGTGATGGCCACAATGATGACAAAGCCGATGAGTATGGCCTTGGCAACCCCGAAGATTCCTCCCATGACCCGGTCGGCCCAGCCCATGCTCACAATCCTTGTGATTGTCTTTATGGCCCAGCCAATAAGGCTCACCCCAAGGTAAACAAGCACAAAAAGAATGAGAAAGGAGGCAATGCTGATGTAGTGGGGATGGGTCTGCCACAAGGAATCAGGGTGTTTTACCCAGTTGGCGAAATAGGCGGCCATTCCTGCGTGCCATTTGTAGGCCGCCCAGAATCCCACCCCAACCCCCAGCAGGCCGGCGACCTCGCTTATTATGCCGCGCATGAGGCCTCGCACAAGACACCAGGCAAGAAGCACCAGAATCACGATATCAAGCCAGTTCATGTCTGCCTCCCCTTGCGTTTTCCAAGGATTTATTCCTCGGCAAATTGCGCGTAATCATTGCCCTTAAGGTGCATGGACTATAAACTATGACCCTGATTAAATCAAGCTGCCGGAAACCTTGACATTGCCGGGAAAGGGGGATAATGGTTATATGAGCGAGCGTTCAGTCGGCTTGCCGGGTGCAAAAAATTTTTTCAGTTTTTGGAGCAGGTTTCCAGGGGCAGACATGGTGGCAAATTCCTCACGCACGGCAGCCCACAAGGTCCCCACCCAGGTCAAGGACCTCAATCTGGTGAGTCTGCGCAGACGCCAGATTGTGGATGCGGCTGTGGGGCTGTTTGTGGAAAAGGGTTTTCACCGCACCACCACAAGGGAAATAGCAAGGGCTGCGGGCCTTTCCATAGGCAGCCTTTACGAGTATGTCGTCAGCAAGGAGGACCTGCTTTTTCTGGTCTGTGACGCCATTCACGGGGAAATGGAGGCAGGCGTCACCCAGGCTCTGGCCCGCGCCCACACCGCAGCAGGCGTTCTTGCCGAGATGATCCGCGAGTATTTTCTTGTGTGCGACCGCATGACTGACCACATTGTTCTTATCTACCAGGAAACCCAGTCCCTTCCCCGCAAATGGCGCACAGAGGTCCTGAAAACCGAGGTGCGGGTCACGGGCCGTTTTATCGAGGCCCTGCACCGGCTCTGCGATGAGGGGGTGCTGCCCCCCCTTGAAAAACCTGCCGTGGATCTGATGGCCCACAACATTGTGGTGTGGGGTCACATGTGGGCGTTACGAAGATGGTTTCTGGCCCGCCAGTACACCATTGACCAATACATAAGCCTCCAGACGGCTTTGATATTGAATTCCTTTAACGGCGCAACCGTTTCTGCGCCAGGGAGCCAGGCATGAACAAGGTGCAGGAATCCGCCCCGTCTGTTGGGGTTGCTGAAAGCCCCAGCCACACCCAGGAAATTTACCGCCCCAAAAATGCGGTGCGCATGGTCACAGCCACAAGCCTTTTTGATGGACATGACGCATCCATAAACATAATGCGGAGAATGCTTTTAAATAACGGTGTGGAGGTTATCCACCTTGGCCACAACCGCTCGGTGGACCAGATTGTGGGCGCAGCCATTGAGGAGGATGTCCAGGGCATAGCTGTTTCCAGCTACCAGGGCGGCCACATGGAGTTTTTCAAGTACATGATTGATCTTCTGGCAAAGCTCAATGCCTCCCACATAAAGGTTTTCGGCGGCGGCGGCGGCGTGATTGTGCCCGATGAAATCAAGGAACTCATGGCCTATGGCGTTGCCCGCATCTACTCTCCGGCGGATGGAGCCAGAATGGGGCTCCAGGGAATAATCAACTCAATGGTCAAAGAGGCTGATTTTCCCCTGTGCCAGGATGCAGCCCTTGATCTGTCCGGCCTTTCCACAGCAAACAAGGGCCTTGCCGCAAGGGCCATAACCTGCCTGGAGCAGCCCGGAAGCCAGGCTGACAGGCTGCGCGAGGACCTTGCCGGGCGTATGCCGCCAAAGGTTGCGCCAGTGCTTGGCATAACCGGCTCCGGCGGGGCGGGCAAAAGCTCCCTCACCGATGAAATAATTTTGCGCTTTCTGCACGATTTTGAGGATATCCACATCGGCGTGGTCAGCACGGACCCCTCCCGCAGAAAGACCGGCGGAGCGCTTCTTGGCGACCGTATCCGCATGAACGCAATAGATTCAAAGCGCGTTTACATGCGCTCCCTGGCCACAAGGGATTCCCACACCGAGCTTTCAGCGGCCATTTCAGACGCCATAAGGGTGCTCAAGGCCGCCGGATACGACCTGGTGATCGCAGAAACCGCAGGCATAGGCCAGGGCGATACGGCCATTGTGGATCTGGTGGACATATCCATGTTCGTGATGACAAGCGAGTTCGGGGCTGCCAGCCAGTTGGAAAAGATTGATATGCTTGACTTTGCGGACCTTGTGGCTGTGAACAAGTTTGAAAAGCAGGGGGGCGAGGATGCTGTGCGCTTTGTGGCAAAGCAGGTCCAGCGCAACCGCCAGGCCTGGGACAAGGCCCCTGAAGACATGCCGGTTTACGGAACCTGCGCCTCCAAGTTCAATGATGACGGGGTGCTCGCCCTTTACCTGGGCCTTCTGGACATTGTGCGGGAGCGCTGCGGCATTGGGCTTGAGTCGGGTTTTACAAGGCCTCCGGGCAAAACCTCCACCAGAAAGAGCGTCATCATCCCCGGAGAAAGGGTTCGTTATCTTTCGGAAATAAGCCAGGCCCTGCGCGACTACCATGTGCATACAAGGCGGCAGGCACAGGCCTTGCGCCAGGTCTGGCATCTGGAAAAGGCCCTGGAGGCCCTTAATCTTGGCCAGGCGGCCCCAGAGGCCCTGGATGCCCTTTCCCATGAGCTTAAAAAGGCAAGGGAAGAAGCAGACCCTGATGCAGCAGGGCTTGTTGCCCAATGGCCCGAAATGAGAGGCCGCTACGAAAAGGAGCAGTACAGTTACACGGTGCGCGGCAGGGAGTTCTGCGTGCCGCTTTTTGTGGAGTCCCTTTCCGGCAGCGCCATTCCCAGGGTTATTCTGCCCCGGTTTGAGGACCCCGGTGAGGTTTACCGCTGGCTGCGGGAGGAAAATGTGCCCGGCGAGTTCCCATACACAGCCGGGGTTTTCCCCTTCAAGCGCACGGACGAGGAGCCCACCCGCATGTTTGCCGGTGAGGGCGATCCCTTCCGCACAAACCGCCGATTCCGGCTTCTTTCGGAAAACTATCCGGCCAAGCGCCTTTCCACAGCCTTTGATTCCGTCACCTTGTACGGCTGCGACCCGGACCGCAGGCCCGACATTTTCGGCAAGATCGGCAATTCAGGGGTGAGCGTGTGCACCATAGAGGATGTCAAGGTGCTTTACGGTGGCTTTGACCTCTGTGCGCCCAGCACCTCGGTTTCCATGACCATAAACGGCCCTGCCCCCATCATGCTTGCCATGTTTTTGAACACGGCCATTGACCAGCAGGCGGAAAAGTTTGCCCAGGAAAACAGCCGCCCCCCCACGGATGAGGAGCTCGCCAAAATCCGGGCGCACGCCCTTTCAAGTGTGCGGGGCACGGTGCAGGCGGACATATTGAAGGAGGACCAGGGCCAGAACACCTGCATTTTCTCCACGGAGTTCGCCCTCAAAATAATGGGCGACATCCAGGAATACTTCATCGAAAACCAGGTGAAAAACTTTTATTCCGTGTCCATTTCCGGCTATCACATTGCCGAAGCAGGGGCAAACCCCATAAGCCAGCTTGCCTTCACCCTGGCAAACGGCTTCACCTATGTTGAATATTACCTCTCGCGGGGGATGCACATAGACAGCTTTGCACCTAACTTCTCCTTTTTCTTCAGCAATGGCATGGACCCGGAATATACCGTAATCGGCAGGGTGGCCCGGCGGATATGGGCGGTTGCCATGCGCGAGAAGTACGGGGCCTCGCCCCGCTCACAGATGCTCAAGTACCATGTGCAGACCTCCGGCCGCAGCCTGCATGCAATGGACATACAGTTCAACGACATCCGCACCACGCTCCAGGCCCTTTGCGCCATCTACGACAACTGCAACAGCCTGCACACCAACGCCTTTGACGAGGCCATAACCACGCCCAGCGCGGAATCCGTGCGCCGGGCGCTTGCAATCCAGCTCATTGTCAACCGTGAGTGGGGACTGGCCAAGAACGAAAACCCTGTCCAGGGCAGCTTTGTTGTGGAGGAGCTCACCCGGCTTGTGGAGGAGGCCGTGCTTGCCGAGTTTGACCGCATAACCACCCGCGGCGGCGTGCTTGGGGCAATGGAGCTTGGCTACCAGCGGGGCAAAATCCAGGATGAATCCGTGCGCTACGAAATGGCAAAGCACAACGGGGCGCTTCCCATAATCGGCGTTAACACATTTATTGATCCGGATGCGGGCGGGTTTGCCGAGAGCTGTGAGCTGGAGCTTTCCCGCAGCACGGACAAGGAAAAGCTCTCCCAGTTGAAGCGCCTTCACGCCTTTATTGCAAGTAATGCGGAAAAGAGCCCGGCTGCGCTAAAAGAGCTTCAGCAGGCGGCCCTAAACGGCGAAAACATTTTTGCCCGGCTGATGGAAACCGTGCGATTCTGCTCTTTGGGGCAGATAACAAAGGCCCTGTTTGAGGTGGGCGGACAGTACCGCAGAAACATGTAGACAGGGTGGATTGTAAGCTTACGCCTTTGGTTGCAACATGGTGTGAATAAGGTTTTCAGCCGGGTGATATAATTGACAGGATGGGGTGCCGGGGCGCTTTTTAAGCGCCCCGGCTTGTTTTGGGGAAGGCTTACTGGCTCATGGCGTCCATTTTTTTGCTCAGGGCGTTCATGGCGCGGGTGAGTTTGGTGATGTCCTGGCGGGTGGGCAGATCCAGGGCATTGGTAACGGTCTTGAGGCCCTGGTCCACCTTGGTGCTGATAAAGTCTGAAACCTGCCGTGTCTGGGCAGAAATTTTGACGGTCATGGTCTGGGCAAGGGTTTTTGCCTCATCAGCCGCCTTTTTGGCAGCCGTGCTTATGGTGATGCGGGAGGTTTCAAAAACGCCGGTGCCTTTTTCGCGGGTCTTCTGGGTCATTGCCTCTACCCACTGGCGGCCGGAATCCATGCTCTTTTTGAGCACCTCGTTGTATTCCTTCACCGCCGCGGCGGCGGAATCCGTGGCTTTCTGGAAGGTGGCAACCACAAAGTAGTTTTCCGGCGCCTCCATCTGGGCCAGCTTGGGGGCAAACGCCTCAACCTTTGGAATGCTTTTGAGAATCTTTTTGCTGTCGCCCATCACGCCTTCAAGGGCTTCCAGGGTATTCCTGCGGGCGTCAACAGCCAGCACCCTGCCGGTTTCAACAGCCTTTTTCACATAGCGCTCGTTGTACTCGCTGAAAAGGGCGTTGGCGCTTTCCATTGCCTTTTGAAGAGGCTTTGCGGCTGCCTGTGCTGTTTCCTGAACCTTGGACATGGCTTGTTCCTCCTTTAATCTGCGGTTTATTTTTCAAGGCTTGTTGTTTGCTTTCAGTCGTTGCCTGAACAAACAATATGACGCGGTGCGTCAGATGTCAAGGGCTTTTTTCGCAACGCGTCATTTTTTATTTTATGCGGATATAACACTCTGATAATGCTGATAATAAAAATTCTAAATTATGACGCACACCTCTTGCAGTCCAAAAATTTCATGGCCTGTCCTCCTTTGCGCTACAAACGCGTCAAAACATATTCCGGGGTCATGGGGAGAAAAACAGAAATGGCGCTTGACATTCAAACAATCGTTTAATACAAGTGTTTGCATGGAGGCGCCATGAAAACGAAACCCAAAGAGGAAGATGCCCGTGACCGGATCCTTGATGAAGCGGAAATACTTTTTGCCCAAAAAGGTTTTACGGGTGTCACGGTCCGGGAAATCACCTCTGCCGCCCGCGTGAATGTGGCTGCGGTGAATTACCACTTTGGCGGCAAGAAGGATCTCTATCTTGAGGTTTTTCGGCAGCGATGGGTGGCAAGGGTCAAAAGGGTGCAGCAGTTTTTTCTTGGCCGCCTTGAAGCAGCAGGCCGGGACGAGAATCCGGAAAAGGCCTTTGCCAGGGCTCTGGCGGAAGCCATTCTGGCAGGCCCGTTGAAGGACGAGGAGCGCCTGCTCCACGCCCAGCTCATTGGGCGGGAGATGACCCAGCCCACAGAAGCCTTTGCCATTGTGATGGAGCACGCCTTCAAGCCCATGCTTGATCTTTGCGTTGATTATTTCGCCAGAATCCGCCCTGCGGATGCAGACAGGCTGCCCCTGATGCTGGACAGCTTTTCCCTTTTTGGGATGATAATTTATTTCAATCTGGCCCGGCCGGTCATTTCCCATGTAACCGGCAGGGCTTACGACAAAAATTTTACGGAGCATCTTGTTGAGCATATTGCCCAGTTTGCGGCAAATGGCCTTGCCGGAAGGCGGGCCGGGGAGAAGACATGAATCGCGCCCTGCTGGCCCTGATTTACATTTTTTGCACGCTGCTTGTGGGCTGCGCCCCCAAAATGCCCCTGGACCCAGAGCAGATGCTTTCCGGGCTTCCAGGAGAGTTCTCCGAACAATCCCAAGCAGTTGTAGCGGCAGCCGATTGGGGTGATCTGTGGTGGAAGGCCCTTGATGACAAGAGCCTTGATGCGCTGGTGGCTTCAGTGCTTGAGGGCAACCTGGAGCTTTTGCGCTCGGATGCCAGGGTGGCTGAAATCCATGCCACGGCGGTTGCAACAGGGGCCGGGCGATATCCCTCCCTTTCCCTGGGGGCCGAGGCAAAGGCCGCCGGCGCCGGCTCGCGGGAGACTTCATCCTACGGGGTAAGTTTTCCAGCCTCCTTTGAGATTGACCTCTGGGGCAGGCTTGCCAGCCTGGAAACAGCAGCCCGTTTTGACCTTCTTGCAGCCCGATACAACCGCCAGGCCCTTGCCCAAAGCCTTGCAGCCCAGGCAGCAGGCCTTTATCTGACAGTTCAAGCCCTGGAAAGACGGCTTGCTGTGGCCAGCTTGAGCGTTGACAGCTACAAAAAAAGCCTTGGGCTTGTGGAGGGCCGTTACCGCCGGGGTCTGGCCTCCATTCTGGAGGTGAGGCAGGCAGACCGCCTTTATGCCCAGGCACGGGCGGCGATTCCCGCCTTGCAGCAGGAGCGGCAGGCAGTCTTGCGGAATCTGGCTGTTCTGGCCGGGCGGTTTGATGCAAACAGCGGGCAGGCGGTCTTGCAGGAGGCTCCTTTTATTCTGCCGCCGGAGGTTCCGGCAGGCCTGCCCTCCGAGCTTCTGCTCCGGCGGCCCGATGTGGCTGCGGCCCGTTCCACGGTGGATGCCCTCTGGTCGCGCACCGTTGCAGCCAGGGCCTCGCGCTTCCCCTCCATAAAGCTTACCGGGGCTGCGGGCTTTTCCAGCTCCGAGCTTGGCCTGCTTATACAGCAGCCAAGCCAGGTGTGGAGCGCGGCAGCCGGGCTGACCATGCCCCTTGTGAACGCCGGGGGCTTGAAGGCCCAGGAGGAGGCGGCATCAAAACGCTATGAGCAGGCGGTCTATGCATACGGTCAGGCGGTTCTCAACGCATTTTCCGAGGTTGAGCAGGCGCTTTTCGCCAGGGAAAAGCTTCTGGAGCGCCACGACCTCCTATTGGACCTGAACAGGGCTGCATCCCTCACCCTGGAAACCGCGATGAACCGCTACGAGCGGGGGCTTGTGGAGTATCTTTCGGTGCTTGACGCCCAGCAGGCATATTTTTTGGCCCAAAACGAGCTGCTTGGCGTTGAGGCGGCGCTGTTTCAGAACTTTGTGACCTTAAACCGCGTGCTGGGCGGCGGATGGGGCAATCCCGACACCCAACAGAACCAATCCCGGGACAGATGAGGCATGATGAAAAAGAGCCATCGAGCAGGCATTCAGGCAATGGTCGTTTTGATTCTTCTTGCTGGCGGCGTTTTTCTTTTCAGATACCTGGCCGCCCAGCGCCCGGACCTTGTGAGGGAGGACCCTCCGCCCCCTGCGCCTATGGTGCGGGTTGAAAAGGTCAGCGCCGGAACCCATCCGGTTATAGTGCTTGGGGAAGGCACGGTTTCTCCTGTGAGGGAAATCCGCGTGGTGCCCGAAGTTTCCGGCAAGGTCATCTGGCTTTCAGAATCCATGAAGGATGGCGGCAGCTTTGCCCAGGGCGGGCTGATGCTGACGATTGACCCCCGCGATTACGAGGTGGCCGTTGCCCAGGCCCGTGCCAGGCTTGCGGATGCAAAGGCACTTCTCCAGAGGGCAAAAGAGGAGTCGGAAGCGGCAACCCAGGAGTGGAGGGAGCACTTTTCTCCAGGCCCGGACCAGACTCCGCCGTCCCTTGTTGCCCGCATCCCCCAGCTTGAGGCGGCCCAGGCCCAGGTGGAGGCCCTTGCCGCAGACCTGGAAAGGGCGAAACTCAACCTTGAGCGCACCAGAATAACCGCCCCCTTTGCCGGGCGGGTCACGGACAAGGCTGTTGACATAGGCCAGTTCGTTGCCCCCGGCCAGGTGCTTGCCGGGTTTTTTGACACCAGCGCCGTTGAAATCGTGGTTCCCCTGGAGGACCATGAGCTTGCCTGGTTTGATGTCCCAGGCTTCACCCAGGAGGGCGGCCAGGGCTCGCCGGCCCTGGTCAGGGCCACGGTAGCAGGCCGGGAGCGCACTTGGCAGGGCACCGTCTCCCGCGCCCAGGCCCGGCTGGATACCCGCTCGCGCATGGTGCGGGTGGTGGTTCGGGTGGAAAACCCCTACGCACAAAAGCCCCCTGCTGCCGTAGGTCTTTTTGCAAGCGTTGAAATCCAGGGCAAGACCCTGCCGGATGTGGCCTTCATCCCCCGTGCAGCCTTGAGGCAGGGGGACCTGGTATGGAAGGTGGATGAGGAAAGCCGTTTGCGCTTTGCACCTGTCACCGTGGCGCGGATAAGCGATGAGGGCGTCATTGTGACAAGCGGGGTTTCACAAGGTGAGCGGGTGGTGGTTTCCCTGCTCCACGGGGTGAGCGATGGAATGCTTGTGAGGGTGGCAAACAGCAATTCTTTTGAGGCCCCTGCTGCTGGCGGGCAGGCCCGGATGACAGAGGAGTAGGGCCATGAGGGGATTTATTTCCTGGTTTGCAGGAAACCATGTTGCAGCCAACCTTCTTATGCTTTTCATCCTCATTGCGGGCGTGGTGGTGGGGCTTGGCTCCAAGCTGGAGGTATTTCCCGAAACCAGCATGGAAACCATAAGCATAACCACGGTCTATCCGGGCGCATCCCCTTCCGAGGTGGAGGAGGGTGTGATAACGCGCATTGAGGAGAATGTCGCCGGGGTTGACGGAATAAAGCGCATTGATTCCGTTGCCAGGGAAGGCCTTGGCGTGGTGCGCATCGAGCTCATGCGCGGGGTGAACACCAGCAAGGTGCTTGATGATGTCAAATCCGCTGTTGACAGGATCACCACCCTGCCCCTTGAGGCGGAAAAGCCAACCGTTTCCGAAGACATGATGCGAAACCAGGTCATTGCCGTTGCGGTGTATGGCGATGTGCCCGAAGCCACACTCAAGCATTATGCAGAAAAAATAAAGGATGACCTGACCAACCTGCCGACAATCACCCAGGTGGAGATTTTCGGGGCCCGCAACGCCCAGATAAGCATTGAGATATCCGAAAACACCCTGCGCCGCTACGGTCTTACTTTGGGGGCCGTGGCCGAGGCCGTGCGCCGGG
>Ga0351957_1038_pt1 | contig 26972 bp, 25 predicted proteins | sample TotcelT113001L14_FD_205811 | JGI IMG/M metagenome (GOLD analysis project Ga0351957, IMG submission 205811) | Enriched cells from coal bed in the Powder River Basin, Montana, United States - Total cells T11 rep3 HSBNCT.T11.300.1.L14 ...
GACCATTGAAAGGCCAGCAACCACGGCTGAAACAAAGAAGAACACCGGCAGATAGGCTGAATACCACAAAGGGTGCAGCTTGCCCGGCGCTATGAGAAACAGGGCCCCCAGGCTTGACTGGTGCAGGGTGGAAAGAACCACGCCGAAAATGGTGAGAAGCAGCATGAGCCTTACCACTATCATGCGGGCCCGCTTTAATCCCAGCCACTCCATTGCAGCAGGCGAAAACTCCAGAAAAAGCACCGTGAGGTAAAGGGCCACACAGGCGGCCACCTCAAAGAGAAGGGAGGTGGTTCCCTGGCTCATAATAAAGGGATAGGGCAGTCGCCAGGGCCGGCCCACATCGTAATGAAGGGCCACCACAACAAGGGCATAGCCCAGGAACCCGGTCAGTATGGCGGGCCGCACAGCGCTGGAATACTTTTTCATGCCGAAAATGTGGACAGCCGCGCTGGTTACAAAGCCGCCTGCTGCAAGGGCCACACCTGCCATGAGATCCAGGCCGATCCAGAGCCCCCAGGGGTAATGGTTGTCCAGGTTGGTCACTGCCCCCAGGCCCCCGGCAAAGCGCCAGGCGGTTAGCACCATGCCCATGATGACAATGACTCCGGCTATGACATTAAAGGGCGTCACAAGGCCCCGATTGGCTTGCACGGCTTGGCTTGACATTAAAATTCCTCCTCGGATTCCTGGCTGGGGTCATCCGGAGCCTGGGCAGCCTCCTGGGCTTTTGCCTTCTGCTCTTCCTCGCGCTTTTTCTCGGCCTGGGCCAGGGCTTCCTTGACCGCCTTTTCCACAGCCTTCTGCTGGGCCTTGGCAGCATCATCGGAAGCCTTTTTAAGGGCAGCCTTGGCCGCTGCCTTCTCTTTTTCAGTTACAGCCTTGAGAGCCTCTTCCTTTTCCTTATGAGCCTCCTTGTCCCTGCGGGTGCTCATAAGGTAAACGCCGCCTAAAAGCACGGGCCACAAAGCTGCTATCATGGGCACCGCGGAAAGGGCTCCGGCGGTCAGCGCCGGGGCCGGGGTTGTACCCAGGTCCATCCTCATTCCTGCTTTTTCAAAGGGCACATCCGAAAGATACAGCCAGGAGGTGCCGCCCATCTCGTTCTCGCCGTAGATGTGATCCACATAGAGATCCGGGCGGCGGGCGATGCGCCGGCGGGCGATGTTCAAAAGATCCTTGCGCTTGCCGAAAACAAGGGCCTCGGTGGGGCAGACTGCAACGCAGCCGGGAAGCAGGCCCTCCATTATCCGGGGGTGGCACATGGTGCATTTTACCACTTCCGGGTCAAAGGCCTTGCTGTACTCGTAGGCCGGAATTTCAAAGGGGCAGGCCACCATGCAGTAGCGGCAGCCCACGCACACTTTGGGGTTGTAGATGACAGGCCCTTGGGGCGTTTTGGTGAAGGCCTTTACAAAGCAGGCGGAGGCGCAGCCAGGCTCCAGGCAGTGGTTGCACTGCTTTTTGGCAAAAACCGGCAGCCCCGAAGGCCTCAACCCATCATAGCGGTTGACCACGGTGTAGGCCTTGTCTGTTGTCCGGCGCTTTTTTTCCAGCACAGTAAGATCCGCAAAGGGCTGGTCAGGCTCCGGCAGGTCGTTTACCTTGTTGCAGGCAGCCTCGCACCGCCGGCATCCAACACAGGCAACCAGGTCATGGAGTACGGCATTGGAATCCGGGTGACCTTCAAAATGCTTGTTGGAGGCAGCGACAGCAGGCTTCACCGCTGCGGCTGTTGTGGCAGCCGCCCCTGCTCCGAGCCATCCCAAAAACTTCCTTCGCGATAGGGCCATGTGAAAAACCTCGCACAGGCGGCCAAAAGGCCTTTTCTTTTTAGGTGCAGAGGAGATTTTCCCTGTTTCTGCGCCAGGCAAGCCATCCCTGCTGCACGCATTGTTTTTTCCCGCGCCGCTTTAACAGCCGGGCCTAAAAATCGTTCTCCAGTATCTTGTCGGTCAGGGGCCTGTTCTCGTTCTTTTCCTTGTGGCAGTCTGTGCAGCCCACAGCCTTTTCAATGCCCATCACCTCGTGGCAGCCGATGCACTGCTGGTGATAGGCGGCCACTGCTCCGGGCTTTGCCAGGTCCTTGCCGCCGCCGACCCCTGCGTGGCAGCTCGTGCAGCGGGGCGGCTTTTTGGAAACAGGGCTGTTGTGGTGGCAGCCCGCGCACATGAGGCCTTCTTCCCTGTGGAATTGGGAAGCCAGGTTGCTGTCGCGCATTTTTTCCAGAAGGGTGTTGACGATTTTCCTGTGGGGCAGGTTGGAGCCCTGGTACTGGCTGGAAAATGCGTTCATCACCACGATTTCGGGAATGTCGTCCTGGGGATAGGTGCCTGTCACGGGCCTGCGCTTTTCCAGGGCCAAAAACGCGGCAATCTGCTCATCCTTCAACTGGGCCATCTCCGGCGGCACAGCACTTCTGTCTGCCGGGGGCACGGCCTGGTGGCAGGACACGCATGAGCCCTTGTCCGGGCCCGAAGCAAGGGGAGCCACATGGCATCCGGCGCATTCAGGAGCCCTCTGCTGACGGGTGTGGCAGCCCACGCAGGACTCCTGGGCTGCAACCTGGTGCATGGCAGAGGAAAGGTTCACAAAATCGCCCTTCTTATCACCCGCTATTGTGTGGCAGGTGTTGCAGGCCTCCAGGCTCCTGTGGTGGCAGGCGCGGCACGACTGCTCGTAATCCTCGTGGGCCTTGTGGGCGAATGGCACAGGCTCCATCCTGGGCCTGCCTTCGGGCATGGGCGTCTGCATAAGCGAATAGTCGGGCTGGTTGCGCGTGTAGCGGGGCGGTTCTTCAACAACCTTTATGTTTTTGCGGGCCTCTGCGCTGTGGCATCCGGCACATTCAACAGGCCCGGCCTTTTCGTTTTTATCGGCAAGGCCCTTGTGGCAGAGCACGCAGGAGTTGTGGGCCGCGCTCTGCGATGGGGCAGCCTTGCCCTGGGGTTCTTTTCCGTGGCAGTAGAAGCAGCTTGCCTCCTCGCCCTTCTTGTAATAGCGCTGCTGGGTCTGCTCGTTGTAGGAATGATGGCAGGCCTCGCACTTGTTCTTGTCGTCTTGAACATGGCGGAAGTGCAAGGAGCGGTCAAAGGCGATTTTGGAGAAGGCGTTTTCCACATCCGGCCTTTCCCTGTGACACTGGCCGCAGGTCACAGGGCCGGTTTCTTTGCCTGCTGCCTTTGTTTCCTTGTGGCAGGCAATGCAGTTGTCGTGATAGGCCTTCATCACCTGCTCGCGGGAGTCGTTTTCCGTGCGCGCAAACAGGAGGGAGAGGGTTTCGTCCTTTGTCCTGTGGCAGGTGGAGCAGTTGCCCCCGGCCTCGGCAACCGCCTTCTGGTGGGTGTCATGGAAAAAGACCACCGCAGGCCGGGTGAGCGCTCCAAACTGCGTCATTCCGTCAATAACAAGAATGTCCACCCTGGCGGTTGCCTGGGCCGCACCCTGGGAAGCAAGAAGTCCGGCCACGGAAAAGAATCCTGCCAGAGCAATTGTTACAACAAACAGCGGTGAAACCCATCGCGCTCCTGTCAGCTTCATATTCCTAACCCCCGCCTGTCACAGCCACCTTGGGCTGTGTGGTCCTGTTGCTTGCGGTTTTTGATGCGTTCGAGCTCCAACTCCAGAAGATCCTGCATGGTGGTGCCGTCATAAACGCAAAACAGCGACTCCCAGACCTTCTCCCACATGGGCGAAAGGGCGCATTGCCCGTCAAAGGGGCAGTTGTCCTTGGAAACGCAGGCAATGCAGTCCTGCTCGCCCTCGCCTGTTTTGTCCATGAAACGGATTACATCCCCCACAGCAATGTCGCGGGGCCTGCGCAGCAGGTAGTAGCCCCCCTGATATCCCCGCTTGGCGCTCACAAACCCGCTTTTCTTGAGCTCATTTAGAATCACCTCAAGAAAGCGCATGGGAATGGCCTGGACCCTTGCGATTGTGGAAATTTTGATGGGCCCCCGCCCGTGGCGCTTGGCCAGCTCAAAAATTGCGCGAAGCGCATATTGTTTTTTCTGGGTGATGAGCATGGGTTCCTTCTTGACTAAAACAGTCAAGAAAATTCTTGACCTTCACCGTCAAGAATAATCTTGAGCTTTTTAGTCAGGAAAAAATACGGTAGTCAAGTTTTTTTTGAAGGGGGGATACGATTTTTCGGTTCAGCCCCTGAAAACAGAAAAACCGCCTTTGCAGAGCAGCTTGGAGCTGGCTGAAAAAAGCTGCCTTTTCAATCAATAACTAGCTGGTTTTATATATAATATTGTTTGGGCTGCATCGCGCTGAATCAGGCTTTGATAACCTGGCGGATTTTGCCGGAAAGCTCAAGGATGTTGACAGGCTTTTGGATGAATCCGTTGCAGCCCTTTTGCATGATGCTCTCGGCCTGCTCATTTAGCGAATAGCCTGAAAAAAGAAGAATCTTCGCCTTTGGATTGACCTGCCGAATCTTGTCGAACAGCTCGACCCCGCTCATCCTGGGCATCACCATATCAAGGATGACAAGTGCTATTGAATCAATATGTTGCAGATATATTTCCAGGGCCTTTTCCGGCGTCTGGGCTTCCAGCACGGTGTAGCCGAGGCCTTTGAGCAGATCCCGCACCGTTTCCCGCACATCCTTTTCATCATCCACCAGAAGAATGGTTTCTGTTCCGTACTCCAGGATTTCCCTGGGGGTCTGGAGCTGCCCGGATGCTTTTTTGTCTGCCGCAGGCTCCTGGGAGGCCGGCAGAAACACCCTGAAGGTGCTCCCCTTGCCCGGCTGGCTTTCAACCGTTATGCAGCCCCCGTGGTTTTTCACTATGCCGTTGGCCGAAGACAGGCCCAGCCCTGTGCCGCGGGCTTTGTCCTTGGTGGTGAAAAATGGGTCGAAAATTCTTTTCAGGGTGGAAGGGTCCATGCCGCAGCCGGTGTCTGTGACCTCTATTTCCACGAAATTTCCGGATTTGCAGCCAAGAGGGCCGGCAAAGGATTCATCCAGCACGGTATCCCTGCAAAATACAAATATCTGTCCGCCGCCGGGCATGGCCTGCCAGGCATTGACCAGAAGGTTGAGCAGAACCTGCTCCACCTGGCCCCTGTCCACCTGGGCTGTTTTTTGTGCAGTCAGATTCAGATGAATGGAGATTTCCTTGCGGGTGCGGCCGAACATGGCGGCGGTCTTTTCCACAAGCTGGTTGACATTTGTGTCAGCCACGGAGAACTTGCCCCCCTGGGCCAGGCCAAGGAGCTGGCGGGTGAGGCCTGTGGCGTCCTGGATGTGGGTCTCCATGTTTTTGAGGCGCTCATTTACAGGCTGCGGCAACTGGGGTGAAAGGAGCAGAAGGCTGATGTTGCCCTGGATGCTCATCAAAAGGTTGTTGAAATCGTGGGCTATGCCGCCCGCCAGGGTTCCCAGGGCCTCAAGCTTCTGGGCCTCGTTCAGGCGCTCCTCAAGGCGTTTTTTCTCCTTTGCGGCCCTGCGGCGCTCGGTTATGTCCTCCACCACGGCGATGAGGTTTTTGGGCTTTTCATTCTCGTCCTTCAATACGGATATTGTGACATTGGCCCAGACTATCCGCCCGTCCTTCTTGAGATAGCGTTTTTCCAGGAAGCAGGCCTGGTTCTGGCCCGAATAGAGCTGCCGCACGCACTCCCTTGACATATCCAGATCCAGGGGGTGGGTTATCTGCCAGACATCGGTTTTCAAAAGCTCCTCTTCCGTGTAACCAAGTATCCGGCTCAAGCGCTGGTTGACGCGGAAATATCGGCCGTCCAGCCTGTAGCTGGCAATGCCCACAGGAGCCTGATCAAAGGTGGCCCGGTAACGCTCCTCGCTTTCGGAAAGGGCGCTCTGGATTTTGCGGCGCTCTTCCATCTCCCTTTCCAGGGCAAGGTTCTTGCGGCTCAAATCATCCATCTTTTCCACAAGGCTGTCGCGCATCCGCGCAAAGCTTGTGGAAAGAACTTCAACCTCGCCCCTGGCGCCTGTTTCCAGGGGGGCGTCCAGATCTCCGGCCGCAATTTTTTCCGCTGTCTCGGTGAGCCTTTTCACAGGCCTCACAAAGCGGCCGGCCACCAGGGCCACAAAAAGGGCCGCGGCGGTCATGAAGGCAACCATTATGGAAACAAGGGCTGCGCGGAAGGCCAGGACATCGGCATATTTGGCGTCTGTGGGTATGGAATAGCCCACAACCCAGCCCCAGGGCTCGAAGGTTTCAAAAAGGGTCCAGTAGCGGCGGCCGTTTAGGGTGTGCTCGAACTCCCCGGCCTGTTGCGTGAGCAAGGGGTCCAGAAAGCTCTGCTGGTTGAAAAACCCCTCCGGAGAGCAGCGGGGGTGGGCAAGGCAGGTGCCGTCCTTCTTTATGATAAAAGGGTGGGAAACAGAATTTTCAGCAAAATATTCCTGGCGGAAGCGGTCCAGGAAAAACTCCTGAAAGCCCTTTTCGTATGCTTCGGGCATACCCGTAAAGTGAAGGCGGCGGTCGCTTTCAGCAAGGGAATGGAGAATGGACGAGATTTTTTCCGAAAAGGCCGCGTGCTGGCTGCGGTCAATTATATGGGAGAACTGGCGGTCGGCGAACACATAAACGCCTGCCGTTGCCGCCGTGAAGGAGGCGACCACAAGGAAAAGAAGACGGAAAAGCAAAGAAGGGCTTGGGCCGGGCCATTTCATGGAATCAGGCTTTTCTGGGGTTGTTCTGCAACAAAAGCAAGGCGCAAAAAGTCCGGGGCTGTCCGGGCATCAGCGCCCTGTTGTCATGCTCTGGGCAAACTCCACCAGAGTCATGCCGTAACGCTGCTTCCACAGCTTGTTGAAGGCTGAATCGGCATCCGCAATCTGAAGGCGGAAAAACTCCCTGGCTTTTTCCTGCAAGACCTTGTCATCTTTGCAAAAGCCCCAGCCGATTGCCTCCACCTCCCCCAAGGAAAAGGCCACTGTCAGGTCAGGGTATTCCTGCCTGATTATGGCCATGGCTCCATCCGCATCCATCAGCGTAAAATCAGCTTCCCCGCTCAACAACATTTCCCTGGCATTTATAAGGGTTGCGGTGAGAGCAATTGAAACGGGATTGGCAAGGTACAGAGTCTGGTTCTGGCCTTCCAGCCAGGACTGGAAACTGCTGGATTTTAAAATGATGGCCCTTTTGCCTGCCAGGTTGCGCTCCGAGGTGTAGTCCTGCTCTTCGCCACGGCGCACCACAACAACGGTTCGTGAGGGAAAAAGGTTCACAATCCCCATCAAATTTTCCCGCCAGGGCATTCGGGTTATGGGTGCGGCAATGCAATCGCAGGTGCCTTCAGCCAGCAGTTTCGGCGTGTAGGAATCCCCCCGCCGGGTCTGGCCGTTTTCATCCTGGAAAATAATATCCCAGGTGGCAACTCCATGCACAACCACCTCCAAATCCGTGCCCACATGGGCGGCAAAGGCCTTGGCCAGCTTGCAGTAAAATTCGTATTCCTGCTGGTTTGCGGTCACAATGCAAAAGCGCAGCTCGCCGGAGGCCTCAATCTCCTCCAGGGGCCTTGCCTGGACGGAAGCTGAACCTGCCAGCAAAAAGGCAAAAAGCAGCGCGAAAAAATGGAAGGGTTTCTGCATGGGCCTTGCCTGCCTGTAAAAATGCCGGATTTAAGGCCAGCCACAAGGTTTATCGCTCTTTTCCCAAGGGCGATTGAACTTCTCTGGAATCAAGGAAACGGAAAACCGCCTTTTTGGTGAAGGGGCAGATTGTTCCGGGATGCGCTTTTTCTACTCCTGGAATGTAAAATACCTGATATGTAAGCGATAAGCAAGTATTTTACGATATTTTTCCGGCCTTGTTGAAACCCTGCCGGGGCAGGGATCAAGGCCTTTCAAAAAAGGCCAATCCATCTCCGCCAGGGCATGAGCTCCACGGGAGGGCCGCCCAGAGAGCGGGATTTTTCCTGTAGATAAAGCAGAATGTCCCCGCATCTTCCCAAAAAGCGGGGAGGGGCACAAAGGGGCCGGGTGAAGTCATCCCAGTGGGTCAGCCACACCCGGCGGGCGGAGCATGGCATCACTACCCGCTCAAACCATTTGTCAACAAAGGCTTTGGGCTTTCTGTCCAGGCCGCCTATGCCAGGCAGAAGAATGTCCGCCCTCATATCCCCAAGGCTTGCACCCGGCCGGGCCGGAGCAAAGTTTGCGCTGCCCGAGCTTATGAAGGACCCGCTCTTGTGCTCCACCTTCAGTTTGTATGTGCCGCCCTCCTTCCAGGCCCAGGCTCTTGCGGGCGGAACAAGGGGCTTTTCAACAGCCTGCCCTATGCCCAGAAGCTGCCGCAGCCCTGGCGGAAATTCCAGATGGCGGCTTGGAACAAAGGTCACGGTGAAATCGCCGAAAGCATAAGGATCAAGGGGTGTTATTTCAAGAATGTTTTCCGGGTCCAGCCCGCCGCCCAGGGCTATGTTTCTTGTGGATGCCGACCCGGCGACAACAGCTCCCGTGGCCCTGGCAACGCAGGCGGCATCAAGGGCATGATCCACATGGCTGTGGGTGATAAGCACGGCATCTGCCTTTTCGATGCCCGATTCCGCAAGTATCCGGCCCACAAGGCCGGAATCGGGCGCAACAGCTCCGGCAAGCAGTTGAAACCGGGAAGGCCGGGAAAAGTAGGGGTCAATGAGAAGCGTGGTTGAGCCGTCTGTGACGGCCACGCTGTTTGTGCCCAGAAACATGGCTCTGACAGGGTTTTTGGCGCTCATGGCCCTTTCTCCGGGGAAAGGCTGCCCAGCATGGCGGGCTTCAACTCTATGGATTGCAGGGGTTTTTGCCGCAAATATATTGCCATTGTGCCACAAATCAGCGTCAATGCGCCATTACTATTCCCCGCAGCAGCGCAGGGGACAAAGGCTTTGCATTTGTGCTATGAAGGGGCGACATTGTAGAGGTCATGAGCTGCCTCTTCTGCAACACAAATCTGCAATCACTTGAATTTTTGGAGTTTTGGCATGGCCAGCACACAAAGGGGCCAATCGTCTGCCCGGTTTTGGGAGATGCTTTTGCAGCTTTCCCGTGCAGGGGATGGCAAGGGCTATGGGGCCACCATAAAAAGCGTTGAGCCGGTCTTTGACCTTCTGCTCAACAACCTTGTGGGCTCATACGATTTTTTCAACCCAGGGGCCATCCTGCCAAGCAGGGGAAGGCCCCTTTGCATAATTGCGGCCCACGGCCCGCTGACCGCCCCACTTGCGGGCATGGGCATAATCGGGCGGCTTTATCTGGACAAGGGCCTTGGCGACATGGTGGTGGGCTTTTACCCCCATCCCGCCCTTTTCTGGCTGCCGGGCATGGATAAAATTTTTTCCCGAATCGGCACGCCCACAAAGGTTTATGACGCCCCAACCCTGGTGGAGCTCCTCAAATCCGGCAGAATGGCCGTGGCTGCCACTGCTCCCGAAGGCCTTTCCTGCCATTTTACCTGGGATGAGTATGTGGGCCCCCTGCGAAGCGGAGGCATGATTGAGGCGGCAATCCGGGCGGATGCGGATCTCTGCCTTTTCACCCACCTGGGGGGGACTGCCTGGGCTGTTGAGCTGAAACTGCCCTTTGGCCTTGCCCTGCCCATGACCCGCGGCCTGCGCGGCCTTTACATTCCGCTGCCCCCTGTGCTCAAAATCCCCCGCTATTCCATTTACAGCAAGCGCTTTGCCCTCCAGCTCACAAAGGCGCGGCTGGAAAAGCTCTCCGCCCGCGAGAGGCACATGGCCATTTCGCTTGAAATGGAGCGGGTGCGAAATGAGCTCAACCTGATGACAGACGAGCTCAAGCGCAGGATAAGCAAAAAGGATGGCAAAAATCCGGCCTTAAAGAGTGCTTCATGAACAAATTGAGGAAAGAGCCATGAAACGCAGACAGGTTTGCCTTGCTGCCGCCTTGTTGCTGGCGGTTTTTGCACTGCCAGGATGCCGGACAGCCTTTCATGCCGCCCCGCTTCCCATTCAGCCCGGCGGCATAACCCAGGTGGCCACAATAGATGCCCTGCTGGCAGGCGTGTATGACGGCCACATGAGCCTTGCAACCCTGAAGCAATATGGCGATTTCGGCATTGGCACCTTTGAGGGGCTTGACGGGGAGATGATTCTTCTGGACGGCGTATTTTACAAGGTGAGGGCTGACGGAAAGGTTTATCTGCCTGACTTAACCGAAAAAACGCCCTTTGCCAGCGTTACCGGTTTTGAGCCGGATATTGAGGCGGCCATTGAAAAGCCTCTGGACATGCAGGCCTTCGTGGAGCTTGTGGACGGGCTTTTCCCCCGGCAGAACAGCTTCTGCGCAATTCTTGTGCGGGGCGACTTCACCCGTATGCGCACCCGCAGCGTTCCCATGCAGCAAAAGCCTTATCCGCCCCTTGCGGAGGTTACCAAAAATCAGCCGGTTTTTGATTTTGAGAACATTTCCGGTGTGCTTGTGGGCTTCCGCTCGCCGGATTTTGTGAAAGGGGTGAATGTGCCGGGCTATCACATTCATTTTCTTGCTGATGACCTTTCGGGCGGGGGCCATGTGCTCAACTTTGAGCTGAAAAAAGGCCTTCTGAAAATGGATACGGACCACGGCTGGCTCAATATCCATCTTCCAGCCCAAAGCGAGGCCTTTGCAGAATCAGACCTCTCTTCAGACCGCAGCCATGAGCTTGAATCCGTTGAAAAGGAGCGCTGAACAAGGGCGTTGTCCGGTTCCGGGTTTTTGTGTTAAAAATGATTGCAGAATCCGAAACCTTTTCAAAAGCAGGCCAATTAACCGGCAGCACCGGAAAATAAGCTCCCATAGCCTTTAATTAACTGCTTTAAGCCTGACAACCTGCTTATTACTTTAAGTTTTTTCGAAGGTGGGGTGTGAGGGGACATTTTTAAAAAGTTTCTCCCCGCAAAAGCCCAAATTTTTTAACTGACCCTTTTTCCAAAACTTCCTGCATTGCGGAGAAAAAACAATGGCCAAAATCTACGGTGGGCATCTTGTTGCAAGGCACCTTAAAGAAAAGGAAGGGGTTGACACGATTTTTTCCCTTTCCGGCGGGCACATTGACCGGATTTATGACGGCTGTTTTCAGTACGGTGTAAGGCTTGTGGATGTGCGCCACGAGCAGGCAGCGGCCATGATGGCTCATTCCTGGTCCATTTATGCGGGCAAGCCCGGAGTATGCCTTGTTACGGCCGGGCCGGGCTTTACCAATGCCATAACGGGAATTGTGAACGCGCATTTGGAAAATGCGCCCCTTGTGGTTATTTCCGGCACAGCCCCTGTGCGGGACTGGGGCAAGGGCGCTCTCCAGGAGATGGACCAGGAGGACATGATAAAGCCCTTTGTGAAGTGGTGCCACACCTGCCACTCAACCGCCAGGATACCTGAAGCCATTGCCGCGGCTTTCCGCCATGCGGTTAACGGCAGGCCGGGGCCTGTTTTCCTCCAGCTTCCGCCCGATATTTTGAATGTGAGCATTGACGAGGAGGCGGTTGTCCCTGTCGGGGCAGGCAGCAAAATCTACGGCAGCCTGCCGGATGCAGCCTCACTTAAAGAGGCTGCCCGGCTTATAAACAATGCCAAAAGACCGGTCATAATGGGTGGCAGCGGCGTGGGCCTTTCCCCCTGCGAAAAATCCATAAGGGAATTTGTGGAAAAAAGCGGGATTCCCTTCTTTTTCCTCAATGCAGGCAGGGGCGTGCTGCCCGATAACCACCCCTTGAGCCTGTGGGATGGAACCCAGACATCCATGTTCAACGGTGCGGCCCAGGCGGATGTGATTGTGGCTTTGGGCATCCGCTTCAACTGGCTGCTGCTTTTCGGCCAGGGCTTTGTTGCGTCAAAGGTAATAAGGGTGGATGTGGATGCCACGGAATTGAACCGCAACCGGGAGGCGGATGTGGGCCTTTGCGGGGACATAAACCTCACCCTTGAGGCATTGAACCCCCTGCTGGAAAAGCGGGAGCATTCCTCCTGGCTTGATTCGCTGCGCCAGGCATCCGCCCCGGAAGTCCAGGCCAATGACGCGCTCAAGCACACGCCAAAAGACCCCATCCACCCCTTCCGGCTAATGGAGGCTGTGCGCCAGGTGGCTGGGGATGATGCAATCTACATTCTGGACGGAGGCGACACCTCCTACTTTGGCATAATGGGCTTTACGGCCACCCGCAAGGCCTCTGTGCTTGGCGCGGCAAGCGGGCTGTTGGGCTGCCTGGGAACAGGCCTGCCCTTTGGCATTGCCGCAAAAATGGCTTTGCCCCATAAAACCGTGGTGGTTGTTTCCGGAGATGGCTCCTTTGGCTTCAATGCAATGGAGTTTGATACGGCCCTGCGCCACAACGCGCCGGTATTGTGCGTAATCTGCAATGATCAGGCATGGGGCATGATAAAGCACGGCCAGGAAATCTGCTACGGCTGCGACCGGCTAATCGGCTCGGAGCTTGGGGTTGTTCATTACGAGGGGGTTGCAAAGGCCCTGGGCGCGCATGGCGAGCTTGTGGAAAAGGACAGCGAGCTTGTGCCTGCCTTGAAGCGCGCTTTGGAGTCGGGCAAACCCGCCTGTGTGAATGTTCTCACAGACCCGACTGTGACAAGCCCGGCCACTCTGCTTTTTTCTCAGTCCCTTAAAATGGAGTGAGCCATGAAGGCCCTTGTTTTTGAACTGTCTCTGCCCAGGGCTGGCGCGCTCATGTCTTTGGGCAGGGCTTCCCAAAAGCTCTTCTATGACAGCCCCCTGTCCCTTATCAGCATAAAAGATGTGGATGAGCCGGTGCTGCCGGGGCCGGACTGGGTGAAGGTGAAAACAGCGGCCTGCGGATTCTGCGCCTCGGATCTCAACCTCATTTTTTTGCGCGAGTCGCTCACAGCAAGCCCTTTTTCCTCCTTTCCCTGCACAATGGGCCACGAGATGTGCGGCACCGTGGTGGAGGCCGGGGCTGGTGTGGATAATGCCAAGCAGGGGGACATGGTGGCGGTTGCGCCCATACTCTCCTGCGCGACCAGGGGAATTGACCCTGTGTGCGCGGCCTGTGCCAAGGGCCTTGTGTGCAACTGCGAAAACTTTGCAAGGGGCAACCTTGCTCCGGGAATGTTTTTGGGGCTTTGCAAGGATGTGGGCGGCGGCCTTGCACCCTATTTTGTTGCCCACAAGAGCCAGGTTTTTGTTATGCCCAAAGGCACCCGCCCGGAAACCGGGGCAATGATGGAGCCTTTTTGCGTGGGGCTTGCCGCAGTGTTGGGCAGCCGCCCGGCAGATGGCGAAAAGGTTCTTGTGATAGGCGGCGGAGTGATAGGCAACGCAGTTGTAAGGGCCATAAGGGCGCTGGGTGCGGACTGCAAGATCACGGTGGCTGATCCCTCCCCCTTTGCAGCGGGTGTGGCACGCCTTTCCGGAGCAGACAGCATAATTGCAAGCGGCGACATAATTGCAGAGGCCCCGGCGCTCACGGGCGGGACATCCTACAAGCCCCTTATGGGCAAGAACATACTCATGGGCGGTTTTGACCGCATATTCGATACTGTGGGCAGCTCGAATACCCTCAATGCAGCCATGCGCTGCCTGGCAGCAGGCGGGGAGATAATGATGCTTGGCATAGGAGCCTCCGCCAAGCTGGACCTCACGGCCCTGTGGCTTAAAAAGCAGACCATAAAAGGCACTTTGGCTTATGGCTTTGAGCCGTGGAAGGGCAAATCCCTCCATGTTTACGAAATTGCCCTTGAGCTTATAAAAAAAGGAAAGGTCCGCCTTGATGACCTTGTGACCCACCGCTTTGCCCTGGCCGAGTACAAACGCCAGATTGAAGTGAACCTGGCAAAGGGCCGCCATCAGGCAATGAAGACGATCACATGGTTCGATTGAACGAAAACAAACCAAGTCACCCAAAAGGCGTTTATTTAAACGACCCGGATGTTCTGGAAATAAGGGGCGGCGGCGGATGCCTGATGGTGGCCGGCCTGTTTTTTGCGGCCTTCGGAGGGCTTTTTGCCTTCACAATGCTTAATGTGCCCCAGGGCCATTCGGCAGGCCAGATTTTCGGGGCGGCCTTCGGCGGGTTTTTCGCCCTTTTGGGCGCTGCAATGCTGCTGGGCCGCTGGGGCATAAAACTATACCGCAGGGAGGGCAGGCTTTTTTCCTGGTGGGGCTTAAGCCTGCTTCTGCCCGGTTTAACCATGCCCCTTAAAACCAAAAGCGTAAACTTAAACGACTTTTCCTTTGTCTTCCTTTCCAAAGAGGTGAGAAAATCTTCGGGCAGCAAGTCCAACTCGCAGACGGTTTACCCGGTGAGCCTTGGAGGGGATAATGACCAGACAAAGCTCAAGGAGTTTTCGGACTATGCTTCCGCAAGAGGCCTTGCCGAGCTGGTGGCAAAGTTTCTGGGCCTTGACCTGCACGATTCCTCAAGCGGCCAGACTGTTGTGCGCCAAGCTGTCTTTCTGGATGAATCCCTGCGCCAGAGAACGCTTCGCACAGGGGAGGCGGTTACTGCAAAGCAAAGGCCCATAAATATGCGCTCCACTGTTACGCCTGGGGCTGGAACAGTGGATATTGTTGTCCCTGCTTCGGGCATAACCTCTTTTCATGGCGCGGGCCTTGCCATTATCATAAGCATATCAGCCATAAGCTATTATTTTGAGGGCTGGTTTCCTTCTGCGTTCATCATTCTTTTTCCGGGCCTTGCCATTTTGGGCCATGCGTCCCAGGGAATAAAGATAAGGGCGGACCGCCAGGGCCTTTGGCTAAAAAAAACCTGGCTTGGCATAGGCATCACCCGGCACATCCCGACAAACGAGCTTGAAGAGCTTGTTGCGGCAAGGATTTTGCCCGAAGGCATGGAGTTAAGCGAGCTGCCGGAAAAGCACCGGGCCGTTGTGCTTGCAGCCGTCAATTTTTTTGTGCGGCCAAAGCTTGTGGCCCGCTCCGACCAGAAGACCCTTGAGGTTTCAGGTGCTGTTTCCGGCGCGGAGATGGAGTATCTTCTCTCCCTGCTCAAACGGGAGCTTGTGCGATAGAAATTTGGGCAGGCCAGATACTACCGCAACAAGGCCCAGCTTCAACACATTGCAAAAAAATATAAGTCAGCCTTATTTGCATTGGGCAGGGCATTTTGTTAGAATAAGTTTGTAAGACAACAATCCCGCGACCGGCATCTTTTTTAAACCCTCATTTCTCCCCGCATCATCCGCAGACCGGCCTCTTTTAATTGAGGTACACCCGGCTGCAAAACCCCTCACCCAAGGAGGTTCCCATGAGTGAAAGCGTTTACAAGGTCATCGAGCTTATCGGTTCCAGCAAGGAGTCCTGGGAAAAGGCGGCCAAAAACGCCGTGGAAACAGCTTCCAAAAGCTTGAAGGAGCTGCGTATCGCCGAGGTAAAAGAGCTGGACCTGAAAATTGAGGATGGCAAGGTCACAGCATACCGGGCAAAGATAAGAGTCTCATTCAAATACGAAAAATAGCTTCAAAGCCTTGTTCAAAAGAGCCCGGCAACCTTGTTGACAGCAAGGCTTTTCTGCCGGGGGCTTTTTGGAAAAGCCGGTCTGCGGTTTGGCTTTTTTGCCTCCGCAGGCTGGAAAGGATTGGTGTTGCCTTGCCTTGACCCATATACGGGATAACAATCTGCTTGGATCGGCATTAAGCATAAGCTGCCTGCTCACCCGCTGAAAGCCGCAAGCACAAGGGCTGCCAGAATCATCCAGCACAGAAGCTGCCAGCGATTTGGCAGGGGCCATGAGCGCAGGCGGGCATAGCCTGCCCCCAAGCCCATGCCTGCAACAAGCCCGAAAAGGTGGGCTGTAAAGTCGCTTTTGGGGCTGTTGCCCAATAGCGCCAGAAGGGTGAGGGCAGCACCCAGCACGACCCATCCGGCCCTGCCTCTTTTTCTGCGGCCGGGATGCGGGGGCGGGGCCATGCGGTAGCCTGCAAGCCAGCCCATTGCCCCGAAAACGCTTGTGGAGGCTCCGGCGCTTAAATGCCCTGGGCCGTGAAACGCCGCGTTGATGAGGTTGCCGACAACTCCTGCCATCAAAATCATCAGCCATCCGGCTCCTGCCCCTGCTGTCTGAACAACCGCTGTGCCGAAAATTGCCAGCCCGGCCATGTTGCCCGTAAGATGCACGGGGTCGAAATGCAGAAACAGAGCGGTCAGCGTCCGGTATATCTGGCCGGAAAGTATGGCGGCGCTGTCTGCGCCCCAGGTGCGGATGAGACTTCTGTCGGTCTCCACAGAGCCAAGGATGGCGTAGAAAAGAAGAAGGACTCCGGCGGCCCAGTAGCCTGTGCGGGTGAACACAAGGGGCGGGGCTGGTTTTTCAGGCAGGGGCGGGTTTTCGCCCTTGTAGGCTTCCACCTCCTCAAGGGCCTTTTGGGCAAATGATGCGGGGGTGAGTATCTGCCAGCCATCGGATTTTTTTTCAAAGGCAAAGGGTATGGCGCGGGCAGCCAGGATAAGGCCGTAAAGGTCTGCATCTTTTTCGGAAAGCGCTATGAAAAGCGGCTGCATCAATAGGGCTCCGGCCCGTTAAAATTATCCTGCAAAGGCAACTAATCAACAAAGCAAAATTTCTGTTGCCCGCCGGTTTTCGGGCTTTGCTGTCTCAAGGTTTGGGCAAAGCCTGCTGGATTTTTTTCAAATGGGTCTTAATGTTAATGGCAAGGCTTGCTTCACAGTATATTTTTCAGCAGAAAGGAATTGCCATGAAAGGCGTTTTGTTCATACTCGGTTTTTTGGCCTTTTGGGTTCTGCTCCAGGCCTGGATTCTGCCAAAGTTCGGCGTAAGCACCTGATTGCGGCCCTCCTGCCAGGTGGCAGGACCAGAGCAGGAAGCAGATACCAAGGCTATTGGCCAAGGTAAAGCCCTTGAAGATGCCGGTACACAGAAAAAGGATGCTGACACCCAGGGCTGAAAGGCGGTTTGGCAAGGCTGGCGCGGCGGCGGCAAGCGATGCTTGCCGCCGGGCGCATTGCGCCCGGCCCCTGGAGAGAAAAGCGGGCTGACATAAGCCCGCTTTTCTCTCCAGGGGGCCGCCGCCCTCCGCATCACTCCACCGTGAAATGGGCTTCCTCGAATTCGGGCTTTCCTGCGTAGCGGGCCATGAAAAAGCCGGGCAGCTCGTCGCGTTTGTCGAAAAGGGCTGAATTGGCCTGTATTCCCGCCTTGTTCAGGGCAGCCACCACTTCATCCACATTGGGAGGGCAGCCCTTTATGAGAATGGCCTCCTTTATGTTGGGATGATTCTTGTTGGCCTTTACCATGCACTGGCCCACAAGTATGGTCTTGTTCATGCCTTTTGCAGGCTCCATGGCTTTGCCGGTGAGCACCTCCACCTTGTCGAAAGGCCCGCCCTGCCAGGCCGCCCGTATGGCTGTGAGCAGAAGCCCGTTCAAGGCCGAGCAGTAGGTGCACATGGAAAGATCGTACTTGCGGTAGTACAGGCCCTTGATCCCCTGCTTGGCAAGGGGCATGGGCATTTCCCCTTCAGCGGTCACGGAGTATGCAAAATCATGACCAAGGGGCATGGTCACTTCAGAAAGGTTTTCCCCCACAATTTCAACATCGGAAAGATCCGCAACCCGCCCCCGGTTCTCCGCTGCAAAGCGCAGGTGGGGCACTTCCTGGGGCTGGTAGCCCAAAATTGCGGCCCCCACCTTGTCTGCGGAAAGCACATCCTTTGAGGCCACAAGCAGGTTTGTGCGATGCACCTTGCCGTCAAAGGCCGGGCCTCTTTCCAGGGAATAAAGGCCGTCAATGACGGTCACCACAGGAGGCAGCTTGTCTGCCAGGCGGGCCACCCACCAGTGCAGGTTCTTTTCCGGGTCTGCGGAATGGCACTTCTTTCTGCTGGGAATGTCTATGGTGCCCTTGAGGTTCTTTATGCCCAGGCTCACCATTGTCTGGTTGTGGGTCTTTAGAACAGGCACATCAAAAACAAGGTCGGCCTCCGCCGCGTGAGAGCAGAATTTCAATGTGTCGCCATCGCCCACATCAAGCTTAACAAAGGGCTCGTCCATAACATTGACTGCCTTTACGCCAAAGCGTTTGGCAAGCCTGCCGTAACCAAGGTTTTCAAAGGCATGGGCCGGGGTTTTCTTGTCCTTGGGGTCTGAAACCACCACCCCTTCGCCTATGGTTATCTTTCCTGCGCCCCGCTCCTTTAGAATTGTCACCACATCCTCTATCACCCGCGAGGTGGTTATGACCCCCCACTTGGGGAAGTTCACGGCCATTGTCCAGAACACTATGTTGGGCTTCACAAAAACGCTGGCGTTATGTGGCAGGGAGTCCAGGGCCTTGCTCAAATCAAGGGCCCGGCGCACGGATTCCAAAGGTTTCTCATAACGAACGATTGAAACCAGTGGTTTTTGGGACATGGCTGCTCTCCTTGAAGGTTTTATTCAAAAGCGCTTGAGGTTATGCAAAAATTGCTTTCCAGGCAGACACCTGCCTTTCAATGGAACACCATATATGCCCGGTTGTCAATTGAGCCTGTTTGCCGGATTGATGCCGGTATCGGTTTTGGCGGAGGCCTTTGACTCATCTTGGCGATTTTCAGATGTTGAAGCGCACATGCATGATATCCCCGTCCTTCACCTCGTAGGTTTTTCCTTCCAGGCGAAGGGTTCCCTGCTTGCGGGCCTCGTTCATTCCGCCTGCGGAAACAAGGTCTTCAAACGACACCACCTCGGCCCGGATAAAACCCTTCTCCAGGTCCGTGTGGATTGCCCCGGCTGCCTGCTGCGCAGGGGTTGCCTGCCTGACAGTCCAGGCTCTTACCTCGTCTTCGCCCACGGTGAAAAAGGAAATGACCCCAAGCAACTGGTAGGAGGCGCGGATCATCCTGTCTTTGGCAGGCTCCGTAACGCCGAAATCATCCAGAAAGGCCTTTGCCTCTTCCGGCGACATGCGGCCAAGCTCCTGCTCAAGCCGGGCGCGCACCGCCAGGCAGGGGTCAGTCTTGCACGATTCCAGGCCTTCGGGCAGGTCGGGCTCCTCATCTTCATTGTTGAACACAACGAGCATGGGCTTGGCTGAAAGAAAGGCAAATCCGCGAAGGAGCTTGGCCTGGGCGATTTCAGGCTCCCGGCGCAGAGGTATGGAGCGGTTTAGCATTTCCAGGCATTTTTCCAGAAGCTCCGCCTCCTCCGGGTCGGGCTTTTTGCCGCGCTTCAAGTCATGAGCGTAGCGCTCCTTTTTTCGTTCCGCAACCAGAAGGTCTGCAAATACGAGCTCCGCGTCCAGCTCCGCAAAGTCGGCAGCCGGATTTGGGGGGCGGCCTGCGGCATCGGTAAAGTTACGCACAACGCAAATAATTGCATCACAGTTCCGTATCTGGCCCATGAGCTTGTCAGCGGCCTTGGCCCTGTCTGCTCCGGCAATGCGGGGGGCGGCAAGGTACTGAACCTTGGCGTAGGTGGTCTTTTTGGGCTTGTACATGGCAGACAGGCGATCCACCCTGGCATCGGGCACATCAATCACCGCAAGCACCTGCTCGCCCTTTTTCTCCTGCTCCCTCCCGCCGGTGAGGGCCTCAAACAAGGTGGCCTTGCCGCTTTGGGCCAAGCCTATAATGCCAAGCTGCATGGTAAAAAGCCTTTCCTTATATTCATTGCCGCACTTTTGGTGCGTTGTGCCCTTTATACCAAGTTGCAGCCAAATGGCCAAATCTTCTTTTGGTGAAGCGCCAAACAAAAAACGGCCGATGCAATTTCAAAACCTGTTTTTTTGCCGTCAGGCTGCTAACAAAATTTTAACATTTGGCCTTTATTGTGAAACCGGTTATTTTATCGGCAACCAGACCTCAAGGGAGGTAAAAGGCAATGAGGCCTATCCGCATCCTTTTTATATGCGTTCACAACAGTGCAAGAAGCCAGATGGCCCAGGCTCTGCTGCAAGAGATGGGAGCAGGGCTCTTTGATGTGGAAAGCGCGGGCTTTGAGCCCGGCCCCCTGAACCCCCTGGCCGTGGAGGTCATGGCCGAGATGGGCCTGGACATTTCACAAAACAAGGCCCAAAGTGTTTTTAGCCTTTACAAAAAAGGCCGGATTTATGATTTTATTGTAACGGTTTGCGAGGAATCCAGCGAGGCCAAATGCCCCATTTTCCCCGGCGTTGCAAGGCGGCTGCACTGGAGTTTCCCGGACCCGGCATCCTTTACCGGCACCTGGGAGGAACGCCTGGAAAAAACCCGCAAGGTGCGCGATGCAATAAGAGAAACCATTGCGAAATGGTTGGTTTCCCTTGAGCAGCCCAAAAGTTGAGAAAGGTCCTATGAGCAAAAAAATCAAAATCCTCTTTCTCTGCACGGGAAACGCCTGCCGCAGCCAGATGGCCGAAGGCCTCACCCGCCATTTCAAGGGTGATTCAATAGAGGCCTTTTCCGCAGGCTCCTCCCCGCATGGAGTGGACCCTTTGGCTGTGGAATCAATGGCTCAGATTGGCATTGATATTTCAAAACAGGAAAGCAAGCATGTAAGCGAGTTTGACGGGGCAGCCATTGATTGGGCCGTGACCCTTTGCGATAATGCCCAAAAGGCCTGCCCCATGTTCCCCCCTCCGGCAAAAACCGTTCACAAGCCCTTTGAAGACCCGCCCCTGCTTGCCAAAAACGAGGCAAGCCGCGAGGAGGCCATAGCCCATTACAACAGGGTGCGCGACTCCATCAAGGCCTTTGTGGAGGAGCTTCCCGGAGTGCTGGAAAGCCTTTATAAATCCCAGCGCAAGATAAGCATAAACCTTGGGGATGTTTGAAAAACCTTTTTCCGGGTTTTGCAAGCTGCTCCCTGGCTGTTGTTTTGCCTTGAATTCACTCCGGCCCAGGGCAATAGAAAGGACAACATTTGCTTGACAGCAGCCCTGGCCGGTGCTACGCAATCCCTGCATTGATTTGAAGGCACGTAGCTCAGGGGGAGAGCGCTACCCTGACACGGTAGATGTCGGCGGTTCAAATCCGCCCGTGCCTACCAGAATATGCAGGGGCTTTTGGGCATTGTTTCCAGAAGCCCCTTTTTGTTTTGTGCCTTCTTGCTTTGCCAGGGCCCCATCCGCATTAAAAGTTTATTTCCCCAAAAAAGCCCTTGACACATCACATGCTATCACTATATTCCAATTTAGCGATATAGGAGGGCTGCTATGGAGGAATTCATAAAGGTCATGAAGGCCCTGTCGGATCCCAACCGGGTGAAGATGGTAAAGATGCTCCAGCGCAAGATGATGTGCGTTTGCGAAATCCACGAGGCTCTGGGCATTGCCCAGTCCACGGCAAGCAAACACCTTAAAATCCTTGAAGATGCAGGGCTTATAACCAGCCGCAAGGATGGCCTGTGGGTAAACTATTTTCCTTCAGATGGGGCAAAGAATGCCTATGTTGCAAGCATTATGGGGCAGTTGCGCCACTGGCTGGAGGAAGATCGCCAACTTATTGATCTTATGGCCCGGCTGCCGGAAATAAAAAGGGAAAACATTTATTCCGGGGACGGATTGCAGGAGCCTGCCAGCCTTCAATGCAGCGGCCCCTGCCGGGAAAATAGCAGGGCCAAATCGCCATCCGGCAAAATATCAGGCAAAACTCCCAAAAGACAAAACAAACAGCAGGGAATAAATCCATGAAAGAGAGAACCATTTTATTTTGGATAGTGGGCCTTTACCTTGGGGCCTATTTCATCCCCTGGTCAGACCCGGTTGTGCGCCAGTCCGGTCTGGAAGCCTTCATGATGCTTCAGGAATACGCCAGGGAGCATGTTCTGACCTGCCTTGTCCCTGCCTTTTTCATTGCAGGGGCCATTGCAGTTTTTGTGAGCCAGGCCTCTGTGCTCAAGTATTTCGGGGCCCAAGCCAAAAAGGTTGTTGCCTACTCGGTGGCCTCGATTTCGGGCACCATTCTGGCGGTCTGCTCCTGCACGGTTCTGCCACTTTTTGCGGGCATTTACACCCGCGGGGCGGGAATTGGCCCGGCAACAGCCTTTCTGTATTCAGGGCCGGCCATAAATGTTCTTGCCATTGTGCTCACCGCCCGAATCCTGGGCTGGCAGATGGGCCTTGCGCGGGCTGTCGGCGCAATAGTTTTTGCTGTGCTGACCGGGCTTATAATGGCCTTTTTGTTCCGCAAGGAGGATAACGCACGCACCACGGGGGCCTTTTATCTGCCCGATGAGGATGAAAAGGGCCGCAGCCTGGCCCAGGACGCCCTTTTCATGGGGACCCTGGTTCTTATTCTTGTTTTTGCAGCCTTTGCCCGGCCTTCAGGCAATGCAGCAGGGCTTTGGCAGACCCTGTTTTCCATAAAGTGGTTTGTCACAGCCGGGCTTCTTGGCGTTATGACCTGGATGCTGATTGCCTGGTTCAAAAAGGAGGAAAGGATCGAGTGGGTTGAATCCTCCTGGGGATTTATGAAGCAGATTTTTCCCCTGCTGGCCATAGGCGTGCTGGCCGCGGGCTTTCTGCTGGGCCGCCCCGGCCACCCGGCCCTTATTCCAGAGCATTTCGTTGCCCAGCTTGTGGGTGGAAACTCCCTTTGGGCAAACCTTTTTGCCTCGGTTGCCGGGGCGCTCATGTACTTTGCCACGCTGACGGAGGTTCCCATTCTCCAGGGGCTTCTGGGTGCGGGCATGGGCCAGGGCCCGGCGCTGGCCCTTCTTCTGGCAGGCCCGGCCCTTTCCTTGCCCAATATGCTTGTAATTGCAGGCGTTTTGGGCTGGAAAAAAACAGGGGCCTTTGTTGCAATAGTGGTGATTCTCTCCACTGTTGCAGGCATGATTTACGGAACGATTGCGGGATAGCCGCCAGGGCGGCAGCCATGAAAAATTCAAAAAGGATTAACAAAGGAGGTTAAAATGGAAATCAAGGTGCTGGGGCCCGGATGCGCAAAGTGCAAGAAGACCGAAGAAGTCGTGCGGGAGGCTGTGGCCCAATCCGGCAGGGACATCAAGGTGGAAAAAGTCACGGACATCCTGGAAATAGGCAAGTTCGGCGTTTTCGGCACCCCTGCTGTTGTGGTGGATGGCCAGGTGAAAATTGTGGGCAAGGTTCCCACAAAAGAGGCCGTGCTTTCCTGGATCAAGTAAGGAGGAAAATATGTCGAAAGATTGCTGTGGCGGGGGCGAAGTGATGATTCTGGCCTGTTCCGGGGCCTCCAATGTCGGCCAGCTTGCCAACCAGGCGGCTGTGGAGCTTACCCAGGAAGGCTTTGGCAAAATGTTTTGTCTGGCAGGAGTGGGTGCGCATCTTTCCGGATTTGTGCAGTCGGCAAAGGATGTGCCTGTGCTTGTTGCTGTGGATGGCTGCGATGTGGGGTGTGCAAAAGGCATCCTGGATCATGCAGGGATTGAGCCTGCGGCTCACATTGTTCTTACCAGGGAAGGGCTGGAAAAGAACAAAAACCTGAATTTAATCAAAGAGGATGTGGAAGCCGCCAAAAGGGCCATAAAGATCGGCTTGGACAGCAAGCGGTTCGAGAAGGGCGCTGCCTGCACCGCAGGCCCTGCTACCGGCGGATGCGACTGCGGCGGAAATTGCTGTTAGGGGCCACCCCATGAGCAAATACACCCCGGATATCCGCCTGGCGCCGGATTTTGAGACAGTATGCCACTGCTCCAATGTAACCAAGGCCGATATTTTGCGTGCAAAGCAAAACGGAGCAACAAGCCTGGCGGACATAAAGGAGATGACAGGCGCCTGCACCCAGGGCCGATGCAGGGAAACCAATCCCCGCGGCCGCTGATGCAGCAGGGAAATCCGCATCCTCCTCGGAGAGGGGGAAAGACCCCTTTGAGAAAAGCAGCCTGCACCTTTTTAATGGAGCCACTTCAATCATCATGAATCTGAAAAGAAGGAAATCATGCTGTTAAAAGGTTACACCAAGCAAATTTTCAGGCCGGAGTGCAATCCATCCTTTGAGTCCGTGCATTGTGTGGCAACCCTCAATGAAGACATCGGCGAGGTGCTGCCCTACCTCAATGCGGTTCTTGGGGGAACCCAGTATTTTAAAGACCCGCCCCAGGTCATGTTCCATCATAACGGCAGAATAATAAAAGTGGGCGCAAGGGAAATTGCCGTCAACGCCCTGGCGGATGAGGCCCAGGCGGAAAAAATTCTTGGGTGGCTTAAAAACGAGATAAACCAGGCCTGGGAAAACCGCGAATCCATAACGCCCTGTTTTGCCGGCAGGGCCAGACCCCAGCTTATGGAAATTCTTAAAATGCTGCCCAAAACCAACTGCAAAAAATGCGGGCAGGCAACCTGCATGGTGTTTGCCGTGGCATTAAGGGAAGGCGCGATAGGCCCGGATGCCTGCCCGGAGCTTGATGGCGAAAAGCTTCAAAAGCTTGAGGGCTACCTCAATGGCTTTGATTTGGAGGCTTAATGGGCAAAATGGTATAAATAAGGTCAAGGGCTTGTTGCAAAAAGGGGATTTGCAGTAATCTTTGAAAAGTAAGCCGAACCGTGCAAGGAGAATGTTTTGGTTGAGCAGGTGATGTACCGCATAAACCGGAAAGCTGTTTTCAGGGCCTTTTTGCAGGCAGCGGTTCTGGGGCTGATTTCCCTTGCAGTTGCCTTGTCTGCAAACGCCCTTCGCCCATCAGGGGGCATAGCCCTGGTTGCGGACTGGTCGCCCCAGGCAAGACTTATGGCTGCCTGGGGGGAGGGCTTTGTCATACCCCTGGAGCAGGCAGTGGAGTTCTACGACACCCGTGAGGCTGTTTTTGTGGATGCCCGCCCTGCCTGGGAGTACGAGGAGGGCCGCATACCCGGTGCAATCCATCTGCCCTGGCAGGGCTGGGAGCAGTACATGGCCGGGTTTTTGGATGCTGTGCCGGACCCGCATACCATTGTAATAGCCTACTGTGACGGCGAGGCCTGTGAGCTTTCCGAGGGTCTGGCCCTGCTGCTTCGGGAGATGGGCTACAAAAACGCTGTGGTGCTCATAAACGGTATGACCGTGTGGGAGCAGGCCGGCTATCCTGTGGAAAAAGGGCCGGATGCAGGGAGCCTGCCATGACCCTTTTGGATACAAACCAGCCAAAGGGCCTGTTGTTTCTGCTGGCAAGGCTTGCTCTTGGAGGGATTTTCATCTACGCCAGCGCGGACAAGATTGCCAACCCGGCGGACTTTGCAAGGGCTGTCTATTATTATCAGCTTCTGCCCGACAGCCTTATCAACATTACGGCAATCATCCTGCCCTGGCTTGAGCTTTTTATGGGCATCTGCATAATTGCAGGCATCTGGCTTCCAGGAGCGGTGCTTCTGGCCAATGTTTTGCTGTGGAGCTTTTTTACAGCCCTTGTTTTCAACACAGCAAGGGGGCTTGATGTGCATTGCGGCTGCTTTACCACCCGGCCGGACCCGGCAGCGCCGCCGCCCACCCTGTGGTATTTTATAAGGGACCCCATATTCCTGTTGATGGCAGGATACCTTGCATTCAAGGTCTATATGGAGCCGAAAACCAAATAAACCGCCGGGAAAGGATGGAAAAATGCCAATAAAACCAAGGGCCAAGCCCAGGATAAGGAAAATCCTTTTTGCCACGGATTTGTCGGAAAATGCGGATATGGCCTTTTATTATGCCGCCGGGCTGGCGGAGGCCTTTGACGCTTCGGTCACGGTGCTCCATGTTTTTGAGCCCATACCGCCCAATGCCCAGTTGCTGCTTGCCGCATACCTTGGATATCAGGACCCGGACGAGATAAACAGGAAGTCGCCGCCGGAGCTTATGGCCCGCATACAGGAAAAAATTGAGAGCTTCTGCTCCGAGGTTTCCCGGCAGGTTCCGGCTTGCAGGTTACTTTTGAACAATGTCCTGGTGGAGCCGGGCCAGGCTGTGGAGCGCATACTCTTCCACGCAGGCAGGGGCGAGTTTGATGTTCTGGTCATGGGCAGCCGGGGCCTGGGCCTGGTCAGGGAAACCCTCATGGGCGGAACTTCCCGCAGGGTTCTGCAAAAATGCCCCATACCGGCCTTTATAATACCCATGAAAGATTGATCCCCGCCATCAGGCAAAACCTGCCATGCGGATAATGGCAGCCGGAGACAAACTGTTTTTTGCGGCATGATGTCTTCATAAACAACCTTGCAGCGGCATTGTTTGAACAGATGCGCCGGAAAAGGAAACAAGCTTTGAAAAAAAATCAGACACTCAAAGGCCTTTTTGCCAACCTTGGAAAAATCGGGATAATTCTGCTGGCGGTTTTGCTTTTTGCGCCCGCGGCCTCTGCCCAAAAATCCGCCCAAAACACGGTTGAGGCTGTTTATCCGGGGCTTTCTTCCGGGCTTTTGCGCGGCGCCGGGCTGGCAGCCCTTGATGGGGACACCCTGCTCACAGCCCCGGGCATCAAAATTGACAAGGCCCAGGTTGCAGAAAAAATAACTGATGCCCCGCCTGCCGTGCGCCAGCAGTTGGATAACAACCTCTTTTTTGTATTGGAACAGGCGGCCTTGAGGCAGGCCCTTGTCAACAAGGCAAAGGATGCGGGTGTTTCCGTTATCCCGGGAAATGAGGACCAGGCCATTCAGCAGCTTTTCGTTCAGATGACAAAGGATGTCTCCGTTTCCCAGGAGGAGGCTCAATCCTTTTACAAAAACCATGAGCAGATGATGGGCGGCGCGCCTTTTGAGGCGGTAGAGGAGGCAATCACAAGGCATCTGGCCCAGGAAAAAAAGCAGAATATCGCCGCTGAATTTGTGGACGGCCTTGAACAATCCATCAATGCCATCGTCAACAAGGACTGGGTAAAGGAGCAGGCTGCAAAAGCCATGGATAATCCCGTGGACAAGGCCCGCCGCTCCGGCAAGGCCACCCTGGTGGAGTTCGGCGCTTCGGGCTGCGAACCATGCGATCTCATGCAGCCCATATTGGAAAGGCTCAAGGCCAAATTTCCAAAAACCCTGAATGTTGTTTTCGTTCATGTTCAGGAGCAGCAGATACTTGCCGCCCGCTATGGCATCCGCTCCATTCCCGTGCAGGCCTTTTTTGATGCGGAAGGGAAAGAGTCTTTTCGACACACGGGCTTTTTTCCCCAGGAAAAGGT
>Ga0351957_1040_pt1 | contig 26342 bp, 39 predicted proteins | sample TotcelT113001L14_FD_205811 | JGI IMG/M metagenome (GOLD analysis project Ga0351957, IMG submission 205811) | Enriched cells from coal bed in the Powder River Basin, Montana, United States - Total cells T11 rep3 HSBNCT.T11.300.1.L14 ...
CCGATGCCTGCATGCAGATTGCAGTCAACGGAATCCAGATCTTCGGTGGCTATGGCTACATGATGGATTCGCCCATGCAGCGGTACTTCCGCGATGCGAAACTTACCCAGATATACGAAGGAACGTCTGAAGTGCAGCGCATGGTGATTGCACGGGACCTGCTGCGGTAGCAGGAGAACAGAACATCTGACGCGATATCGGACCCCTCCGGTTCGGCGAATGGCCGGGCACCCCCGGAGGGGTTTCGTGATTGTGCGTCCGCTTCAGGTTGAATGGTGCGAGGTACTTAACGCCGGAATCGTACAGGAGTGCACAATGAAGACCAGACAGGAATACGTAGACAGCCTCAGACGCCTCAACCTTGAGGTATACATGTTCGGTGAGCGCGTGACCAATATTGTCGACCATCCGATTGTGGCTCCGTCTATGAACGCGGTCGCGGCGACGTATGAACTGGCCCAGGGCGACATAATGACGGCTACCTCGCATCTGACCGGCAAACGCATCAACCGCTTCACCCACATCCATCAAAGCACCAATGACCTCGTGACGAAGTCGAGGATGGAGAGGCTCATGGGCTCGTACACCGGCACGTGCTTTCAACGGTGCGCCGGTATGGACGCGCTCAACACGCTCTCCGTCATCACCTTCGACATCGACCGTGCTCGTGGCACGCATTACCACGAGCGGTTCCTGAAGTTCCTGCGCTACGTGCAGGATGAAGACCTCGTGTGCGACGCCGCTATGACCGACGCCAAGGGAGACCGGCGGCTGAGACCCGCGCAGCAGGCGGATCCGGACATGTACACGCATATCGTTCGCGAGGAACCGGATGGCATCGTGGTGCGTGGGGCGAAGCTGCACCAGACGGGAGCCCTGAACTCTCACGAGATAATCGTGGTGCCTACCCGCGCCATGCGCGAAGAAGACAAGGACTACGCCGTCTCCTTCGCCATTCCCAGTGATACCAAGGGGGTCATCTACATCTACGGGCGGCAGCCGAGCGACACCCGCAAGCTCGAAGGCAAGACCTATGACGTCGGCAACCTGTACTACGGCGGGCATGAATGCCTCGTGGTGTTCGATGACGTCTTTGTTCCGTGGGAGCGCGTGTTCATGTGTCGCGAGCACGAGTTTGCCTCCGAACTGGTTGAGAAGTTCGCCTCCTACCACCGGCAGAGCTATGCCTGCAAGTGCGGAATGGGAGATGTACTCATCGGCGCTACGCAGACGATCGCCGAGTACAACGGGATCGCCGAGGTTCCTCATGTCCGGGATAAGATTGTGGAGATGAACCACTTGAACGAGACCATCTTCTGTTGCAGCCTCGCCTGCGCGTACGAGGGGTCCGTTCAACCATCCGGCACGTACTACGTCAACTCGCTCATGGCCAACATCACGAAGCTGCATGTGACACGGGTGCCGTATGAGTTGGCGCGCATGGCCCATGAGATTGCCGGTGGCATCGTGGTGACAATCCCGTCCGAAAAGGACCTGCGTGATCCTCGCATCGGCAAGTACGTGGAGAAGTACATGAAGGGGGTACCTGAGGTTCCTGCTGAGACACGCATGCGCGTGCTGCGCCTTATCGAAGGGCTCACGCTAGGCATGGGGGCCGTCTGCTACCTTCCCGAGTCCATGCACGGCGCGGGCTCACCACAGGCTCAGCGCATCATGATTGGCAGACAGGCTAACCTTGGGGTGAAGCAGAAGGCTGCGAAGCGACTGTGTGGAATCGAGTAGCAGGGCGGTTCAACCGTCCTTGGCGACCTGATCGATGAGCTGGAGCATCGCCGCGCCGTGCTCGATCGAGTTGTCATACTCGAACGTGAACTCGGGTGCGTGTCTCATCCTGAGGTTGGTGGAGACTTCCTTTCGGATGAAGCCTGAAGCGGCCTTGAATCCCTCCAGCATCTGAGCCTGGGCCGCCGCGTCGCCCATCACGCTGACATACACGCGCACATGGCGCATGTCTTCCGTGATGGACACCTGGGTGATGGAGACCACTCCGGACAGACGGGGGTCATTCAGCTCCTTCTCGATGAGCCGGCTGATCTCCTGCTGAATTGCCCGGTTAAGCCGAAGCGTTCTTCTGGACACGTCCACCCTCCCATCGCAGGCAACCGCCTCGCTTCGCTCGAGGAGGCGACAGAGCGGTGCTCTAAGTCGCCTTCTCCCGACGATATAGCTCGATGACGTCGCCGATCTGTGTGTCGCCGAATGGCAGGAGTCCAACGCCGCATTCCAGGCCCGCGCTCACTTCGTTGACGGTTTCCTTGAATCGCCGTATGCTCGTGATCTGAGGCTCGGCCACCACCTCGCCACCGCGGACCAATCGCACCTTCCATGCTCCCTTCCAGATGCGACCCTCTCTCACCAGGAGTCCGGCAATCTTGCCTTGCTTTCCTCCGGGGAATATGGCCCGGACCTCAGCCCGTCCGGCAAGGGTCTCCACGAATGTTGGTTTGAGCATGCCGGTCAGGGCAGCCTGGATATCCTCCTCCAGCCGGTAGATGATGTCATACCGCTGGATGGTAATGCCTTCCTGTTCGGCTACCTGTTCGGCACCGGGTGCGGTCTTGGCGTTGAAGGCGATTATGATGCCTTTGTGAGCTGCGGCGAGCAGCACGTCGTTCTCTGTGACCGCTCCGCTGGCCGCAAGCACCACCTTCGGTTTGGCCTCGTCGTTACCCAGTCGTTCGATTACGCTGCGTATCGGATCGATGCTCCCCTGCACATCTGTCTTCAGGACGATGCTCAGTTCCTTGATCTGCCCCTCGCCTATCTGGCTCGAAAGCGCGCTCAAACTCAGTTGTGAAGAAGGTCCTGCCAGCTGGCGCTCTTCCACCATGGTGTGTGCAATCTTGTCATCAGCCGCAACGGTGAAATGGTCGCCTGCAACCGGCACCCCGCTCAACCCGAGTATCTCGACGGGAGTCGACGGTCCAGCGGAGGCGATACGTTCACCAAGATCGTTGAACATGGCCTTGACTTTGCCCCATGTCATCCCCGCCACTACAGCATCTCCAGGCCGTAGCGTGCCACGCTGCACGAGTAGTGTTGCCAGTGAGCCGCGTAGCTTGTCAAGACGGGCTTCGATTACTATCCCTTGGGCATTGCCGGTGGGATCCGCCTTGAGGTCTGCCACATCTGCAACCAGGAACAGGTTCTCAAGCAACTCGGGCACACCCTCGCCCGTCTTGGCGGACAGGGGGACGCACACCACGTCGCCGCCCCACTCCTCGATAACCAACCCCGCGTCGGTGAGCAGCTGCTTGGTGCGCTCGACATTTGCCTCAGGTTTGTCGATCTTGTTGATGGCCACGACTATCGGGACACCGGCGGCTTTGGCGTGGTCGATGGCCTCACGTGTTTGCGGCATGACGCCGTCGTCGGCGGCAACGACCAGAACCACGATGTCGGTGGCATTGGCGCCCCTGGCGCGCATCGCCGTGAAAGCGCGGTGCCCTGGCGTGTCCAGGAACGTGATGCGCCGGTCACCCACCACACTCTGGTATGCCCCGATATGCTGTGTAATCGCTCCCGCCTCGCGGGCGGTCACGTTCGTGCTGCGAATCGTATCCAGCAGCGTTGTCTTGCCATGGTCGACGTGTCCCATAATGGTGACCACCGGCGGCCGAACAACATAGTTGTCGTCCTGAACCGGCTTGGCGCTCTTCTCAACTGCCTGCTGCTTCCTTCGAATCACCTGGAATCCAAGATCCTGGGCAACCCTCACCGCAGTCTCAAAATCAATAACATCGTTGACGTTGGCCATCATGCCGCGTCGCATGATTTGCTTCACGGTTCGAGCGACATCCACGTCCAGCGTCTCGGACAGCTGTTTGACCGACATCGACACGTTCGGAATCTCAATCTGCGGCACACTGGCGGCCACCGGCCTTCGGGGCGCTGCAGCGACAGCCTCGGTCCGCGCATCCGCCCGCGGCGCCGTGTTTGGCTTTCGCCTCGCCTGAGGCCTATTCCTGTTGGGTCTTGGTGTGAACTTAGCCATTCGAATCGGATTCCTTCAGCGTACTCACGTATTGTAGCAGAGCCGCTCTGTTCTCGTCGGTTAGCTTGGAGCGCAGGGCGTGTTCCAGCCGTGTGCCCTTGAGTCCCTTCTCCCAGCACCGTCTGCTGGGGCAGATGTACGCACCCCTCCCCTGTCCGCGGCCGGTAGCTCCCATACTGAGACTACCGTCCGGCCCCTGGACGACACGGATGAGAAGTGACTGATCCTTCTTCGCGCCGCATGCTACACACGTGCGTTGAGGAATCCGCTTAGGCTGGGTCATCCGGCTCCTCAGAGTAGGTGCGGCGCTTCTTCTTCGACTTCCCCTTGTCGTTCTTGCCGCCCCTTCTGGTGCCGGGCAGGATGTCCTCCGCAAACCGGAGGACCGAGAGAGTTCCCTTTCCGGAGTCCTCCTCAAAGCGAAACACTTCGCTTGCCAGCAGCTGCTCGAGGGTCTCCCCTTCGACGGATTCCTCCTCTGGCTCCTCCTCAGGTTCAAGTACAGGTTCCGCGCCCGCCTCTGGTTCAGCTTCGCTGACATCTGTCATACCGGACTCGGGCGGCAACTGCTCCACAGTCGCCGTAGGAGTTGAGGTCGCCTGCTCCCGCGGGGCAGGCTCCGGCTGCGCCTGTCCTACGGCCACGGATTCAACAGGTGCGGGGATGCTCTCGAGTGGCGGCAATATACCCAACTCCGCCTCCGCGGCGGATGAGCTCTTGATATCGATGCGCCAGCCGGTGAGCTTGGCGGCCAGCCGGGCGTTCTGCCCTCCGCGACCTATGGCGAGTGAAAGCTGTTTGTCCGGCACAACGACTATTGCTGTTCGTGCCGATTCATCGAGGGAGATGTGTGCCACCTGCGCTGGACTGAGCGCGTTCGCAATGAACACGCGCGGGTCGGGGTTCCACTCGACCACATCAACCTTCTCACCATTGAGATGATTGACGATGCTCTGCAGGCGTATACCTCGCGGCCCAAGACAGGAGCCAACCGGCTCCACCGACTCCTGGCGCGAGGAAACGGCTACCTTGCTCCTCTGGCCCGGGTCACGGGCGACCGCCCTGACTTCCACGATGCCGCTGTGGACCTCCGGGATCTCGATCTCGAAGAGACGGCGGACAAGGTGGGGATGCGAACGCGACAGCATCACGCGCGGGTTTCGTCCCTCGTGGCTTGCCTGCAGCAGGTAGAATCGGAGTTGCTGTCCCTGGTGGTACCGCTCGTTCGGGAGTTGCTCGCTTAGGGGCAGGATGGCTTCACGCCTCCCGATGTTCACGAATACGGCATTTGGCTGTGCGAACTGCACCGTGCCGGTGACCACCTCGCCCTCTTTTCCTACGAATTGTTCGAAGGTGGCGTGATGCTCGGCTTCCCTCAACCGCTGCAGAACCACTTGGCGTGCTACCTGTGCGGCGATGCGGCCCGCTCCCTGCGGCGTCGACTCAATCTCAACGATGTCGCCAACCGCCACATCCCTCCGTATCTTCCGGGCGTCTGGCAGCGTTATCTCTCTGTCCGGGGACGCTACCTCCTCAACAATCGACTTCACCAGGTACACGTGTATGTCTCCGGAGACTGAGTCGATCTTGACCGCTACCTCCTCGTCTCCGGTGAAGACCTCCTTCTTATACGCGGATACCAGCGCGGCCTCGATGGCTTCGAGGATGACCTCTCTGGGAAGGTTGCGCTCGGAGGATAGCTGGGTGATTGCCGCCATGAACTCCGTTTTCATAGTCGTACCTTCTGCCTCTCCGACTCCGGCCACAACAAAAAAGTGGGTTGAACCCACTCTTTTACGAACGTATTCAGAGGAACTACGGTACTATACCAAGAAACGCGGCCCTGCTGCAAATAGTGGAGCCACTTTGTAGCGCGGGCTCGTGTTGCGTCAATAGAAACGGTTACCGAAGGGCCTCCTGTTGCGTCAGAATTGGTGTTACCGAACGACCTCGACCCAGTCGTTGATCGGTGAGGCTCCAGAGTGTGTCCAGTGCCCGGTTGATCTGATCGCGCAAGGTGACCGGATCAAGGGTGTTGTAGATTTCAGATAGGGCCTGTCGTGATTCGTCAGGCAGGTCGGTACACTCGAGGAGCCTGCGATACGGAGTCCTGGCCCTGTCGTAGACCTTGCGCACCTTCGCTCCCTCGCGTGTCTTCGAGACCAGCTTCATCGTCGGCTGGAAGAAATTGAAGTACAGCCGCACGAGGCCATGGACGTACTGCAGTTGCTCCAATGCCTCCCTCGTTGAGTACCGGTCGTAGCCGATGAGGCGTCTGACCACCGACCAGTTCTTCTGCTCCACATGGGCGCTGTCGTTCTTCTTGTAGGGTCGCGAGCGGGTGAACGTGATCTGCTGGTCCACGCAGTAGCGTTTCATCTCCCGGTTGATGAACTCGCTGCCGTTGTCGGAGTCGATTCCTTTGCAGGCAAACGGCAGCCGCTTGCGCACCTCGTGAATCGCACCTCTCACCTTCTGTTCCTGCTTCCCCCATACCGCCTGGCACTCCACCCACCCCGTGTGGATATCCACGGCAGTCAGCGTGGTGAGGTAGAACCCTTCCGTGCTCTCGCCACAGTGCGCCACCAGGTCCACTTCAAGAAAGCCGGGGCACGCCTCATTCCAATCCGAAAACGTTCGTATCGGTATCTCCCGCTTCAACAGACTGCCCGGCCGCGTCGTGCTGAAGCCATGGTGGCGCCCCTGCCTGCGATAGGGCCGCAGCAGCCGGTCTATGGTCGACGGACTCATCTGCAGCAGTTGCTGCGTCACCTCCGCGCTCATCGCCATCCTGCCACGCTGCGTCATCACCTCGACCATCTCTCCCATATGCGGCTGCAATCGCCGCGAGCATGGCCGCAGCAACACCTCCCAGATCTCCTTCAACGCTGCGCGCGACTCCACTCCATACTGCTGCCTCCGCCCTCTTCGTCCATTACCTGGCCGCGCCTTGCCTGCAAGTAGACGAATCCCCGTCTTCCGGTGATATCCCGTCACCCGCACGAACTCGTCCAGCACCTCGGATTTCGTCCGCCGGCATCCACCCCGATACCTCCCCCGTAGAGCTTCCGCGTAGTCCTTCACACTCTCTCCTCTCATGCCCTATGGGTAACATCATTTGTGACGCAACACTATCCCTCTCGGTAATCAGAATTGTGAGGCAATTCGGGGCTTTGACAACTACAGGGCCTAGTGATAAAGTGTACCGTCGCAGTCAGCTGCAAGGCAAAGGTTTCTCTTCGATTCGTTTGCAGGAGCCAGCTAGTTCGGGCTCGGGGATCGTGTGGAGTGGACCCGCGGCGTGACTAGCCGGCTCTTCTAATTGCCCAAGAGCTAGAGAGGTGTGGTACGTATGCCGACCATAAACCAGTTGGTGAGAAAAGGTAGGAAGAAGCTTCTGTCGAAGACGAAGGCTCCTGCGCTTCACTACATCCAGAATGCGTCAAGGACGCGGACCAAGTGGACCAAGGGTGCCCCGTTCAAGCGTGGTGTGTGTATCCAGGTGAAGACGGTGACCCCGAAGAAGCCGAATTCGGCGCTTCGGAAGATTGCCCGCGTTCGCCTCACCAACCAGATGGAAGTGAATGCGTACATCCCCGGTGAGGGTCACAACCTGCAGGAGCACTCAGTGGTCATGATCCGGGGTGGGCGAGTTAAGGACCTGCCTGGCATTCGGTACCACATTGTGCGCGGCGTCCTTGACACGCAGGGTGTCGCCAATCGTAGACAAGGCAGAAGTCTGTATGGCGCAAAGCGCCCGCAGTAGTCGCCATCGAGGTGTGAGGATATGCCCAGAAGAGCGAAAAGAGTAAAGAAGCACGTAATTGTGCCCGACGCCAAGTACGGTAGCGTCGACGTTTCCAAGTTCGTCAACAGGATTATGTTGAAGGGCAAGAAGTCGACGGCCGAGCGCATTGTGTACGGCGCCATGGAACTTGCTTCGGAGCAGGCGAGTACCGAGCCTCTTGAAGTGCTGGCCAAGGCGGTTGACGGCGCCACCCCGCTGATTCGAGTGAAGCCGCGGCGTGTCGGCGGCGCCACCTACCAGGTCCCCATGGAAGTCGACAAACGCGTGGGACGCGCCCTGGCCATGCGCTGGCTCATACTGGCCGCGCGAGCTCGGAGCGGCAAGTCGATGCAGGAGAAGCTGGCTGCGGAACTCGTGGATGCCGTTCAGGGCAGAGGGTCCGCCGTCCGAAAGCGCGAAGAGATACATCGAATGGCGGAGGCCAACAGGGCGTTCGTCCACTACCGCTGGTGAAATGACTGCAACTAAGGCTGTTCTTGAATCTAGAGATGAAGCGATGACACGCGCTATTGCGATGGAGAGGGTGCGGAACATCGGCATCATTGCGCATATTGATGCCGGTAAAACCACCGTTACGGAGCGCATCCTTCATCATACCGGCCGGACCTACAAGGTCGGCGGAGTAGACGAGGGAACAGCCGTTATGGACTGGATGGACCAGGAACGCGAGCGGGGCATAACCATCATGGCCGCCGCAACCACGTGCCACTGGGACGAGCATCGAATCAATATCATTGACACGCCGGGGCACGTGGACTTCACGGCCGAAGTGGAGCGGAGCTTGCGCGTCCTCGACGGTGGTGTCGTGGTTCTCGACGCGGTGGCAGGTGTGGAGGCCCAGTCCGAGATGGTCTGGCGCCAGGCCGACCGATACCACGTTGCCAGGTTCTGTTTCGTCAACAAGATGGACCGGGTCGGCGCGGACTTCTTCAGAACGGTATCGACTATCGAGTCCCGTCTGAATGCCGTGGCAGTGCCCATCCAGATTCCCCTCGGCTCTGAGGCGGCTTTCCGCGGAGTTGTCGACCTCGTGGAAGGCAAAGCCATACTGTTCTCTGATGACCCCCTTGGTGATCCGGTCGTTGGGAGCATACCTGCGAGCGAGGCCGACGTGGTGGCCAAGTACCGCCATCGCCTGGTGGAGAAGCTCGCAGAGAGGGATGACACGATTCTCCTGCCTTATCTTGAGGGCGAAGAGATATCTGCTTCGCTCATCAAGGCGTCCTTGCGCCGGCTGACGGTCGCCAACAAAGTCGTGCCCGTGTTGTGTGGAAGCGCACTGCGTGGCAAGGGTGTCCAGTTGTTGCTGGACGCCGTAGTGGCGTACCTGCCGTCGCCCCTGGATGTGCCGGCGGTTGTGGGGCATGACGTCTCCGGTTCCAAAGAAGTAGTGTGCGCTCCCAGCGATGACGAGCCTCTCGCGGCGCTGGCGTTCAAGGTGGTGTCCGACCCGTTTATGGGCCGCCTCATCTATATTCGCATCTACTCCGGGACAATGGAGTCCGGCGCACAGCTGCTCAATACAGGCAAGTCGAAACGCGAGCGTATCGGCCGCCTTTATCTGATGCATTCCAACCGTCGCGAAGAGGTGTCCGAAGCGGAAGCAGGTAGCATCGTTGCCGCGGTTGGCTTGAAGGGGACCTCGACGGGGGATACGCTGTGTAGTCCGTCGCGCCCCGTGGTGTTTGAGGCGATTCGTTTTGCCGAGCCGGTGCTTTCGATGGCTATCGAGCCGCGAACCAAGACCGACTCGGAGAAGCTCGAGGACGTGCTCGGCAAGCTCGTCGACGAAGATCCGAGCTTCAAGGTGCGGCAGGACCCCGAGACGGGCCAGGCTATAATCATGGGAATGGGCGAGCTGCACCTCGAGGTCATGGTAGAGCGCATGTCACGTGAGTTCGCGGTTCGAGTGAATGTGGGCAAGCCGCGCGTAGCCTACCGTGAAGCTATCACCAAGGCTGTGGAAAGTGAAGGAAGATTCGTACGTCAGACCGGTGGTAGAGGGCAGTTCGGCCACGTATGGCTGAAACTGGAACCAGGCGAGAGAGGCAGCGGATTCAAGTTCCTTGACAAGGTCAAGGGAGGGGTGATTCCCCACGAGTATATCTCCGCCATCCATGCGGGAGCGCGTGAGGCTGTGGAGACGGGCGGCCCGTCCGGCTATCCGGTCGTGGATGTGACGGTTACGGCGTTCGACGGAAGCTACCATGAAGTGGACTCGTCAGAGCTCGCGTTCAAGATAGCGAGTTCGATGGCCGTGAAGAGCGGCTTGCCAAAGGCGAAGCCGGTGCTGCTTGAGCCCATAATGAAGTTCGAGGTAGCCATGCCGTCGCAGTTCACCGGGGACATAATCGGTGACCTCAATTCGCGCCGGGCGCGCATTGAGCGTATCGACACGCAGGGCGACTCGACCGTCCTCGGATGCCTCATCCCTCTTGGCGAGACGTTCGGGATTGCGACCGCACTGCGCTCGCTGAGCCAGGGCAGGGTTACGCATACCATGGAATTCTCTCGATATGAACAGGTTCCGGCGATTATCGCCGAGCAGTTAGTCAAGAAGAGCTAGTGCTAGAACAGGGGCTTTGAAGATGACCAGTCAGAAAGTACGTGTGAAGGTTAAGGGCTTCGATCACCGCGTTGTGGATCAGGCCGTCCGGCAGATAATCGAGGCTGTGGAGAGCGCCGGAGGCATCGTGGTCGGACCCGTACCGCTGCCCACCAGGATCGAGAAGTACTGCGTCACTCGTTCATCGAACATTGACAAGGACTCTCGCGAGCAGTTCGAGATACGTACTCATAAGAGACTCATCGATATACAGGAGCCCACGTCGAAGGCTATCGACGCGCTGACTCAGATCAACGTCGCGTCGGGTGTCGAGATTGACATCAAGTTGTAACAACGCGAGTGAGGAGCATTCCCGTGCATGGCATTATCGGTAAGAAAATAGGCATGACGCAGCTGTTCCTTGAGAACGGCGAGTGCGTTCCCGCAACTGCAATTGAGGCGGGACCATGCACCGTTATTCAAGTGAAGACCCGTGCGAAGGACGGCTATGATGCTGTCCAGCTGGGATTCGGCGACTCGAAGCGCCTCAACAAGGCGGAGAAAGGCCACCTGCGTGGCATGGGCGCATTCAATGTTCTTCACGAATTTCGGGCCCCGGCTGGAACCGCGGAAGTTGGCGCGCGAGTGGACGTGGGCATTCTCGCCCCGGGCGACCTGCTGAAGGTGTGTGGACAGTCTAAGGGGCGCGGATTCGCCGGCGGCGTCAAGCGATATCATTTTGCCGGCGGCCCGAAGACGCATGGCCAGTCGGACAGGCACAGAGCGCCCGGCTCCGTCGGCTCCGGTACGACTCCGGGGCGCGTATTGAAAGGCAAGCGGATGGCTGGTCATCTGGGAGATGATCAGGTTACCGCTCTGAATCTGAAGGTCCTGAGTGTCGACACCGAGCGCAACCTGTTGCTGGTTCGTGGCGCGGTGCCCGGCGCCAACGGTGGCTTGGTCATCGTTGAAAAGGTGGGTGAGTAACGTGAAGATTCCCGTACACAACATTGGTGGCAGTGCGGTCGACGAGATAGAACTCGACGAGAGCCTGTTTGATGTGCCATTCCGCCAGGGAGTCGTTCATCAGGCGGTCACGCGTCTTCTGGCCAACAGACGCCAGGGGACGGCCTCGACCAAGACTCGTGGCGAGGTAAGCGGCAGCACGCGCAAGCTCTACGCTCAGAAGGGAACTGGTCGCGCCCGGAGAGGCAGCATCAAGTCCCCTCTCCTGCGTGGTGGAGGTATCGTGTTCGGTCCGTCGCCTCGCTCGTATCGACAGCGCATGCCCAGGAAGATGCGTCGGCTGGCGTTCGCCTGCGCCCTTTCCTTCAAGGTGCGCGAGGGCTCTCTGTGGGTGGTGGATGACTTTGGCTGGGACGTGCCACGAACGAAGGACGTGGCGGCTCTTCTTGCCTCCATTGGAAAGGCGTCGTCGGTGCTCATTGTCGTCCCTGAGACGCAGCCTATACTCGCGCTGTCAGCGCGAAACGTACAGGGGGCTACCGTACGGCAATCTGCCGTCGTGAGCACTCTGGATGTGATGACTTCAGACAGATTGATTGTGACTGTCCCCGCACTTCGCAAGATCGAGGAGATCTGGGGCAGCAAGGTGAGTAGCGATGAATCTGCATGACATTATTCGGCGTCCGCTGATAACGGAGAAAGCGACCGAGCTCCAGGAGCACGATAAGTACGTCTTCGAGATCGCTCGCTCCGCGAACAAGGTGCAGGTCAAAGGGGCGGTTGAGAAGGTATTCAACGTTCACGTGGTTGAAGTGAACGTGGTTACTGTGCCCGGCAAGTTGAAGCGGCGCGGGCGCAGAATGGCGCCGACTTCCGCGTGGAAGAAGGCCATTGTCCAATTGAAGCCTGGTGAACGAATTACGTACTTTGAGGGCGTGTAATGGGATCAGTACTTAAGTGGCGCAGAAAGAAGATCACCAAACACCAGCACAAGAAGCTGCTGAAGAAGACCAGATGGCAACGGCGGCACGGCTAGCCGGGTGCGGTCGATACAACCGTGATAAGCAGTAGAGGAAACAAGACTCATGGCTCTTAAGACATTCAAGCCAACATCTGCCGGCATGCGAAATAAGGTGGCTGTCATCTCGGAGGAGTTGACGAAGACTCCTCCAACGAAGTCGCTGCTGGTTTCTCTGAAGAAGCATGCGGGCCGAAACAACCGCGGGGCCGTCACCGTTCGCCATCGTGGCGGTGGCAGCAAACGGATGCTGCGCATTATCGATTTTCGCAGGAACAAGGCTGACGTGCCGGGCAAGGTTGCGAGCATTGAGTATGACCCGAACCGCACCGCGCGTATTGCGCTCGTCAACTACGTTGACGGAGACAAACGGTATATCCTCGCCCCTATCGGCCTGGAAGTTGGCGATACGGTTCTGGCCGGTCGGGAGGCGCCGATCAAGCCGGGTAACGCGCTGCCGCTGGGCGTGATTCCGGTCGGGACTCAGGTGCACAATATTGAGTTCGTGCCGGGCAAGGGTGGACAACTGGTGCACAGCGCCGGCGGATCGGCTCAACTGATGAGCAGAGAGGGAGACTACGTCTTGCTTCGCCTGCCATCTCAGGAACTGCGGCGCATCCACTGCGAATGCCTGGCAACCGTTGGTCAGCTTGGCAATGTTGATCATAAGAATGAGAAGCTCGGTAAGGCCGGCGCGGTCAGATGGCGTGGTATTCGCCCGACCGTGAGAGGCTCGGCTATGACGCCCAGGGATCACCCGCACGGCGGTGGTGAAGGCAAAGCCCCGAGGGGAATGCCGCCGAAGACGCCGTGGGGCAAACTTGCCATCGGAGGCAAGACGCGGCGATGGACGGTTTCGGATCGCTTCATAGTCAGGCGGAGAAAATAGCATGTCAAGATCATTGAAGAAGGGTCCATACTGCCACCCGAAGTTGATCAAGAAGATTGATGCGCTGAACAAGTCCGGTGAGAAGACCATCATCCGGACCTGGGCACGCTCATCGACGGTTCTTCCGTCGATGATTGGGCACAACCTGGCCGTCCACAACGGCCGGAAACACGTGCCGATATTCATCACTGAGAACATGGTCGGTCACAAGCTCGGCGAGTTTGTGTCGACGTACACGTTCCGCGGACATGTGGCCAAGAGCAAGGCAGCGAAACGATAGGACACTGAACTATGAAGGTTAAGGTTGTAGCCAAAGACATTGGAATGCCGAGCCGCAAGGTTCGACGCTATGTGGATATGGTGCGCGGGAAGAAGGTTGAGGAGGCCCTCGTGGTGCTCCGCTTCATGCCGAGTCCTGCCGCCCGCGCCGTCGCCAAGGTCGTGAAGTCGGCTGCTGCCAATGCGGAGAACAACTATCAGATTCCCCTGGCCGGACTCCGCATTGTTGCCATCTACGCCGACGAGGCGCGAACGCTCAAGAGGTTTCGGCCGCAGTCGCGAGGCAGGATCAGCCCGATACTGAAGCGTGCCAGCCATGTCACCGTGCTTGTTGAGGAGGACTAGACTTGGGTCAGAAAGTTCATCCAGTTGGATTCAGGCTTGGCTTCACCAAGGAGTGGCAGGCCAAGTGGTATGCCGACAAAGAATACGCAACGCTGCTGTTTCAGGATCTCCAGTTGCGCAAGGTTCTGCAGCGTCGCGCTCGCGAGAGCGGCATCGCACGCGTTGACATTGAGCGAACCGGCAGTGAGGTATTCGTCACCGTGTTCTCTGCCCGTCCCGGGATTCTCATCGGGCGAGGCGGACAGAATGTGGAGGCGTTGCGCCGCGAACTGGAAACGGTCGCCAAAGAGCGCGTCAGGCTTACGATTCGCGAGGTGGACCAGCCCGAAATGGTGGCCGCGCTCGTAGCTTTCAACGTCGCTGAGCGACTGGAAGCTCGTGTTCCGTACCGGCGCGTCATGAAGCAGGCATCGTTCCGAACGATGCAGGCCGGGGCGCAGGGAGTGAAGATCCGTGTGGGAGGGCGGCTCGGCGGCGCCGAGATCGCTCGTTCGCAGACAGTACATGAGGGCAGGATGCCATTGCATACCCTCAGAGCGGATATTGACTATGGTTTCACTGAGGCACGCACCATCATGGGGCGTATCGGAGTGAAAGTCTGGGTCTACCGCGGCGAGATCCTGCCTGAGGCGAGGAGGCGAAGTGCTACAACCGAAACGAGTCAAGTATCGTAAGATGCACCGTGGCCGCAGACTTGGTTCCGCTCACAGCGGAAATACGGTCGCGTTTGGCGACTTCGGACTCTGTGCGAATGGCAATGCTTGGGTAACCGCCAGACAGATTGAGGCGACGCGTCGTGTGTTCGTGCGATTCCTGAGAAACCAGGGAAAGCTCTGGATTCGCGTATTCCCTGACAAGTCGGTCACCAAGAAGCCGGCTGAGACGCGCCAGGGAGGCGGAAAAGGCGCACCCGACCAGTGGGTTGCGGTCGTGAGACGCGGGCGTATCATGTTCGAGCTGTCAGGAATCACCGAGGATGTTGCCAAGCGCGCAGTTGAGCTCGCGTCGCACAAGCTGCCCATCGACACGAAGTTCGTGACGCGAGAGGTGAGCAACGTTGAAGCCTGAAGAGATTCGCATACTGTCGGACGGAGAGATCCGTAAGAAGATCGATGAGAACGACAAGGAACTGGTCAATCTGAGCGTCCGGGTGGCCAGCAGACAGCTGGTCAATCACCGTGAACTCGCAAAGGTGAAGAGGGATGTGGCCAGACTCAATACTATTCTGAAAGAGAAAGAGCTGGGTATCAGGTGAGCGACATGGTCAAGAAGGAGACAATCCAGGGACAAGTGGTGAGCGACAAGATGGACAAGACGGTGGTCGTTGCCGTCGAGACCGCGAGTCGGCATCCGCTCTACAAGAAGGCGATTCGCCGCGTGCGCAAGTACATGGCACACGATGAATCGAACGCGTGCCATGTGGGCGACACGGTAGAGATTATCGAGACCCGGCCTCTTTCTCATCGCAAGAGGTGGTGCGTCGTTAGCCGTGTTGAGGGCGTGCACGCAGTCGTGCCGCCGACTGAGGGTGGTGAGCAATGATTCAGAGTTACACGCGCTTGAAGGTTGCTGACAATACCGGCGCCAAAGAAGTGATGTGCATCAATATCCCCGGTGGTAGCCACCGGAGGTATGCGCACGTCGGTGACATCATCGTTGCGACGGTGAAGCAGGCCATTCCGCATGGCGCGGTGAAGAAGGGTGAGGTAATCAAGGCCGTCGTCGTTCGAGAGACGCGACCGTTCCGCAGGGCCAACGGCGCTTATGTTCGTTTCGACGAGAACGCGGTCGTGGTCCTCGGCGACAAGAACAACCCGAAGGGGAGCCGCGTCTTTGGACCTGTGGCCCGGGAGTTGCGGGACAAGAACTTTACCAAGATTATCTCGCTGGCTCCGGAGGTGGTGTGAAGTGAAGATCAAGAAGAACGACACCGTCCTCGTCATCACTGGCAAGGATCGTGGTAAGAAAGGCAAAGTGCGCCGCGCTCTGCCCAAGGATGACCGCGTGGTTGTTGAAGGACTCAACATGATCAAGCGACATTCGCGTGCGCGCCGGGCGGCGAGGCAGGCAGGCATCGTGGAGCTTGAGGCGCCTATTCACGTGTCGAATGTCATGCTCATCTGTGACAAATGCAAGAAGCCGGCAAAGGTCGGCTTCAAGAGCCTGGAAGATGGCCGAAAGGTCAGGATCTGCCGGGCATGCGACGAACCGATTGACTGAGGAGAGCGACCGCTATGCTGGGTGCAAAAGAGAGATATGTGAAGGATGTGCTCCCCGAGTTGAAGAATCGACTCGGCTACGACAATGTCATGGAGCTGCCTCGGATACAGAAGATAGTGGTGGGCATCGGCCTCGGTGAGGCAATCACGAATGCCAAAGCACTTGAATCCGCGGAGAAGGACCTGGCGACGATAACCGGGCAGAAGCCTGTTGTCACTCACGCAAAGAAGTCCATTGCTGCCTTCAAGCTGAGGGCGGGAATGCCTATCGGCCTGATGGTAACCCTGCGTGGGAAGCGCATGTGGGATTTCTTCGACCGGCTTGTTGGCATCGTGCTGCCGCGCATCCGCGACTTCCGTGGCATCCCGGGTGACGCCTTCGATGGCCGCGGCAACTATAGCCTCGGACTGAAAGAGCAGATTGTCTTTCCTGAGATTGAGTACGACAAGATCGAGAAGATTAGGGGCCTGCAGGTGACCATTGTCACAAGCGCCAGGAGAGATGACGAAGCGAAGCTGCTCCTGAAACTCATGGGGATGCCCCTCGCGGGAGACTGAACATGGCAAAGAAATCCAAGATAGCGAAGTCCCTACGGCAGCCGAAGTTCGCAGTTCAGCATCGCAGTCGATGTCGCCTCTGCGGGAGGCCGCGCGGCTACATGCGGAAGTTCGGGCTGTGTCGCATCTGCTTCAGGGAACTGGCAGTCGTAGGTCATATCCCTGGAGTCAGGAAGTCGAGCTGGTGAGGAGAGAGCACTGATGGTTAACGATCCTATTGCGGACATGCTCACAAGGATAAGGAATGCCGTGATGGTCGGCCACGAGAGTGTGCTCATGCCCCACTCCCGCACGAAGGTCGCCATTGCGAAGATACTCAAGGAGCAGAGCTTCGTCGAAGATTACGAGGTAGTGAAGGCGAAGCCCTCCCAGATGCTGCGAGTGCAGCTCAGATATGTCGAGAAGCAGCCGGCGGTGCTAGGTCTTGAGCGGGTCAGCCGGCCCGGTCTGCGTGTCTACGCGGGCAAGACAGAGATACCGCGTGTGTACGGCGGCCTTGGGCTCGCCATTTTGTCGACGTCACAGGGAATCATGACCGGACAGCAGGCATGGCACAAGAAACTGGGCGGCGAAGTCCTGTGCTACGTCTGGTAGGTCGAATGCGGGGTAACAATTAGATGTCTCGAATTGGACGAATGCCGATTGAAGTGCCTGGAGGAGTCCAGGTTTCCATATCTGCCGACAATGTCGTAGTGGTGAAAGGGTCTCGGGGGGAACTGACCCGGGCGGTGAGTCGCGACATGCATGTCACGCTGCACGACGGGAAGTTGACCGTCGAGAGGCCCAGCGATGATCGTGTTCACAGATCGATGCATGGACTTACTCGCACCCTTCTGGCAAACATGGTGCTGGGGGTAAGTGGTGGATTCGAACGCGTGCTTGAGGTGAACGGTGTGGGCTATCGCGTTCAGAAGACCGCGGAGGGTCTCACGCTTCAAGTGGGCTACAGCAATCCTGTGCAGTTCGCCGTGCCAGCCGGTGTTCAGGCTGTGGTGGAGGGCACCAATCGCATCCGGCTTTCCAGCCACGACAAGGAGCTTGTGGGGCAGGTGGCCGCGAAGGTGCGAGCCATCCGGCCGTGCGACCACTACAAGGGCAAGGGTATCAAGTACGCTGAGGAAAAACTGCGACTGAAGCCTGGTAAGGCGGGCAAGGTCACAAAAGGATAGAGTGATATGGCGAGGAAGAACCCGATTCTGATGCGAAGGATCCGTCACGAGCGCGTGAGGCGCAAGGTGCACGGCACGGTTGAGTGTCCGCGCTTGGCGGTGTATCGCAGTCTTCAGCATATCTATGCACAGGTGATTGATGATGATCGCCAGCACACGCTTGTTGCGGCCAGCACTGTTGAGCATGCCGTCGCTGAGGCAGTGAGTGACCTGTCCAAGACAGAGATCGCCGGGCGGGTGGGCGCACTGATTGCGCAGAGGGCCCTGGAACAGGGCGTCAAGAAGGTAGTGTTCGACCGTGGTGGCTTCAAGTACCATGGACGGGTGCGGGCCCTCGCGGATGAGGCCAGGAAGGCAGGTCTCGAGTTCTAGTGTGTTCTTCCTATCGCTATTGAAGAGTGACAAAGGGTATCGTGTATGAAGGCAGTAACTAAGGCAACTACCAGGGTTGAGCGAGTGGAATCCTCCGAACTACAACTGGAGGAGAAGCTCATGACTGTCGACCGCGTGACCAAGGTCGTCAAGGGCGGGCGCAGGCTGCGTTTCAGGGCGCTCATGGTCGTGGGCGATGGCAACGGGCATGTGGGTGTTGGGCTGGCGAAAGCGACCGGCGTGCCTGAAGCGATACGCAAGGCCGGAGCCATGGGACGAAAGCAGTTGATCGAAGTGCCGGTCATCGATGAGACGATTCCGCATGAGACGCTCGCGAAATACGGGGCGTCTATCGTCCTCCTCAAACCTGCCGCGCAGGGCCGGGGCATGATTGCGAGCAACACGATTCGCACCGTGCTGGAACTGGCAGGGATACGGAACATAGTGAGCAAGTCCCTTGGGAGCCAGAACCGTATCAACGTCGCCCGTGCAACCATTCTCGCGCTCACCTCTCTGCGATTGGCGGAGAAGGTCGCAACTGAAAGAGTCGCGGAAACGTCGTCTTCGGAGGCCAGCAATGCGGTTGAATGAACTGAGTCCCGTTGAGGGCGCTACTCATCGGTCGCGGCGGGTGGGCCGGGGCAACGGCAGCGGCCGCGGCAGCTTTTCCGGACGTGGCTCGAAGGGCCAGAAGGCGCATCACAAGGGCGTACGTCTGGGCTTTGAGGGAGGCCAACTGCCTCTCATCAAGAAGTTGCCGCGCAAACGCGGCTTCACAAACGTGTTCAAAATCGAATTCAACGTGGTCAATGTGACTGCTCTCAACGTGTTTTCCGACGGAGCCGAGGTGTCGCCGAAGGAGATGAAGGACGCCGGCCTCATTCGCTCTGTCGCGTTGCCTACCAAGATTCTCGGATATGGGACGCTCGAGAGGCGCCTCACTGTTGTGGCTGAGGCCTTCTCCGCCACGGCCGAAGAGAAGATCAAGGCAGCGCAAGGATCTGTGAGGAAGGCGTAGCATGCAGCAGAAAGAGGGTCAGCCACGTCTCATCCAGGCAATGCGAGATGCGTTCTCGCTGCCTGACCTCCGGCAGAGGCTTCTGTTCACACTCGGGATACTGGTTGCCTTTCGCTTCCTGGTGCATGTGCCTTTGCCCGGCGTGGACCCCGAGGCGCTGAGAGAGTTCTTTGACCAGAACGCTCTTCTCGGTATGCTCAACCTGTTCAGCGGCGGCGCCATGAAGAATTTCAGCGTCGCTGCAATGGGAGTCTATCCCTACATCACATCATCAATCATCATGCAGTTGCTTGTGCCCGTCATTCCCAGCCTTCAGGCAATATCACAACAGGGTGAAGCCGGGCAGCGCAAGATCAACCGCATCACCCACCTGCTGACTGTCCCGCTCGCGGCACTGCAGGGCTACTCTCAGCTCGCATTGCTCACAAGCCAGAATGTCATTGCGCGTCCGGACGGCCTCACGACCGCAACCATCATCTTGTCGATGACCGCCGGGACTATCTTCCTGGTGTGGATGGGAGAACTTATCACCGAGCGCGGCATCGGCAATGGCATCTCCATCATCATATTCGGTGGAATCGTGGCATCCCTCGCGGAATCAGCCGGACGTATCGGACTGGCCTTCCAGGATAATCCCATCGGAACCATCGTGTTCGCGATTCTCGGCGCTGCAACCCTCGTCGTGATCGTGCTGTTCATCGAGGCGCACAGGCGCATTCCAGTGCAGTACGCCAAGAGCACGTTCCGGGGTGGCAGAATGTACCGCCAGTCGGGTTCCACGTATGTCCCCCTCAGGGTGAATACGGCTGGAATGATCCCTCTCATCTTCGCAATCGCGATGATGCAGGTGCCGCGGCTTGTCGCAAGCTACTTTGTGAACCCCCAGGCTCCGGGCTTCTGGGACGGCGTCTACCGGGCATTCGATCCGGCAGCGGGTCTCCCGGGAGGGCTGCTGTATTGGGGGCTGTATTTCCTGCTGGTGTTCGGTTTCACCTTCTTCTACACGATGGTGATATTCGAACAGATGAGCTTGCCAAAGACACTGCAGCAGCAGGGTGGATTCATTCCCGGAGTGCGGCCCGGCAAGTCGACTGCCGACTATTTGAATGCGGTCATTCGCAGGCTGACGTTCGGTGGGGCTACCTTCCTTGCACTGGTGGCCATTACGCCGTTTGTCGCGAGGCTCGTTACCGGGGTGACCATGCTCGAGATATCGAGTACCGCGATCCTTATCGCGGTCGGCGTGGCGCTGGATACGATGAAGCAGCTTGAATCGCAGTTGACGATGCGCCGTTACGATGGATTCCTCAAGTAAGAGGAGGCCAATGTCATGAATGTAGTGTTGCTGGGGGCTCCGGGAGCTGGAAAAGGGACGCAGGCGTCTGTGTTGACGGCCAAGCTTGGCATGGTGCATGTGGCTTCGGGCGACCTCTTTCGCCGTGCGTTGCAGGAGCAGACTGAACTCGGATTGCTCGCCAAGTCCTACATGGAGAAGGGCGGGCTGGTACCTGATGAAGTCACCATCAACATGGTGCTTGAGCGCATCCGCAAACCCGACTGCGCTGGTGGAGTGCTGTTTGACGGCTTCCCGCGCACGCTAAGTCAGGCCAGGGCACTTGATGACAAGTTGAGCGCCGAGGGGCGCGTTATCGACAGAGCTGTGTATATCGAGGTTCCCGAGGAGGAACTGGTTAAGCGACTCAGCGGGCGATGGATCTGCCGCAACTGCCAGACCCCTTATCACGCGGTCAGTTCTCCCCCCCGGGTGGACGGAAAATGTGATGCGTGCGGCGGGGAACTGTACCAGAGGGCGGACGACAGGGAAGAGACCGTCCGCGAGAGGCTGAAGGTGTTTCTGTCGCAGACTCTTCCGATTGTCGACTACTACGAGAAGCAGGGCAAATTGCTTCGTGTTGATGGCAATGGGCGTATCGAAGATGTGTCTGCCGTCATGTTGCGACTGCTTCGTACGGAGCACGCTTGATAGTAGTGAAATCCCCCGATGAGATCGGGGTGATGCGCGAGGGTGGAGCGATTCTCTCTGAAATGCTCCATAATGTGAAGGGTGAGGTAAGAGCCGGAGTCACGACGAAGGCGTTGGATGAGTGGGTGGCTGAGGAGATGAAGCGCAGGGGGGTGGTGGCATCGTTCAAGGGGTATCACGGGTATCCGGCGAGCGTGTGTATCTCCATAAACGATGAAGTGGTGCATGGCATTCCCGGGTCGCGTGTGGTGCGGGATGGCGATGTGGTGTCTATCGACTTGGGGGTGTTTCACAAGGGCTTCCACACCGATGCGGCGCTTACCGTGGGCGTTGGCGTTGTAAGTGAGCGAGCCGCGCGGTTGATCGATGTAACACGCGAGGCGCTGCGTGAGGGAGTGAAGTGTGCGCGTGTGGGGAATCACGTGGGGGACATCTCGGCAGCGGTTCAACGACGGGTTGAGGATGCTGATCTGGCAGTGATTCGCGAGTATACCGGCCACGGGGTTGGCCGTGAGTTGCATGAGGAACCCCAGATACCGAACTTCGTGTGTGGAGGAAGAGGTCCGCTTCTGCGGGCGGGTATGACGCTGGCGATTGAGCCGATGGTGACCGCAGGGGGTTGGCGGACCAGGGTGGCGGGGAACAGGTGGACGGTACTGACACTGGACGGTAGTCTGTCAGCGCATTTCGAGCACAGTGTGGCCGTCACCGATGGCGAACCGATTGTGTTCGCGTAGGTTGTTGCTTATGACGAAGAAAGAGAAGATTGAGGTCGAGGGCAAGGTGACGGTGTGTCTGCCGAACACGATGTTTCGTGTGGAATTGCCGAACGGCCACGTGGTACTCGCGCATATCTCCGGGAAGATGCGGAAGCACTATATCAAGATACTTCCGGGGGACCGTGTCCTCGTGGAGCTGTCGCCCTACGATCTGACGCGCGGACGTGTCACGTACCGGCTCAAGTAGGCGTTCTTTGACACGTAAGAGGCAATCCCGTATTATAGTAAGGTTTTGCATGGTGAGCCACAATGAAAGTTAGTTCGTCTGTCAAGCGACGCTGCAACAAGTGCAAAATAATCCGCCGACGCGGAGTGGTGCGGGTTCTCTGTGAGAATCCGAAGCACAAGCAGAGGCAGGGCTAGGCCGTCGTGGCTGACATAGCCTTTCTGAGGAGCTGAAGAATGGCCCGTATTGCTGGTGTTGACCTGCCGAAAGACAAGCACATTGTTGTCGGGTTGCAGTATATCTATGGCATCGGCCCAACTGCGAGCAAGAACATGCTTGCCAAGGCGGGGATTGATGAGGACCTGAAGGTGAAGGACCTCACCGAAGAGCAGGTCACTCGCATCCGCAACGTGCTTGATGTCGACTACAAGGTGGAAGGTGACCTGCGCCGTGAGGTGCAGTTCAATATCAAGCGCCTGGTTGACATCGGGACCACGCGAGGACTGAGGCACAAGCGCAGTCTTCCGGTCCGTGGACAGCGGACCAAGACCAATGCACGGACGCGCCGGGGCACCAGGAAGACTGTGGCCGGAAGAGGGCAGAAGCGCGGCGCCACGAAGAAATAGGACTAGTTGATTCTGTCGGGTGAGGAAACATGGCGAAGAAGGCACAGAAAGGCAAGACCAAGAGACGTGTACGTCGAAATATCCCCGAAGGCAAGGCCTTCATTCAATCGACGTTCAACAATACGATTGTGACCATCACTGACCCCTCCGGGGCGGTGGTTGCATGGGGAAGTTCGGGCAAGGCCGGGTTCAAGGGCTCCAGGAAGGGCACGCCGTATGCGGCACAGATGTCTGGACAGGATGCTGCGCGGCAGGCTCAGAATGACGGGATGCGGCGCGTGGAAGTGTATGTGAAGGGGCCGGGAAGTGGCCGCGAAGCTGCGATCAGGGCCCTGCAGGGTGCGGGCCTTATGGTCACCAGCATTAGAGATGTGACCCCGATTCCTCATGATGGTTGTCGTCCTCGCGGAAGGAGGAGGGTGTAGACTATGGCGCGGTACACTGGCCCACGATGTGAGCTGTGTCGCTACATCGGCGACAAGCTGATGCTTAAAGGCGACAAATGCATGGGTCCCCGGTGCGTCTTCGAACGCAGGGGGAACGTGCCTCCCGGCGGCAAGCCGAAGATGCGCCGTCGTGTATCTGATCGCGGACTGCAGCTGCGTGAGAAGCAGAAAGTGCGTTTTACCTATGGTGTTCTCGAGGCACAGTTCCGTCGTTTCTTCGCTGAAGCGGAGCGCCTCCCGGGAATGACCAGCGACAACCTGATGATACTGCTCGAGAGACGCCTCGACAATGTGGCGTATCGCCTGGGCTTCGGCGACTCGCGTCCTCAGTCCAGACAGATTGTGCGTCATGGCCACATCCGTGTGAATGACCGCAAAGTCAATATTCCCTCCTATCTGGTGAAGACAGGGGACGTCATCAGTTGGCGTCCGCAGAGTTCCAAGACCGCTCTCTTCAAGGTCGTTGCTCAACAGGTGCAGGCGCGCAATGTGCCCGCATGGTTGAGGCTTGACGAACAGCAGATGAAAGGCACAGTGATGAGCTTGCCGACGACTGAAGATGTTGACAGCAGGCTGAGCGGCAAGGCTGTCGTCGAGTACTACTCCAGGTAGTGACAGGGAGGACGTGTAGTGAGTGAGATTTCCATCCCGGTCGTAGCGTGTGTCCAGTCTACTGGCTCTTACGGGCGATTCTCAGCTGAGCCGCTCGATATCGGTTTCGGTGTGACACTCGGCAACGCCATGCGGCGAGTGCTTCTCAGCTCTCTCCCGGGGGCCGCGGTCACCTGGGTCAAGATCGAGGGGGTTCAACACGAGTTTTCGACCATTCCCCACGTGCGCGAGGATGTCCTGGAATTCCTGCTGAATGTCAAGGAACTAAGGTTGCGTCCGGTCACACAGCAGGCAGGGAAGCTCTTCCTCGATGTGGAGAATGAGGGGATTGTGAGCGCCGCGGACATCCAGTCGTCGATTGACTTCCAGGTGGTGAATCCGGACCTGAGCCTGGCCAGTCTCGACTCCGACGAGGCGAAGCTCCACGTGGAGTTCAATGTGGAATTGGGAAGGGGTTACGTTCCGGCGATCTCCGCCGACGGTCTCCCTGTTGGAGCGCTTCCTGTGGATGCGGTCTACTCCCCTGTGAGGAAGGCTAATTTCGCCGTTGAGCCCATCAATCCCGGCGAGGAGCGAAGCCCTGAGCGACTGATCATCGAGGTGTGGACCGACGGGACGATTACGCCTTTTGAGGCTGTCACCCAGAGTTCCGACATCCTGGTGAAGGAGTTCGCGGCATTCCGGGGCCTTGAGGCGCCGTCCCTTGAAGAAGCTCGAGGCACCAGCAGCCTCGGGATTCCGTCCGAACAGTACAACACGACCCTGGCCGAGATCGGGCTGTCCACCCGCGCACACAACAGTCTGCGTCGGGCTGGGATTATGACGCTGGGTCAACTTATCGAGAAGACCAGGGATGGACTGCCTCCGCTGCCGGGGTTTGGCGACAAGTCCCAGGTGGAGGTTCAGGACCTGCTCACCGGGCTGGGCTATCCTATCCCTGAGAAGTCAAAGGGGAAGTCGAAGTGAGACACCGAGTTGCAGGAAGGAAGCTGGACAGGCCCACCGAACATCGGCTTGCCCTGTATCGCAATCTGGTCGCCGAACTCATCGATCATGAGAAGATGGTTACCACTGTGGCCAAGGCGAAGGAAGTCAAGAGCCTGGCTGAGCGCATAATCACTCTGGGCAAGGCAGGGGACCTGTCCTCTCGTCGGCGCGCAGTTGCGTTTCTTCCCGAAGAAAAGACGGCGAAGAAGGTGTTCGACGATCTGGCGAAGCGGTACGCACGGCGGCCTGGAGGCTATGTGCGCCTGGTTCACCTCGGCCCGCGCTTCGGTGATGCTGCCGAGATGGCTCAGCTGGAACTGGTTGAGTGAGTAGGTGGAGCTTTACAAGATAGCGGCGCTGGTCGAGTATGATGGCACCGGGTTCGTCGGGTCCCAGCGACAGGCCGATGGCCGGACAGTGCAGGGAGAAGTTGAAGGCGCGTTAGCGAAACTCACGGGAGTTGAGACTCGAATACACGCCGCGAGTCGCACTGATACGGGAGTACATGCCTTCGGACAGGTCATCAGTTTCTGGGTTCGTGATGATTTGTCCCCTGGGGTTGTGGTAAGAGCTTTGAATCACTATTTGCCGGATGATGTGGCGGTGAAAGGTGCCTGTGTGATTGACCGGGACTTCGACGTTCGTCGGAGAGCTGTGTCGCGGTGTTACCGCTATAGTATCTCACGGCAGGCAACCCCATCGCCGTTGCGAGAGAGGTACTGCCTCCTGATGGCGCGAGTGTTGAATGTGCCGATGATGCGCCGTGCGGCGAGAGTGCTGCAGGGAACGCATGACTTTGCGTCCTTCGCGACGTCACTGGAGGAGTCTGAGTCAACTGTGCGCGTGGTGCACGAAGCCCGTGTGGTTGAGGCGGGTGGCACTGTTGAGTTTTCGATTGTTGGGAACGCGTTCTTGCGACATCAGGTGCGCAATACCGTGGGACAGCTGCTGCGGGTTGGACTGGGGAAATGCTCCGTTGAGGAGTTTGCAGACCTTGTCAGCTACCCGGGCAGGGGGATTGCCGGACCGGCTGCACCTTCGCGTGGACTGTGTCTGATGCAGGTCCGATATGAGCCATCGCTTCCTTTTGCCGCCTGAAGTGCGACCACCGCTGGAGAGTAGAACAGATGCGAACATATAGTCCGAAACTGAAGGAAATACAGAGAGACTGGCATGTGATTGACGCGTCGGGGTGTATCCTGGGCGAGGTCGCGGAACGTGCCGCGGTCCTGTTGCGGGGAAAGCACAAACCCATGTTTGCCCCGCACATCGATACCGGGGACTACGTTGTTGTGGTGAATGCAGCCAAAGTCGTGGTTACCGGTAAGAAGAGAGCCGAGAAGATGTACTACAGGCACTCGGGTTATCCGGGCGGGCTTCGATCTGCCACGTTCGAGGAAGTCATGACGAAGGATCCCAGACGGATCATTGAGTTTGCCGTCAAGGGGATGTTGCCCAAGACCAGCCTCGGTCGCGCGATGTACGGAAAGCTCCGGGTGTATGCGGGCGAAGAGCATCCGCATCATGGCCAGGTCGTGCAG
>Ga0351957_1046_pt1 | contig 23266 bp, 25 predicted proteins | sample TotcelT113001L14_FD_205811 | JGI IMG/M metagenome (GOLD analysis project Ga0351957, IMG submission 205811) | Enriched cells from coal bed in the Powder River Basin, Montana, United States - Total cells T11 rep3 HSBNCT.T11.300.1.L14 ...
TAGCTGTGCACTGTGCAAGAAATATTTTTAGTTTTCAGTGAAGTTTTGAGGGAAGTTAGTTCTTCTTGGAGCGAGCGAAGTTTCTCGGGTGAAGAAACTATGATAACGTGATGTATTGGTGTACTAGTGATGACCATGAGAATACCCTCAAGTGTTTTTTCAGACGGCTGTAGGCACACAAGATAATCGATAGTTGTTTTACCAGTTTTTTTAGCTATTTCTGACATAAGCGTGTAATCCCACCAGGTGCGGTAGCGGAAACTTGTGTTTAGCATGCCATAATCAAAAATGGCCAAGGTATGGTCAGCGTAGGCAATAACGGTGGTCTTGCTTTTGCGACCTGAATCGCATTTGCCCAAGTAAGAACTATTGGTAACATACGCACCAGCAAATATGACGATGAGTGTGCCAGCAAGAGCAAGAGATCGTGCACCTTGCGTACGTAATTGTGGCGTGATAATAATCCAAAGGCCGATAATTGGAATAGTAAAAAGAATGGGTAAGGGTAGTTGTCTGATGCCAACAAGCCAGGAACTGTCAGCATAGCTGCTGGTGGCAACAAAGAGTGAATTGGTTTTTTCTAAAAGCCAGCAGAGCCATTGATTAGGTATGCATATGAGTTCGGTAATAAATATGAACGTTGAGATGAGCAAAAAAAGGGTAAGAAGCGGGTTAAAAAGACTGTTGCCAAAGGGCGAAAGCATAGAAAGAGGCAACCCCCAGGCGACAAGCAGCGGGAGAGACATGAGTGAAACGAAAAGCTGAAGGGTGATAAAGCGGAGTAGCCAACGGCACGCCGATGCATAAAAATGTGTAATCATAGGGTTTAGTATAGCAAAAAAGAGAGCTTGTTAGGTAAACATTGTTTTTTACGGTTGGCATTGGGTAGGCTAAAGACAATTATTTGAAATGTTTAAAAAACAGATCTTTTTAAAAAAGGGTACAGAGTATGAAGAAAACATTTTTACGCGCTTTGTGCGTTGATGGCAATAACTACATTCAATTATGTCGTTGCTGTCCATAGGGATGGCAGACCCGTCCGACAAAGCCGAGTTAGCTATTATAGTCCCTACGTCGGTCAGCCCTATAATCCCTATTACGCTAGACCCTATGACCCTTATTACGCTAGGCCCTATGGCCCTTATGCTCCCTACCCCTATGCACCTTACCCACAATACTATTATGGAAGCGGCAACCCATTTGTAGACGCTTTTGCTGGAATAGGCGCTGCTATAGGTAGTGCCGTCAGAGATTAAAACTAACACTATAAGAATTATAAAAAGGAGAGACTATGAAGAAAATAAGCATACTTTTCACCCTCGTTGTCTTGTTAGCAATGATCCCGTTGACCTATGTTATAGGTCGCGGTGGCCACGGTGGTGGCCATGGTGGTGGTCATAGAAGCGGCGGACATGGTGGCTATAGTCGCCATAGTGGTTATAGACATGGTGGTTATTATGGGCGTGGCGGTTATTACGGACGTGGTTATGGCTGGACGGTGCCCGCTGTCGTGGGTGGTGTTGCTTTGGGTGCAGCACTTGCATCATCAAGCGATAACAGCTCGAACGATACTACGTACTATCCAGAAGAAGATTATGACAATGGATATGAAACTCAAGATGAAGTATATACAACGCCAGAAACTACTCCAATAAGAAATCAAGCTCCTGTTCGAGCAGAAGATTTTGGACAAGCTGCTCCAGCTGCTTAAAACTGTACACTCTTATAGCGCAGTGTGCACAAAGCACTGAAAACATAAATGGCCCGTTATTTTAACTATCAAAAAATAACGGGCCTGTCCCCCTACTTCGCTCCTTCGGAGATTCCAGCCGTCGCTAAAGCTATGGCGGACACGTCGTAGGGCAGGCCCGTTTATTTTTGTATTTCCAAATCAACGTAAAATTATTCTTGTATCAAAAACGCCCGAGCAGGTGAAGCTTCAAGCCCGTGCAACAACAATGGCGCTATACAAACATGATAATTTCCTGCTTGCACAGAACCCAAACGTAGGCCTTCAATTATTGGCACCCCACGCGAAAGCAAAATTTCATGCGTCGCATGATCAGCTTGTCCCCGTTCGATTCCCAAATAATCGATACCTACTGCTTTAACCTCAAGATCAGCTAAAAACTGAGCTCCTGACTCTGCTAAAAAAATAAAGTTTTTATTAAATAATCCCGCCACAGGTTCGTCGCTGTTTATTGTTTTTAAAAGTACAATATCACCTGCACCACATAGATCAGCATAACGCTCAAGATGGTCAGCAGTTATAGCGTCTTTTATATCAGTACAATCAAGAACTACGCACGGTCCAACTAACGCACTCAACGGCGTTGCATCGATCGTCGCACCATGCGACAAAAAATGGGCTGGTGCATCAACATGGGTGCCCGTATGCACGTTCATAGTAATAATTGATTCACGAACGCCATCACGTTCAAAAATTTTGGCAGCATCAAAAGTAACCGTACGACGATCTTTGTATTCTGTAACTGTTGGGCTCACTGGCCAACTGATATCAATAATCTTCACGTACTACTCCCTACAAAATTTTATATTCAGTGAACATTACGCCAACTAAATAACACGAAGTTAATCTAAGAAGTAGTGCAAAACCCCTTCCCCTTCGATACATTTTTGCTTGCGCAAAAACACTCAGGGCGATCGGGGAGTTTAATTTTTTCTTGAAAAAAGACATGTAATTGCACTTCTTCAACACCAAAATAAAAACTCAGAACGCTATTTTTAACACACTACTTTTTGGTCTCAAATGCATGTCCACCAAATTTATTACGCATAAGAGCAACCACTTTGCTTGCATAATTGCCGCCTGTATCACGCGATTCTTTACGCAATAATAATGCTTTTTCAATAAGCGGAACTGGAATATGCTCGCGATGAGCTTCTTCAACCGTCCAGGCGCCCGTGCCACTTTCCTGCACGCGGCCTGAGATTGTATCAAGCTTTTGATCTTCGAAAAAAATCTGGTGCGATAATTCAACAAGCCATGAACGAATAATAGATCCGTTTGTCCAGACTTTGGTTACTGCTACAAGATCAATGTCTTGATCTTTAAAAGCGCCCTCTTTGAGCAACTGGAAACCTTCGGCATACGCTTGCATAAGGGCATATTCAACACCGTTGTGCACCATTTTGACATAGTGCCCTGCACCCGATCTTCCCATATAAGCATAGCCGCCTGGTGCTGCAAGAATTTTAAATAATGGCTCGATAGTGTCGTACACCTTTTTGTCGCCACCGATCATAAGAGAAAACCCAAGTTCGCGACCATGCACGCCACCAGATGTGCCACAATCAACAAACGAAATTTCTTGCGCTACGAGTTCTTTATACCGACGTTGCGAATCATTAAAATTACTGTTACCACCATCAACAATAATCGCTCCCTTTTTTGCATGCGGGGTTATCGCAGCAATCACCTGATCAACAACAGCACCGGCAGGCACCATGAGCCAGATCACGTCAGCATTTTTTGCTAACTCTATAAGAGAAACAAACTGAATGCCCTCTTTTTCTATCTGTTCTTTTAACTCACTATTAGGATCAGACCCCATCACACTAAAGCCTGCCTGAGCAAGGCGATACGCAACCGCTTCACCCATTCTACCCAGTCCAATGACACCAACAGTCATCATGATCGCCACCTCATACCATGTTTGTTGCTAAAATCTTCTAACTCTTTAGGGCCTGCAGTACCTGGCTCATAGGTATATAACGGCAACCCCTGAGCATAAATACCATCAATACTCTTCCATGCTGATTCAATTTCATCACATCTAACAGAGACCGATTGATCACCTTTAATCACTTCATCTATCAGCGCTTCATGTGGCGTTGGGGTAATAAGCGCAAAATTACAGCTATGACAATAATCCATGTGCATAGGCACCAACTCTTGTTCCGGCCCCGGACGGCGCACGTTGAGCGTCAACGTAAAACGCTCTTCTGGTGATAACTGAATCGTTAAATAATTTGCATCACTTGGACATTGCTTAGCCAACAGACAATCAACCTGTTTAAATTTTATATGAATCATGGTCTCATGCTTACCAAGATTTTTGCCTGTCTTTAAAAAGAACGGCACACCTGCCCAACGAGGATTATCAACCATTAGCTGTAATGCTGCAAAAGTCTCTGTCCTTGAATCTTTTTTAACATACTGCTCATCAAGATAACCAGCATATTGCCCCAGAATACCGTCAACAAAACGCACCTTTTTAAGCACTTGAGCGCGCTGTTCACGGATAGAATCACCCTCTAATTTTTCAGGGGCTTCCATGCAAACCAACGCAAGTAATTCATACAGATGATTTTGAACGACATCACGCAATGCGCCATATTCATCGTAATAGAGACCACGATTCTGAATACCCATCTTTTCACTCAGCACAATTTGTACTTGATCGATATAGCGGTTATTCCAGAGCGGCTCAAGCACGCAATTTGAAAAACGAATAAGTGCAATATTGCTCGCCAACTCTTTGGTCAAATAGTGGTCAATACGATAAATTTGCTTTTCATTAAAATGCTGCGCTATACACGCGTTAATTGCGTGCGCTGATGCTAAATCCCAGCCAAACGGTTTTTCATAAATTATGCGATGCCATACGTGAGAACCCGTGGTCTGGTGACCAACGGTCTGTTTTTTAACTAAACCAGACGCTGAAAGCTTTTCCGTAATGCCACAATAAAAAGTAGAAGCCGAAGCAACATAGACAAGACGATTACCCGACAGCCCACGCTCAGACTCAAGAATATCTATGGTGCGCGCAAGCTGCGTAAAATCTTCTTCCACCGAAAAATCGATTGGCTCATAAACAAGCGTGCCAACAAAATCGCGCCAGGCAGTATCGTCAAAGCCTCTCTGTATATATGGACGCGTTGCCTCTGCTATCTGTGCAACGGTCGCATCCTTTTCTCGCGCCGCACCAATAATAAGACACTTTTCTATTTTTTTTTCGCGCCACAGACTATACAAAGCCGGCAACAATTTACGCCGTGCAAGATCACCGGTTGCTCCGAGGAGCAGTATCGTTACATCATTCATAATTCAACAACTTTCACTTTTTTGTTTATAGAGTTCTGCCTGGGGCTGATCAAAGTAGTTCACATCAAGCATGGTCCAACAACTTCCGCATTTCTTGTTTATATAATTCTACTTGAGGTTGGTCAAAAGGATTCACATCAAGAAGATACCCAAAATAGAGTATTTCAATCATCTTCATTTGTAAAAACTGCCCTACATACCACGCTGATTTTTCAGGTAACACACTATGCGTAAACGGCAGCTCCTGTTTTTGATAGGCTATCATAGTCCCCTGCGCGCAGGCGTTCATAAGATCATCGAACGAACGTTCGTTAAGCGCCGTATCTTTAAAAGATTGTTCTGAGACAGAACTGTCCCTGACAGAACTGTCCCCAGCAAAAACATCTTGAAAATTACTCTCTGTGCTCGTGTTATAAAAAATTGGCACAACAAGATTCGAACGATTTTTCTGGACTGTCACAAACGTCGTAAAGCGATTGTGTGGTCCTGCTAAATAGAGCTGCCCAACTGAATGCAGATCAGTACTACCAATAGACACCGTTGGCAGCATACCAACGCGTACCAGCCCACCAGAACGATCGTACATCTTACCCAGACTTTCGGCCATCAGTTGCCGATACCACACTCCCAAGCCCGCTAAATCTTTTGAAAACAAAAAAGTATCATGAATTACTGCGCCGCGATAATAGTGCAGATTTAAAAGTGCAGCGCTCAAAGCTGCAGGGTTATGCTCAACCTCACTATGCAGACACTCCGTAAGCATAGTCCCAGCACCAGCACGCAACTGCTCTAGATCAACACCAATAAGCCCGAGTGGAAATAATCCCACGGCAGATAATACAGAAAAACGCCCGCCCACATTCTTAGGGATTTCAAGACAGACAACGCCATCAAGCTGCGCACTGCGCCACAAAACTGAATCATGATCAGTCGTTATAACTAAAAGCTCTTTATAATCAAGCGGACGATACCGTTTAACAAGATCGACAAAAAGTGCAGAATTTGTTTGCGTTTCAAGCGTCGAACCCGATTTGCTCACGATATTTACTAGCACAGTTTTTTCTTCTTGCAGCAACTGTTCAACCAAAAGATAGATATCATACGATGCATCGGTGTCAAACGTGTCAACAAAGTAGACTTTGCACTTCGGTTGCTGCTCATTGTAGTAACAACCATACAGCGCCTCCAGCACCGCCTGCGTGCCTACAATTGAACCGCCAATACCAACAACTACAAGAGCTGAGGGGTTTAAACGCTGTTTTGCTTCAACCACTGCCTGCACTCGTTCTAATAATTCTGCATCACCAGGCAACGCGCATGAAGCATAATCAGTTTCGTATTTCTTCTCCAGCGACTCTCGCAGTGTTACTATCTCCGGCTTAATCGCAGATGCAGCGGCCACAAGCTCTTCGCTCGTAATTCGTGCTGTATGGCGATAATTATATGAAATTAATTTCATAATAGTCCCTTTACCAGCTAAGACTTAAAATCTTCGCACAAGCCTTCACGGCGCATATACTCAAAAGCACCATACAAACTCACGTTATAATCTTTAATAACAAAAATCGGCATTGTAGTCAGAATATCTCGCTGTTTGCCACATGCCGTAAACTCTTGCAAAAAACTTGGTTGCTGAAAGAGAGGGATATTTTTTGCTGCTATACCACCTGCTATATAAACGCCACCAAGCGCAAGTGAATCAAGTGCAAAGTTTTTGGCACAGCGGCCATATAATGCTGCATACAATTCGAACGTGCGCGCACTATGATCATCGAGTGTACGACTATTAAAAATTTCATCAGGATGCGGCCCCTTGTCAGCAAGAGTAGTGTGTGCCACCTGACTATTATTTCGTTTTTTAAAGAAGCGATAGATTCGTTGAATGCCATTGCCTGACAAAACATCTTCCCACGACACAGGGCACGTAAATTCCTCTGTTTCTTTGATAAAATTCACCAATTCAAAATCGAGATCAGTATGCGGCGCAAAATCTGCATGACCACCTTCAGAAGCCACTGGAATATGATAGTTACGATCTTTATCCCACACCAAAATACATTTACCCAATCCTGTACCTGCACCAAGAATAGCTTTATTACCTTTTTTCTGTTGCGCACCACGATGCACCGGAATAACCGATGAAACATCAATAAGATCAATACCATACCCAATGACTTCAAAGTCATTGGCAAGCGTAACGCACCGCAACGAAGTATGTTCAGTGAGCGCTCCACTATCTATTACAAACGACGCATTCGTAGGCTTACTAAAATCACGCCGTTCAGAGATTACCCCTGCTGCAGCAAGACAGGCCGTTGTAATAATTACGCCTAACTCTTTATGTGCATGAGCAAGAATATCTTTAACAACGCTCGTAAAATCAGTTATCTCACTACTCTTGTAATGCACTGAGCGGAGCATTTTAGGTACACCACCATCAATTAAAAAGAAAGCAAAGTTTGCATTGGTGCCACCAATGTCGCCAACTAAATAGACTAACCTCTTATTAACGGGGAGATCAGTATAGATTTCTTCGCGATACATCTTCATATCACTACCCTTTTTTTAAAAACACGTAACTTGCGCTCAGCTTAAAGCATTCCATGCTTACATCGCAACATCCTTGTGTCTCTAGTTCACAAAGCAGAGAGATTAGTGTATTCCTGTAAGAAAAGAGTGCTAAAAGAGAGAGTAAAGAGCAGTGAAGATCTTAAAATTTCTTTTCATACTTGTTGCCTGTAGTTCGTGGTCGCTCTCTGCAAAGCGATGCCTTCCCAAAGAACCTGTGGCCGCGTCTCCTTTAAAAGAACGTGTCACCCTGGATGATGCTATTGCTTTTGCACTTAGCCACCGATCAAGTCTTAATGACCTTCTTTTTGCAAGCAAAAGCCAACGTAACAATGCCCTTGCGGCACTCTCCGGCTACTTACCCCAGATTAGTATTTATTCACGCTTTCTCTCAGCCAAAGATCGCGCAATTCCCAAAAATCAACAGTATATTTATATCGACCAACTCCTTTTTAGCTTTGCTGGCCCCGTTGAACAGTACCGCATAGAAAAACTTGGTTCGCATATCGCAGAACTTGGCGCACTGTTTCATGGTGATGAAATTCGCTACGAAACAGAAAACTCGTTCTTTAATCTCTATCTATTGCAAACACGTATCGCGCCCGTGAGCACCTTTGAACAATCTATCGCCGCACAACTACAAAAAACGTTGCTTTCAAACAAACAAGGACTTTTAAGTTCTTTTCTCTTTGAAAAAGAACACGCTGACTACAATTACGGCATGAGCGCTCTTTTTGGCTACGAACAACAAGTAACTATTGCCAACACAAATCTGACCAAAACGCTTGAAGCTGAACAACCCTTTATTATTGATATGATTAATGCGCGATACAGCATAAGAATGACATTGGATACCATAAAACACTTGCCCTACGATGAAACATTTTTTAAAGAAGCTGCACAAAACTTGCGTAAAGATCTCGCCATAAAAGATCAAGAAATCGAACGTTTTGCACGGCTTAAACAGTTGAAAGAAAAATCATATCTACCCTCAGCTTCGTTATACGCTGATATCGCCACCGGACAACCAGCATTGGCCGTTGGGCTACGTCAATTGCCCGGCAATTTTTGGCAAGCAGGTATTCAATTTAATTGGAATTTTGATGGCCTGGGTAACGTACACCGTGCCGCAGCGCAAGAGGCATCATTGCAAGCAGCAATCTTTGCCAAGCGCGACAAAGAATTTTCCATAAACAAAGAAGTAAGTAATGCTTACAACGAACTTTTACAACTCAAAAAAGAACTTGCAGTCACGTGCTCAGATCAATCACCTGAAGAGCTCTTCTTACAACAAAAAAAGCGCTACGAAGTTGGTGATCTTTCAGAAACAGACTATAAGCAAGCAGTGTATGAATGGGAAAAAGCACAATTTGGCGTACGCGATCTCGAAGTAAAAACAGTACTCAAATATAAAGAACTTCTCTTTAAATCTGGCTATCCACACATCGATAATCCCTCTAGCACGCAGAGTAGACAATCATGACAAAAATACCTTTTTTTCTTAAAATAAGTGTACTAGCACTCCTTGTTGGTGGCGGCACATGGGGCGTCTATAAAGCGTTTTTCGCACCAAAAAAACCCCAATTATTTAAAGCCAGTGAGCCAGAAAAACGCTTCATAATTCAGACAGTCAAAGCTACTGGTTCTATCGAACCAGAAAATGTCATGAAAATAGGTAGCATCGTTACCGGTATTATTTATAAGCTCTATGTCGAAGAAAATGACCTGGTAAAAAAGGGACAATTACTTGCTGAAATCGATGATGGTAAAGGTGACACCCTCGTGCGATCAGCACGTGGAGAACTTGAATTGGCGCAAGCAAAGCTTGTCTATGCTGAAAGCTACTTACAACGACAAAAAATTTTATTTGAAGCAGGACATATTTCAAAAGATTTGTATGAACAAATTTCTCGCGATTATCAGGTAGCTCAAGCTACTGTAACAACAAAAAAAGCTGACTATGATCAAGCGTTATTTCTTTTTAATAGCAAAAAAATAACTGCACCTGATGATGGCCTTGTTATAGCGCAAAATTCAAGTGAAGGTGAAACCGTTGCTGTCACTTCACCAGCAACGATTATTTACACTATCGCCAAAGATATTCGTAAAATGGAAGTCAATCTCGAAATAGACGAAAGCACCGTCGGTGACCTCAAAGAAGGTATGATTGCTAATCTTGTCTTTGAAGCGTATCCACACCGTACTTTTAAGGGCAACATTTATAACATAAACAATTCTCCCACAAAAAAAGGCAGCGCCGTTAACTATTCAGCTTCTATCTCTATTGATAATAGTCATAGGCTTTTTCGACCAGGCATGAGTGTTGATGCGACTATCACCATCGCTGAAAAAGAAAACGTGATCGCTCTGCCAAGCAATCTTTTTAGAGTTAGCAATGGCTCTCTTGAAAAAATAGCGCACGTTGTTGGCTACGAATACAAGCCACTTTCAAAACAGGAACGCATAAAAGCACTCGAAACTGATCACATGAAAACAATTTGGATAGTTCGCGATAAAGCTTTTATCGAACAACCAATTACTATAGGAATCAATGACAATTCATATTACGAAGTAGTCTCAGGAATACAAGAAGACGACTTGATACTCACTGATCTAGCAGAACCAGATACTATGAAAGAATTCTTCCAAAAATTCTTTGGCAAAGGTTTATAGTGAACACTTTTTTGCTATGGCGCACATCGATCCGCGTACTACAAAAACACTTAATACGATCACTCCTCACTATATTAGGTATCATGATAGGTATTGCCGCTATTATTGTTACTTTTTCTATCGGCAGTGGCGCACAAGAAAAAGTAAAAAAGCAGATCATGTCGATGGGCGAAGGAGCCGTCTACATTGTATCGGGCAATGTCATTGAACGTGGGCGCGCGCGCTCAACTTTAGCAACGCCACCACGCATGCGCGAACGCGATCTTGAAGCAATTAAAGCCCAGTGTGAGCATGTAAGTTTTGTTTCCCGTGGGCATGACTCATTACGCACTATGGAGCGTGGAAGTAACTCCGTCAGAGACCGTGTTATTGGCGTCGATACAACTATGCAAAGTATTATGAATTATACAATAAAAGATGGTGTTTTTTTTACCGACGACCATATACGAAAACGAGTCAACGTCGTCGTGCTTGGCCACGAACTCGCACTAAAACTTTTTAAAGGCGCTAACGCTGTCGATCAGACCATACGCATTGATGAGATACCTTTTACCGTTATTGGCGTTTACGACGTCATCGATTTTTATTGGGGCACAAATGACCCGAATGCACGAGCCTATATTCCCTTTAGCGTAGCTGATAAATATTTCCGCAAAGAAGATATGAGTTCAGGCGACATCGGTTTTATGGGACTGCGTATTGAAAACCCCGAAGTAAACGCTGAAAGCTCGTTGCGCAAAGTAAGACGCATTTTGCGCTATCTGCATAACATAGCACCCGGCGATCAAGATGATTTTATGATCTTTGACCAACAATCGATCTCTTCTGCAGCGCAACAAGCGACCAATGTTATAAAATTATTTGGTCTTATTGCTGCATCTATTTCACTCTTGGTTGGCGGTATAGGCGTCATGAATATCATGCTTGTATCGGTCAAAGAGCGCACCAAAGAGATCGGAGTTCGTTTGGCACTTGGCGCTACTCAGAGCATAGTACAACGTCAATTTTTGATCGAAGCAACAACACTCAGCGCATTTGGTGGCATTATGGGAATTATCCTCGGCATTATTGCCCAATATTTTGTAAGCAAAGCTACGAGCCTGCCCGGTACTATTGAACTTCTTCCGCTTCTTCTCTCATTTTTGGTCACCATGCTTGTCGGTATCTTTTTTGGTTATTACCCCGCGCGCAAAGCATCGCTCTTAAACCCTGTTGACGCGTTATTGGAAAAATAATGGCACAACACGCATCATATACTTGTACGAAGAATTTTTACGCAAGCGCTATCACACGCAGAATGTTCATCATTAACACCACACCCCCTGCCTTGCTCACCGAAGGGGAAAAATAATGATACAGCTTGAAGCTCGTAATGTTTCAAAGACGTTTTATACTGATTATATGGCCCATAACGTGCTTATCGATATTTCATTTACTATTAACGAAGGTGAATTTTTAGCTATTACTGGGCCCTCAGGTTCAGGAAAATCAACACTCATGAATATTATCGGCTGCCTTGATCAACCAACCACTGGTTCGTATTTGATTGAAGGCACCGACGTTTCACATTTTTCGTCAGATGAGTTAGCTCATATTCGTAACGCTAAAATCGGCTTTATCTTTCAAAAATTTAATCTGTTACCGGATTTAACTGCTCTTGATAACGTTGCACTGCCGCAACTGTATGCCGGCAAATCGGAAGACGAAGCGCGTATAGCTGCAGAAAAATCTTTGGCAATTGTTGAATTAAGCGACCGCCTTTATCACTATCCCTACCAACTTTCAGGCGGGCAACAACAACGCGTCGCGATTGCACGAGCATTGGTCAATGACCCAGCGATTATTTTGGCCGATGAACCAACAGGCAATCTTGATTCAAAAACCGGCACACTCATTTTTGACTCTTTTTTACGTCTTAACAAAGAACATAAAAAAACGATAATTCTCATCACTCACGACGCAGAACTTGCAGGTAAAACCAGTCGCATCATCAAACTTTTTGATGGCACATTGGCTGAAGATAGTAAAAATCTCTAATTCAGAGCCAATTTTAAAAAAACTAAAAACACTCTGTATGAAACTCACCCTTTAAGCTCTTCGACACCCCCATCTTTAAAAAATCCTTTTTTACTCCATTTTTTCTGGAAAAAAGAATCGTAAGCAACGATTCTTGGCTTATTATTAAAGAGCTCTATTTCAATAAAAACGTTCAAATCACGCTTCCCACAAGAAGATATCTAAATAAATCAATATAGAGCTGTCCAGCAGCTATTAATCAACGCTATCTTTTCTACTTGAATTATTATATCTTTATGGTATAATTGTGATATAAGCATTAAAAATCCAATACGAATCAAAAAAACATAAAAATTAACAGAAATGGAGATCTTCCATGAAAAAGATACTATTAATTTCATTAGTAGCAGCTTCTACTGGTCTTTTGGGTTATGAATATCCAAATGGCCAACAACCTGCAACTCGAATGCCTAGACCAACCCGACAACAGGCAAACCAAGCATCTCGTCAAGAACAAGATCGTACCGTCCAAGGTCCTCGTTCACCTAGACCAATTGTGCAAACTCCTGTTACTACAACACATATCATTGCGGCAGAGATTCTATTAGAGTCGTTTAGCCCACAACGTGGGCCACGTATACAACAAACGCCTGCAAACGATGTCGTAATTCATGCTAGACAAAGAGAATTAACACCAGCTTTAGCTTCAGCTCGCCCTGCATCAGTAATCATTCCCCGCAATAACTTTGCTACTGACCCAAGCGACAGTAACTAAACCCACGCGCATGTATACAACAAATTTCTTAGACTCAAACGTTACTACTTTAAAAAACAAGTATAACCAGTATCTAAATGGAGAATTATCATGAAAAAGTTATTTTTACTGTTACTTACTCTTGCCTCAACAAACGCTTTTGGCGCTCGTCCTGACAAAGGAAGAACACAAAGCCAAATAACTGACCCTATAACTGACCATGTACGTCGAGCACCTGCGATAGCCCAAGCTCCCAATGCGGCTCAACTTGGTCACTTTCGATTAGTGCAAGCACAAAGAGCCGACAGAGCGCCAGCAGCACACCTAATTCCAACCAGATGTCCAATGAACCTCCCAGAGTTTAATGACTTTCAAATGGCTCCAGCGCCTCAAGCAGAGAGAGCCCCTGTAAACACCCAAGTGGCACAGAACATAGGCACACAAACACTACCGTTAACATACGCTAATGTTCAACAACAACTCTTAATGGATAGAGCCACTGCATCAGCTGCTGCAGTAATCCTTTTCAGACTCAAACATACATAATTAATAGACATCTTAACAATCTAGATATTTTAACAATCTAAATGGAGAATTATCATGAAAAAATTATTTTTACTGTTACTTACTCTTGCATCAACAAACGTTCTTTTTGGCGTTCCTCCAACTAACGAAAGAACGCCGCAACCGCAACCAAGAATACAAGAATTTACCGTGCAACGCGCACGCCAAACCGCGCAGAATAACGCTCCAGCGCAACGTAATCAGGGTAATGCTACTCGCCCCTTGAATAGAAGAGCCACTGCCGATCCTCGTATGGTGCCATTTTTAACCAATTTTCGAATTCCAAGAACTCTTCCAGCTCCTCAGAACATCGAGAACATGCTTTTTAACAGACCTGCTGTTGAAGATGCTCTCATGGTCTCAGATTCAGATGATGAATTTTCTTTAGATGATGATATTTATAGCATTTCAGGAACAGAAAACAGAGATAATAATAACAGATATCAAAGAGCCCCAAGACCAGAACTTATGGGTCGCTTTATGACCAATTTTCAACTACCTAGAAACGCACCCTTGCAAACACAAACTATGGGCACACAAACGGGTGATTTAGTTCGAGAACTCTTACAAGCAGAAACTACAGATGTTCAAGTTCGAGCATTTTTTCGAGACAGAACTGCGAGAATTCTTGCTCAAATGAGACACAATCATAATCAGTAATAGCCAAAAAACTCTTTTAAAAAAAGGTAGCATCATGAACAAGTTTTTTTCAATTCTTTTATGTTGTCTCTCTCTTGGCACTAGCCAGACAACTCTTTTTGGCAGCAATTATGAAACGCCAAATCCTGCTGACAATCAAAGACATCCTGCTGTAAGGGAATTATTTCCAGACACTTCCCTTACACAGCAAATAAGAATTCCTGGTATTCCTACTGCTATGCAACCGACCCGCGAACAAGCAACTCAAACCAGAACACCGGAAAATGTTGCGAGACTTCATCAAGCATTTGCAGCTCAAGCACCAGCCGCTACTAACCAAGTTCATACTATTAATGCCCCCATTAATGCCCCTATGGACGGTTCTACACCTCGTCCAACACGAGCCACTGCGGGACAAAACGATCTACCTGGTTATTTGTATACCCAAACTCACAACAATCATAGAAATTTTGTAGGCCAAGCACGAGAACGACACCGCAATCAATCATCTCAAGTGCAAAGAAACGTTACGACACGACCAAGAATTTTGATTATCCGTCTCAGCCGTCAAGAATTGTTAAATCGGCTATCCGCTGCTCGCAGAGCAGTGCAAGAACGCAACAATCGCCGCCATGATTATTATGATGCTCAAGATTAAATTAAAAAAGGGTTTTGCTATGAAAAAGATACACGCACTACTCGCTTTTTCTTGGACGAAAAATGCACGCAATCACCCACGTGAAGATGATTTAGAAGAAATCTACAAAAAAATAATGCTTAATCGAGCTATGTGCAAGCTGCGTACAGTACGCGCACCAAGGCCAGGAGAAGAAGCATGAAAAAGTTTATAACACTCGTATTATCGCTTATCTGTACCGGAAATTTCATGAGAGCGATGGAAGAAATCTCTCCTAAGTCCGATTTAAATTGCAGTACTTTCGAGCGCCTACCAATGGATGAAAAGGATCGATGGCAGGTTAAAGACGCTGCAAGAAGATACCAAGAGTATCTTATACACAACAAAAAATCAGATACGGAAGAAGAGAGAAAAACTTTTATACAAGCCAATAATCAAAATTGTGATTGTTGTGAAATTCATGATATCACACAAATAAACCAAGGGGTTACTTTACTGAGGCAAGAAAAATTTGCCCAACAAATCTCATGCAATAACCATACGACTGCATCATCAGGAGCAGTAATTGCTTACCTTTTACAACAAGAACAGTCAGCGCAAGCCAAAAAAAAATCTCAATCACAAGAGAGAACCATTGACACACAAGATACAGTGCCTCTTCCCTCGCCTAGTACGTCTTCAAGCGTAACGTCATATTCTCATACGGGAACAGAATTTTCATGGCTTTCGCGAAAAAGCAGAGCTTTCGATAAAGATAGCCCTCTCATGCAAGCTTTAAAAGACGAGAAAAAAAGTCTTTTTGATACGCTACCTAAATCATCACCCGGTGAAGAATCTGATAACGAAGCTACAAATAATTATGATCTTGTTGATAATAACTCACAACAAACATTACCAAAGGGTGCACTACCTATTCCCTTGCGCTCAAGCAAAAGAAACAGCTAACTTCAACTATACTAAAACAATAACCTATCAAATGGAGAATACCACTATGAAAAACTTTAAAAGTTTACTATTAATGATTTGCACAACAAGCTTTTTCGGCCTTCAGGCAATGGGTCCCGATTACAGAGACTTAAAGCGTCGAGGAAAAAAGTGCCCCTTTTCTATATCTTCAACCGAGCAAGAAAACAGAAATTTTCTTTTTGATGAAGAACATACTTTGCTCTTAGAAAGAGAGCTTTATCAAAAGCGCAATGCGACTCTAAAAAAACAAATGGAGAACGAAATTCTCGAAGATTTTAAGAAATTTAACGCCTCAGTTCAAGAATCAAACACTGAAAACAGAAACAATAAACCTACTGAAGATAATCAGTTTACTGATGATGAAAATGAAGAAATAGCCCGTTTTGCCGCAGCCTATAGAGCGCACAAAGAAGAGAAGGCTTTAAATAAACCTTCAATTAAAAAAAACGTCCACTTTTGTTTACCTGACAACCCAAATACAGAAAAAACTCCTTCACGTAAAAACAGAACAAACCATCAATTCGCAGCTCTTTGCATAGGAACCAAACAACAACGCCATACAGAAAGTCCCATTGCACAACTTGTTGCTGCAGGAAAAGAAAGCCCTTTTAGTGAAACAACGTCTCCTTCGCTCTCTCCAACTCATGTAGAAGTAGAACTTTCTGATGCTGAAGTCACAGAGCAAGAAGACAACATGTTTTTCATGGAGCAATAAAATCATCGAAACGCCTTGATCTCTTGACACTTGACAGTCAAAGTTCGTGCGAAAGTCCGCGCAAAAAAAGTAGCAGCTACACCCGATAGAATAGTTTTTTGCTACTCGACTCTTGCGCCATAATCTTTTGGTTGCGTATGCTAGGCTCTGAACCCTTTAAATCAGGAGCCTAGTTCTCATGAAAACTTCTTTCTACCGCTTTAAAACAGGCCTGTACACTGCTGTGCAGAGCTTTAGTCTTGCCTGGTCACATAAAGAGCTCTTTGCGTATGCCTTATGCGCCTCGGGTTTTTCATTTTTAGTAACGGTTGGCCTGTATAACCTGCTCAACATCTCATACCCTAATGAGATCAGCGTAAGCCACCTACTCAAAGAAGCCTTATGCGCAATCAACCCTTCATGCAGCCAAGAGCTTGGCAACACTATCATTTTGGCACTCACCAGCTTTATTGTTCTTGCAATTACCAACTTTTTCTGGGTGGCAATGTTTCACCATGCGGGACATATACTTGCTGGCGAAAAACGATCTTTTTTTGAATCTATCTCAAACATTGGCCCTAAAATTCCCCTCATTCTTGCCTGGGCAGCCATTGCTCTGTGTATAGAACAATTAACTATTATGATAAATAGATTTTCATCAAAAACTCTTGCCTTTGTCTCACTGCTACTCTTTTTTAGCGTCCATTTTGTAACCTTTTTTGTACTTCCTGTTATTGCCTACACCAATAAAAACGTTAAAGGGGTTATTATTCTCTCTTTTACGGTGGCCAAAAATCGTTTTATAGAGATTCTTGGTGGTGGCACCTGGTTTACTATAATAGCTGGGCTCTTTTTCATCCCTATGGCATTATTTTGGGAATATTGGCATATGACCGATCTTAGCGCACCTTGGTTTAAAAACGGCATTGTCTTATTGATGGCCCTTGTTGCCCAATTAGGCATCAGAATCTTTATTGGCACGTCTTTTGCGCTCTTTAAAGGTCTTATTTACAGCGATTATCATCGCAAAAACCCTCCACTTGAAGAGCTTTACAAATTCCCATGGCCACAAATGTAATTGTGTAGCTTTTTACACTTACTGCTATACTTAATCCCTGAGTTTTTCTCAGGGATCTTTTTTTGGAGATTATTATGAAATTATCAATCTTTCTGGTGCTCACAGTGGCCTCTTTAAGCCAAGCGTTGCACGCTTATGACCACCAAAAAGAGATCATAAAAGATTTTTATACCAAGATTTTCTTACTTCCGGCAGCCAATCCCCTATCCTCTAGGGTCGAGACCGACCTCTCAGTAACCCTAAAAGAAGTGCAAAAACATACAGCCATTCTTAAACAACACTTCTTTCTCTCTATCATTGCCGGCACAACAAACACGTTCATGCGATGCGAAATTCCTGATCCGAGCGCACCAGGCGGCAAAATGATCGTCTCTGGCCAACTGCAAATCAAAGCCCATAACAATCTCTTTAAAATAGTGCAAGCATGCTGTTCTGACTTGGATACCCATTCATAGACTTAAACCTGTTTATAAAAATTTTTATTAGTCCCGTTTTTATGCTATTCTAAAGCATAGTTTTCCCATTGTGGGGAAACATTTTTTTATTTTTAATCCCTTTTTACCCATGATCGCCTATTCAGAGCTGATCAAGGAGACACTGAATGTCCAAAGAACTCATAAAAGCCTCACAATACCGCACATCAAAAAGTCACATGCTTGCGCAAGAAGACTTAGTGCTGAGCGCCGAGCAAAACAAAGAGCTCGACGAACTCTATTCCGGTATTCTTGAAGGTGTACAAAAAGGCAAACCAATCTTCGCCAAAGTCGTTAGAGTTGAAGCTAACAATGTTGTAGTCGACATTAACTACAAATCTGATGGCGTTATTGACCGTATCGAATTTTCTGATTTTGAATTTAAACGCCTTAAAGCAGGCGATGAAATTGAAGTCTTAGTCGATGAACTTGAAAGCGCTGATGGCAGCGTTATTCTTTCCTACGAAAAAGCAAAAGCTCTTCGTGCATGGGATGAGATTATCAAGCTCTTTGAAGAAGGCAAACCAGTTGAAGGCGCCGTGACCCATAAGGTCAAGGGTGGCTTGAGTGTCGACATCGGCATTCCAGCTTTCTTGCCAGGTTCACAAATCGACCTTCAACGCGTTACCGATTTTGACCAATATGTTGGCCAAACCGTTACCGCAAACATTATCAAAGTAAACAAAAAACGCGGCAACGTAATTATCTCCCGTCGCAAATTTATGCATGAACAACGTGCTGATTCTCGCAAAAAGATTCTTGAGAAGCTCAACGTTGGCGAAACTATCCAAGGTATTGTTAAGAACATCACCAACTACGGTGCCTTTATCGACATCGGCGGTGTTGATGGTCTCTTACACATTACCGACATGACCTGGGGCCGCATTGCTCATCCAAGCGAATTACTTCGCCTTGGTGAAACAATAACAGTCAAAGTCCTTTCGTTTGATAAAGACAACGAAAAGATATCCCTTGGTCTCAAACAACTTACCGGAAACCCATGGTCACAACTTGCAGCTACCATTACTGTTGGCTCAAAGATCAAGGGTAGTATCTCCAGCATCACCGATTACGGCTTATTTGTTGAAGTCGAAAAAGGTGTTGAAGGCTTGGTTCATATTTCTGAAATCTCATGGACAGACAGAATTTCAAACCTTGCTGATAAATACAAAGTCGGTCAAGAAATTGAAGCCCTTGTCGTATCCCTTGATAAAGACAATCGCCGTATGTCCTTGAGCGTTAAACAACTTGAAAAAAATCCTTGGGACGCTATTAAAGAGCAATTTAACATTGGCGACAAAGTTAAAGGCATTATTAGCAACATCACTGATTTTGGTATCTTTGTTCAATTATTGCCTGGCGTTGATGGCTTGGTTCATATCTCCGATCTTTCATGGACGGAACATATTGATCATCCAGCCGATGTCTACAAAAAAGGCGATTCTATCGAAGCCGTTATTTTGAGCATCGATAAAGACAACAAGAAAATCTCTCTGGGTGTTAAACAACTCGCTGATGATCCTTGGAAGCTTATTGAAGAACAATATCCAGCAGGTTCATTGGTAGAAGGCGAAGTGTCAAAAACGACAAACTTCGGCGCATTTATTAAGTTACCATCAGGTATTGAAGGCTTGGTACATATCTCTGAACTTTCAGACGAAAATGTCGAAAAAGTTGAGGACATCCTCAAGGTTGGCGAAAAACGTCAATTCAGAGTTATCAATGTCAATAAAGACGACCGCAAATTGGGCTTAAGTCTGCGTCTTGACGCAAAAGCTCCACGCGAATCGTTCAAGAAGACACCAAAAGAAGGTGAAGTTGCTAAACCAACAGCACCTCGTCGTCAACAACCTGTCGTAGCAGCTCCTCAACGTGAAGAAACACTTGTTCAACAACAAAGCAAGCAAAAGAGTCAATTCCAGCTTGCCTTGGAAGAACATGCAGCACGTGGCGGCGCTAAAGACGAAGATAAAGAGTAAAGGTAACGTATGAATAAGACACTTATGTATCTTGGCGCAGCAGCAGTTGTTATTGCTGTAGGCGGAGTGGTTTATAAATACGCCTTTAATCAAAGGAATAGAATGGAACGTACATTTGCAATGATTAAACCTGATGCAGTAGCCGCTGGACATACCGGCGCTATCATTCAGCTCATTGAAGAAAATGGTTTTAAAATTGTTGGCATGCGTAAAACTGATCTCCCAAAAGAGACTGTTGAGCAATTTTATGCTGTACATAAAGAAAGACCTTTCTTTGGTGAATTAGTTACGTTTATTACTTCAGGACCGGTTGTCTTGTTAGCGCTTGAAAAAGAAGGCGCAATCAAGGCTTGGCGTGATCTAATGGGTTCAACGAATCCTGAAGAAGCAGCCGAAGGTACGATGCGTAAACGTTTTGGTACCAGTAAGGGTAAGAATGCTACTCACGGTTCCGATGCGCCTGAAACGGCAGTATTTGAACTTGGGCTGTTCTTTCCAGAACTGACCAAATAAGATACGTTACTAAACTTAGAATTAAGAGGGCGAAAGAAATTTCGTCCTCTTTTTTTTGAGCCATTTTTTTCAAAACATGCTTGATTTAACACTCGGCCTAGGAGCTTTGTAAAAGTATGTTTAGAAAAAAAGATTACTCTCTATTTTTAAAACCATTGCTTTAAACTCTCCTATTTTTTAGAGTGGAACAGATGATTACCTGGCAACCTCAAAAAGGAGGCATTTCCCATGCGTAAGCAAAAAGTTTTCATAGTCCTGTTTCTAGGTTCAGTTATCACTACAGACATACATGCTATTTTGGAAATTTCAACACTTTTCTCGATGGCAGCGCTTAATGCCACCGCTACGTGCTTCTTATGTTGTATGCGTTGCAATGATAAATCTCAATGGGACGACCGCCTCAATGCAGTTGAAACCTCATCAAAACAAAATACAAAAAATATTCTTGAACTTGTGGAAGATCTGCACAAAGTCCGAGACCAAAGCTATGATACTGCAAGGCAACTTTATCTCATAAACGCCATAGCCACAGGAAAACTTATAAACCCTACGAGCAGCATGAGCAAACTCCATATCCAACGCCCACGATCCGTTCTTGAAGAATTCCATGAGCCAAATTCCCCCGTAACAAATACTGGCTTAAGTCTCATTCCCTCCTCACCACGACCTATGCGGCTCCTGCTGGGTTCAAGACCCTCTCTCAAAATGCCACCCACCGAACCCTCTCTCCAACTGTCGCCCACCGATTGCCAGTAGAAAAGCATTTCTAATAATTCCTGTCTCCTAGAACCCTTTTTGCCATAAATGCGCCCATGCGTTGCTGAAAGCGTTTATCGCATGCTACAGTAGGGATAGGGAAATTAATTTTTAGGGAATTATTAGGGGAATTACTATGAAGCTCTATTCTGGCTTTCACAAGCCTTTACTCTGGACACTTGTCTTTTCATACACGACTAGTTATGGCGCAGGATTAAAAGAAAAATTATGCACTACTTTTAGTTGCTGTTGTTTTTTCCACAAAAAACTGACCCCCTTAAGACCTCCCTGCAAAGTACCCTCTCAACAAAGTCTCACAAAGCAGAGTCAATCACCAGGCAGTAACTCCCAGAGTAATAGCTCCAGTGATAGTGGTGTACATAATTTTGAAAGCCCAGACTCTATTTTCAAAGACAGAGCAACACAACAAAACACGTGTGCTACACAATTTGATATAACTGACATGGGTGGTAGACCAGCTAAAACATCTCCTCATAACTCTGACAATGAAGGCCAATAACCGTGCGAATTTTTGCTCCCACAGCTCTCTGTTTAATGAGGACAACAAACGCCACAAATAATTTGATGACTATAAAAAAATCTTCCGAGAATCAATGCCCATAGCAAGTAAACATTTTCTCTCTTGGATTCTGCTCATAGGGCCGTACAACTTTGCCTCTCAGTCAACACATCTCTGTATTGTGGTCCATGGAACCTGGGCAACGCACGAATCATGGGCACAGCCAGGCGGCGATTTTTTTGAAGCTCTACAATGGAGCCTTGAACTTGAAAACCGACAATTTAATGCAGACAAGGTACAGGTGACAGCATTCTCATGGAGCGGCAAAAACAATCATACTGAGCGACAACAAGCTGCACAAAAACTTGCGACTATGCTTGCTACGTTGCCTCAGACTACACATATCACCCTTATTGCTCATAGCCATGGGGCAAACGTCTGTTTTCTAGCTTCACAACTTTTGAAAAATACAGAAACTACTATAAAAACTCTCTATGCCCTTGGAGCACCCATAGATCGCGCGCGTTACCAGCCGAACATGTCGGTGATTGGCTCTCTCTATAATCTCTTTTCTTTTGGCGACCCAGTGCAGACGGTCAGTGGTTGTTTTGAACGGGCATTACCGCCCCATCTACGAATCACCAACATAGTGCTTACCTGTAACGGCACCCGACCCGATCATGCAGATCTGCATGCACCACTCGTCGCTCGCTGGCTCACGATAATACCAAAACTCTGTAACCAAAAAACTGCCTATGGCTCGCTCAGTCTCTTTGATAACAGACAGCCGCAGTATGTAATAAACAGTCAGATACCAACACTCCTAGAAAACGAGAAAAAATTATACGCCGTGCTTGCTCTATACATGTTGCCGAGAAATAAAGCTATAAAATATATTTGGCAAAAAAAGTTACTCTTGTCCCGATCACCCTGAGTGTTTCTAAGTTTTTCGTAGAAAAACGAAGAAATGTATCGAATGGGTTGGAGGGATACATTCCCTTACACCCCTCGCTCCTTCGATACATTTTTGCTTTCGCAAAAACACTCAGGAAGATCGGGGTTTGTACTGTATTTTTAAGTCGAGCTCACATTAATAGACCAAAAAAAGAGATACAAAAGTTTTTACACCCTTGTATCTCTTAAAATTATTTTAAAAAACAGAACCAAAAAACTTATTCGTCTGTTGTCTGAGCGCTTTTTTTCACAAAAGAATCAAGCACACCATTCACAAATCTAAAAGCATCGGTTTCAGCAAAGCATTTAGTCAATTCGATTGCTTCGTTGATAACGATAGTGCTTGGCGTATCAGTATAGGTCAATTCCCATACAGCAAAACGCAAAATAAGACGTGCACTCACGCTTACTCGT
>Ga0351957_1048_pt1 | contig 22552 bp, 9 predicted proteins | sample TotcelT113001L14_FD_205811 | JGI IMG/M metagenome (GOLD analysis project Ga0351957, IMG submission 205811) | Enriched cells from coal bed in the Powder River Basin, Montana, United States - Total cells T11 rep3 HSBNCT.T11.300.1.L14 ...
GTTGCAGATGTTAGCGGAGATGGTGACCTCCTGGTTGGGGAGGACCTGTGCGGGATCGATGTTGAGGTAGGAGACGCCGAGCTTAGCCGGCTCGACGGTGTCCTGCTTGGATGGTTTCTTGATAGTGATGTAGGCCTTCATGGTGATGGTCTGCTCGAAGCCGCAGGAATCCCAGACGGTGAGGGTGACGTTGAAGGCGCCCTCGCGGTTGTAGACGTGGAAGGGATTCTGCTCTGTTGAGGTAGAGCCATCGCCGAAGTTCCAGAGCCACTCTTCGATCTCGCAGCCGGGAGCGGGAGTGGAGAGGTCGGTGAATTGGACCTTAAGGCCCGGCTCGCCTGAGCGGGCGACGCCCTTGAACTTGGCGCTCATGCCGACGGGGTCGCCACTCGGGCAGGGTCCGTCCAGCCATGGGGTGTAGTCGACGCCGAAGGAGACGCGGTCGCCCTTGAAGTCGAGTGGGAGCGGAGTCTCGGGCGCAGTAATAATGACAACGAGGCCGCCCAATGTTGGTCCTTCCTCGTGACCCCACCAGTTGTTCTCGCAGTCAACGGGAACGATGAGGTACGGGTCAAAAAGACCGGGCTCCGGCGATACCGGAGGCAGTGGGAGTCCTGCCGCGTTGAACACGCCCCAGTACACGTTGTCGTAGATGTTGTTGCCGTTGGCCACGAGGTATGAATATAGTGCAGGTCCGGGCTCGTCGGTGGAGAGTAAGGCGCTGCCATAGGTGAAGATGCCGACGTCGTTGTCGTGAATCTTGCAGCAGCCGACAATCTCGACAGTTGATGCGTAGTCGCAGTAGACGCCAACGCCCTCCGGGCTGAATCCGTTGACACCGGGTTCTTCACTGTCGGCGCCGACATCGTGGTGGTCGTATATGCGCGTACCTGAGACGGTCACGGACGAATCGTAGCTGGCCCATATGCCCGTGGAGGAGGAGGAGTAGCCGCGACCCTGTATGTAGCCGCCGCTGACGTTGACGGTGTCCCCTTCCACGTAGATGCCGGTCACGCAGCCCGAGATGGCCGGATTGACAATGCTGACGGTGGAGTTCCCGATAAACTTCTTGACGTAGATGCCGTAGCCGTCAGTGGCTGCGGTTGGCTGGATGTTGTAGATGGTGAGTCTATCAAGCACCGTGCCTGAGGTATTCTCGCAGTAGACGCCAACCTCCATCGTGATGGAGGGGAAGACAACACCGGAGAATTCAAGGTTCTGCAGGAGCACGTTGTCCGCGAATACGCCGGCGAGATAGTTGCCGCCGAGCGAATTGCTCCAGAGGAAGCCACCGATAGTATTGATGGCGGCCCCATCCTGGCCGATGACCTTGGTGTCATCCTCGGTGACATTGAAGGCGGAGTAGGAGCCGTGGAGGACATTGACGGTGCCGGGGGAGGTGACGGCGTCGACGCCCTGTTGGATGTCGCAGAAGGCGTTGTAGCCGTAGATATAGCCGTTGCCGACGATGTCGCCTGCGACAGCGCCGGGTTCGGCGGGTTCGCACCAGTCATCGTCGACCCAGACGGTGGAGGGGGCTCCGAGTCTGGTGACAGTGATGACGGCGGTGTAGTTGCCCTTGGTGACCTGGACGCTGGTCTGGGTGCGCATGTTGATGGCGGACCCGAAACCGGTGAGGGTGATGGTAGCGTCGAGGGGGAAGTTGGCGACGCCGGAGATCGCAGGCCAGGCGAGGGTCATGGTTGTCTCGGTTCCGGTGCCGTCGGAGGCACTGAGGATGACGGACCAGCTGACCGAGTTGCCGGCATTGGGGCCGAGCACGTCTCGTCTATCGATGATAGCGGTGTTGCTGCCCGGGGTGCGGAGCCACGCAGAGGCGACACTGGCGGCAGGCCTTGGAGGCGCCGGGCTGTCGTTGTCAGGTGCGCCGGCGACCAGGGGGTCGGCGGAACCGCCGATGACGGTGCCGATGGTCATGGCCTGAGAGCCGTTGGCCGGGTTGGTGGTGAAGTTGAGGGCGATGTCCCACACCTCGTTTGCGGCGAAGACCTGCTGCGCGGGCAGCACGGCCGCGACGGCCGAGAGAAGGAGCGCCAGTACCATGAGCGGCGCGAGGAATCTTGATGTTCTCGCCATGTCTACATACCTCCTGAGACCCTGAATCCGTATTGGACCGACAACCGTGACAAACGCAACCGAGGGACATTCGAGTCCCTGCGTAGAATATAGAGACGTAGCCCGAGTGCCGTCAATAGTCCAAAAGGATGAATCGACCGGCCAGAGGCCGGGGTCGGTGGGTTGCGGGTTCGCCGGCTACGCCGGAGTCCAGCGTTCTGAGTTCCGGGTTCTGCGTTCCCGTCCTGCATTTGCGGGGACACCATTCCGGATTGTGTCCGCGCAGGGTCTGCATGGTGTCCCTGGAATCAGGGCACACCGACGTGGCGGGGGTGTGGAGGTGATTCTGGTTCGCTGCCGCAGGCCGTCTCTGTCCCTCCCGTTGTTCCGCGAAGCATGGCGTCGAACGCGTTGCCGTTGTCCCCGAACACACGTCTCGCCGACCAAGGCGCTGGTTCACGTCCAGTCTACGGGCGGCATATATGCCGCCCCTTGTATGTTAAGGGGGATGTACCCTGATGGTGTCGCGGGAGAGGGGAATCAGTGCCGCCCCTTAGGCCAGTGAGCCTGTTCCGTAGATTCCGATCCCCTCTCCCTGGCGCCAGTCCCGAGGCCGGACAGTATCCTAAGCCTCCGTGCGGGAAGAGCTTGCATAGACAAGGTTGGCTCGGGGTGGCCGCGACACCTGTGTCACAGTAAAGATTCGTGGAGGTGAAGTCAATGGAATCAGCGATTGCAGGCATCGACATTGGCAAGGAGGAGTTCAGTGCGACGTTGCTCTTGGGGGACAAGGAGACAAACGGCGTGTTTCGCAATAGCACGGCAGGATTCGCGATGTTGGGTCGTTGGCTGGTGAAGCATGGTGCGGAACGTGCCCACATTTGCATGGAGGCGACCGGCACATATGGGGATGACCTGGCAGAGCATCTGCACCATGCCGGCCATGTAGTGAGCGTCGTCAATCCGGCGAGAATCAAAGGGTTCGGCCAGAGCGAACTCTCCCGAACGAAGACAGACAAGGCCGATGCGCGCTTGATTGCCCGCTTTTGCCGCGCCATGCAGCCCGAGCCGTGGCAGCCACCAGCGCCGGAGGTCAAGGAGCTCAAGGCTCTGGTGCGTCGACTCGATGAGCTCAAGGGTATGCTCACCCAGGAGACGAACCGTCTCGGGACCGCCGATGATGTCGTGAAGCCCTCAATCCAGGACATGATCGGACTCATCGAAAGCCGCGTCCACCAGGTCACCCAGCAGATTCGAGACCACGTCGATCGCCATCCTGACCTGCGCGGCAAGCGCGATCTGCTCGAGACTATCCCCGGTATCGGACCGGGCACCTCGGCTATGATCCTGGCCGAATTCGGCGACGTGTCGCGCTTCCCTGATGCGGGTAGCATGGCCTCTTTCTGCGGCCTTACGCCACGGCATCGCCAATCGGGAACATCGGTGCACGGCAGAAGCATGCTGTCCAAAACCGGCTCGGCCCGAATCAGGAAAGCCCTGTATATGCCGGCACTTGCAGCCATCCGGTACAACCCCATTATCAGAGCCTTCCGCGCCCGACTCCTCGCCAACGGCAAACTCAAGATGATCGTCGTCGGGGCGGTGATGCGCAAGCTCGTCTATATTGCTTATGGCGTGCTGAAGAGCGGTAAACCATTTGACCCAGCCATAGGTGCTACAGCTTGACGGCAGCACACAGTATCTACAAATACCCCCCCCTCTCCCGCATTTACGGGGACACCATTCCGGATCGGGTCGTAGTAAGGTCTGCATGGTGTCCCCGAGGACGGAGAAAGGGGGGCGGCTGTGAAGCCGCCCCCCTCTGGGATTACAGGAGCGCAGAAGGCTAGTCTCTCTTGAAGACCATGATGAGGGCAGCGATGAGGACGACGATGACCGCGATGATGGCGATGATGCCTGCGGTGCCGAGGCCCGTCTGCTGCTGGGAGGGGACGTCGCGGGTGACGGTCCTGGGGGCGAGGACTGAGAACTCACCGGTCATGCCGTCGATGGCGACCTGGTAGGTGCCCGGGACGGCGCGGGAGGTCTTGAAAGCCACCTGCTGGCAGGAGCCGCCGGAGACGCCGACGGATTGAGAAGCGACGGCCTCACCATTGACCATGAGGGAGACGGTCTTGGTGCCGCGTTCCTCGCCGTTGTTACAGATGTTGGCGGAGATGGTGACCTCCTGGTTGGGGAGGACCTGCGCGGGATCGATGTTGAGGTAAGAGACGCCGAGCCTGGCAGGCTCAACGGTGTCCTTACTGGAGGGTTTCTTGATGGTGATGTAGGCCTTCATGGTGATGGTCTGTTCGAAGCCGCAGGAATCCCAAACGGTGAGGGTGACGTTGAAGGCGCCCTCGCGGTTGTAGACGTGGAAGGGATTCTGCTCTGTTGAGGTAGAGCCATCGCCGAAGTTCCACAACCACTCTTCAATCTCGCAGCCGGGAGCAGCGGTAGAGAGGTCGGTGAACTGGACCTTGAGGCCCGGCTCGCCTGAGCGGGCGACGCCCTTGAAGTTGGCGCTCGCACCGACGGGGTCGCCACTCGGACAGGGGCCGTCAAGCCACGGGGTGTAGTCGATGCCGAAGGTGACCCAGTCGCCCTTGATGGGGAACAGTGGTGTCAACTCAGGCTCTCCCGTGGGGAACATGGCAAGCGTTGGTCCTTCGACATGCCCCCACCAGTTGTTCTCGCAGTTGAGACTCTCGAACCCATTCAACTGGCCCGGCTCGGCATCACGGGCGAACCACTCGTAGTAGACGCCGTACTCGGCATTGTCGTAGATGTTGTTGCCGTTGGCGGTCAGGGCGCCATGCTGCTGGACATAGATGCCGTACTCGTTGTCGTAGATCTTGCAGCAGCCGCTGACCATGGCGCTGCCGTCATCCTCGATGAAGATGCCGGCGCCCGTATACCAGTTGCCGTCGAGTGGAGCCTCTGGCTCAGGTGAATCCGTGTAGTAAACGTCGTAGCAGCCGTATATCTCCGTCCCTGAGACGGTCACCATGCCTTCCCAGTCGACGAAGATGCCGGTGGCGCAGTAGGAAGAGTACATGCCGCCGCCAGCGATCTCGCAGTTCTGCACCACGGCGGTATCGTCCTTCACGTAGATGCCGACGTTGCAGTAACTGATCTCCGAATTGCGGATCGTGACGGTGTTCTCTTCGGAGTAGCCCACGACGATGCCGAAGCCCTGTTGATAGCGGCTGTCGAAGCGGACGCCGTCAATCGTGACGCCGTCCACCAAGCCTGTGCTCTGGTAGTAGCGGATGGCGGCATACCCGTTGAAGTAGTCGTTTCCCGGGGACAGTCCGCTGGCATCGAATACAAGGCCATCGATGGTAGCGTTCGCTGTGGGGACCCATCCATCCCAGATGCCATAGCCAACGTATGCCATCGCAGACTGTAACGAGCCCCACGGGTCATAGAACGTGTTGACGACAGCGCCCGGCTCTACCGCGATAACGGACATGTCATCGCTCGTGATATTGAACGCCGAGTAGTAGCCTTCAAACACGTTCACCGTGCTGCCGGAGACAGCCTCGATGCCATAGGCGATGTCGGAGAAGGCGTTGTAACCGTAGATGAGTACGGTGTTGCCGACCATGCCCTCGTAGGTGCCGTCGGTGCCGGAGTAGTCATCATCGACCCAGACGGTGGAGGGGGGGCCGAGTCTGGTGACGGTGATGACGGCGGTGTAGTTGCCCTTGGCGACCTGGACGCTGGTCTGGGAGCGCATGTTGATGGCGGACCCGAGGCCGGTGAGGGTGATGGTAGCGTCGAGGGGGAAGTTGGCGACGCCGGAGATTGCAGGCCAGGCGAGGGTCATGGTCGTCTCGGTTCCGGTGCCGTCGGAGGCGCTAAGGATGACGGACCAGCTGACCGAGTTGCCGGCATTGGGGCCGAGCACGTCTCGTCTATCGATGATAGCGGTGTTGCTGCCCGGGGTGCGGAGCCACGCAGCGGCGACACTGGCGGGAGCCCTGGGAGGCGCCGCGCTGTCGTTGTCAGGTGCGCCGGCGACCAGGGGGTCGGCGGAACCTCCGATGACAGTGCCGATGGTCATGGCCTGAGAGCCGTTGGCGGGGTTGGTGGTGAAGTTGAGGGCGATGTCCCACACCTCGTTTGCGGCAAGGACCTGTTGCGAGGGCAGCACGACCGCCACGGTCGAGAGAAGGAGCGCCAGTACCATGAGTGGTGCGAGGAACCTGTTTGTTCTCGCCATGTCTACACACCTCCTGACAGAACAGAGTCGCTGTATACGAATCGCACAAGAAAACAGGGGACACTGAAGTCCCTGTGGACACTATAGGGGGGACGTGAACGTGTCGTCAATAGTCCGAATGGATGATTCCGCCCGCAGCGAGGGAGTAAGCCGGCAGAGCCGGGGTTCTGCGTTCCGCCCCGAACCACGGAGGTGAATTGTGGCAATCATCGTCAACAGGGCCGATTGCAGTCCAAATGTAGGGGCGGACCTCCGCGTCCGCCCGCGCTGGGAGGTGTGATGGGGCGCGATAATGTCACGGCCACGCATATTGGTATCTATCGCGGGTGTCTCATCGATGGATGGCGGGCAGGCATGGGAGCCTGTCTACACCAGACCGGGGACACCATTCCGGATCGGGTCTAAGTAAGGACTGCATGGTGTCCCCGGAAATGGAAGGGGGGCGGCTGTTAAAGCCGCCCCCCTTTGGGATTCAGACAAGCAGAAACTAGTCTCTCTTGAAGACCATGATGAGGGCAGCGATGAGGACGACGATGACCGCGATGATGGCGATGATGCCTGCGGTGCCGAGGCCTGTTTGCTGCTGAGAGGGAACATCACGGGTGACGGTCCTGGGGGCGAGGACTGAGAACTCGCCGGTCATGCCGTCGATGGCGACCTGGTAGGTGCCGGGGACGGCGCGGGAGGTCTTGAAGACGACCTGCTGGCAGGAGCCGCCGGAGACGCCGACGGATTGAGACGCGACAGCCTCGCCGTTGACCATGAGGGAGACGGTCTTGGTGCCGCGCTCTTCGCCGCTGTTGCAGATGTTAGCGGAGATGGTGACCTCCTGGTTGGGGAGGACCTGTGCGGGATCGATGTTGAGGTAGGAGACGCCGAGCTTAGCCGGCTCGACGGTGTCCTGCTTGGATGGTTTCTTGATAGTGATGTAGGCCTTCATGGTGATGGTCTGCTCGAAGCCGCAGGAATCCCAGACGGTGAGGGTGACGTTGAAGGCGCCCTCGCGGTTGTAGACGTGGAAGGGATTCTGCTCTGTTGAGGTAGAGCCATCGCCGAAGTTCCAGAGCCACTCTTCGATCTCGCAGCCGGGAGCGGGAGTGGAGAGGTCGGTGAATTGGACCTTAAGGCCCGGCTCGCCTGAGCGGGCGACGCCCTTGAACTTGGCGCTCATGCCGACGGGGTCGCCACTCGGGCAGGGTCCGTCCAGCCATGGGGTGTAGTCGACGCCGAAGGAGACGCGGTCGCCCTTGAAGTCGAGTGGGAGCGGAGTCTCGGGCGCAGTAATAATGACAACGAGGCCGCCCAATGTTGGTCCTTCCTCGTGACCCCACCAGTTGTTCTCGCAGTCAACGGGAACGATGAGGTACGGGTCAAAAAGACCGGGCTCCGGCGATACCGGAGGCAGTGGGAGTCCTGCCGCGTTGAACACGCCCCAGTACACGTTGTCGTAGATGTTGTTGCCGTTGGCCACGAGGTATGAATATAGTGCAGGTCCGGGCTCGTCGGTGGAGAGTAAGGCGCTGCCATAGGTGAAGATGCCGACGTCGTTGTCGTGAATCTTGCAGCAGCCGACAATCTCGACAGTTGATGCGTAGTCGCAGTAGACGCCAACGCCCTCCGGGCTGAATCCGTTGACACCGGGTTCTTCACTGTCGGCGCCGACATCGTGGTGGTCGTATATGCGCGTACCTGAGACGGTCACGGACGAATCGTAGCTGGCCCATATGCCCGTGGAGGAGGAGGAGTAGCCGCGACCCTGTATGTAGCCGCCGCTGACGTTGACGGTGTCCCCTTCCACGTAGATGCCGGTCACGCAGCCCGAGATGGCCGGATTGACAATGCTGACGGTGGAGTTCCCGATAAACTTCTTGACGTAGATGCCGTAGCCGTCAGTGGCTGCGGTTGGCTGGATGTTGTAGATGGTGAGTCTATCAAGCACCGTGCCTGAGGTATTCTCGCAGTAGACGCCAACCTCCATCGTGATGGAGGGGAAGACAACACCGGAGAATTCAAGGTTCTGCAGGAGCACGTTGTCCGCGAATACGCCGGCGAGATAGTTGCCGCCGAGCGAATTGCTCCAGAGGAAGCCACCGATAGTATTGATGGCGGCCCCATCCTGGCCGATGACCTTGGTGTCATCCTCGGTGACATTGAAGGCGGAGTAGGAGCCGTGGAGGACATTGACGGTGCCGGGGGAGGTGACGGCGTCGACGCCCTGTTGGATGTCGCAGAAGGCGTTGTAGCCGTAGATATAGCCGTTGCCGACGATGTCGCCTGCGACAGCGCCGGGTTCGGCGGGTTCGCACCAGTCATCGTCGACCCAGACGGTGGAGGGGGCTCCGAGTCTGGTGACAGTGATGACGGCGGTGTAGTTGCCCTTGGTGACCTGGACGCTGGTCTGGGTGCGCATGTTGATGGCGGACCCGAAACCGGTGAGGGTGATGGTAGCGTCGAGGGGGAAGTTGGCGACGCCGGAGATCGCAGGCCAGGCGAGGGTCATGGTTGTCTCGGTTCCGGTGCCGTCGGAGGCACTGAGGATGACGGACCAGCTGACCGAGTTGCCGGCATTGGGGCCGAGCACGTCTCGTCTATCGATGATAGCGGTGTTGCTGCCCGGGGTGCGGAGCCACGCAGAGGCGACACTGGCGGCAGGCCTTGGAGGCGCCGGGCTGTCGTTGTCAGGTGCGCCGGCGACCAGGGGGTCGGCGGAACCGCCGATGACGGTGCCGATGGTCATGGCCTGAGAGCCGTTGGCCGGGTTGGTGGTGAAGTTGAGGGCGATGTCCCACACCTCGTTTGCGGCGAAGACCTGCTGCGCGGGCAGCACGGCCGCGACGGCCGAGAGAAGGAGCGCCAGTACCATGAGCGGCGCGAGGAATCTTGATGTTCTCGCCATGTCTACATACCTCCTGAGACCCTGAATCCGTATTGGACCGACAACCGTGACAAACGCAACCGAGGGACATTCGAGTCCCTGCGTAGAATATAGAGACGTAGCCCGAGTGCCGTCAATAGTCCAAAAGGATGAATCGACCGGCCAGAGGCCGGGGTCGGTGGGTTGCGGGTTCGCCGGCTACGCCGGAGTCCAGCGTTCTGAGTTCCGGGTTCTGCGTTCCCGTCCTGCATTTGCGGGGACACCATTCCGGATTGTGTCCGCGCAGGGTCTGCATGGTGTCCCTGGAATCAGGGCACACCGACGTGGCGGGGGTGTGGAGGTGATTCTGGTTCGCTGCCGCAGGCCGTCTCTGTCCCTCCCGTTGTTCCGCGAAGCATGGCGTCGAACGCGTTGCCGTTGTCCCCGAACACACGTCTCGCCGACCAAGGCGCTGGTTCACGTCCAGTCTACGGGCGGCATATATGCCGCCCCTTGTATGTTAAGGGGGATGTACCCTGATGGTGTCGCGGGAGAGGGGAATCAGTGCCGCCCCTTAGGCCAGTGAGCCTGTTCCGTAGATTCCGATCCCCTCTCCCTGGCGCCAGTCCCGAGGCCGGACAGTATCCTAAGCCTCCGTGCGGGAAGAGCTTGCATAGACAAGGTTGGCTCGGGGTGGCCGCGACACCTGTGTCACAGTAAAGATTCGTGGAGGTGAAGTCAATGGAATCAGCGATTGCAGGCATCGACATTGGCAAGGAGGAGTTCAGTGCGACGTTGCTCTTGGGGGACAAGGAGACAAACGGCGTGTTTCGCAATAGCACGGCAGGATTCGCGATGTTGGGTCGTTGGCTGGTGAAGCATGGTGCGGAACGTGCCCACATTTGCATGGAGGCGACCGGCACATATGGGGATGACCTGGCAGAGCATCTGCACCATGCCGGCCATGTAGTGAGCGTCGTCAATCCGGCGAGAATCAAAGGGTTCGGCCAGAGCGAACTCTCCCGAACGAAGACAGACAAGGCCGATGCGCGCTTGATTGCCCGCTTTTGCCGCGCCATGCAGCCCGAGCCGTGGCAGCCACCAGCGCCGGAGGTCAAGGAGCTCAAGGCTCTGGTGCGTCGACTCGATGAGCTCAAGGGTATGCTCACCCAGGAGACGAACCGTCTCGGGACCGCCGATGATGTCGTGAAGCCCTCAATCCAGGACATGATCGGACTCATCGAAAGCCGCGTCCACCAGGTCACCCAGCAGATTCGAGACCACGTCGATCGCCATCCTGACCTGCGCGGCAAGCGCGATCTGCTCGAGACTATCCCCGGTATCGGACCGGGCACCTCGGCTATGATCCTGGCCGAATTCGGCGACGTGTCGCGCTTCCCTGATGCGGGTAGCATGGCCTCTTTCTGCGGCCTTACGCCACGGCATCGCCAATCGGGAACATCGGTGCACGGCAGAAGCATGCTGTCCAAAACCGGCTCGGCCCGAATCAGGAAAGCCCTGTATATGCCGGCACTTGCAGCCATCCGGTACAACCCCATTATCAGAGCCTTCCGCGCCCGACTCCTCGCCAACGGCAAACTCAAGATGATCGTCGTCGGGGCGGTGATGCGCAAGCTCGTCTATATTGCTTATGGCGTGCTGAAGAGCGGTAAACCATTTGACCCAGCCATAGGTGCTACAGCTTGACGGCAGCACACAGTATCTACAAATACCCCCCCCTCTCCCGCATTTACGGGGACACCATTCCGGATCGGGTCGTAGTAAGGTCTGCATGGTGTCCCCGAGGACGGAGAAAGGGGGGCGGCTGTGAAGCCGCCCCCCTCTGGGATTACAGGAGCGCAGAAGGCTAGTCTCTCTTGAAGACCATGATGAGGGCAGCGATGAGGACGACGATGACCGCGATGATGGCGATGATGCCTGCGGTGCCGAGGCCCGTCTGCTGCTGGGAGGGGACGTCGCGGGTGACGGTCCTGGGGGCGAGGACTGAGAACTCACCGGTCATGCCGTCGATGGCGACCTGGTAGGTGCCCGGGACGGCGCGGGAGGTCTTGAAAGCCACCTGCTGGCAGGAGCCGCCGGAGACGCCGACGGATTGAGAAGCGACGGCCTCACCATTGACCATGAGGGAGACGGTCTTGGTGCCGCGTTCCTCGCCGTTGTTACAGATGTTGGCGGAGATGGTGACCTCCTGGTTGGGGAGGACCTGCGCGGGATCGATGTTGAGGTAAGAGACGCCGAGCCTGGCAGGCTCAACGGTGTCCTTACTGGAGGGTTTCTTGATGGTGATGTAGGCCTTCATGGTGATGGTCTGTTCGAAGCCGCAGGAATCCCAAACGGTGAGGGTGACGTTGAAGGCGCCCTCGCGGTTGTAGACGTGGAAGGGATTCTGCTCTGTTGAGGTAGAGCCATCGCCGAAGTTCCACAACCACTCTTCAATCTCGCAGCCGGGAGCAGCGGTAGAGAGGTCGGTGAACTGGACCTTGAGGCCCGGCTCGCCTGAGCGGGCGACGCCCTTGAAGTTGGCGCTCGCACCGACGGGGTCGCCACTCGGACAGGGGCCGTCAAGCCACGGGGTGTAGTCGATGCCGAAGGTGACCCAGTCGCCCTTGATGGGGAACAGTGGTGTCAACTCAGGCTCTCCCGTGGGGAACATGGCAAGCGTTGGTCCTTCGACATGCCCCCACCAGTTGTTCTCGCAGTTGAGACTCTCGAACCCATTCAACTGGCCCGGCTCGGCATCACGGGCGAACCACTCGTAGTAGACGCCGTACTCGGCATTGTCGTAGATGTTGTTGCCGTTGGCGGTCAGGGCGCCATGCTGCTGGACATAGATGCCGTACTCGTTGTCGTAGATCTTGCAGCAGCCGCTGACCATGGCGCTGCCGTCATCCTCGATGAAGATGCCGGCGCCCGTATACCAGTTGCCGTCGAGTGGAGCCTCTGGCTCAGGTGAATCCGTGTAGTAAACGTCGTAGCAGCCGTATATCTCCGTCCCTGAGACGGTCACCATGCCTTCCCAGTCGACGAAGATGCCGGTGGCGCAGTAGGAAGAGTACATGCCGCCGCCAGCGATCTCGCAGTTCTGCACCACGGCGGTATCGTCCTTCACGTAGATGCCGACGTTGCAGTAACTGATCTCCGAATTGCGGATCGTGACGGTGTTCTCTTCGGAGTAGCCCACGACGATGCCGAAGCCCTGTTGATAGCGGCTGTCGAAGCGGACGCCGTCAATCGTGACGCCGTCCACCAAGCCTGTGCTCTGGTAGTAGCGGATGGCGGCATACCCGTTGAAGTAGTCGTTTCCCGGGGACAGTCCGCTGGCATCGAATACAAGGCCATCGATGGTAGCGTTCGCTGTGGGGACCCATCCATCCCAGATGCCATAGCCAACGTATGCCATCGCAGACTGTAACGAGCCCCACGGGTCATAGAACGTGTTGACGACAGCGCCCGGCTCTACCGCGATAACGGACATGTCATCGCTCGTGATATTGAACGCCGAGTAGTAGCCTTCAAACACGTTCACCGTGCTGCCGGAGACAGCCTCGATGCCATAGGCGATGTCGGAGAAGGCGTTGTAACCGTAGATGAGTACGGTGTTGCCGACCATGCCCTCGTAGGTGCCGTCGGTGCCGGAGTAGTCATCATCGACCCAGACGGTGGAGGGGGGGCCGAGTCTGGTGACGGTGATGACGGCGGTGTAGTTGCCCTTGGCGACCTGGACGCTGGTCTGGGAGCGCATGTTGATGGCGGACCCGAGGCCGGTGAGGGTGATGGTAGCGTCGAGGGGGAAGTTGGCGACGCCGGAGATTGCAGGCCAGGCGAGGGTCATGGTCGTCTCGGTTCCGGTGCCGTCGGAGGCGCTAAGGATGACGGACCAGCTGACCGAGTTGCCGGCATTGGGGCCGAGCACGTCTCGTCTATCGATGATAGCGGTGTTGCTGCCCGGGGTGCGGAGCCACGCAGCGGCGACACTGGCGGGAGCCCTGGGAGGCGCCGCGCTGTCGTTGTCAGGTGCGCCGGCGACCAGCGGGTCGGCGGAGCCGCCGATGACGGTGCCGATGGTCATGGCCTGTGAGCCGTTGGCCGGGTTGGTGGTGAAGCTGAGGGCGATGTCCCACACCTCGTTTGCGGCGAGGACCTGCTGCGAGGGCAGCACGACCGCCACGGCCGAGAGAAGGAGCGCCAGTACCATGACTGGTGCGAGGAACCTGCTTGTTCTCGCCATGTCTACATACCTCCTGCCTGTACAGAGTCGCTGTATGCGAATCGCACAAGAAAACCGGGGACACTGAAGTCCCCGCGGACACTATAGGGAGGACGCGAACGTGTCGTCAATAGTCCAAAAGGATGAATCCAGCCGCGGCGCGGGAGTTCCGAGTTGACGGGTTGGCCGGCCAGGAGGACTGAGAGAACCAGCAAATACTCTGGTGTCAAGATACCTGCAGCAGACAGTCCTGTGTGGCCGCGACCCAGTAGCCGAAACCCTCTTCCAGAGTTGTCGATGACACGTACGTCTTCTCTCCGGGGTCCCAGCGGTAGGCGAGGGGCAGCACACCGTCCGTCGGCGCAGCCCGGGGGGGGCTAATGCTGGCTGTGGTCCCGTATACGGAACCGAGCATGTGCCATCCAGCGGAAAGCTCTCTGACATAGCAGGTGACCTTCAGTCCGCTGGCTGTCACAGGCGTTGGCTGAGTCACGAAGACCCAGTACGAGCGCCAGTGTTCGATGAGTGCGGGGCTCTCATACGTCTTCCTGTCGGAATTCCACGTGTAGACTGCCTGTACGTTCGGGAACACTGTGGCGGTACGAGCGTCGTCGAGCACGAGGGGCACGGAGACCATGTTCCAGCCTGCGGCGAGCGAAAGCTCGACTGTGGCCGGGGCGGGCGTGGCGACCGTGAGGGAGGCCTCGTTGTTGCTCTCGTCAGACTCCGGATACACGGCATCGTTCGGATTGACCGTGAGCACAAGGGAATCGGAATCGTCCGACAGTGTCACAGAACCTTGGGTGAAAGAGTAGCTCGCTCCCGGTCCTAGTTCAGGCACTTCCTCGGTTTTCACCAACAGGACATCCACGTACAGCTTTGCCGTGCTGGCTCCCGCAGTTCCGTACGCGTTGTTGGCGACAGCGCATGTGATGGTGTAGGTGCTGAAGGCGTCGTCATCCCACGTCGCGCAGAGGATAACCGGCACGAGGTCGGCCGCAGGCAGCACCGTCACGCTTACGGGAAGGATGGTGGGGTTCGAGGTCAGGTCGTTGCTGCCGACGTATATCGATGCCACTTGCTCTCCTGCGCGCAGCGAGCCGGAGTCGATAGTGACCGCCACGTTCTGAGACGAACCCGGCGCAACGGTCCCGTTGGAAGGCGTCGTGCTGACCCATGCCGATTCAAGCGTCAGTGCGGCGGCACGGATGAGCCAGTCTCCGGACCCCATTGCGGCGTCCTCGACCGGCAACCACGGGCCGCCGCTCTCTCGCCAGTAAGACCTGCCAGACGGGTCAGACTCATCGAATCCTATGGAGAAATGCTCGGGTGCGTCATCGACAAAGTGGAAAGCGATGTATAAATCCTGTGCCGTGGTGGTGATGTCCAGCGCCGACAGGTCGATGTTCCGCCACCCGAATCCGCTTGCTTCGCCGGTAGTGCCGCCGAGGAGAGTACCGGGCAAGCCACCAGTCCCGTCCGCCGCGTAGACCTCGATCACGAAGTCGACCACACTGCCATCCGGCCAGGGCGTCCCGGTCTCCCGCAGGAACACCGACGCTGTTTCGAGCCGCGACGGGCACGACGGGGGTATGACACGCACCGCGGAGCGGGAACCGGCGGCGCCGGCGTATCCGCTCTCAGCCGAGTCATCGTCGCAGGCAAACTCGATGGTCGTGCCCCCCGAACCCTCAGGGTCTGAGCTGACCGCATCGTACAGCAACTGGCCGTCGCCATCGTTGCTGATGGAGAACATCGTCTCCACGGTGGAGAACTGGATGACCGAGCACTCGAGGCTGTCCGGATACACGGCAAGCTTCGGCTGTGCGCCGAAGCCCACGTCCAATACCTGCCAGTAGAAGGCAGGGATGCCGCAGCGAGTGTTGTACTCCATGTCCATGTTGATGCGGAAGAGACCATTCGGGCGCCTGCCTCCGGCGGTGCCCCAACTGTTCAGCATTATCCAGTAGCGGTTGTTGGGATCGGTGTCGTTGTAGCCGACGCAGAGCACGGCGTGGCCGGCGTAGGAGGTAGTCCCGGCGCAGATGGAGTCGAGGGCGAAGGTTGTGCTCTCTCCCTGGTTCAGCCAGAACGAAGTGAACTGCTGCCATGCGGCAGGAGAAGGAACGAAGAAGGCGAACCACACAGCACGGTTCTGGTTCAGGGCGGACTTGATATTCCGTATGGCGGCCTCGCGACTGGTCACCCCCTCGCCCGTTCTGGTTGGGACCGTCAGGTCCGAGATATGTGTGATGGCATATGACGGTCTCGTTGAGATGGCGCCGCAGGATGTGGTGCATGAGTGTGTGCCGTCCTGCCAGTAGGCACCGTCGTTCGACCACGGGATGCAGAATCCGGTGCTGTCATAGAACCTGGCGAAGTCGGCGAGCCACCCCCCCCGGCAGCACTCCCTCTGCTGGCAGGAGTTGATGAACTGCACTGAGAGACGGTCGTGGATGCCTTTCTGCACGTCGAGCGCAATGCCGAGGGCGGATGTTCCCGCCCAGGCCCAACAGTTGCTGCAGGCCCCCTGGCTGTTCTGCGACGGAACGTAGGCGAGGTGTTCCAGCAGGTCCAGATAGGCTTCGGGAAGGGTGGTCGCCGCTCGAACCGACTCGAAGCGCGGAGCGGAATCGTAGGCTGCAATCCAGCCCCTGAGAGTCTCCTCATCGGGCTGCATGAAGGGGAAGGTCTGTAGTTCCTCGTTCGCGGCCGCGCCTCCCGCGCCGGCCGGGATGAGCAGCATGGCCACGGCCATTGCCGCGAGAGCGGCAATGGCTACCCGGCGGGCCAGGGAACAGCCATCAGCGAATCGAGGTTCTGTCATACCTTGTCCTGGCGGTCAGGGCGACTTCGCCATGCAGACGAATTCGATGGCATCGCGACAAGGCGACCACCCCCGCGCTGCCAACCAGGACGCACGTTAGCAGCGCCGACGGTGGCTGTCAATCTGGTCTGGAGAGGGGAGGGCGCGCGTGAGCGGGCCCTCCCCGTGGCACTTACGGCATGGAGAGTGTGCAGTCGCGGACAGTGGTCATCCAGTAGCCCTTGCCCGGCTCGACCGCAGTGGAGGCTATGTAGGATTTCAACACAGGGTCCCAACGGTAGACGGCGTTTCGCACAATGGAGTTCACCGGGTTATCAGAGAGGTTCTGAACAAGGACAGAATCTGCGTAGATGGACCCCACCATGTTCCATCCCTGGAGCAACTGGGATTGCCACTCCGTGACGGGCGCGCCAGTAACCTGGATGGTGCGGTCGCTGGTGACGTAGACCCAGTATCCCTGCTCGGGGACCACCGCGAGGGGCACCACATACGATTTCGCCTGCGGATCCCATGTGTACACGGCTGCAGCACCAGCGAAGACCGCCGTTGGCGCCGGGTCGTCGGGCACCACCGGCACCGAGACCATGCTCCAGCCGGGCAGAAGGCGTATGTCGAGACTCTCTGTGCCGCTGGAGGTGAGCACCACGTTCGTGCCGACGACGGCGATGTCGGAGATGCTGTAGTACGGCCAGTCCAGAGCGGTGTACGCGACGATGTCGTCGAAGGCATCATCGATCGCGGTGAGTATGGTCTCCTCAATCTGCGCCACATAGGCGTTCAGATTGGAGTGAGCACCACCAAGCGCGAAGGATTGCATCGTGACGAACGGAATGTAGTTGCTGCAGCCGACCAGAGCCTCGGCGGAGAACGTGCCGGTCTTGGGAGCATCGTCGCCGATGGCGAATGTTGCGTTTGTGATGGTGGCGGTGAGCACACTGAACACGATCGGGATGTCCACCTCGGCGGTGACGCCGAACGCAGTGAGTGACGCACCGATGTCCAGCGAGGTACCTGAGACAACATCTACGTAGATGTTCCAGTCGCCCTCGCCCGCCTGCAGGAAACTGGTCGCCTTGGTTTCCAGCGTGCCGACCATGCTGTTGACCTTGGCCAGTATGTCAGCCGACTCCAGGTACGTTGGGTCGCCTTCCGACCACGACAACTGGACCTTGTCGGTGCCGGCGTCGTTCACGATGCTGATGCCCGTCAGGGAGGCACTGGGCGGCGTCACGGACAGGCCACTGGCGACGATGATCTGGTTCAGAACGTCCACGATGGCGTTGAGGTCGTCGTTCGAGAGCGTGGGCTCGAACGAGCCGATCTTGACCCCGGCGATGCTCGTCACTTCCAGCGGTCCGCCCGGTCCGACACACGCGACGGTCGCCGTGCATTCGAGCTTCGGCGCAGGAGAGATGCCGAGAAGGTCCAGTTCGGCGCGAATCAGCACGTTTGTCGTTCCCGGTTCAAACATGAACTTGATGGGGCTGAGGCCGATGCTGACGCCAAGCACGTTAAGGCCGACCCCGTCCACGCGCACGTAGTTGCTCTCTGGGTCCACTCCGTAGTCACCGCTGTTGAGAATCACCGTCGTTGCGTCTGTCATCACGACCGTAGCGCTGGAGATTTGGTCCACCAGCCAGTCGTGTATCTGCAGCGCCGTATACGACGTCGTGTCGGCGCTCACAACGGGGGCAAACATGGACAAAGACAGAGCCATGAACACCGTGAGAGTCAGAAGAAGCCGGGGAGCATGCTTCCGAATACGCTGAACAGTCCTCATTTCACCCACACCTCCAGGTCATTTGCCGGCAGGGGAGCCTGCCATACGTGTCAAGCCTGGCACGTACAAGGTCAGTATAGGCATTATGCCGCGGAGATTTCAATACCAGTGGCGATGGCAGGAACAGATGCACCTGGAATTATCGTGGGGAGCCATTGCGAGGGGTAATGTAGGAGTGACAGCATGCCTCGCCCATTGTCGGGCGGGGTACTGCGGCCGACACGTGAGTGTTGTTGGTGGTGATACCTGTCCACCGATTGAATCATGACCCACGTCTATCCAACGGTTGGGACACGTCCCGCTCCTACGAATGCCAGCCACACGGGCACCCCAGGATTCCCGGGGACACCATCCCGGGATTGTCCGACCCGTTTGTGCATGGTGTCCCCGAATCTGGGGCGGGCACGCAGCAGCGTGACCCTACCGGACGCTCATATCGTTATTCGTTCAGACTCAGTTGGCCGTTCCAGCAGAACTACGGGCGAGGCATGCCGTCGCCCCTTCAGGCATTCGACATCTGCCTCTCGGGGAAGGGGACTCCGTCGTGTGCCTTCGCAGCGCAGCTCGGGCTGTGGTATGCTGGCTGTGGAGATTTTCGCTGATACGGGCGACTCCGCTCAAACAAGGAGGATCGACATGGTTGACGAGATAGAGAGACTACCTGACCGGTCCCCCTCTCCACTCAAGGACGCTGCGGTTCTGCAGAGACAAGTCAAGGAAGGGCTCAAGGCTGAGCTTCGACTCGAGAATGGCAGCGTTGCTCCGTGGGAGCGCTCGCGATTGCGCAAGTTCGCCGCCGAAGGCAGAAGGGCACAGGAAACGCTCCGCCGTCGTGGCCATGAACCGAGCCTCCCTGATGAGGCCCCTCCGCCCGACTAGAAGGCAGGCGGTGGCCAGTCGGGCGTGTTGTCAACCGACGCGTCGGGCGTCCAGATTCGCGGATTGGCTGTTCGTCGGCAGTAGCAGATGCCATCCGGCTGACTGTCTCACTTCTGAGGAGGACAAATGAGCTATCTGGTTGTTCTGCCGATGGCCGTGGTGCACGAGGCCGCCAAGTACCCGCAGCGTTTCGCGGACATCGGCGTTGAATTTGTAGGCAGGGTTTGCCCCACGGAAGCAGATGTCATCGAGTTGGCTCGGGACGCCGACGCGATGATTGTCGAGGGTAGCCAGAGGCCCATTTCACGTAATGTCATCGAGAGCCTGTCGAAGTGCAGGATAATCGCGGGGACGCAGATAGGGTACGACAGCATCGACACCGCCGCCGCCGCCGAGCACGGCATCCTGGTGACCAATGTGCCGGGCTACTGCGTTGAAGAGGTGACCGACCACACAATGGCGCTCATCCTGGCGTGTTCACGGAGAGTCGTGGAACTGAACAGGTCAGTGAAGGCTGGGGGTTGGGGCTTCGGACCGAACTCATCCGACATAAAGGAGTTCATTCGTCCGGGCATCGGCCGGCTCCGCGGGCGGACCCTCGGGCTGTTCGGTTTCGGCGCGATAAGCAGGGCGCTTGTGCCGAAGGCGAAAGGGTTCGGTTTGCGCATCATCGCCTGTGACCCCTTCGTGGATGCGTCAGCCGCCGCGGGCCTCGGAGTCGAACTGGTCGACTGGCACACGCTGCTCACTCAATCAGACTATCTGTCCATCCATGCTGCTTTCTCCCCGGAGACGCGACACGTATTCAATGAGGATGCGTTCCGGACGATGAAGCCCGCGGCGTGCCTCATCAACACGGCGCGGGGCGGATTCATCGACGAGCAGGCGCTTCGCGATGCGTTGAAGTCCGGCTCCGTCGCCATGGCGGCCATCGACGTCCTCACCACGGAGCCACCGGCGGAGAACCCTCTGCTGTCTCTGAACAACGTCATCTGCACCGGGCACTATGCCTTCTTCTCGCCGGAGTCGTTTGCGGAGCAGTGGCGGCGACCTGCCGATGAGGTATCCCGCGTGCTTCGTGGCGAGTGGCCCACTGCCATCGTCAACCCGCAGGCGAAGGAGAAGTTCGTGCAGCGCTGGGGGCCGATGAAGGATGCGTCAGTGTGAAGAACCCGGTTGTGTGGCGTTAAGCCGTTGCGACGTATATCTCCGCAGTGCATAATCAGGTATGAAGGACGATTCGATTCGAGGGAGGACTACCATGGCGAGGTCATTGGCGGCGTTGTTGCTGGTTTCGTTGCTGGTGATGGCGTCCGGCTGTGGCAAGAGCGACGGCGGTCCCTCCGGGACGACCCCTCCAACAGGGCCGTCCGCTGGAGATGCAGCTTTCGGTAAGACAACTCCCGGCGCTGACGACCTGGACGAGCAGCCGTGGGAGCTGAAGCCGGGCGGTGGGCAGACGCCGACAACTCCGACGACTCCGACAGTGCCTACGACGCCTACGACGCCGACAACGCCTACGACTCCGACGACCCCGACGACACCGGCAACGCCCACGACACCGGCAACCACGACTCCCGCCAAGGCTGTGACGGAAACGTTTGCCTCTGTCCCGGCTGGGACGGGCACCAAGGTGTGGAAAGGGGGAGGGTACGCCGGATTGCTGGCCGGCGACGATGCGAACAATGAGTCCTTCCGGGCGTTCTGGACATTCGACCTCGGCAAAGTGAAGTCATCCGACATCCAGAAGGCGACCCTCAGCTTCACACACAAGCGGACTGCGGGCGACCCGTTCAGTTTGAGCAGTCTGGGCCTTGGCCTGGGAGGAATTCGCGTGTGGATAGTGCGGTATGATTCCACCGGACTGCCCCGCTTCGGTGTGGCGACTATCACGGAGGTTCAGGAGCTGTTCGTACCCGAACTGGCCGGGGAACCGTTGCGCGCCTCCCCTGTCGAATTCGACATAACTACATACGTTGAGCGCATCGGCCAGAACATGGCGACTGACGACTTCGTGCAGCTCATGGTGGGCTTCCAGAAGACCTCCAACAACGACGGCAAGGCCGACTTCGTGGAATGGGAGAAGGCTACCGTGACTGTGACATACGCGCCGGTGTAGTGGAATGGGGCCAGGTGTTCGTGTGGCGGTTTGTGTTCTTTCCTTCTAGCTGTTACAGTGCCACTCGTCTCGAAGGGGATGGAGTTCCCCGACAAGCGCTCCTCGTGAGCTGATGACTCCTGACGCTGTGCCTCGGGGTCAGGAGTCGCAACGGTGACGCCAGGTCCCGCCGCAAGGCGGGTTTTCTTTTGCCCCTTCCAGCGGAATGCCCCATGGAGGACTGAACTGTGGAACACGTGTTCTTGATTGCCGCCATCTGGCTTGCACTGGCCGTGCTTTCGGCCGTCATCGCCTATCACCTCAAGATTTCGGTCGCATTAGTTGAGATATGCGTTGGCGTTGGTGTCGCGGCCTTGTTGAACGCACTGGGGCGGGGCAGCCTACCCGGCGCGAATGACGAGTGGATTCGTTTTCTGGCTGCATCAGGCGCAGTACTGCTGACCTTCCTGGCCGGAGCAGAACTCGAACCTCATGTCATGCGGAAGAAGCTGAAGGAGGTATCGGTAGTAGGACTGGTGAGTTTTCTTGCGCCGTTCTTGGGGTGTTCTGCCCTGGCGTACTACGTGCTCGGCTGGGACGCGCGGGCCAGCCTCCTGTGCGGAGTCGCCCTGTCAACCACGTCGATGGCAGTGGTCTACGCCGTGATGATTGAGACGGGTCTGAACAGGACTGAATTCGGCAAGGGGTTGTTAGGGTCGTGCTTCGTCACCGACCTTGGCACCGTCATTGCGCTCGGCGTTCTCTTCTCTCCGTTCACCCTCAGGACGGTGGTGTTCATAGCCGCGACGGCCCTGGTGCTGGCCCTCCTGCCTGCGCTGTCACATTTCTTGACGAGAGTGTATGGAGGCAGGACAGCCGCCATTCGCACCAAGTGGGTCACCTTTGTTCTGTTTGGACTTGGCGCCCTTGCACTTTGGTCGGGAAGCGAAGCGGTATTGCCGGCATACCTTGCGGGCATGGTGCTGGCCGAGTTCTCCAGCGCGGATCATGCCTGGGTCAGGCGTCTCCGGACACTCACCGTGGGCTTCCTGACACCTTTCTACTTCATCCGCGCGGGTACGTTGGTGTCGATGCCCGCCTTGCTGGCGGCCCCGGTAGTGTTCATGGTGCTGCTAGCAGGGAAGTTGCTCACCAAGGTCTTTGGGCTGTATCCCGTGGTCGCCGCGTTCAGGCGACAGCGCAATGAGCGCTGGTTCTACACTCTCATGATGTCGACCGGACTGACGTTCGGGACCATCTCAGCTCTCTTCGGCTTGTCCAACGGCATAGTGACCCAGGCACAGTATTCGTTCCTGGTCGCGGTCGTGATCGCGAGTGCGGTTGTGCCCACGCTGATTGCCTCCTACGCCTTCCTGCCATCCCATCTCTTGCCCGGCGCGAAACCGAAGGCCGCGGCGGCTCGGGCCGAAGAGGGTCTGAACGACGAGGGATAGACTTCGACTTGAGGAGCTTTGGCACGTGCGACCTGCGTTCAAGTCATCTCTGAATCGAGCGTCTGTGCTTTGAGCGCCGAGCGGACCGCGGACGCCGTATCCTGCAGCGCGCTCTTCGTTGCAGCTAC
>Ga0351957_1052_pt1 | contig 20768 bp, 19 predicted proteins | sample TotcelT113001L14_FD_205811 | JGI IMG/M metagenome (GOLD analysis project Ga0351957, IMG submission 205811) | Enriched cells from coal bed in the Powder River Basin, Montana, United States - Total cells T11 rep3 HSBNCT.T11.300.1.L14 ...
CGACAATAAGGCTGCGCAGGCTGGCAGATGGAGAAGAGAAATAGGCGTACCATGCTATCCAGACAAAGCCAGGCCCCCAGAAAAGGTCTACAACGCTCACATCTCTTTTTACCAGGTGCACTGCCCATGCGGCGTACATCCAGTAGATTGCCAACCAAATGGCACCCTGCAATAAGCTCATTTCATCAACCAAGAGATCATCCCTTCGTCGAATTGATAGTTTACAGGCTTGCGAAAATTAATCTGCAAAAAAACAAAGGCAGCAATGAGTAAAGCCGCCAGGGAAAACACTTTGTTTCCCTGGCGGCCGCTAATTGTAACTCTCTGTAAGGCCAGGAATTAGCCGGGTATGGAAACAGGTGCTGCCTTACCGATAAAATCCATCGTCTCTTCATACTTGGAGCGCATATCAACATGACCGCCATCGATTTCCTGCTTGATTCCGCTCCAGTCTGCCGGGCATTCCTTGTCCAGTTGGTTGACCTTATCCTCAAGCTCCGCGATGATGATATGGATGTCCTCGATGTTGGGAAGGACTTTTTCCCGCTCGGCTGTGCCAAGCTTGTCAACCTTGCGCATGGCATCATACATTTTGGCTTTCCATGCTGTTAACTCCATGCTCATTCCACTGCAAAAATCCTTGACATCCATGTTCACCCCTCCTTGTTGAAGTATAGAAATGCTTCTTCAGCCTCTGCCAGCATGCTCCACAGTCCAAAGGAAAACTTAATCGGATTTTAACGGACAGTTACTATCTTTCAGGTCTGCCTACTTATTATTAAAAATAATTCCCAATCTAATTTTGTCAATACTTGATTTTTTGTTGGCAGGGCCTTAATCTTAAAAAGTGAAAGCTTAAAACCATTTTTATAGATACTTCTGAATCTTTATCAATATGTTACACAATGTTGTACTCAAATGCCATGCAGACTTTTCTGCCATATTCAGATTTTGGGCTTTCCGCCAAATGCCTTGACTACAGAAGGCTTGGCAAGCAGCGGGTGGAAGCGGAAACAATATACCGTACTATACTTCATGGCAGCGGATGGCGGCACCATCCTGCTGTCAAAATGTGGACAGGCTTTGAATCCGCCTTGCTGGATTACCGAGACGAGATGATTCGCGAGTGGATACGCAGAGGATATCGAAACAATATGCCCTTTGGGTCTGCCAAAAAGGGCAGGAGAAAAATTGATTATCCCTGGTGGCTGGGTGATGAGATACTGCACTCTTCCCACAGGTCAAACCTTTTGCGTAAAGACCCGGTTTTTTACGGACAATATGGTTGGGTGGAGCCGGATAACCTACCCTATTTTTGGCCTATTTGAGAAAATTGCCGGCTTTGCAGAAAGGATAGCATTATGAATTATGAAGAGGCATTGAAATGGACAGAGATAAAAGGGTGCGCAGACCCGAATTCTGCGATTGGGAAGCAAGGATTGAAGCGGCTGCAAAGCTTTTTCCAAAAAATGACTCCGGAATCTGTCCGGAAAAATGCCGGATTGGTCTATGCGCCTGAGTGTTTTTTTAATGACACGATAAAGACACTGGAAAGTGCCCAGGATATAGAGCGCTATTTTTCCAAAACTCTCCGCCTGCTTGAATCCTTGAACGTTGATTTTCTTGATGACTCCAGCTCGGGTTGCGACCACTACTCGCGTTGGCGAATGGAGATAATTACCAAGCGGTTGCCTATAAAAAGAACCTTTTGCTCATTTGGTATGAGCCAGTTCCGTTTTGATGCGAATGGAAGAGTGATTCTGCACCAGGACTTTTGGGATTCGGCGGGCAATTTTTATACCCACATACCAATTTTAGGATCAATGATATCCCTTATAAAGCATCTGGCGTGATTTATTTCTAAAGAAAAAATGTGTTTCTTGTTTGTTCCGAAAAACTTGTTTTTCTTTCGGGTTAGGCCAATATTTTTTAGTTCCGAGGTAGCAAAAGCCACTGGTACTTGACACAGCCTGGAGAATTTCATTGCTGCGGCAAACCTTTAAGAGAACGCTTCCATCTTATCAACCTTTTTAACATAAGCTGAAATATCGCATTTTTTTTCCAGTCCGGAGGCGGCCATGTAGCGTATTTTTCCGAAAATCGGGCGCTCTTTCCATGCCCTGTCATGCTTTCCGAAAACCCATGCAACACCGCCATAGGAGTTGGGGTCCCGTCCGTCAATAAAATATCTGTTGTTGATAAAAAGGGCGGTTTTGAAGGCTTCTTGCGGGTCTGGTGTCCATTCCAGAATTTTTTTGCCCCAATACATGCGCATATAATTGTGCATGAAACCTGTTGTTGCCATTTCCCTCATGGCCGCGTTCCAATATGGGTCGTGAGTCCTGGCTTTTATAAGCTCTTCTGAAGAATAGACAAAGTCCCGCCTGTCTTTCCTGTGCTCATCCAGGGTGATTTTAGCCCAATCCGGAAGGCAGGAGTAAGAATCGTAGTCAGGAGTATAATAGACAAAATTTATAGCAAGTTCACGGCGTATGATGAGTTCTTCCAGATAGGCCTCTGCCGCCTCCGTTTCTTTCTTAAGGAGGCTTTTTACTTCAAGGGCCAGGTAAAGAGGGGAAATCTGCCCGAAATGCAGATAAGGGCTCATTCTGGATATGTCATCCGTTTGGGGCTGATTGCTGTTTTTATCATAGTTTTTCAATGAGTTGTTGATAAAATTTTTGAAAATCCCTTTTGCCTTTGATGTGCCTCCCCTAAAAAAATGCGGAACCGCACGAATGCTTTTATCCAATTTAAGGGATGCAATGAGGCGAGCCGGATTTTCAAGAACTTCCCCATAAATATCCAAACCCAGAGAGGGCTTTTCCAACCTGGTTTTTTCAAGACCGGTCAGAAAGGTATCAAGATGTTGCCAAATTTTAGGGCGGATTGTTCTGGCCGCATATTCGGGTTTTCCGGAAGCAGTTTCCACCGGAACAATGGAGTCGCTTTCCACCTGCATCACCTGGCAAAGAGCGTTTCCGGCAACGATTTCCCGCCATTTTTTCTGGTGTTGCATATAGCCCATGTCACAGACAATCAAAGCTGCCTTTTTACCCAGGGCAAGGGCAATTTCATGGGGTTTTCCTTTACGCAGGACAAATCGTATGCCCCTTTCTTTAAGCGCTTTTTCCACCTCTGCAAGGCCTTCTAGCATAAAGGCGTAGTGGCGGATATTGGCTTCGGGATATGTGTCTGTAAGCCCAAAACACACAATTAAGGGCAGGCTCAAGCGGTTTGCCTCCCTGATTGCATATTCCAGAGCATGGTTACAACATTCCCTTTGGGATTGCTGCATCCAGTAAAGGACGAAATCTCCTTCCTTTGCGGATAGGTCGTTCATGCGCCTTATGCGCTCATCATGAATGGTCATGAAAACTTCCTCTAAATCAATATGGCAATACCCGAACCCTTATGCATAAACACAAGCCCGCCTCAATTATGCGTAAAGCACCTGCAATTCCGATTCAACAAGTAATAACACATTGTTTGGCAAGGCCTGGAAAAAATTCCGGCTCTTTGTATTTGATTTGCTGCTGTGCCTGCCCATGCGGATAGCCGATGAAACTTTTTCCATAAGCTGCCATTAAGTTCCCGAATATTCCCTCCAAGGCTCTTACCCAACAAAGCTCTAAATCCTCAAGGTCATTTTTTGGATAAAATCCAAAACCCCCTTCCCCCAACCTCCTTCCCAAAAATCCACCCTCGAAATATGCAGACTCTTCACATTTGGGGGTTTACAGGGGGGTCTCCAGACCAACAGACCCGGATTTTTCGGTTCTTGCTTCAAAAAGGTCATTTTCTGCATTTCAAGCCGGAATTGCAAAGGCCAAAAAAAACCTGACCTATATTTCTGCTGTCAGGGGCTTTTGGTCCTGCTGTTCAAGGGGGATTTCTGCTGAACCGGGTTCTGGTCCTGCTGTCTGGGGTTAAGGAGCCTGCTGCCTGGCTTGAAATCTCTGCTGGCCCTCTGTTGGCAAAACTCCGGGAGCCGGGCTGCTGATTGTATATCCCTGCCGCCATCCCTGTTCTCACGCAGGGGCTGCTGGTATATACGACCAAGCTTGCTGCGCTCGCTTATATAAATGGTGTCATGGCCAAAGACAGCGGGCACTTCAAGCACCCCTGCCCAAGGCCTGAACCCGGGGCAGGGGTGTCCATTTGTGAAGGGTCTTCACATTTCTATTTGCTGGATTACCGCCTCCCTGCCATTCCCAGTATCGCCCCACCGACCCGTCCAAGCTTGTGACGGCTTTCTGCATTCAGCCCCGGAGCTTGTCCAGCTTTGGTGTAGGTGTTGACCACATTGAACATTGTGGCGGGGGGTACAATTTCCTGGGGATAAGCCCAGTTGACGGCGCTCACTTCCGGATCCTTGAGCTGGAACTGCCGGTTGAAGCTGCTGATGGTGGCGTCAGGGTCATCAACGCTGCTCTGCAAAGAAATCGCAAACCTGCCCTGCTGAAGGTCCATCTCGGAAGCCACATTGGCAAGAACTTCCGGGAACTCGTCCATGACCTTCTGGGATACATGGCGATATGATGCTGACACCTCTGTCTTTGATATCATGCCGTTTGTGCAGACAAGGCGGAGCACATAGGCGCTGATGGAAAGGCTTGCAAGCCCAACCTCGGAGTTGGAGATGCTTATCCCCGGAGTCATCTTGTCCCTTTGTCCCACGGTGAAGGTCTTTTCAAAGTTGGGGATGGAAAGGCTCATAAACTCGTCATCCAGGGCACAATGCACTTCCGTCTGATGGTCAAAGCCCATTTCATCAAGCCTTTCCAGAACCTTCATGTTGTCCATCGGCTCATACCTGCGGGTAAAGAAAGCCCTTATGTCGTCCCCGTCAAAGCGCACAAAGAGCTGTTTGCTTCTTTTCTTCTCCTGCTCCATCCAGTAATTGAGATTTTCGGTCTGGATATGGCGTGGGCATTTGGCAAGATAGCTCATGGGAACGCCAAGGCGAGCTGCTATCTGCCTCTGGGCTGCCGGGCGGAGTTTCCTTTTTGTGCGGTCGCCCGTGAACACAAGGTAATCAATGCCATCAAAGTTCATGTCTATGGTGGGCATGAGGATGTCAAAGCAGGTGGCTGACATTGCAGATACCTGATCAGCAACCGTGCCCAGGGTGGTAAGATTTTGCATGGTGTAGGTCTCCTTTATGGGGTTTTTAATCGGGGTTGTTTGCAAACAGGACTGCCCAGCAGCCGCCAAAGCTTATCTCCCAGGGGGGCAGACCTCTGTCGCATGAAAAGCCGGTGTTGATCCAGGCACCTCCAGGCATGAACTCGGCATGACAGGTTCGGTCATGCTCCATGAACTTCTTGCACACATAGACCCAGAGCTCATTTCCTGCTGTGGGGTGCCCGTTAAGGGTGCGTATTTTGTCCCAGTCGGGCAGAACCAGTTGATACAGAAGCACAAGAGCCTCTCCCTGGGATGTTGTGCTCTCGAAAACCTTGTCTATGGCTGCCTTTATGGAGTCCGGGTCTTTAAGACGAAGCTCCCTCCAATGGCTTTTGCATCTTGCCGCAAGCTGGACGGAAGTGAGGGTTACTGGTTTCACTTTGCCTCCTTTGGGTTGCAATAGCGTTACGAAGGGTATTTGCCGCCATCTTCAGACGGAATCGCTTGGCAACGATGTCGTTTATTCTCCAGTCGGTCTTGTCATACCGGATGGACTTCTTGAGGAGTTTTGAGTAGCTTGAGACAAGTTTTTCCAGAAACTCCAGAAGCTCTTCTTTGCTTTGCCGGAGCAGAAGCAGCTCAACATCCACCATCCGGTAACTTTTCTCCCCGTCATAGACATCCAGAAATTCCTGAACGATTTCCAGGGCATTGCTGTCCATGATCATTGCCCTCCATCAAGCCATTGTTCGCAGGCGCTCTGGTATCCGCAGCCGCTGCACTTCCAGCTTCCGGTATTGGGGATGAAAACGCCCTTCTCAATGCCTTCCCAGACAGCCATTATCTTGCGGGAAGCACGGATGCCGTCTTCCTGTGTGCGGCTTGTGTAAACAATTTCGAACTTGGGCGTCTTGGTCTTGATGAGGCAGTCGAAGCGGAACAGAAGCTCCCGGTGGGCTAACCCGTTGGCTCTTGCAGCCATTGAATAGACGGTTGCCTGAAAGTTGTCGTTCAAATCCCTTGTGGAATAGGCTTTTGCTGCGGTCTTGTGGTCAACGATTGTTATGACCCCGGAAGGATCTTCAAGAACCAGGTCATAGACGCCGATAATGGGGATATCCAGACCGGGCATTGTGAAGGAAAACGCCTCTTCAACCGCCAGAATCGTAAAATCTGACACATCCAGCTTGGTGAAAAATGCCTCCAGAAGCCCATCACCCTCCATGAGTAGAGCAGGGAATGAGCGGTTGGGCTTGTATTGAACTGGTATGGTGTCCTGGCGAGCCCTCTGGTGCAGGGACACTTTGAAGACATCTTTAAGCTCTTCCAGGGTGAGCTTCTCTCCGGTGAGCAGCCCCATATAGAACTGGGCTAATGCGTCATGGATGCTGCTGCCCAGAACCATTGCTTCAGGAAGGAACTCCGAATCCAGCTTGTCCACATAACGGAACTTGTAGGCAAGGGAGCAGTCGGAATAAAGGTTGATGGCTGAAGCCGAAAGATGAGGGCTTGAGCGAAGGGAATTTATGTCCACGGGAAAATCCTTTCGTTGGGTTTTTGGGAACAGGAAAACCCAGGGGCGCAGAAGTGGTGCAGAAGGTTCAATACGCCCCTGGGTTATTGGATTACCGGTTTTTAATTTTGTGGCAGCTTGTTTATCAAGCGGGGTTCTGAAGGTTGGTAATCAACGCAGATGCGTCACGCACGGAAAGAGCATCAAAGTTCACGCCGAACATATCGGTTGTCATGGAGCTGACATCCTCCATTGAAAGACCGTTCCTTCTTGCAATATGCCCGATTGCCCTTCTCTGGGCTTCGCTCATGGGCGGGGTGGTGTAGCCGCTGTTGTTGCCCCTTTCGCTGCCATTGTTGGCAGTTTCGGGATTGGTTCCGGTGTTCTTGGGCTGCTCTGTGGGAGTCTTTGCAGGGGTTTTTGAATTTCTGGGTTTTGGTTTGGAAGCGTTTGCGCCTGCACCGTTACCGTTACCTGCAAAGTCGCTGTCTGCAAGCTCCTCAAGGCAGGTCATGCCGATGTTGGTAAAGCTCCGTAAAGCCCGTGCAATAGCCCTTGTGGACGCCATGCGCAGAAGGTGCTTTGAAACACGGGTGGAGGTGTTCTCCGGACTTGCGTCTCCCAGGTCAGCGTAAATCTCCCCATCCCTGCTGGTCACAACAGCCCTGCACACGGCAAACAATCCGTTGTCAGGTCCGGGTATCTGCAAGGGCTCCACCTCAATGGAGCCAAGCCCCTTCTGGTGCCCCAGGTCCAGCAGCCCCGGATAGGTCACAAAGTCTTTGCCGTCAATTTTGACGATCCAGCGCGGGTCCAGGATCGCCTTGCCGTTAATGGGGTTTTCGGCTGAATTGTCAGTCTGTTCTGCTCTGGTTCTTGGCATTTTCTTCTCTCCTTGCTTTTGATGTTTTTTCAAAAATGGAAATCAGGCTTTTTGTTACCTCCACTGCGACCTTCAACAGGGTCTGGGTGGTCTTCGGATCCATTGCCATAGGCATCTCCTTTGCGTGTTTTGTGGGTGAATGCTGCCAAATGGGCGTTACAAGGGAAGGAGCTGGGTCAACCATTTGGATTTAATATATATAGTGGGGAATTTGGAGCTTTTATGTCCCAAAATTCTATGAAGCAAAAAAAGTCTGTAAAAATGCTTGTTCAAAGCTGCTAAAAGAGATATTTAAAAGGTTCAAAATTTCTAAAATTTTAAGGGGGAAAATCATGAGTGAAAATAAGCAAAAAAGAATTGAGAATGCCTATGAAAAAGCCTTTTCTCAACTTGGTGCCATCCAGGTTGCATTCCCTCTTGAAGCCAAGCGCGAAATGTCCAAGATGGTTGAGCAGATCGCAAGAACGGACAAGATACTGGCTGAAAAAATCATCAATACCCAGCAAAACATCAACATCAAAGGAGGTTTTGCCGCCGAAGAAGCCCTTGCGGAATCATACAACCTCGACGCTATTCTGAAAGGGAAAGAAAGCCGGGCTCTTACAAGCCGCTATGATGAATGGGGGAAGACCGGCCTCAAGGGTAACGACCCTGTGGCGGATATCGTGGGAGTCAATAAGGATGTATTTTCAAGAAATGAAGCGAATGCGGATGTAATTTATAAAGCCCAGTCCAAATTCTGGGATACACCGGAATCTACGGCCGGGGGCCTAGCCCAAGTAAAGGATGGACGATCAAAATACCAGGGCACAGACGCCGCCATCGGTCCAAAGGACCAGATTAACCCTACAGACGGTTCAGTTATTAGCGTTGCGGATCATGCCCTCGCAAAGGCTCAAGCATCGGAAGCAAAGGGAGATATGGCCCAGGCGGAAGCTTCCATGGATGTGGCGATAAAGGCCACAGACAAGGTGGAGTTTAACGATGCTTCAGGTAAGGGTTTTACCAAGGAAGAGGCTAATCAGGTAGGGGCTGGATTAGAGGCTGGTGAAGCAATAAAAAAAGACTACCGAGACGATTATCAGACCGCATCAACCCTGAACAACATGAAACAGGCTGCCGTCAATGCTGCCGCGATATCAGCTGTAGCGTCAGGTGTTTTTAATACATTTACTTATGTCAAGATGGCAGCAGAAGGAAAAATATCAGAGAAAGAAGCTGTCATAAAGATTTGCAGCGAGACTCTTTCTTCTGCTGCTGACAGCGCTTTCAAGTGTGCGGCTAACTCAGGGATTCAAAGTTGCCTTGTCAGATATGCCGGAGATGAGGTAGCCAAGGGGGTGGTTAGTGGCCTGGCTGCCAACAGCACCAGCATGCTTCTTCGTACCAACATTCTTACCGTTGGAGTTATTTGCGGGGTTGATCTTGTTAAAGATATGGTAAGATTGGGCATGGGTAAAATTGATGGAAAAGAGTTCGAAACAAAATCTGTTAAAAATGTCCTTTCAACCGCATTTGGTGTTACAGGTGCTTCTGTAGGTGCTAATGCTGCTGGTGCAATGGGAATAGCATACGCTGGCTTGATTGGTGGTTTAGCTGGTGGCCTTATAGCCGGATTGGCTGTTCAGTTTGCAATTTCAAATCATATTGAACGCCCATATAAGCAGCTTCTTTACAATACAGTGGTCCTTGCTGAATCAATGAAGGTTTTCGAGCAGGTTTCGAGGGATATTTATAAGGGTCAAGCTGCCTTCAGCGCTTATTTGGAAGCAGAAACACTACTTGATAGGCAGATGGAGCAGCAGTTAAAGATTTCTGCCGACTCAACCACCGCCATGAAAAAAGCTATTGATAAGCTTTAAATAAAGGAGAATTACATGTTCGACTACAGCGGTAATGAACTTAAGGCCATAGATGAAGCTTTGGAACCCAAACTTGCATGGGCAGAGCAAAAACTTCCTGAAGCAGAGCAACTTGCGCTCGATGCGACAAGGCTTCTTTCATGCACTGAAAATCGTTTAAATGAATACGCCGACAAGGGCTTTTTTAAAAGAGCATTGTATCAGCTGGGTGGCAAGAGTGGCGATATCATGAGAACCAACCAAGCCGATCTTCTCTCTATGCAAAAGGCTGCCTGGAGGTATATTAGCCTTCTTCAGGAACGGGATCTCATGATGGCCCACTCAATTCTAACTATTAAGAATAATTTGTTAACTCTTGCTGTTGATCAGGATGATATCAAAAAACAAATCACAATCATGGCTGACAAGGTTCTGGAGCGCTTCCTTGAATTGGAAGATCGCATGAAAAAAGTAGAGGTGTCTTCAAAAATACATTCCTGGCTTTTAACCCTTGACACATATGACTATGATGAAAAATATCCTCCATTTTTCAGGTTACTAAGAATTGTCGGAGAATTTGGCAGCATTAAAGGTGAAGATTGGAATGTTCAGGAAATCAAGTATCTCCAAAAAGCCATAAAGGAAGTTGACCTCCCATGGAAGAAGAAAATCAGAATTGATGAGTTTGTTGATGGATTGGTAGATGAAATCGATTGTCGAGTGTTTGATGAATATTATACACTTTTAACTATGAGTTACAATAATTTTGGTGTTAATGTTCCTCCATTATTTATTCTTGATAACATTCCTGTCCCAAGCTACATGGCACTCTATCATATTGCAGATGACTACACTCGCAGCTCCGCCACCATTGATGTTCTTGCAGAACAACTAAATTTAAGCAAAAAGGATGCCATCAAAAAGGTTTTAAAAACTTTTATTTCGAAACAAGGTATTGATTTAGGAGTGCCTATTCCCTTGCGTGATCTGGGTGTGGAGCTTTTAACCTGTTCAGGACTTGCCCGAAGGCTTTTTCAGCCCGCTGAAAACATTGCTGTAAGCCAGAAAAAAGTGGTTAGGCCACAACCTAAATCTTCCTTACCAGGTGCTTTACAAGAGGAAAAGGCGGAAGAGGATTCTGATGAAAAATCTCTTCTGGCCAAAGCAGAGGCGGGCGATGCGGAAGCACAGCTTCAATTGTCCAAGCTTTATGATGAACAAGAACGCCATGATGAAAGCTTCAAATGGGCAGAATGTTCAGCAATGAAAGGTAATTTGGAAGCGCAGTTTGCGATTGGGAAATGTTATTCATCAGGCAAAGGAACTCCGAAAGATAAAACTAAAGCTTTTGAATGTTACATGAAAGCAGCAGAGAATGGATATGCAGAAGGGCAAGTCAAAGTTGGAGATTGTTATTTTTTTGGATTTGATAGAGTCACTAAAGATGAAGCCAAAGGCTTCGAATGGTTAATGAAGGCTGCGGAAAACGGGGCAGATGAAGGGATGGTTAAAGTTGGTTACTGTTACCGCTATGGCATGGGAGGGGTTACAGAAAATAAAGCCAAAGCCTTTGAGTGGTACATGAAGGCAGCGGAAAACGGATCGGCTGAAGGGATGGTATTGGTTGGGCAATGTTACTTCAATGGCTGGGGAGTTCATGAAGATGACGCCAAAGCCTTTGAGTGGTATATGAGGGCTGCGGAAAACGGGTTAGATGAAGGGATGTTTGAAGTTGGAGAATGCTATTATTATGGCTGGGGAGTTCATGAAGATGAAGCCAAAGCCTTTGAGTGGTACATGAAGGCAGCGGAAAACGGATCGGCTGAAGGGATGGTAACGGTTGGAAAATGCTATGATTATGGCCGGGGAGTTACAGAAAATAAAGCCAAAGCCTTTGAGTGGTACATGAAGGCAGCGGAAAACGGATCGGCTGAAGGGATGGTATTGGTTGGGCTTTGTTACCAGGTTGGCTGGGGAGTTCATGAAGATTTAGGTAAAGCCTTTGAATATTATCAAAAAGCTGCCGATTTAGATTTCGCAGAAGGTTTTTTTTGGCTTGGGCTTATGTATTTTCGTGGTTTATATGTTGAAATAGATTATTCAAAGGCTATTGCCAATTTTGAAATAGCATCATCTAAAAAACATAAAAATTCTTTTATTCGATTAGCTGAAGCTCACTTTTTCGGACTCGGTGTTGCTTATGATCCATCAAAAGCTAAAAATATTCTTCTCCTTGCAATTACTGAAGCCAACTATGATATTAATGATTTATTAAAAGATTTTTTACAAAATATTATATCAAATATTAGCGACAATTCATGTTTTTATAAATATGATGATGTCCCACCAGATAAGCGATCAAACGCCAGCGAAACTTTTTTAAGGCCTTTTTTGTCTCGTGGTGAGGAATATATTATTTTTTACGATGATACATTCTGGGGAAGTGCGAAAAATGGTTTTGCAATTGGCCCCAGCTTGGTTTCATGGCAAAATAATGATGAAAGGTTAGTTGAAAAACCTCTTGTTTGGACAGGTTTTAAGGATGCTAGGGTTGTTGGAAACCGAGTTGTTTTCGATACGCAAAATAGCATTCTTATGGGGCAGACTCCTGAAAAGAACAGAAATTATGTTTCTGCTCTTTTAAAAATCTTATATGCAATCGCCACTTATAGCAAATAAATCTTTGGAGCTTTTCCAATAGGATTGATAGCACCTAACTTAACAAATTTATTGTTAAAATAACCGGAAATGTAACATGGACGATTTAGTCGCCCCTGAAAAAGGTATTGCCTCCGAACTTTGACACCCCACAACAACAATATACCACAATAACAGCATGTTAATATTTCAAATACGCTGTTTTTAAACTACAGGTTTTGTTTTATGAAAGGGAGTTGGGGAAGGGTGGCAGGCCCACCGAACTTTGACACCCCATACCAATAATATGCCACAATAACAATATGTTAATTTTTCAGATACGCTGTTTTTACACTACAGGTTTTGTTTTTATGAAAGGGTGTTGGGGAAGGGTGGCAGGCCCAGGCGGGCAAGCCACTGCTTTTGTTCTTCTGTGGGGCGGGTGAGTAACAAGGTTTTGCTGCCGTTGATGTCAAGATTTGCATCCCCGAATCCGTGACATGGCGGCTCTATGGGCAAAATCGGGGAAGTGCTGATTGAAACTGCATACAACCCGGGACGGCAACCCTGGAATGATCTCGAAGAGGTTCTTTTCGAGACCGCGTATAATCAGATTGGCAACCTTTTCAACCCCCATAACCGGTATGGTCTGAACCATCTTTCGGTTTTCCGGTGTCCGGCAGGAATTCAGTTCCTCCACCATCGGCGAATCGAACTCGGGCGGAAACGCAATGTGTAGGGAAACACCGGTCCCGTCAAGCTCACACCGAAGGCTTTTGGTAAGTCCCATGACGGCGTGCTTGGATGCACAATAGGCCGCATATCCGTAAACGCCCATCCGGCCAGCGACTGAACAGATGTTGAGGATCTGGCCTGCGCCTTTTTTTCTCATTCCGGGAAGGACTTCCTGAATGCAATGTAAGGTCCCATAAAAATTGATATCCATTACAAAGCGAAAGGTATCCACTGCAAGGTCTGTGAAGCAGCCCTCATTCAAAACGCCAGCGCTATTGATAAGGATGTCGGGATGTTCCACCGACTCACTGATTGCCTTGAATGTATCCCGGACACGGGTCTTATCAGCAACATCACAGGCAAATATCTGAACCGTTTCCCGATCTGATTCTGCGGACTCTATCTCTTTTTTCGCGTTTTCCAGCTTTTTGGTGTCGCGGGATACAAGAATGAGTTTCGCGCCTTTTTTCTGAAGGATGTGAGCCATGGAAAGCCCCAGTCCCGATGAACCGCCGGTAATGACGACCACCTTCTTGTTAAACATGATTTCTGTGCCCGATATCTTCCTTCGAGAATTGGGTATGCCTGTATTGCAGTGAAGAACCATCTCCAGTGAAGTAAGCTTTCAACGGGGTATGTTAACCTACGGATTGCAATAACTCAAGGTTTGTCTGTTCCCCGGCCAAGAAGCTGCTCCCTTCCCAAATGGTTTCCCAGAAAATTCCCACCTCAAAAACCGAAGGCTATTCACTTTTGGGGATTCAAGAAGCGGCCCTGTAACTGGCCCTCATTTTTTCAAGGCTTTTGGCCAGTTTTTTTCTTAAGTGAATGGGTTTAATAAGCTCGCCCTCATGGCCAAAGCCCAAAATCCAGCCCATAACCTCCGGCTCGCTTGATGCCTTGAATTCTACGGTCAGGGAGCCGTCAGGGTTGTTAGTGAGCTTCTGCCCCGGGCTCCAGAACCTTTCCTGCACAAACTTTGCCGCCCATCCGGTAAATTTTGCCTCCACGGTAAAGGAATCATCCTTCATCACGCCAAAAGAGCTGTTGAAAAAGCTCTCAAAGTCGTAGCTCTGGGGGATGGCGTAAGTGGCATCAAGCACCTCCACCTCTTTAAATCGGTGAACAGCAAGAAGGGGATGAAATCGGTTGTCGTGGCGAGGCTTGCCCTTGTGGGTGGAGCGGCAGGCGTGAACATAAATGGTGTCTTTGTGGGAAAAAATTTTAAAGGGCGTGATGTAGAGCCTGCTTGGCTCGTCTGCGCTTAAAGCCTGATAGGTGACCTTGCACACCCTTTTGTTGACAATGGCCTTGATGAGCTTTTGCAGGTTGTCCTGGCAGGAGGTGTAATCAATGGTGCCAGGATAAATGCAGGCAAAGTCATCCCTGCCGCCAGGCTTGCCCTGCTGGTTCTCCGGAAGCAGGCCGTAGCTTTTGAGCGCCCCACTAGCTGCCAGCTCAAAAAAACTTCTGCCAAGAAGATGGCCCGCAAAAGCCCGGCACATCTCCATTACGGCTATTTCATCTATGGAAATGGGCATCAAGGAAGGGCTATTTGGCCTTTTGATCTGGAAAAACACCCTCTGGCCCCGTGTTTCTTCGTAGATATTAATGTTGTAGGAGGAGCTTATGTCGTTGATGATTCTCCTCACCGTGGCCTTGGAGCATTGGAGCATGTTGGCAAGCTCGGTCATGGACCTGGCCCTGCCGGTGAAGAAAAGGTCTGCAAAAACATAGAGAATCTTGTTCCCGTGGGTGGCGTCAGGGTTTATTCTCCTGGGCATATTAGCCTCCTTGCTTTTTTTGAAAACCGTATCGTTTTATGAAACGGTACCATGAGATATTCCCCTTGTACAGCGGTTTTTTAACCCAAAACAGGGAGGAAGAATCATGCCAAGAAGATACCGTCCGGCAAGCCGAATGACCTGTGTGTTCTCGCCCGACAAGGGTCACACACCCGATGAGAACGAAGCCTTTATTTATGGCCACCTCTGCGATTACCTGAAAAACCTTGTCGGCCATTTTTCTGCGCCGGATAAGGACTTTCTTGAGATGGCAGCAGAGAGCCTGGGCACGGAAACCTGGCAGCTTGCAGACCAGTGCAGGGAGATTTTGCCCCCTGATGCGGGCATTGCCTTCAAGGAGGAGATGACAGAGACCTGCGGAGACCTTGACGAAGTTGCAGATGTGCTTTTCCGCTTTTTTGTGGCCACCAGCGCAAAGGTGCGCCGCGCCTTTTTGAAAAGGCTTTATGCTGCTTTGGAGCAGCGCAGCAGCAAGCTTGCCAGAACAGGGGAAAGCCTGTTTGCCAAAAATATTCAGGCCCTTTCCAAGATGCTGGGGCTGACAGAAATCGAGCAGAAGATGCTGGTTTTTCTGGTTATCGTGAGCTTTAGCGAAAGCGCGGAATGCTATTTTGTAAATCATCTCCAGTGCCATAACTTTCCCAAGCGCCACATTTTAGCCTCTGCCCTTGGCATTAGCCGCCCCCAGCTTGACGGGCTTTTCCAGGGCCGCCTGCCCAGGCTTGGGCTTTTTGATGATGATCTACACCGGCTTTCCATGTCGGATGACTACCGCAAGCTTTTCGAGAACCCGGACGCAGACTCCCTGCCGGACATGCTCTACGGCAAGGTTTCTTCCGATGCCATTCCTCTAGACTCCCACCTTCTTGACAGGAAGGACCTTGACCATGCTGTGAGGCTTTTGGACAACGAGGGCAAAAGCGCCAGCCACCTTCTGCTTTACGGGCCTCCTGGCACAGGCAAGACCAGCTTTGCCCGCTCTGTTTGCCGCTCGCTCAATTCGGCTGCATACGAGATTCTTCATTCAGATGAAAACGACTCCAGGAGAAGGCGCATGGCCATAAGCGCCTGCTCCAATATGTTAAGGGGCAACAAAAAGGCTGTCATCATAGTGGATGAGTCTGACAACCTTCTCAACACCCAAAGCTCCTGGTTCTTCCGTGGGGAGGTTGCAGACAAGGGCTGGCTGAATCGCCTTATGGACAGCTCCGGCCCCAACTTCATCTGGATTGTCAATTCCACAGAGCATATCGAGCCTTCGGTGCTGCGCCGTTTTGCCTTCAGCATACCCTTCAACCCCTTTGGCAGAAGCATCCGCACCCAGGTTCTTGGCTCGGTGCTTGAAAAACACGGCGCTGAAGAGGCTCTCACGCCTGCCCAGGTAAAGGAGCTGGCTGCCTGCTTCAATGTAAATGCAGGCCCCATGGACACAGCCGTAAAAAAGGCCCTGGAAATGGGGATCAACCAGGGAGAGGAATTTTATAATACCGTAAGCCGCTCTCTGTTTGCCTACGAGAGGCTTGTAAACGATGGCTTTGCACCCCCGCGGCCCCGGCCTGTGGAAAAAACTTACGATTTGGACGGCCTGACCATTGAAGGGGATGTGGCAATGCTCATGAAGCAGCTTGAAGCCTGGGCAGCAGCCAAAGCCGGAAACCAGGCAAATTTCGGGGCAAGGCTGCTTTTTTACGGGCCGCCGGGAACAGGCAAGAGCGAAACCGCCAAGTACATTGCCACCCTCCTTAACCGCGAGCTCATTGTGAAAAGCGCAAGCGACATCATAAACCCCTATGTGGGCATGACGGAAAGGGCCATCCGGGAGGCCTTTGAAAACGCGGCCCGCGAAGATGCCGTGCTGGTCTTTGACGAGGCTGACTCCTTTCTGTTTCCAAGAAGCCAGGCCCAGCGCTCATGGGAAATAAGCTTCACCAACGAGTTTCTGGCCCAGATGGAGCGCTATTGCGGCATACTCATCTGCACCACCAACAGGTTCATGGACATGGATGAGGCCTCTGTGCGCCGCTTCACCCACAAGCTTGGCTTTGACTTTCTTTTGGAAGAGGCAACGCTCGGCTTCTACAAGCGAATGCTTGCGCCCCTTTCCGGCAAAAAGGCTCCGGCCATAATCTGGGATCAGATAAGAGCCATAAAGCGCCTTACACCTGGAGACTTTGCTGCTGTGCGCGACCGCTTCCGCTTCTTTGCCAAAAGCCAGGTAAGGCACGAGGACCTGGTGGAGGGGCTAAAAAACGAATCCAAGGCAAAATTTGCCCACTCCGGAGAAAAGGTTGTGGGCTTTTAAGAGTAGAGGGCAGACATGAAAACTTCGCGGAGAGATTTTTTGAAAGGGCTTGGCCGCCTTGGTCTGGTGGCTGCCTCTGCCTCAATGGGTAAAAGCCTGCTTTTTGCTCTGCCTGAATGCTCTTACGCAGCCAGCGAGGGCCTTGGGGTTGGTCTGCCCCAAGGCCCGGCTGCCTTGCACCAGGCCTGTTTCATAGGCATGGGAAATTTCGGCAACAGGCTGGCAGAGCATTTTTGCAGGCAGGGGCCTTTAAATTCAGGCCCAGGTTTTCTGCCTGCAATAAGCTTTGAAAAGAATGTGCAAAGCGCGTTGAAGATGCTTGAAAAAAGCCGCATCATCTTTTTTGCAGGCAGGCCGGATGATGCAGGTTTAAGGGCTTTTGAAAAAACTGCCCTGAAAAACCAAGAGGCAATGTTCATAAACATTGTGCAAGGCAATGGAGGTGAGGTTTCCGGCTTTGAAAGCCTTTTCTCCAGGCACAAGGCCTGCATTGTTGAAGCCGGGCATTTTCCCCATGAGCCATGTTGCGATGCTGCCAATTTAATTGAAGACATCTGCGCTTCAGTCACCCTTCCCGGCCTTATCAACCTGGATCTGGCTGATCTTGAGGCTGTACTCAAAGGAGCCAGATGCCGTGCAATAACCCAAAATGGCAGCACAACAAGGCAGTGTATGGAAGAACTGACAAATCGGAATGCCCATACGGACTTAATCTGCCGGGCCAGCGCAATCTATGGGTTTATCTGTGCAGACAGCAGTCTTGGACTGGAAATGGAAGACCTGATCCTCTTTGGAGACACACTTTTCCATCTGGCCAGCGAAGAAGCAGAAATCGTATGGGCAGCAGACATTGACCGCAACATACCAGAAGGCCTGCGGATAAGCCTTTTGGCAGCCGCTTAAGGCTATTACCATTAAAACAAAAGAGGTGAACCATGATCAGGGAAGCAGAAAAAGAGGATACCAAACAAATTATTGCCCTTATAGCTGCGTCCATGCCCTATGACACGGCATTTGCCAGGCGCTATTACAGGCAGTATTTTGATGACCCTGCCGGGGACAAGGTTTTTGTCTGGGAAGAAGAGGGCCAGATACTTGGTGTGGCTGGTTACTGCCTGGATCTCTTTTCAACAAAGTATAGTTGCGAGTTGGGCTGGCTGACTGTGGATGCTGACCACAGGAAAAAGGGCATAGGCAGCAAACTGCTCAAAAAGGTGGAAAAAAGCGCGAAAGCCCAGAAGTTGCGTAAGCTTTTTGTCAGCGCAGAGGACTGCAACAGCGGTGCCCTTGCCTTTTATAAGAAAAACAGTTTCAGGACAGAGGGCGTGCTCCGGGATTTTTATGGGTTAGGGGAAGACCAGATAATTTTAAGCAAGTGGTTGGATTAAAACCCCTGAAAGACAACAGCAAGACAAAGGGAAAATATCATGCAGGATTTTGCCTGTCTTCATGCCCACAGCGCCTACAGCGCTGGCTTTGGCATAGCAAGCCTTGAAAGCCTTGTTGAAAGGGCTGTTAAGCTCAATTTAAATGCCCTTGCAATAACTGACATCAACACCCTGGCGGGTTCAGTCAGCTTTGATTGTCTTGCCCGTAAAAAGGGGATCAGGCCCATAATCGGCTGCGAGCTTACGGTTTTTATGGAGAATGGCAGGGCCGGAAAAAAGGCCGGTAAAGGGAAAATGCCAAAATCAGGGACAGGGAGATCCTTTCCTGCCACCCTTGTTTTTCTTGCCCAAAACAGGCCCGGCTACCAAAACCTGTGCCGACTGGTTGCCCTTGCCAACAGCAAAACCCCGTCTTTGCTCAATGAAAAAGCCATCAGCAAACACCGGCAAGGCCTTTTTGTTTTAAGCGGCGCACTTTTCGGGCTTATTCCAAGGCTTGTTGCATCTGGCAGGCTTATTCAGGCAAAACAGGCAGCTCAAAGGCTATTTGAAATTTTTGGCCCGGAAAACTTCTTTTTGGAGCTTGTTGCAAAAGACTTTCCAGACGCCCAACCTGTTAATAGCTTTCTGGAAGAGCTTGCCGGGGAGCTTAAGCTTTCAACAGTCGCTACTCAAGAAAGCTTTTGCGCCCATAAAGAGGATATGCCTGCCGTGTTTGCCCTGGCCCGTCACAACAGGGGCAAAAATCCTTTTGCAGCAGAAATTTTCCGGCTGCCGGGCCTGGCGGCCCATTTTAAATCCCCAAAGGAGCTTTTGGCAGATTTTGCCGGTAATACCCGCGCAACAGAGCTATGCAGCAAGATAGCTGAAAAATGCGAAAGCCCTTTTTTGGCCGGGCGGCCTTTTGTCTTGCCTTGCCGTAAGGCTGATGAAAAAGCAAATGCCCTTGCCTGCCTTGAAGCTGCCTGCAAGGCCGGGCTTGAAAAAAAGATTTTCTGCCCGGATTTGCACGGCAAGGCCCGCTACTGGGAGCGACTTTCTTGTGAGCTGAAAACTATAGAAGAAAACAGCCTGACAGAGGCATTTATATCCATTTACAGGCAAGTTCAAAGCGCAAGAAAGCTTGGTGTGGAGGCAATTTCCGGCTGGGGGCAGATAAATTGCTCGCTTGTAAGCTTTGCTTTAGGCATTACGGATCTGGATCCCATAAGGCATGGCCTTTATTTTGAGCGCTTTATCAGCTCAAAAAGCCGTCACCTCCCTGTTTTTGGCCTTGAGCTGGGGCTTTTTGAAAGGGAAAGGCTTCTTTCCAGCCTTGCAAAGCAGGCAGATCCAGGAAAAATGGCTTTTGTTGCAACTTACCAGGGCTTTTCCAATACCAGGGCGGCAAAAATTGCCGCATCATTTTTAAACCTGGAATTTGAAAAACTGCCCACTGCAATTCAAGGGCTGGCAGGGTCCCGGTCAGGCTCCCTTGCAAATGCCGTTTCGCTTTACCCTGAAGTTAGCGCCCTTGTTAAGGATGAGCCTGTCTATGGGCAACTTTTGCACATTGCCGGGCAGGTTGGTTCTCCGCCAAAAACTTTGGCCCGCAATGCCGCAAGGGTTATTATTGCTTCAGAAAACCTCTGCTCTCTTCTGCCACTTGCAACAATCAAGAACAGCTTTGTCTGCCAGTACGATGACTGCTCATTGGATAAAATTGGTGTCATCAGCTTCGCGTTTATGGGCAGCATGGCCCTTTCGGCCATGGAGCAGGCAGCAGGGCTTTTACGGCAACAGGATAAAGGGTTTAGCCTTACCGCAATCCCGACAGATGACAGCGCAATATTTGAGTTTTTGGCAGCAGAAGACTTGGCCAAAATTGAGGGGCTGCAAACAAAGGCCATGCAAAAATGGATTCGCATGGCAAAACCAAAATCTCTGGAGGAAGTCGCCGCCTTGTTTTGCCTTTACCGGCCTGGCCCTCTTGAAATGGGCATGATGAAAGATTTTTGCTCTTGCAGCGAAAAGCCCCTTCCCTTTGGCCCGCGGGCCTGGAGGGAAATTCTGGCCCCAACACGCCATCAAATTGTCTTCTTCGAGCAGGTCATGGCCCTGGCCTGCCTTGCAGGCGGGCTTACAAGCAGCGAGGCAGATGATTTCCGGCGGGATCTGGGCAAAAGGAACAGCAGCAAAATTGACCAATGGGAAAAAAGGTTTCTGGCCCACGCGCAGAATGGCGGTTTTTCCGTGGCTGATGCAGAAAAGCTCTTTATCTATCTGGTGAAGTTTGGCTCCTACACCGGATCCAAGTCCTATTATCTTTCAAGGGCGCTCATTGCTTACAGGTTTGCCTGGATAAAGACCCATCACCGGGAAATTTTCGTCAAATCCCTTTTAATAACCGGGCAGAAGCTAAAAGAAAGCCTGCCAAATCCATTCCCCTGCCTGGGCTTAACGGATGAAAGGCAAAACCCATGACCTTTGAGGAGCATTGCAGGGAGTCTGAAAAGCTGTTCGGGGACAGATTCGAGCTCGTTCACCTCTGGCTG
>Ga0351957_1054_pt1 | contig 20390 bp, 9 predicted proteins | sample TotcelT113001L14_FD_205811 | JGI IMG/M metagenome (GOLD analysis project Ga0351957, IMG submission 205811) | Enriched cells from coal bed in the Powder River Basin, Montana, United States - Total cells T11 rep3 HSBNCT.T11.300.1.L14 ...
TCGAGCCGGCACTCCAACATCGCGGGATGCACTGCTGTCATGGGATCCGGTTCTATATGGGGCTGGAGGACTTCCGCAGAGAGATTGACCAGTTGGCCAAGCTGAAGATGAACGTGCTCCAATTCTACTGGGGCATGGGCGGACCGTGGGCCGAGTTCTCCTACGGCGGCAAGAAGGCGGAGATCCTCTATCCCAAGGAGTCCGGATATTGTTCTTGGACTTGGCCCAGCAGTGGGTGGACCGCGACGAATGTGACGGTGGGCCGCAAGTGTTTTCCGCCAGACGGCTATCTCGGTCCGCCGGAGTTTGCCAAGGTCCAGACGCAGGAGGAAGCCTACGCGACTGCCCGCGGGTTCCTCCGCGAGATCATCCGCTACGCGCACTCGCGCAAGGTCCAGGTGTGGCTGGCGATGGGCGAAATTCCCTATGTGCCGTCCAACCTGGTCCCGCCGGATTCGAAGCGGGGCCACGATTTCTACTGCGGGGTGGCGCTGTCGCCCGGCGAGCCGGCCGTACTGGACATCTGGGAGGCCGCGGTGCGCAGCACGATCGAGAACTACCCGGAGGCGGATCGCTATTGGGTCGTCAGCGGATCCGAACTCCTGGGAGGCACTCGGCCCGTCCACGGCATTGCGGCCGGCGACCCGCAAATCCAGGCGTTGATCCGTGACTATCAGCCGCTGCGCCCGCTGCTGCCGCAGAAGTCCCAGGCCGCGATCGATCTCGGCTTGCCCGATCTGGATCTGGCCGACATCGCCGTGGCCGACAAGCTCGTGCGCAGGATCAAGGCCAGTTATCCCAGCGCCAAGCTGGGCGTCGAATTGATCTTCCGTGGCGGCCAGCTCCGTGCATTGGACGCGGCCCTGCCCAAAGACGTCGCGCTGATGAACATGGTGAACTTCACGGGCGAGACGGCGATGAGCGATTTTGACAAGATTCAGGGGCGTGAATTGATCGTGTGGCCGCGGATTACCGACGACGGCTGCGAACTGAACATCCAACTCAACGCCCTGATGTACGACCATGAGGAAACGATTGCCGGCAGCGTGCGCTACGGGCTGACAGGCGTCCTCGGGCAATTGAACAAGGCGCGTGGCGCGGAGCAGAGCGCCCAGTTTATTGCCGAGGGCGCGTGGAATCCGAGCATCCGCTGCCAGTCGTTCTATGAGCGCTATCTCCACCGTCTTTACGGCCCGGACGCCCAGCAGATGCTCTTGAAAGCGTTTCTGCTGTTGGAGGAGAACGAGAAAGCCCTGGGCTGGCATGGGAGGAGAGGGATCTTCTCCACGTACGCGCGCTCATGCAGGATGGGCGTCGGCCTGCGCGGCATTGATTACAAACAGGAGAAGCCGAAGCTCGACCGCGCGCCGGTGGAACAGGCCGTCTCGGCCGCCGAAGCCGAGCGGACGTTCTGGGACGGGCGCGCGGCCCATTGCCGACAAGCCCTGGAAGTCTTGCGGCAGGCCCGCTCCAAGGTTCCCGCCGGTTCGCGCGACGAGCTGGACTACGTGATCTACAAAACCGAGAATTTCGTCACGGTTCTGGAGGAGCTTGCTGCCGCCAACGAGGCCAAGGCCGCATTCGATCGCGCTGCGCTGGCCATGAACGCCGGCGAAGCAGCCGAGGTCCGCAAGAACTTGGAGCAGACGCAAGCGGCGTTGGACCGGGCCAACCGGCTGGTCCGACAGGCCGCCGAGCAGATGATCCCCTACGCGAGCATTCCGACCGAAAGGCACATCCTGTGGATTTTGAACAAAGCGATCCCGTCGCACGAAACCACGCGTGCGTACCTGGCGGACGTGATCGACATGCACAACGAGCACGGCAAGGAGAAGAAACCTTGATTTTCATGAAGTGCATCAAAACAAGTTGTGTTGCCGGGGCGACCGCCCTGGTTTGTGGACTGACGCTGGCGGGCGAGCCCGCGGTGCGGATCGAATTCGGAGCCGCACGCGCTGAAATCACCGCGCTGGGCTGGGATACCGAGGGCACCGGCCGCGAGCAGACGAATCTACTGCGGCCCCAGACGATGGCGGGTCTCCGTATCCGCTCCGCCGGCCAATGGCGCAACGGCATCGACCTGCCGACGCGTTTGGAGGCGGACGCGGGCGACAAGTCTTATTGGATCACGGTTGCGCCGGAGACCGAAATCAACTGGCGAATCCGATCGGCCGGCGGCGGCCTGGCGATGCAATTCAGCGGCCAGGGTGCAAATCTCGGAAAGGTCGAAGGTGTGGAACTCGTGTTCCCGTTCGCGCCGGGCGTAACGCCGGTGACGGCGATCTCCAGTGTCTGGAACGATGACGGAAGCTTCCAACTGCCCGCGCTCGTGAGTGCCCCGGATTTCGGGCAGATGCTGCTGACCGGCAAGTCCGCCGACCCCGACCGCCAACCGATCAAGAAGGCCCGCCTTGATGGCAGCCGTGCGGCGAAGATGGTGAACCTGGTGTTGGAACTGACTGTGCCGCAGGCCGGCGCCGTCGACGCGCTGGAGTTCGCGCCGCACCTCCTGGCGTCCCCCGCAGGCAGCGCGGATACCGCGCTGTGGGCGCAGGCCCGCCGCGGCTGGTTCAACATCTGGCAGCCCAGCGCGCAGTGGGGCGACCAAGGCCATCCCTTCAGCGCGCCGGCCGGGATGCTCGGCAACAACGTCATCAGCGACCCGGCAAGCTGCTCGCTGTGGTTCTACGCGGACCAGGCTTTTTTGACGCCCGAGGTGGCGCCCGGGGTGTCCATGATGCCGCTGGTCCGGAGGACCATCGAGTTCTGGCTGACCGGATCGCGCCTGAAGCCGACCGGCGAGGTGGTCTGCTATTGGGATTACCTCAATTTCCTTGATGCCAATGCGGGGCCGTTGATTGCCTCGTGGGACTATGTGGAGGCCACCGGTGACACGGCGTGGCTCGCCGGGCGGATCGAGACGCTGGAACGGGTGGCCGATTTCCTGGCCCGGCGGGACGTGGACGACGACGGCTTGGTGGAAGCCACGCAGAGCGGCAACCGGAACACGCTCCAACAGCCTGGACGCTCCTGTGCCTGGTGGGACGCGCTCAACTGCGGGCACAAGGACGCCTACTCCAACGCGGTGATCTACCGCGCCTGGCGATGCCTGGCCGACCTGGAGGGCAAGCTCGGCCGCCGCGAACAGCAAGCCCGCTACACGCAACTTGCCGACAAACTGAAGGCGGCCTACGCGCCCACGCTCCTCAATCCGGCCACCGGGTGGCTGGCCTGGTGGAAGAGCACCGATGGCGAACTGCACGACTATGCCGCGCCGACCGTGAACGGCCTGGCCATCGAATACGGTCTCGTCGAGCCGGCCCGGGGCCGCGAGATCCTCGCCAGGCTGCGGGCCAAGATGGCGGACGCCGGTTTCACGCGGTTCGACCTCGGCGTGCCGCCGATGCTGGTGCCGGTGCCCAAGCACGACTACCTGCAGCCCAATGCCATCGGCATGCCGCAGCGGGAGGACGGCACGGACACGTTCGGACAGTACATGAACGGCGGCATCACGGCCGGCCAGGTGCTCCACTTCCTGGCCGCGCACTACGTCGTGGGCGACCCGGAGCCCGCCGACAAGATCCTGCGCGCCATGCTCGAGCGGCAGGGGCGAGGCGAGTTCCAGAACGGCGTGCGCGACGCAGGGGGGCAAGGCATCGACTGGACGACCTGGGACGGCAAGCCGTCGGGATACGAGGGCTACCTGGCCGACAGCTTCCGGTTCCTGCAGGCGGTGTTGCTCCGCGAGGCGTCGTTCCGCGAGCGTCTCTACCGCCCGCTGGCCCGGCCGGCATTCGAGGGAAAATGACTGAAACTGATCTCGTCACACGAAACCACGCATGCCTGCCTGGCGGACGTGATCGCCGTACGCAACGAGCCCGGCAAGGAGAAGAAACCATGATTCTATTACGACGGTTGTTGGGTGTTGCAATTGTCTCCTGGTCCTTGGGCTTCGGGCCGCCGCCGGTTCGCGGTGAACCGGCGTGCCGCGTGGTGCAGCAGGAAAAGCGAGTCGAACTCTGCTCGCCGTTTTTCGCATTCCGCCTCGACACGGCGGCGGGCCTGCAGGCCGAGTCCTGGGAGAACCGGCTCACGGGCCGAAAGCTGACTTTGGACAACGGTTCGGAGTTGGAGTTCGACCTCGGCCTGCCGGACACGCCCCTGCAAACGCCGCAATTTCGGGTGACGAACGTCGAGGTGAAAGGCCAGGGCGAGACGGCGGAATTGGCCGTACATTTGCACGCCGAAGAGCCGGCCGCTTCCATCCAGGTCGCCTATCGCTGGAACGCCCAAGAGCCGGTGCTGCGGAAATTCGTAACGATCAGGAATGACAGTACCCGCCCCTGGGACCGCTTGCTCAACGTGCGGTTGGGACGCTACGACACGGCTGGCGTGCCGCTGAGCGACAAGCCGTCCGGCGGTACGTATTCCGTTCCCGCGCCGCGCGAGTTTCCGCGCAAGGGAAGCACCCACGTGGAACGCGGCTTCCCGGTCTACGCCGACGACGAGTGCTTCTTCACGCTGGCGCATCCGGCCGGTGCGGCGGAAGGCGCCGGCGGCAAGGTCTTGCTGCGGCAGTATCCGGGAGTCCCGTTGGCGCCGGGCGAGACGTTCTCGTGCATGGAAGTGGTGTACGGCGTAGCCCGGGCCGGGGCAGCGCGGCAGGCCTTCGTGGACCATGTCCGCAGCCGCATGCGGCGCGTCGTTCGGGGGCACGACAAGCCGTACGCCATCTTCGAGCCGTTCGGGGCCCGGCCCACCGGCGATTTCAACGAGACCGAAGATTTCGTGCTGGACAATATCGCCCAGGTCGCTCAGGGGCAGCGGGAAGCCGGCTGCCATTTCGACTTGTATTCGGTGGACTTTTGGGTCGACTACCGCGGCACGCTCAAGGAGTGCGATCCCCAGCGGTTTCCCCGCGGCCTGCAGCCGATCCGCCAGGAACTCGACAAGCTCGGCACCGCGCTGGGACTGTGGATCGACGGTTCGATGGAAAGCTGGTCGATCGGCGGCAATCCGAGTCCCGACGTGCAGGCCTGCCTGAACTTCGACCCGCAGAAGCCGGAAACGCTGAAACAGGTTCAACTGGGGCGCAAGGCGTTTTGCCGCGCCGCCGAGCCCATCCGGTCCATGTACGCCGAGGCGTTTCGGCACCACATTCGCGAGCACGGCGTGCGGCTGCTCAAGTTCGACAACACCGGCTGCGTCTGCGTCAATCCCGGTCACGGGCATCTGCCGGGACTGTACTCGACCGAAGCCATCGAGGACGCACTGATCGACTTCTTCCGCGTCCTGGATGCGGAGTGCCCGGACGTCTTTCTGATGCTGTACTGGGGATACAAGTCGCCGTGGTGGCTGGTGCATGCCGATACCCTGTTCGATTCGGGGATCGGTATCGAGGCGGCCAGCCCGAGCGACCAGCCGACGCCGTACGTCCGGGACGGCATCACGCAGAAGCTGGACCAGGCCCAGTGGGTGGCCAACGAGAACCTGCCGCCGCTGGGCAAGGACTCGCTGGGGGTCTGGCTGTCGGACTGGCCGTGGAACAGCCAGGTGGGCAAGGAGCGCTGGGAAGCCGGCATGGTGATGGACATCTGCCGCGGCAGCCTGCTGGCCCAACCCTGGAGCGACACGCCCTGGCTTTCGCCCCCGGAGCGCAAGCAGATGGCCGAGTTCATCGCCCTGCTCAAGGCCCAGCCGGGCTGCTTCGGCAACTCGCGGTTCGTCCTGGGCAATCCGAACCAGGACGAGCCGTACGGCTATTGCTGCACCGACGGCCGGCGGGCATTCCTGGCGTTGCACAACGGCTGCTGGAAAGACAGCGTGCTGCGTCTGGAGTTGAACTCCGTTTGGGGCTTGCCCGATGGCCATGCCTGGGACCTGTATCGCTGGTATCCCGACCCGGCCCGCCTTGCGTCCCCGCAGGAGCCTTTCGGCAACACGGTGGCCCTCGCGTTGCGGCCGTTTGAGATCGTGTTGTTGGAGGCGGTGCCGCACGGACAGGCGCCCACGCTGGACCGCCGATTCGACTCGAAGCCGATGGCTGCCTCGTTTGCCGAGCCCAGCCGAACGCTGGACCTTTCCGCGGCAGAGGTCCGCAAAGCGGAGAGAAGCGATGCGGAGGCAATCTGGACGCTGCTCGAGCCGGCTCGATGCACGTCGGCCGGCGGGGCCACGCTCCGCAACCTGCCCGACCGGTCCATTCTTGCCGAGGGCGAGAATCCCTCGCCCGACACATATATGATTACGGCGCAGACCGACCTGACCGCGATCACCGGCTTCCGGCTGGAGGTACTGCCCGATCCGAGCCTGCCAGGCGGCGGGCCAGGACGCGCCGTCAACGGCAATTTTGCCCTCAACGAGTTCCGCGTCACGGCGTCGCCGCGGAGCGGGCCAGGGGAGGCGCTCTCCGTGAAGCTCCGCAACCCGGCTGCCAGCTTCTCGCAGGATACGCACGGCGGGTGGCCGGTGGCGGCGGCCCTGGACGGCGATCCCAAGACCGGTTGGTCGATCGATCCGTTGGAGGGCAAGCCGCACGTGGCCGTCTTTGAAAGCGAACGGCCCGTCGGCTTTCCCGGCGGCACCACGCTCCAGTTCGCGCTGCAACAAGGCGCTCCGGCGGGCCACAACCTCGGCCGGCTGCGTCTGTCGGTCACCGCGGCCAAACGGCCCCTGCCGTCGCCGGCACCGAGCGGGCCGCGGTCGCTGGTCGTCCAGGGCGACGTGCCGCCTTGCGCCGGCGGCGGCATGCTGGTCGTCACTGTCGAGATGTCGCGCAGCGGACAACCAATCCGGCTGGGCGGCCCTGGCAAGTTCCTGAGCGCGCAAGGCACCTTGGCCGGCCAAACGGCTGCCTGCCAGCCAGTCCTGGGCACAGCCACCTATCCATCTTGTTGGCAGGCCTGGCGGATCGCCGTCACGCCGTCGGCCCAACCGCAACCATTCGAGTTGACGATCACCGCCACGCTCGGATCGGACGTGCAGTTGGCCACGCAAGCTCATTTTGTCCCGAAGGAGGTGCCATGATTCCTGCCGCCACCCGCGCCTAGCTGCTGCACTCTGGCGATCTCGCCTTCGTGCGCCAGAACCTGCTCCCCCTGGAACGCGTGTTGGCGCACTTCGTCCCGCGCCGTATCACCCAATACCCATCCCAAGCTGCGCGGAAAACCCAGCGGCATTGGCACGCGACGATCCGTGGTGGCGGGGGCGGCTGTGGTCGTGGCTCGCCGAACCGCGGTCGCGCAGATCGGCAGTGCGTATGGTCGAAGATCGTCAATTCCAAATAAGAATATCGGCTTTTGAGAAAATCGAGGATTGACTGTGTGAGGTCGTTTTCGCGAAAATGACTCGGCCAATCGCAGGTCGTTGCCCGGGTGGGCGCGACTTGTGCGCGTTAGCCCAGCAGCGCAAGTGCTCGAGGTGAGTTTGACCTGAGTGCGTAACGACATCACCTGAGCGCGCAACGGCTTCTGGCCAGATTGGGGTGGGAGACGCCAGCCAAACGCGTTCGGGTTGAGGCGGAAGTGCCCGAGGTCTGTCATCAGACCTGTGCGCGCAAGAGCTTGGAAGAATCTGCGTCGGTGTGTAGGCCCCCATTATACCGGGAGGCTCACGTAAATTGAGCGTCTGTTAACCGCCGTGTCGGAGGTTCGAGTCCGATTCGGGGAGAGGTCCAACCCTTGTGAAATTGCTCAAAGATAGAAACGCCAACGTTCGTCGGGAGGCTGCTAAGGCCCTGGGGCGACTGGGGTTCGAATGTATTTCAGATTTGAACGCGGTGCTCAACGACGATGAGGACAAAGATGTTCGGCGGGCGGCTGCTGAATCGCTCAGATGTATGGGCTTAGACGGCATATCGGCTCTTACGAACTTTCTCAACGATGAAGACAGAATCGTCCGGCGGGCGGTTGCTGCGGCACTTGGGACTACACGTTTCGATGGAACGAAAGCCGTTCCTGCCCTTATCGAATTGCTCCGGGATGACGACAGCGATGTCCAGCGAGCGGCTGCTTGGGCCCTAGGGAGTAGGGGGCCTGATGCAATTGCAGCCGTTCCAGCCCTTAGAAAGTTGTTCAGCGAGAAGGGCGTTGCGTTTTCAGCATATAGAGCCATTTCCAGAATACAACAGGCAATGTCTTCCACAACGGAGACCACGGACTCCCACCAGGGCCGGCGCACCAAAGTCTTGACGTAACGTCTCGATCTGTGGTAAGTTACGACAATTCGAGCAGTGGGATTCTCGGCACGGAGGGCCGAACACTGCTCGACCTGTCAAGGGAGTGCTGGCATGGATGCCGAGGCGACAGCATTTGTGGAGCGTTTGCAGACCTGCTTCCGAGATCTGCCGGACCCACGGGTCCAGGGCCGGTGTGATCATCTGTTGATCGACGTTTTGGCGATCGCCATCTTGGGCGTATTGTGCGGTGCGGAAGACTGGCCGGACATCGAAGAATTTGGTAAGCGTCGGGCACCGTCACCCGCGACATCCGCCACGGCATCGCCCAGCAATTCTGTGGGTGGCTAATCCAACAACTGTCCCAGGGCTGCCAACGCCTGCTTGGCTTCCTTGACGCCGCCAAGTTCCTGAATCAGCTTCTTGGCCTTCTGCGAAGCGGCGACCGAAACCATGTCAGCGGGCACAGCGGCAGCAGCCGGTTTGGCTTTCTCACCCTTGGCGACCGCCTTCTTTCGCCGCTTCTTGTTGCCCAACTTTGGACGTCTGTTTTCGACCGTGGCTGGCCACCGCCTCGCTCTTTGCCCGCCAACGCGACACGGGCCAACGTGTGGCCACGAGCGCCGGATTCTGGGCCTGCCAAGGACGCAGTTCGGCGTTTGTCGGACAGTGGAATGTTCGGGAAAGGCCGGGCAGGCCCACGACGCGGGCGACCCTTCGGCGGCTTGTTGCTACGCTTTTCAAACATCTTCCGGGCATGACTTGGAAGAATGTCGTCAGCCCACGGGAATAAAACGGATGCTTCCCGCGTCTTATATGTCAGAGGCAGTCCGGAAGATTCCTGTGAACCTTTCCAGGCGTCCGGCCTCTAATCTTTCAGTGGCCGCAGTGGTCCACCGATGGTTTTGCACAGGAGCTGCCAGAGATGATGTTCTTACGGTCGAGTCTCACACACGAACAGCGCATTGATGCGTGTTATGCCGGGCAACCGGTCAATACGCAGCCCGTGCGCTGCATGCGTTTGTGACACTTGGCCCGCCAACGGAGCGAGCGAACCGAAGCCCGGTGTCACCAAGACGCCGGGCTTTTTTCGTTGATGGGCTGGTAGCTGAGACGGTCTAGCACCGGTCTGAAGAGCCGGAGACGAGGATTCGAGCGCCTCGTGAGCCCACTGGATGATTGTGCGTGGAAATCGTGCCCCGTCCAACGGAGCGGCGCTGGGACTACGAACCCCGGCTGGGTTTGGGTTCGACTCCCCCACGCACGTACTTGATCAGAACGTGGCGAAGCCTGGGATCGCGCCTGGTCGGGGACCAGGAGATCGCCGGTTCAAATCCGGCCGTTCTGACTGTGAGACGACAGACGGGCAGAGGTGCAGATGGGAGCACGCCTGCTTCGGGAGCAGGAGGGTCTCGGTTCGACTCCGGGGTGCCCGACTTGAATCGGTAGTCGAGGGCTGGTCGTCCAGACACGGCTGATAGCCGCGTTGTGCCGAGTTCGATTCTCGGGGCTACCACTGGTGGCAAAACCAACAGGAGACCAAACGATGTTGCAGCGACGCCGATGGAAACGCATACGCCCGATCGCTTCGTGGGGTCGTGGTGTAACAGGCAGCACGGCGGACTTTTAATCCGTATGGTGTGGGTTCGACTCCCGCCGGCCCTACTCGCGCTGGCGCGTAGCTCAGCGGTGAGAGCGGCGTCCTTATAAGACGCAGGGCGTGGGTTCAACTCCCACCGCGCCGACTGATTCGGGACTGTGGCAGACAGGGTAATGCACCGGTCTCTTAAACCGGACGATGTGGGTTCGATACCCACCGGTCCCACTGAACAAACGCACTGGTCGCGAGAGCGGCGAGGACACCGCACCCGTAATGCGGCGACGAGGGTTCGAGTCCCTCCCGGTGCTCTTGATCTTTGACAATTCGGCTTCCAACCAGGCGTTCATGGCGTAAAGGTAGCGCACTTGCTTGCCATGCAGGAGGTGCGGGTTCAATTCCCGCTGAACGCTCTGCCCCTTCAGGACGTGGGAAAGCATGGGATTCCGCCTGCTTTGGGCGCAGGAGATCGCTGGTTCAAATCCAGCCGTCCTGACTGAACGACGCGATGCGGTGGGGCCCGTGCTGGTACGGGCAGGCGGCTGTTAACCGCCCTGACGCAGGTTCGATTCCTGCCGCCGCAGCCTTGATGCAACGGAAGGGCAAACCAACTGGCGATGGCAAGAGCGTTCGAAGCGGGACGAGCATGACTGCCTTGCGGGTTCGACTCCCGCTCCTTCCGCCTGGACAACGCGTGCCCTTGGCCGATCGGCTCAGGCACCAGCCTTCCAAGCTGGACAGGCGGGTTCGATTCCCGCAGGGCACTCTGACTGCTGGCAACGTTCCGGGGTCGTCGCTGTTGGTACGTGATGCGTGGCTTTGAACCACGAGGTCGCAGGTTCGATTCCTGCCCCCGGAGCCTTGGCGACAAACTTGTCGCGACCGATGTGTGTTAGCAAAGAAAACCGATGCGGGGTCGTTCAACGGTAGGACGGGACGCTCTGAACGTCTTGATGTTGGTTCGATTCCAGCCCCCGCAGCTTGCAGACGGAAGTCATCCGGCCGGATGAGGACCCTGTTTTGAAAACAGGCGACGGCACAGACCGTTTGTGGGTTCGAGTCCCACGGCTTCCGCTGTTCGACGACGCAATACGCGTCCCTGGTGTAATTGGCAGCACGGCTGGTTCCAACCCAGTTGGTCAGGGTTCAAGTCCTTGGGGGCGTGCATTGTCGGTGGTCTGCTATCGCGAACCTCCGGAGACGAAGCGGGCTCATGGTCCAACAGGAAGACACCAGCTCCGCAAGCTGGAGATCCGGGTGCGACTCCCGGTGAGTCCACTGCAAGAACGACGGTCCTGTGGCCTAGCGGCGAAGGCAGCACCCTTACAAGGTGACGAGCGGTGGTTCGAGTCCACCCAGGACTACTTGGGCCCAGATACGCCAAGCGGCAGAGCGGCTCGGCTTAAACCCGGGCGTTTGCAGGTTCGAGTCCTGTTCTGGGCACTGGCGGACAAGACGGCTCGGTAGGCAATCGGCAGACCACCCTGGCTTAGAACCAAGGATGCTGTGCCCTTCGAGTCCCACCTGAGCTACTGACATAACAATCCGTCCTCGTGGAGCAGCCCGGAGTGCTCGCCTGCCTGTCACGCAGGAGATCGTGGGTTCAAATCCCATCGGGGACGCTGAACGACATAGCACGGTACGCAAACCGGCAAAGCGGCGAAGCTCAAACCTTCGTGAACGTCTGTGGGTTCGACTCCCATCCGTGCTACTGGCGAACAACAACTTGCGTCGGTTGGGCATTGGCAAGCCCCGCTGGCTGTAAACCAGTCGTCCCACGGGACTCTGGCGGTTCAATTCCGTCCCGACGCACTCTCGAACAAACAGCACCTCGGCGCGGTGCGATGCTGGTCTTGCAGCGAGGCTTTCAATCTCGCCCACGCGGGTTCGATTCCCGTCCGCGTCGCTGTTTCGGCTCGGTGTGATGTTGGTTTTACAGTCAGGCCCTCAACCTGGCCGACGCGGGTTCGATTCCCGTCCGAGTCGCTGAAAAATGCAGCCAAGTGGTGGAATCTTGGTAGACACGCGACGCTCAGAACGTCGTGCCCAATGCGGGCGTGGGAGTTCGAGTCTCCCCTTGGCTACTGGACAGAACGATTGCAGGTGGGCTGGTGCCCAGTTGGGTTTCATAAGCCCGACCCGTCCGGTTCGATACCGGGACCTGCAACTGACGTTTGATGCGGGTGGGCCAGTGCTCATTCGGGCCTCATAAGCCTGGACTGCCGGTGTGCGACTCCCGGACCCGCTACTTGATCGTGGCCGAGTACGCAAACAGGCAAAGCGACGAGGTCGAGAACCTCGTGATTTTGCAGGTTCGATTCCTGCCTCGGTCACTACTGCCAGACGATCCCGTGGTCCAGCGGCAAAGACGCCTGGATGACACCCAGGAAATCGGCGGTTCGATTCCGCCCGGGATCACTGAAACGGCGGTCTGTAGGTGTTTCGGCAGCACACGTCCTTGGTAAGGACGAGGGTCGGGTTCAATTCCCGAACGGACCTCTGACCGGGGGCCGCCGTGCCAGCGGCGGGAATTGACGTCCGCCGGGGCAAAACCCGGCGGATGTCGAACGGGCCTGCATGCCGTTGGGGGCGACTGACCCTTGCAAGGTCGGTGTGGTGGGTTCAACTCCCATCAGGTCCACTGGAAAACGCGGGCTCATGGTCCAAGGGGAAGACGCCGCCCTGGCGTGGCGGAGATCCCAGTTCAACTCTGGGCGGGTCCACTGAAACGAACGGAAGGTAGCCGGATACGGCTTGCCGGGCCGCACTGCTAACGCGGTTCTCCCTTGTGGAGATGAGGGTTCGACTCCCTTGCCTTCCGCCTTGCTGGCCCGATGGTGAAACGGAAATCATCCCTCGTTTCTACCGAGGTGTTCCGGGTTCGAATCCTGGTCGGGCTGCTGTGGAGAAACAACGGAAGGGCTACCCGATCTGTGACGGGACCCGGTTGGAAGCCGGCTGAGCTTTGCAGCCTTGTGGGTTCGACTCCCGCCCCTTCCGCTGATGCGAACGTTCCGTGTGTTGGCCGTAGCTTAATTGGCAGAGCGCCTGGTTGTGGCCCAGGTTCGTGCCGGTTCAAATCCGGCCGATCAACCCTGAAAGGAAGGCGAGGTAACCATGTCTACCAAGGTCCTGCAGCGACCGACCCTGATTTTGAACCGCAACTGGCAGCCGGTAAACGTGGCCACCGTGGCGCGGGCCCTGGTGCTGCTGTGGAACGAGGCGGCCCGGGTCGTGGACCCCAGCGATTACCAGACTTATTCCTGGGAAGATTGGTCCAAGTTGCGGCCGGCGGACGGCGAACGGTTCATTCGGGCCGTGCGGTACCGGCTGCGCGTGCCGGAAGTGGTCACGCTGACGGACTACGACCGACTGCCCGCGGCCGCCGTGACGTTCAGCCGCAGGAACATTTTCAAGCGTGACCACTACACCTGCCAGTACTGCGGTGCGCAGCCCGGCATGGACGAGTTGACGCTCGACCACGTGGTCCCGCGTGCCCAGGGCGGCCAGTCGCGCTGGGACAATTGCGTGCTGGCTTGCCTGGAATGCAACAAACGCAAGGCGGACCGCACGCCGGAGCAGGCCAAGATACGGCTGAAGCGTGCGCCGGTCCAGCCAAGCTGGAACCCGCGGTACGCCGCCCACGATGGGCGGATGGAAAGCTGGTCCAAGTTCCTGAGCGAGGCGTACTGGAGCGTCGCGTTGGAAAAGTAGGGGGGATTTCGCTCCCGGTCCGCGGGCCGGGAGCTTTGATGCCGACGTGGCTCGATCAAGAAAGGCATCCGCCTTGTAAGCGGATTCATGCTGGTGCGAATCCAGTCGTCGGCTTTGCAATGGAGACGTCCCGATGGTGTAACGGTCCGCACAGAAGCAACAATCGGAATACCACTCGAACCCAATGCTCTCGACATCCGCCCGAGTACCCGGTAGTATCGGCGACAGCATTGCTGCAACTCGCCGAATGGGTGCGGCGATTCCGTACAACTCAAGGAGGAGAAACATGTGCCAGGATGAGCAACGAGCCCCCCCTTTTTACAGGGAAAGCCGATTCCGCTGACGCGTCTCTGGGAGACGCTGTCCGAAGCAACGCGAAACAAGACACTCCAGACACTGAGCCAGATTGTCACCCGACAGCTCCAGGCACCTTCCGATCGAAAGGAGGTGCGTGATGGCCACTGCTGAGAAGACTTGCAGCACCGCCCGCTCAAACGTGGCGCCGGAGAATGGGCCGCGCGGCGGATGGGACAACGCGACACCGGTTATTTCGCGGGGTTCACCGAAAATCCAATCGCGGCATTTCGAGAAGCTGGCCATCGTTTATGTCCGGCAGTCCTCCCCGCAACAGGTTCTGCATCATCGCGAATCAAGGGCTCGCCAGTATGCGTTGAAGGACTACGCCCAGGTTCTTGGTTGGCCGTCCGAGCGGGTGATCGTGATTGACGAAGACCAGGGACAGAGTGGCACGCTGGCCGAGAACCGGACGGGGTTCCAGCGTCTGATAGCCGAAGTGACGATGGATCATGTAGGGATCGTTTTGGGACTGGAGCTGAACCGACTCTCACGATCCTCGAAAGACTGGCACCAGCTCTTCGAATTGTGTGGGGTCTTCGGAACGCTGTTGGCGGATCAGGAGGGCGTGTACGACGCCAACGATGGCAACGACCGGCTGATCTTGGGCTTGAAGGGAATCATGAGCGAAATGGAACTTCAGACGATGCGCAACCGCCTGGAATACGGTCGGCTCAACAAAGCGCAGCGTGGTGAACTGTTCTGCAGTGTGCCTTTGGGATACGTCCTCCTGCCGAACGGCAAAGTCGAATTCGACCCGGACCAGCAGGCTCGCTCGGTCGTGCACCTGCTGTTTGAGAAGTTCGAGGAACTACGAAGCGTCCGGGGCGTGTTTTACTGGCTCGTGGCGCAGGGAATCAAAGTGCCCTACCGTGTCCAGCGTGGACCACGCAAAGGAGAACTCGAGTGGCGGTGTCCCAGCCTGTCGACGCTCAACCAGGTATTCCACCATCCGATCTACGCCGGGGCTTACGCCTATGGGCGTCGACCACCGAGTTCGCAACGCAGCCAGGCTTCCGGCAAACCTCGGAGCCGCAGACTGCTTTTGAGTGAGGAATGGCAGGTGCTGATCCGGGATCTCCTGCCGGCCTATATCACCTGGGAACGCTACCTTCAGAACGGGGAACAAATCCGGCAGAACCACAACCGTCCCGATACCCGCGGTGCGCCGCGCAACGGTCGGGCTTTGCTGTGCGGGCTGTTGTTCTGTGGCGAATGCGGCTGGCGCATGCAGGTCACCTACCGCACCGCCGACAAGCCCCATTACGACTGCCAGCATCACCAGAGCGAAGCCAAGGCTGCTGCGGATAGCGCGTGCTCCGGCTTGTCAGGCAACGTGTTGGATGAACTCGTGTCCCAGCAAGTTCTGCGTGTGCTGGAACAGGGGAGCTTGGAATTGAGCTTGCGGGCGCAGGCCGATGTGCGTCGCGAGCGCGAGCGGCTGGATCGGCAGGCGCAGCAGAATCTCAAACGCGCCCGGTACGATGCTGAATTGGCCGAACGTCGCTATCGGGCGGTCGACCCGGACAACCGGCTCGTGGCGGCAACGCTGGAACGCCAATGGGAACAGGCCCTGCGTGGCGAGCGCGAGCTCCAAGAGCAATACGACCGTGCTGGCCAACAAACTCGCCCAGAACTAACGCCGGAGGAGGAAGCCCGCATTCTGGCTCTGGCCTCTGACATTCCCGCCCTCTGGCATTCCCCCGAGACCACCAACGCCGATCGCCAAGCGATTATTCGTTGTTTGGTGGAGCGGGTGGTGGTCCATGTCGAGCGCCACAGCGAACATGTGGAAGTGGTCGTCCACTGGGCCGGTGGTTACCAGAATCGCCTCGAGCTCGTTCGTCCCGTCCGCTGGTACGACCAGCTTCGCGATGTTGACCACTTGAAGAAACGGGTCGCGGAACTCCATGCCTTGGGCCGCACCGCCGCACAAACCGCAGCGATCCTCAACGCGGAAGGATTCGCCGCCATCAATCCGACCAAGAAGTTCACAGGAGACATGGTGCGCGACCTGCGGCTCAAGCTCGGCCTGCGTCGCGAACAAGGCGATGCCTCGCTGCTGGGGCCGGATGAATGGTGGGTTCGGGATCTGGCCCAGAACCTGAAGATGCCCTGGCAAACGCTGCGCGAGTGGGCGATCCGGGGCTGGGCTCATGGGCGTCAGACGCCGGGGCAAAAACTGTGGCTCCTCTGGGCCGACCAAGAGGAAATCACCCGCCTGCGGAAGCTGCGCGACAGCACCTCGCACGGGATCCTGGGCTATTCGTCAGAGCTGACCACGCCCAAGCTCCGACCAGAGCGCCCATGAGCGCATGAGCCACGCCATCCCTCGCCAAGGGTATGCCAGCCGGTCAGCGTGATCATTTCAGACCGCCAGCAGATCGGCTTGGGCAACCGCTGACCGAAGGGAGGACGGCGCTCCCGATTCTGGGCTTGCGACCACCAACGCGTCCCCCGCGCGCCAGGCCGATCGCTTGGCAGCCGCTGCAGGTCGGACGTTTCGGACGCGTGCCAGAATTCTCGCCGGACGCAAGACGGACTCTGATCCACTCCGGTGCTGTCAATCAACGTGGCGAAGCAGGACGGAAGCAACGTTCGCCAAATGAGCCTGCGGGGTTCCGGACTCCACGCCGGGCAGGACGGGCCAGAAGGCCGATGGTCTGAACGATGCACTTGCCTCCCATGTCAGGCGCCCCAGTGCCCGCGCATAAAATATGCCCATACAAACACTACTATTTATTTGAATATATCTCTTGATCTGTCTGCCTGCCAAGCCGATGATCCGCCAGGTCTTCCAGAAGACGGAAAGCATGAAACGCCGGGGCGGTTTGCGTGAACAGGTGGTGGTGGGCTGGCTGCCAGCGCGCGTGCTGGTGATCGAGCCGACCAGGGAGCAAATCTCCTCCCACCAAAGTTGTGCCTTTATGTACATATGTACTAACGAACACATTCCGTCCCGATCCCAAGAAGCGGACCGGCGGCGTCAGCAACAGGTCGAGCATGTTCGTTACGAAGCCGAAGTTGTGGAATAGCGTTACGTGCAGGCCCCCCCGAAGAGCCAACTCGTGGCGGACGAGTTGGAAGCGGAGTCGAAGACGCGACTCCGCACGATGCGCGGTCTGCAAGAGGAATACGAAGCCGAACGCGACGCGGACCGGACGATCGTCGACGAGAAGAACCGCGACGAGAGCCTTGCGCCGGCGACCGATTGCGCCTGGCGGTAACGCTGCGGCAAGATTCCAAATCGTGAGTGAAACACACAGCCCGATTGTTGATCGAAAATGTTTCGCTTCCGCCCGCTGACGAGATCAGCCTGCGCATTTGCTACAAAGGCAGAGCCACGGCGCGGATCACTCTGCGCGTGCCGCCGCCCGCTCGGCGACTCGCCTGATCGTTCCGGAAGCCGTCGCCGGACTCGATCGCGTCCTTCATGACCATTCGAACTCGCATGGAACGGCCGAACCCAAACGAGCAGGGCCTACGCTCCGGGACCGAATGCCGTTTCACTCAACTCTTCATCGGGGAACCCCTCCACGACTACTGGCGAAGCAGCCACTATGGTGAACTCCGCAAGCAGGGCCTGTTGCCCCCGAGCGTCCATGCCTAGAATGCCAAGAAGCAGTGCTTGCACGAACTGGTCGGAAAACGCCGCCAGATGAAATGGCACCGACCGCCGCGCAACGATCCCCGAGGGTTTTCCGACGATCCCTCGTGGAGCAACCAATGTAGCGCACGATCGAACATAGCCCTGAACACACGCGATATCTCACTTTCTTTCCCCAAACCCTTCGTGAATCGAGGCAGTGCGATGAGTCCCTCCAGAATCCTCCTAAGATTTTGGTCCTGGTTCGATTCCAGGTCGGGACGCTGACGACATGGCCCGTGGTTGTGCCGGATCGCATGACAGCTTCCGAAGCTGTTGGACCAGGTTCAATTCCTGGACGGGCTACTGGGTTACGGCCTGCGAGTGTGATGGACGGCACGGCGGTCTTCGGAACCGCAAGACGCTCTTTCAATTCCTCGGCGGGCTGCTTGCGATGTCCTCGGAGTGTGCCGGATTGCACGCGACTTTGCGAAGGTCGTAGACCAAGTTCAATTCCTGGCGAGGGCGCTGTTACCACGACGCTGGAGCCAGACGGCACGGCAACCGGCTGCAACCCGGTCCAAGTGGGTTCGACTCCCACCGGCGTCTCTGACCATCCGGATGCCGCCCGGAGAAGAAAAGGGGGGAGAAGGAAAGGGGGGAGAAGGAAAGGGGGATAAGTCCCATTATTGACTTGGGCGGATGCTTGTGGTAAGCATGCTGGGCATGCCCAGAGCAGCACGAGTCGCGCCGGGAGGGATGATCTTCCACGTTTTGAATCGTGGCAACGACCAGCGCACCATTTTCGGGAACGAAGACGATTACGCCGCCTTCCTACGGTTGTTCGGCCAGACCCAGGAGTCCGCGCCGATGCGGGTGTTGGCCTATTGTCTGCTGTCCAACCACTGGTTATGTTGAGCTCAACATAACCCATGTTATGTGCAGCGTCGAATTATGTGAAGTTGCGCTGCGCCGGCCCCCGAAAGCACCTGTATTTGTGGATTTGGCGGATGATCCCCATCGCACAACTTCACATAATTGGCCCTTGCTGTGGCTACGTCACGAGTCTCCTCGCCCCGTGCCGTGCTGGCGACTAACGGACAAGAAGCGTCGAGCAGACAGAGGAATCCGTCTCGTTGGGGGTATGATGACGATCTGGGCTGCCATGCGAGCAGCGGATTATGTGAAGCATCAATCCGCCATTTCTTTGGAAAGCGGGGGAAAAGCCCGTCTGCTCAACATAATTCGACGCTGCACATAACACTGGCACCTCGTACTATGGCCCGAGAAGGATGGGCAACTGGCGGCCTTCATGCAGCGGCTGACGACGACTCACGTTCGCCGCTGGCATCTGCACCGGCAGAGCGTGGGCCGCGGCCACCTGTACCAGGGCACGTACAAGTCGTTCCCGGTTCAGGACGACGAGCATCTCTACGCCGTCTGCCGCTACGCGGAGCGGAATGCGCTGCGCGCAAACCTGGTTGAGCGAGCCGACCAGTGGCGGTGGTGCAGCCTGGCGCAGCGGGCAGGGCGGCAGCGTCTGGAGGAGACCGTGCGGTTGTGCGACTGGCCGATACCGCGTCCGAGGAATTGGGTTGGTCTGGTCAACGCCGTGCAGACGGAAGGCGAGTTGGACGCCTTGCGCAGGTCGGTTCGACGCGGCTGCCCGTTCGGAGACGAGGTCTGGCAACAGCGCACCGCCAAGCAACTCGGCTTGGAGTTCACGCTGCGTCCCCGAGGGCGACCGCGAAAGAAACAATGAGCGTCCCAGGGAACCAACGAAATGGGACTTATCCCAATACTGTTCGGCACGAGGGTTGCTGCCGACAGGCATCCTCGACGCTTGCCGTCGAGTGATTGAGGGAAACTGGCCACGAGGGCAACTCACAGAACGCAAGCTTTGATCCTCGCCGCTCGTCGGCGAGTACTTCAGGCGAATTGGCGGTATCACCGTCTCAGCCATCTATCCTGAATCTCCCGACGGCGAGCGTCGGGGATCACCGTCGTCCGAGATGGCCGCGTGTCCGTGGCCACGTAACCTGAACCACTCGCCGACAAGCGGCGAGGATACGAACAGCAAGAGTCGTGCCGAACAGTATTGGACTTATCCCCTTTTCCGCTCCGCGTCCGAGGAATTGGGTTGGTCTGGTGAACGCCGTGCAGACGGAAGGCGAGTTGGACGCCTTGCGCAGGTCGGTTCGACGCGGCTGCCCGTTCGGAGACGAGGTCTGGCAACAGAGCACCGCCAAGCAACTCGGCTTGGAGTTCACGCTGCGTCCCCGAGGGCGACCGCGAAAGAAACAATGAGCGTCCCAGGGAACCAACAAAATGGGACTTATCCCCTTTTCCGCTCCCAACAAAATGGGACTTATCCCCTTTTCCGCTCCCCTTTTCCGCTCCGATGCCAATGTTCACCTTGTCGATCCCCGTTCACCGGGCGGATCGAGACGCTGGAACGGGTGGCCGATTTTCTGCCCGGCGGGACGTGGACGACGACGGTTTGGTCGAGGCCACGCAGAGCGGCATCCTCGACGCTTGCCGTCGAGTCATTGAGGAAAACTGGCCACGAGAGAAACTCACAGAAAGCCACCCCTTGATCCTCGACGCTTGCCGTCGAGTGCTTCAGGTGACTTGGCGGTATCACGATGTCAGCCAACGATCCTGAATCTCCCGACGGCAAGCGTCGGGGATCAGCGTCGTCCGAGGGGAACGCTTGTTCGTAGCCACGTAACCTGAACCACCCGCCGGCAAGCGGCGAGGATGCCACCTTGGCAAGAATCGTGCCGAACAGGATTGAGGCAGGGGGCTGTTGTGCGAAACCTCTTGCGGGCCGTTCCGGCAGTAGACTCCTGACATCTTTCCTCGTCGGCGCGACGCTTCACTGGTTCTTCTTCTTTTTCTTCTTGGGTTTGGGCTCGATCGTGGCGGTCGTTTCCTCCGCCGGCAACTTGACGCGCGTGCGGAGG
>Ga0351957_1060_pt1 | contig 19613 bp, 16 predicted proteins | sample TotcelT113001L14_FD_205811 | JGI IMG/M metagenome (GOLD analysis project Ga0351957, IMG submission 205811) | Enriched cells from coal bed in the Powder River Basin, Montana, United States - Total cells T11 rep3 HSBNCT.T11.300.1.L14 ...
CTTCAACTTGTGGCACGCCGCGCGGTGCGTTAGGAATACCATCGAGTCTGAATTGGCCAAGCATTTTATTATCTTTGGCAAATTCACGCTCACCTTGAAACACGCGAATATCAACGGCTGTCTGATTATCTTCAGCGGTTGAAAATACTTGTGATTTGCGGGTAGGGATAGTGGTATTGCGTTCGATTAATTTAGTAACAACGCCGCCCATAGTTTCGATACCGAGGGACAATGGGGTAACGTCGAGCAAAAGCACATCGGTAACTTCACCCGCTAATACGCCACCTTGAATTGCTGCGCCAAGGGCGACAACTTCATCAGGGTTGACTGACTTGTTTGGTTGTTTGCCAAAAAACTCTTTGACCAGTTCTTGTACTTTTGGAATACGGGTCGAACCACCAACTAAGACGATTTCATCGAGTTGGTTTTTATCAAGACCAGAGTCAGCTAGTGCGCGTTGGCATGGTGCCAGCAGGCGCTTGAAAATGTCTTCGCATAATGACTCAAGCTTGGCGCGTGAGAGTTTGATGCTCAGATGTTTAGGGCCAGTTGCATCGGCTGTGATATACGGCAAGTTAATTTCAGTCTCTTGCAAAGAAGAAAGTTCTACTTTTGCTTTTTCAGCAGCTTCACGCAGACGTTGTAGCGCCATTTTGTCAGCACGTAAGTCAATGCCGTTTTCGCGCTTATATTCGCTAATCAAGAAATCAAGAATTTTGTTGTCAACGTCGTCACCACCTAAGTGGCTGTCGCCGTTGGTTGATTTTACTTCAACCAGACCTTCGCTGACTTCAAGTATAGAGACGTCGAACGTACCGCCACCAAAGTCAAAGACTGCAATATTGCCTGACTTCTTTTTATCAAAGCCGTAGGCAAGTGCAGCTGCGGTCGGTTCGTTGATTATACGTTTAACGTCAAGACCGGCGATGCGACCTGCATCTTTGGTTGCTTGGCGTTGTGCATCGTTAAAATAGGCAGGAACGGTGATAACCGCTTCGGTAACTTTTTCACCCAAATAGTCTTCGGCTGTTTGCTTGAGTTGGCCCAAGATAGCAGCAGCAATTTCTTGTGGTGTGTAGATTTTGTCATCAATACTGATGCCGACATCGCCATTTTCGCGCTTAATCACTTTGTACGACATGCTCTTGGCTTCGCTGGCAACTTCATCGAACTTGTGACCGATAAAGCGCTTGGCTGAAGATATGGTATTGTCGGGATTGGTAATTGCTTGACGTTTTGCAATTACACCGACCAGACGTCCGCCGTCTTTGGTAAAAGCGACGATAGAAGGGGTTGTGTTGTTGCCTTCTTTGTTAGGGATAATCTTGGCTTGGCCACCTTCCATGAAGGCGACGGCCGAATTGGTTGTACCGAGATCGATACCGATAATTTTTGCCATTATGTGTCCTTTTTGTTTTATAAAGTTCTTTTTATTTAGTATGCCTGAGCTTCTGTTTTTAAAGCTAGGCTTTGCGTTTATTTAATACATTTTAAAGAAGTCTCTTTTTGCTAGAAGAGCAGCCCTTTATTGTTTTCTATTATAGCCAAGCCCTTATATAATTGTCAACTCAAAGACTCATAAACCTTTAGTCTTCAAGACTCATATATCCGCCAGGCATTGGGTTGGGCGTTGTTTCAATTGCTTGTTATGGTAAATAGTGATTATGGCGATCAGTAAGTATTATTGCGTAACTATGTCGCATAACGCAACTAAGCCCTCGCGGGTGATTTTTTGCTGAGCTAATTAATTAAAGAGTTAATCTGTGGTGGTTGAAGTGGGCGGCGAAGATTTTGAGATGTAGTTGATTAAGTAAAGGTAGGTAGATGGTGGGAGTTAAAGTTTATTAGGTCAGCTCCTACTACGCGCTGAGTGCGCTACGAAGGGCAGGCTGCTCCCAGACGTTCTACTTCGCTGAAGCTTCGAAGAACACGGGGGTTTAGGTGGTAGACGGATCAGCGCAGTATGGGCCCATACTGCGCTGAAACTTCGTAGGGCAAGCAGGCTCAGGCATAGCCTCCGTTTCAATTAATGTTCTCCCAGCCTTTGCCAAGGCTACGGCGGGCAGGCAGCGAGGGATTAAAGGAGATCGGCTTGGCAGTCGTCGTTCAAAACCTGCGATTTTGAACTCCGCCTCCCGCTTCCCCCTCTTTTTCCCCCGCTGAGGCAAGGCTCTGGGGGATGGGGGTAGGCGCAAGATGAGAGGGGGACTTGGTCGTCTCCGTTGAAATAGAGCGTGTTCTGCGAAGGATTCTAGGGAGGAGTAGACGGTAGAGAGAGGAAAGATAGAGAGAGGGAGGAGAAAGAGTGAAGTAGAAGTAAGAGAGATATAGAGATAAGGGAATATTAAGACAAAAAAGATAAGGGAAGAAAAGATAAACGAAAGAAAGATACGTGCTAGGTAAGAGAAGTGATAAGAAATAAGAGATAGATAAGAGATTAAGAGATAAAGAAAAGAAAAGAGAGATATGTAGTAGGTAAGATAGTAGTAGATAAAAGAATAGTGGGTAAAAGAGTAGTAGGGGAAAGAAAGATTAGACAGAGCTTAGATTTAGATAGGATAGATTTAGATTAGGACAGGATAGGTTTAGATAGGGATAGATAGAGATAGATCAAGAATAAGAACGTATATAAGAACATCTATACTTTTTATCTCTCTCTACCTACCTACGTATAGATAGATAGCTACCTATACCTACTCACAGAGATATACTTGTCTAGAGAGATATATCTGTATAAAGACCTTTACCCACGTAAAGATAGATAAAGAATACGAGAGGAAGTGTACCAAGGGTAAGATTACCAAGTAAAAGGTTCCCAAGGGGATGTATGTCTACTCCCTTATATATACATACGCGTATACACGCGCGAACAACCAAAGATTATAAGACGAACCAATCGTACGTAACAAGTACTCACAGCTATCTTTATAACAGACGACGTCTTTTGTGTTTTTCTTTTTTATTAATTCTTCTTCTTTTTACTTTTTATTTTTTGTGTTCTCTTTTCTCGTATTCAATCTTTTTCAGCACAACTTTCTGACGAAACGTTTGAGAAATTCATATTTATTTTTAAAGATTTTCATAAACGGGAAATGCGCGGGCGCTGCATTCTTGGAGGATATATTTTTAGGTGCACTACTCGCTCTTGTTTTGCAAAAAGAATATGAATGTGTCATACAAAAAGAAAAAAATAAAGAAGGGCGCAGCGACAATCACCACGCCCTTCTTTATTTACTTAAAAGTAGTTACGGTCATACAGCCGCTAGTTTTTTTACGGTTTAATAATACGGTTTGACGATTAGATTTAACCTAAAATAGTCTGGTTTGATTTGTCAAATAGTGAGCCTGTTGCGCAAGAAGAAAAACGCATAAAAAGAGATCCCCAACTTTACAGGGCAAGTCCCGCATAATGCATTCTTGGACAATAAGAGGTCTTATCTTTTTTAACGAACTAATGGGGCATTTTGACCCCCGTTGCCAACTTTTTCCCTTTTGGTAAACTAAAATAGTAAAAAAGGCTTTATTTTAGGGCTTTTGAGGGATTTTTAGGGGTATTTATTCATGGTTGTTCGATGTCTTTTTGTAGGTCTTTTGGCACCTGTTTTTGTACTGAGTATGACCTTGCAGGCAATGTCTGAGACATCTCAGGACTCCGATGATAGTATTTCGGCAGTAACGGGTTCTTTCTGTCAGGTGAAAATAGCGAAGCCGAATGTATTTGATGAATTTTTGAGGTCAGGCAAAGGGCTTGCAGGGGTTAGTCTTGCAGAAAAAGATCTTAAAAACATGTCTCAAGTACATGTTCGTTGGCTTCTTCATGACGCTTTACAACGTAAAGATGTAAGCAGTTATTCGGTAAAATTTTTAAGTGAAAACTGTGCTTTTGAAGATGCTCTAGATCTTATTGTTGAAGCTTCGATGGCCAATAGAATTGACATGGTAAAGCTTTTGATTCGTCGTGCTCAGTCTTTTATAAGAACAAAAAACATTTTGATTGAGAATGCCAAGTCTCTTGAATTTGAAAAGGACAAGGACTTGGAGGTTGAGTTTCTTGAGAGGGATGCAATGACTGACAGTATATATCACGCCATGGCAATGGGCTATCGTGCAGCATATTTTCCACAGAAATATGAAAAGTTGTTAGAAAATCAGACAGCAGCCTTTTTTAGATCAAAGTTTAAAGATGCAAAGTTTGCTAAAGCTGTTGATAAATACAAGTAATTATTGTGTTTAAAGTGTGTAAAAATGTATTCTAGTTATTTTTTAGGGAAATTGGGGAATGTATCATGATTATTAAACGTCTTTTTGTTGTACTATTCACGACTGTTTTTGTGGCAAGCGCTATGATGCAAGCTACTACTGAAACGCGCTTACAGGCTCGCAAACGCTCTGAATGTGAAACTAAAATGAAAGATATGATAGGTCAGGGTGCAGCGCAAGGTGGCGATGTTAAGCGTCACTCGCCGGATATGCCTGTAATTGGAGCGCTTTCACTTGCTCAAGAAGGTCCAGTGGCTTTTGTAGCCGCAAATGAGCTAAAAAGTTCACGGATCAATATAATTGACCTTTTCAAGTCAGGCAGAGGACTGGCTGACGTAACACTTAAAGCCTCCGATCTCGAGAATTTAGCTCTACCGGCAGATGCTTTAAATTGTGCGCCTGAAAATAAAAATGTGGGGACTTCTAAGTCTTTTATACAGGGTGTAATTCGTTGGCTCGTGCATGATGCTTTGCAAAGCAAAGATAAAATCGATGCAAATGTTTGCAGTAATGTAGCTCTATTAAGCGATAAGTGTGATATAATCGCCGTACGCGATCTTATGGTTGAAGCTTCTATGGTTGATTGTACTGATGTCGTAGCCCTTTTGATTAAGCGCGCTTACTCTCTCGAAGAGGGCCAGCCAAGTGCTTCAACCTATAAAGCAATGGCAATGGGTTATCGTGCAGCATCTTTTCCGCAAAAGCGTGATAAATTACCAGAAAATATGACAGCGAGATGCTTTAGAGCAATGTTTCAAGATAAAAAATTTGCTAAAGCTGTTGAGGACTTTAAATAATAAAAGCTTTAGATCTATTTTTTAGAGAATATATCTTGGTTAATAAAAGCGGTGCCATAAAAAGTGCCGCTTTTTTATTGGGCAGACTATTTTATTTTGGCTGACTCTTTTTACGTAGAGTGGGGTTGGGAGTATGGCTCTGTGGTGTATCTAAAAAGATGTTTACCGCCTTTAGGTCCCCTCTTTTGTATACTTTTTGGCATAGTATTGCGTACGATTTCTCTCTTTTAGTACTCTATAAGTAGAGGGTTAGTGGAGAGGGGAACTGTGAATACCAGAAAAATGATCTTGTTATTCTTTGGTGTCAAAGGAATTATTGTTTTGGCGCCGCTTTCATTTATTGCTGTGCATTATATGGTTACCGGAGCTGCACAAACGAGCGGTCCTGATATAAATAGTTTTGATAATGGCCTTACCAAACTTATGTATGCAGCTCAACGCAATGACCTTTCTGCTGCTCAAAAACTGGTTAATACAGGTGCTGATCTGGTTAATACAGGGGCTGATCTCGATCTTCAGTCGACAAATATTGCACCAAATTATAGAAACCCTGATAATTCGCCAAAAATCGATGGTAGCACAGCCCTGCATATGGCGTGTGCTACGTTAGATAATCCAACAGCAGCAGATATAGTTCGCCTCTTGGTCAATGCAGGGGCAAATGTGCGTATAAAAAATAAATCCATTGGGGATACCCCGTTACATAATGCTTTTTTTTATACAGGGACGTTTGATGATCGCGTATTACCACTTATAGAACGTTTGGTTAAAAATGGTGCCGATATTAATGCGCGCAATGATGATGGCAATACTCTTGTACATTATGCGGTAGACAAGATGCGACGTGATTGGCTTGAAAATTTATTAAGCGGTCGCTTTGGTGCCTTAGTTGATCGCACGGTAAAAAACAATAAAAATGAACAGCACGAAGCTATGAATGCTGAAGAGTGGGCAGGAAAGTGGCATGCTGATCTGTTGGATTACTTTAAAAAGCCTGCGCCAGTGTATACGCTCAAACAACGTGATCCTAACGGCTTGACGGGCCTTATGATTGCCGTTATTCGTGGCAATGCTGATGTCGTAAAAACGGTACCACTAGGGGATTCTGTTCTTAACGAAAAAACCATTGAGCAAGGACAGGATAAGCAGGATAAGTATGAGTACACGGCGCTTCACTTGGCCATTTTGCACCAACGGCCAGAGATGGTAACTCTCTTAATGGAGCGTGGTGCTGACCCCGATGTTAAAGATGTCCGTGGTAATGCACCGTTGCATCTGATCTATAAGCTAGGTTCTTTTGATGAGCGCAAAAAAGTGATACAGGCTCTTATGAATAGTGAACAAAAAAGTTCGACGGCACGTCATGCTAATCTGAATATACAAGATACGAATGGAAATACGCTGCTGCACTTAGCGGTAGAACGTAAAGATCAAGTACTCATACAATTTCTGCTTGCTACGTATCCTGCACAGTTAAATATAAAAGTGCAAAATGGCAAAGGTGATACGCCAGGGCAACGGGCTAAGGCGCTTGGTTATACAGATATTCAGAATCTTCTTGGTGCGTAAATAAAAAGTAGGGCGCTGTAAAAAGCGCCCTTAAAATTTTCAACTCATTTTTTAAGCGCAAAGCCATTTACTGCATCGACCCATCCAGTAGGTGTTCCTGTGTCATAGCGTTTGCCTTTTATTGTGTAAGCAAAAACACGTTCTCCCATATGGTCGATCATAAAGTCCATTGCATCGGTCAATTGGTATTCGCCACTCGCACTTTTTTTTATGTTGTGCAGTGCAGTAAAAAGTTTTGGGCAAAAAACATAGCGACCGATGATAGCGAGGTTTGAGGGGGCTTTATCAGCAGCTGGTTTTTCTATCACACCAGAAATTTCTACAAGATCTTCGTTAATAACCTGTTTAATAATAATTGAACCGTAGGCTGAAATAGCGCTCAGCGGCACCTCTTGCACAGCAATGACACTTGCATTCAGTTTACGTGCTTGTTCGATAAGTTGTTTAAGTCCAGCTTCTTCGCCGTCGATAATATCGTCAGGAAGCATGATACCAATAAACTCATCAGCGCCGAAGTATTTTTCTGCCATCAATACTGCATGGCCAAGACCAAGTGGTTCACGCTGTTCACACGTGCTGATAGAGAGTTTCGAGCGCAGCTCAATAATTGGTGAGAGTGCAGAAATTTTTCCACGTGATTGTAGTAATGCTTCAAGTTCTTGATGTGGCTTGAAATAGTCGGCTAGGAGCTGCTTATCTTTATTGATAATGAGACACATATTCTCGACGCCTGAGTTCACAACCTCTTCTGCGATGTAGTGAATAGCTGGTTTGTTGCCGAGTGGTAGCATCTCTTTAGGTACACACATAGTGTAAGGAAGAAAGCGGGTGCCAAGACCAGCAGCAGGGATAAGAACGGTTTTTATTTTCATGAGAATCTTCTTTCGTAAAAAAGTGTATAAAAATAAGGAGTGTCTCTACTTTTATAGATTAGCTTTTTTCAACGTGTTTTTTGATAGTTCTAGTATACCATGAGAGTTCATAGAAGAATAAAAATCGTGTTCGCCCTGCCTGCCCGGCAAATTTTCGCCTTTTACAAAAACTCATAATCATTTAGGGGGATCGGGAAGAGAGCTAATCTTTTAAAGACAAAAACTTAACAAAATCTATCGAGCAGCATTAATTATTCACATTGAACTGTAAAAATAAATAATAAAATAAAAATCGCTCATATTTGTCCGTTATTTCTCTAAAAAAACAAAAACAGCTTATTTTTGACTCAAGGTAAACTCTTTATGGTTTATTGCTCATCGCAAGAATGATCGTTTAAAAGTGCATTTGCGTGAGCAATTGTTTACGTTTTTCAAACTTCTGATCAGGAGCTTTATCTCACTCGTTCAACTCTCTTAACGTTAAAAATGGACTCTTAACTCGAAAGTTTTTCTATTTAGTTCTTTTAGGTTTATTTTTTGTCGTTCAAAATTTTTTAAGAGCTCTTAGTAGTATTTTCTGTGCGAATATTTTTTGTTGTTTTTTATCTAGCCAAGAGCAGGGCAAGGGGAGTGCCGCAGAGATAGGCAAGGCCTGCGAGTAACGAAGTGCGTGTCAAAAACTTTCCGCTTACCGATGGAAGTGACGGGTAGAGTTGCCAGAGGTAGGAGGCTACGAATGCCATGGCACCAAAAAGTGCAAGTCGCACGCAAAGAATAAGAGATAAAAGTGTTACTAGTGAAAGTGTTGGTGCGCCGAGAATAAGAAGGCCGGCAACAAGACCCGTTGTACCGTTGAGTGCTATGGCGTACAAAATTTTTTCTTCAATAATGAAAAGTGTCTCGTAAGAAATACAGAGACCTTCAGATATGATAAGTAAAATAACTAATAATAAAATGGATGATTGTTCGTTGGAGATGACCTCTTGTGCGACGAGATGTGAACTCATACTTGTCATAGCAATGATAGAAAAAAAGAGTGTTGCATAGAGAGTACGTGATAATTCCCAAAAAGCTGGGCGCTTGGTAGTCCAGGGAGCATTTTTGAGTGCTGACAATAAAGCCGCTCCTGAAAAGCCAACGATTTTGCGAACAATGGTCACGAGTCCATGAGCAACATAGCTTGCCAACTTTATTAGACCAGCGTCACCAAGTCCGCTGCTCATGCTGACGAGGGGAACTAAGACGTTTCCTGAAAAAAGTTGGTGAGCGAGTGTATTGCCTCCGTTTGTGAGGCGACTAAAAATAAGACGTTTTTGAAGCGAGCTTTTTTTAAGAGGAATATTGTGTGACACTTCGCGTTGAGAGGTTTCGTTTTGTGGTACTTCGTAATCGGATTTTTGCGTACTTTCTGTGTCTGATAATTTTTGTTGCCAAATACCCACAAAAATTCCCATCATCAAGAAACAAGCGACCGAACAAAACGCGAGTGCGCCCATAAGTAACTCAAGAGATAGGGGTGAGCCACCCAAGGGAGAATTGCTGGAAAGTGTTCCACTTAAGTAGGAACCCCAGACAAAAATCAGATAAGCGAGCATGGTGCCGATATCGAGAAGCGTAACTGTTCTTGCTTTGAATGCAAGTTGCAAGGTCATGCGTAAACTGCGCCTAAAACTTTCAGCGATTAAGATGAGCGAAGCTGAAACTATAACAAGAGGTGAAAGGGGGACGGTTATAAAAAAGCGTTCATGGATGAGTCCAAAAATGAGTGCTAGTGTTGTTGCGACCAATAATACACTTGCCCAATGGGGAAGTAGAAATTTTTTAAAGGTAAAACGCTCTTTGGTTAGTTCGCCAAAAAAAGTTGATAGCGTAGCGTCGAGCCCGCCATCAGCAATGACGGCTCCTAGATAGATAAATGAGAGTAAAACACTCATGGCGCCATACTGTGCTGAAGTCATAAGTTTATAGAGGGCAGCTTGATGGGCAAGAAGCAGAGACTGGTAGCCAATGGCTCCAGCGGTGTTCCAGCGCACGCTTGTGCGAAAAAGTGTTGTAAGAGTATCCATTCTTAGGCCCCCATTATGGTACAGTGAATTAGGATAGATACGTATAAGGATACCGATTTTTACCAAGAGGTGTAGTATGAAGCGACGAATTCTCCTGGTTTTGACTGTATTTATTGGAGATTGTTCCTCTGTGGTAGGTCTTTCTGAGGGAAGAACGGTCAGTGAAAAAAAATATTATGCCATCGAAGAGGCGCTCTTTAAAAGAGTCTCTTTAAAAAATGATCCTCTAGAAAACGAAGCTGTGTTTGATTTTGTTAATAGTATACAAAAAAGATACTACGTCATTAGGCGGCTTGAAGGTGCTGTTGACCAGTTACTTTTGAGGTACAAATTATTATGTGAACCCTGTAGTAATCGAGGATATTGGTCTCAGGCAACCTTGAATCAAGAAAAAGAACTTCAGTCATGCGATAAAAAGTCTCGAGATCTAAGCTGGGGGTGCTTGCATCGGGGATGCTTGCATCGAGGATGCTCGCTTGAACAGGAACTTTTCCGGGTTTCGACGTATTGGAAAGATTTTATCTCCTATAAATATATAATGAACGATGCGCATACACGTGGGCTTTTGGTACACCTTATTGTGCTGTATGACGCGCTCTTAAAAGTGAGTGATGCAGTGGAGCCTGTGTTAGGCCTTGATAAAGAATTGTTTCTTGAACACGGCAGGGATGCATTTTTAGATGTCAGAACTTTGTCATGCCGCACCTTGGACGACCTTTTAGACGTTGTAGATATTTTATCAGCAAAAAACAGAAAACTGCCTATGCTCAAGCCGTTTTTAGCATCACAACTTTTATTTTCAGAAGCGGATCTTGCGGCAGCTGAAGTTGTCCCAACGGGAGTTGTCTTGGAGGAGAGTGTTTTGGCAAACGCTGAACCAGCGAATGCTGAGCCAGATGAAAAAGCACTCAACTACCTTGCTGAACCAGATCAACAGGGTGAGTTCTTGATTAATACAACAATACGCTTTTACATGATTCAGCGTTTAAACGCTTCGCTTGCACCACTTGCCAAACTTGTTTTGGGAAGGGATGCTTCGCGTATTTGCGCGCAGTTATTATCAGCACCTGTGCCATCGGCAGATGCGCTATCGGCAGATGTGCTGTTGGTGGATAGTTTTCAATCACCGGTTATGCGCGATTGTCTAAAAAAAATGCAAAAAGAAGGTTCGCTAGCTCCTCTTTTTGTTGTCTGGGAGAGCGTTGGTTCCTATCGTCATATTGGGGACAGTAATCTTATTAGGGAGTTGCTGTTAGTTGCGATACAGGTCTATCGATTACTTATGAAAGTTGTCGCGCCTAAACAAGAGCAGGATGCGGTACAGGTTCAAGAGGTTCTTGGCCTGTACAGTACTATCTCTTCGCTACCCTTAACGGAGCTCTTTTTTTTGCTCGATGAATTTATGCAGCAGGCTAACTCTGTTGCTGAGGCCTATCAACAGGGAGCAGCACAAGGATGGAATGTTACCCTTAAGCAGTATTGGTGGGTGCCGCCAGTTGTTGTAGCTGGCTGTGTATCGCTTTATTTGCGGGTAAACCAATATGTGAGTCATGTTCAGTACAGGTAAGGGCAGTTAAGGCTGTTAGATGCTGAGGGCATGCCTATGCGTAGATAGGTCTTTTGTTTGCATGCCATTGCTTTTCAAAAAGTGAAAGTCTGATAGACTAGTTCTTTGTCGAGGTAAAGCTTTTTAGATGGCTCGTGATAGCTAATCTGAAAGGTCTGCAGATGACGTTCAACCTTGAAGAAAAAGTCGTCTACCCTGGTTACGGCGTCGCAAAAGTACATCGCATCGTGGAAAAGAAAATCGCTGGCAGTACTGCTACATTCTATGAATTGGTCTTTCTCCATCGAGATATGACGATTCTTATACCACAAAACAATGTTTTTGTGGTTGGGATTAGAAAGTTAAGCTCAACACAAAATATTGACGCTATTTTTCAAATGTTAGCCGAACCGGCTCTTGTGCCGACGATTGACGTAAACTCAAGCAATTGGAATAAACGCAATAAAGAGTATCAGTTCAAACTGCGTAGTGGAGATATACAAGAGATAGGTAGAATTTATCGCGATCTTCGTTCGATTGAAAAACGTAAAGAACTTTCCTTTGGTGAGCGCGCTATGTTGCAACAGACAGAGTCATTACTTGTTGAAGAAATTGCTCTTGTGCGTGAGATGCATGAAGAACGGGCTGTCGAAGACTTACGCTCAGTGCTTCCTCCACGGCAGATAGGGCAGATGATGCGACAACTTTAGAAAATAAAAAAAAGATGGCCATATCTTTCCAGGCTTAGAAAGCCACAGGATTTTCTGGTTTTGTTTAATAAGAAAAGGACTACGCGGTGCCTACGCAGCCAACTATTTCCTCTCCACTTGTTATTATCTATGGTCCAACGGGTGTAGGAAAAACCGACTTAGTACTCGCTCTTGCAGAACATGTTCCGCTGGCTATCATCAATATGGATGTTGGTCAGCTCTATACCCCTTTTGGTATAGGAACAGCAAAACCTGATTGGAAAAAAGAGATAACTCCACACTATTTGTTTGATCATCTTAACGATCCTGTAGACTATACCGCTGCTGACTATCGAGTAGATGTAGCTGCATTGGCAACAACTGCTCACAATGCAGGGCGCATGCCGTGTACTGTCGGAGGTTCTGGTTTTTATGCTTACTCATTATTATTTGAGCATCAGGGTATAAAAACGCCATCGATAAGTGCCGAGTTGCAAGATGTTTCAACAGAAGAGTTGTGGGAGCTGTTGCGTGGTATTGATTCTGTGCGTGCTGCAGAAATTAATAAAAACGATCGTTACCGTCTTGAGCGCGCATTGGCACTCTGGAAAGCAACTGGTGAAAAACCTTCGACTAAAAAACCGCTCTTTGCACCAGTTGCACAACCGTTCTTAATGGTAGGGGTTTTGCGGGAGCGAGAAGATCTTTATGTGAGAATTAACGAGCGAACTAAAATCATGCTCAAACAGGGGTGGATTGAAGAGGTAAAAACATTAGTTGATACGCCATGGGAAGATTTTTTATGCAAAAAGAGACTTATTGGTTATCCCGAAGTTTTTGCCTATGTACGTGGTGCACTTTCCTACGCTGATTTAGTTCGGCGTATTCAGGAGCAGACACGACAATATGCTAAGCGACAAAATTGTTTTTGGCGTATGATGGAACGAAACGTTAAGCAGGAGCTTGATATAAGCAAAGATCATCGATCAACAGTCGTGAGTGTCAACTTGACGGACATGCCTTTCGATCGGTATATTAAGCAACTATTAGATGACATCATCTCGCTACAGAAATAATTAAAAAGGATTATGTAGTGGAAACTAATGAATGCAAAGGATTATGCGTGACAAATCGAAGTGTTAGTCTTGCTGTGGCAGGCGCGCTTTTATGCCTGGTGAGTGTTTTCTTAGTCGGCTTTTTCGTAGGTCAACGAAGCGCAGCTCAACAGTTTATTGATCGTGCAGGCCAAGGAGCTTTCGCTGATCATATTTATGCTGCTATGTGTGGGCTCTCTGGTACGTCTGAACAACAAGAAAATGTAGCAAATGCTGATGGTGGTGAAACAGAAGCAAGTGATGAAGGGCAATCTCAAGAAGCTGGTGACGAGGTCGTGAGTGCTGTAGCTCCAGTGCAAACCTCTGAAGCTACAAGTGACGAAACAGAGGTAAGTGAGAGTGGCTCAGAGTGTTATGCTCAACTTATCGGTTTTGGTACTGCTAAGGCAGCGCAAGATTATGCAAACCGACTTAAGAAAAAAGGTATACCTGTCTTTGTGCAAAAGCGTCACAGTCGTTCTGCAAAGGGACGTTTGGTGACCTGGTATCAAGTGGTAACTGAGAAATTTCGCGATGAAGAGAAATTACAAGCTCTTATTGCACGACTAAAAGAAGAAGAAAAACTACAAGGTATACATATTGTTGCGTGTTAATGCTCAAACCTCTTTAGTAAAAAGGATTAGTACATGATTTCCACTTTACGTGCATGGCTCCAAGGTAAAACGGCAAAAACAATGTTGTTTGTCACAGTATTGGCAATTGCTGGTATCTTTTCGCTCATTCCAAGCTTTTTTAAAGAAAATGCTGGGTCGTCCAATTGGGCACTCAAGGTAAATGACGAGACAATAACACAGGGAATGCTTTTAATGCGCGCGCAAGCACGTCAACAACAGGCGCAGATTATTCGCGCTAAATATGGTGAAAATGCTGACTATATCTTGGCTGCCTATGGCCTTGAGGGTGATCAAAATGCTCATGCAAGTGAAATGCTTGTGGGTGAAGCGCTGCTCGGTCAGGCTACACGCAAAGCAGGGCTTATAGTGAATGATGGCTACATACAAGAGCATGGTGAATTGGTGCTGAGTGAGCTTATGGGTATGCTTGGCGATGGCATTGACCCTCACTATGGTATTAATCCTCATAAAATTCGTTCCTATTCTATGCGCTACGGCTTGCCAGCGACTTTTGTGCAAGACGCTGCCCGCGCTATTTTAGAGCGGCACTTAATGGTTGATCTTATTGGCGGTGCTGCTTATGTGCCGCGTTTTGAACTTGAGCAACAGATGCGTAATGCGTATGCGCCGCGCACCTATTCGCTTTTGAGTTTTTCTTTTGCACAAGCACTTGATGCGCAAAAGAAAGCCGGTGTAAAAGATGCCGATCTTGAAGCGTTTTATAAAAAGGCGACTGAAGCAAAGGGTCGTTATTGGGTACCTGAAAAACGTTCAGCAACTGTCTACTATTTCACGCCAGCTGATTACGGTACCGTAGTAACTGATCAAGATATTGAAAATTACTACGATGATCATAAAACAAGTCGTTATATAAACGAGCCAGTCAAAATCTCTGTGCGCAAAATTCTTGTACGCATTGAAGAAGATGCGCTTGCCCAAGTTGCCTATGAAAAAGCACAGCAGATTAAAGATCGTTTTGCAACAGAGAAGCTTGATTTTGCCAAGACAGCGCAAGAACTATCTGACGACGTAGTAAGTGCTAAGAATGGTGGTTTAGTTGCCCCATTTGCACGCAACACCTATGATGCTGGTTTTGAAAAAGCAGCCTTTACTCTGAAAAAAGATGGTGATATCTCGGCAGTTACTCGCACAAAAGATGGTTTTGTTATTCTGCAACGTGTTTCCAAAACACCTGCAACGTTCAAATCTTTGGCTACAGTAAAAGGCGAAATCAAAAAAGCTTTGACCCATCGTATCTTTAGCGAACGTTTTATGGGTGAAGCTTCAGCGTTAACTTCAGTTCAGCATATCAAGAAAGCTGAACTGGATACTTTTGTTGCCGAGAAAAAGGGCCATAAAGAGTCTTTAAGCGCAATTGAACGAGCCAATGAAAACTGGGGCAAAATACTCTTTGCTCTGCAAGACGGCGAAGCAGCAGCTACATTGGTTGATGAACGCGGGGCTCTTGTGGTTTTGACGGGTGTAGCAAAACGTTATTTGCCAACCCTTGAAAGTATTAAGGCAACGGTAAAAGATGATATATGTGAAGAGCGTGCAGCACAAAAGATAGCTAAAGACCTTGAAAAAGCTGTGATAGATCTTAAAAAGAGCTCTGCGACTGAGGTTGCTCAGGCTCTTGGTGCGCGTCTTGAGACAATCCGTGATTTGACGCCAGGCAAAGAAGAGACAATAAAGGGTCTTGAAAAACGTGGTATCCCTGTTCAAGAAATGTTGCAAATAGAAAAGATTGGTGGAGTGGCCTTTGCCGCCGGAGAGCAAGACGGTTTTGTGGCAAAGCTTGAATCAATTGCGGCGAACGAAAGCGTCTTGGCTGATTCAGCAAAGAAAGCGGAACTTTCTCGCTCATTAAGAGCCCAGGAAGAGAGCTTTTTAGCCCAGGGATTGGTTGCTTCTTTGTACAGAAATGCTACAATAACGACTAATAATCAGCTGCAGTCTGAAGAGACGCAGACAGAATCCACCGTACCATCAGATGAAGATTTTTCCTATTAGCAACATTGGGCATAATTTATGAAGCAAAAGGTCGAAGCAAAATACCAAGCGCCAACAGTGAGTGATTCCAAGAAAAAAGCTCTTGAGGTTACCTTTGCCCAAATTGATAAGCAATACGGCAATGGCGCGGTTATGCTTCTTGGCAAAGCGCCTAATACCAATGTTGAAGTTATCTCGACTGGTTCTATTTTGATTGACCAGGCTGTCGGTATTGGCGGATTTCCTAAAGGTCGCATTATTGAGGTTTTTGGTCCTGAATCATCAGGAAAAACAACCTTGGCACTCCATGTTATTGCTCAAGCGCAAAAGAAGGGCGGCATCTGTGCTTTTATTGATGCCGAACATGCACTTGATGCAGCTCATGCGACAAGCCTGGGTATTAACATTAACGATCTTATTATTTCGCAGCCAGATTATGGCGAACAAGCGCTTGATATTGCCGAAATGTTAATTCGTTCCGGTGCTGTCGATATTATCGTCATCGATTCAGTTGCGGCTTTGGTGCCAAAGGCTGAGCTTGAAGGCGAAATGGGTGATACACACGTAGGATTGCAAGCACGTTTAATGTCACAAGCGTTACGTAAATTGGCTCCAGTCGTTCACAAGTCAAAGACGGTTTTGGTCTTTATTAACCAAATTCGTCAGACTATTGGCGGCATGCCATTTGCACCAAAAGAGGTTACTACGGGTGGCATTGCACTTAAGTTTTACTCGTCGTTACGCGTTGAAGTACGTCGTGTAGCTTCACTCAAAAAGGGTGATGCTCATATCGGTAACCGCGTTGCGGTCAAGATAGTAAAAAATAAAATGGCTCCACCTTTTAAACGTGTTGAGCTTGATCTGATCTTTGGTGAGGGAATTAGTCATGAGCTTGATATTCTTGATGCAGCACTTTTCTGTGGTGTCATTGAGCAGTCTGGTTCTTGGTTCTCTTATGGCGACAAAAAGATCGCACAAGGTCGTGAACAAGCTTTGCAATTACTAAAAGATAAGCCTGAGCTAACTGAAATTATTTCTCAACAGGTTAAAGATGCTTTTGCAGCAGGCATAGTTGCTGCGCAAAAAGTAAAAGAAGTATAGCTGTTAACAATAGAATATAAGAACACAAAGTACTAGTAAGAAGGAATGACGAGTGCTGGTAAATGAGCAAATAAGAGCTCCGCAAGTACAACTTATAACTCAAGATGGCGAGAACGTAGGCATTGTTACGCGCGAAGCAGCTCTTCTGATGGCTCGAGAAGCTGGTTTAGATCTAGTTACGCTTTCAGAAGATGGGCGTGAAGGGATACCAGTAGTCAAGCTCTTAAATGTTGGCAAAGATCTCTATGAAAAGAAAAAAAAGCAGGCTGAAGCAAAAAAACATCAGCATGTTGTTCAGATCAAAGAGATTAAAATAAAGCCAAAGATTGGCGAGCACGACTATCAGACAAAGCTTAAACAGGCAGTCAAGTTCCTGGTCGAGGGAAAACGTCTTAAAATGACACTTTTCTTCCGCGGCCGTGAAAATGCGACAAAAGATGAGCGTGGTGCAGAACTCTTTGAGAAAATTAATAAGAGTTTTGATGAGGCGGGCCTAGGCAAGTATCTTGTACAAGAACGAGATTCTCGTGAAGGTCAGACATTATCACGAATGTATCACTTAAAAGGCTATAAAGCCTCTTGATCTAAGGAATACTATGGCTAAAAATAAAGTAAAATCAAAATCAGCTGCAAAAAAACGTTTCACTAAAACTGCTAGCGGCAAGGTGAAATTTTCTAAAGCTTTCCGTCGTCACTTGCTTTCGCATAAATCACGTAAAGTAAAACGTGGTATGCGTCAAGGTGGTGTCTTGGAAGGCGCTGACAACAGAGCAATGGGAAAATTGATTCCTTACATGTAGACTTTTATAAAAACAGATTTAATCGTTTATAAAAAGTTTATTTAATTTATTGAGTAACAATACATACACACAGCTTGTGGAGTTTTAAAACATGACAAGAGTAAAACGCGGTATAGCGACTAAAAAAAGACATAAAAGATTATTAAAAGAGACTAAGGGTTATTGGGGACAGCGTAAAAACGTCTTCAAGCGTGCACAAGAAACGCATCTTCGCGCCTTGGCTTTTGCTTACAAGAGCAGAAAGCTTATCAAGCGTGATATGCGCAGCTTGTTCATTACACGTATTAATGCTGCATGCGGTGGATTCGATCTTTCGTACAATGCATTTATCCATGGTCTGCAACAAGCAAGCATTTTACTTAATCGTAAAATGTTGAGTCAAATCGCTATTGCCGATCCAACGACCTTTGCGCAATTGGTTACATTAGCCAGAGGCTAATATATTGACATTGAAGAATCCGCCTTATTAGAATGAATCAGGATTAGAAATAATACTGGAACCTTCTAAAGTCGGGGGATTATCATGGAAATGTTAGCGGTCCTTGAAAAGAAAATCACCACTCTCGTGGGGCTTGTAAAAGAGCTTCAGGCAAAAAACGAGTTGCTCAAAAAAGAGCTCGTCAATGCTCAAGAAGAGTTGGGCTTTTTGGCTGCCGAACGTGATCAAATGACGGTAAAAATACAGGCATTTGAAGAGCAGGAAGCAGGCCAACGAGAGCAGACTAAGTGCATGGTTGATTCGTTAATTAATGATATCGATGTCCTTTTAAGTAAAGAGCACCAACTATGAACGTTTCGATGAAATCAATTGATGTCGAAATTTTTGGTGAACACTTTGCAGTCATCTCTGATGAACCTGAAGACAGGGTTATCGAGGCATCGATGGTCGTTGACGATTTGATGAAGGAATATGCCGCCAAAGCACCTCATAGAGAGGTGCGAAAACTTGCCTTATTGACAGCGTTACAGCTTGCAAGCAAGTTGGTAGCATCTGAAGAGGTTTTAGCACATAAGAATAGCCAAGATAAAGTGCTCGAAGATCGTATTAAACGTATGATGGAGATGGGCACGGACCTCTAAAGCCTGCACAGAGTGTGCGTGAAAATCGTACGGGGGACAGCTGGTTACGTGATAACCGGATGTCCCCTTTTTTGTTTACCCAGGTTGTTTTTTGATCCTAAAGCCTGGGAAAGAGGTGAGTAGAAAGAAGTCTTTGAAGCTGCACGTTTGTGCGATGCAAAGTAGACATTAATACTTAGATTTTAAAGGAAATTGACATGATGTATCTGTTATATCTTGGTGCAGCACTTGCGGCACTGGTAGGAGGGATGCTCTTCGTCTATGCACGAAGAAAGCTTGCCCTTGCCAGCGTAATGCTCCGTGACGCACAAGATCAATTAAAACTAACCAAGCGAGACGTCGAAACTGAGCGTCGCGAAGCGCAGTTAAGAATAAAAGACGAGATCTATCGCAAGCGTTCTGAATTCGAGATTGATATAAAACGTGAACGTAGTGAGCTCGATAAACAACAACGTAGACTTACTGAAAAGTTTGAAGCGTTTGAAGAGCGTGAACAACGTCTTGATGAGACGCGTCGCGAAATTCAGCAACGTGAGCGCACGATCTCTCGCACAGAGGATTACATTCGCGCAAACGAAGCTAAAATTAAGAATATGTACGATGAGCTTTTGTCAAAGCTTGAACGCATTGGTTCTATGACGCGCGATGAAGCGCGACAAGCTTTGCTTGAGACGTTACAAAACGAAGTAAATTTAGCAAATCAAAAATGGATTCAAAAGGTTGAAGAAGAGACCCGCTGCATAGCAAAAGATCGTTCAGTTGATCTGGTTGTGACTGCAATGCAACGCTACACTGCAGAACAAGTTGCCCCATCATCATCATCAGCAATTCATCTGCCGAACGATGATATGAAGGGTCGTATAATTGGTAAAGAAGGGCGTAATATTAAAGCGCTTGAAATGGCTACTGGTGTTGAATTCATTATTGGTGAAACACCCGAAGTTATTACTATTTCAGGCTTTAATCCCATTCGACGCGAAGTTGCAAAACGATCGCTTGAGCGTCTTATCGCCGATGGCAGAATAAACCCAACTCGTATTGAAGAGATGGTTACCCAGTGCGAAAAAGAAGTTGATGAGATGATCGAAGAGCATGGCAGGGCTGCCGTGCTT